>Ga0247727_10002866_pt1 | contig 38937 bp, 34 predicted proteins | sample WisWelCaveWW1625_FD_202498 | JGI IMG/M metagenome (GOLD analysis project Ga0247727, IMG submission 202498) | Biofilm microbial communities from Wishing Well Cave, Virginia, United States - WW16-25 | ecosystem: Environmental > Aquatic > Deep subsurface > Groundwater > Cave microbial mat | place...
ACCTTCAGCGTTCGTTGACCTCCTGCGCCCCCGGTGCGCGCCGAGGTCGCCAACGACCTCTGACGAGCACCTTAGCAGCCCTCAATCGAGAGACGCATCGCAATTCTTGGACGAACTCCTAGGCAGCTTGGGCGTAGCAGGGCCAGGCCGCCGCGCTCAGTGCCTTCTTGTTTGGGTACAAGCGTCTCGTCTCCTGCTCGATGCGAGATTCCTGGAAGCGATCCCAGTCGCCATTCGCGTGGATCGTGCGCAATTGCAGCATGGCTTGGGCGCCAGGCACTTTCCAGCGCATGCCCGCGCGTTCCATGCGATCCTTGATGACATGTCGGCAGGCGCCTTCGATCACGCCCGAGGCAATCGGATAGCCAGCCGACAGATACGCGTCGTAGTTCATGCGATGCAGGTTCTTCTCCAGGTAGTCGCAGATGGCACGCAGGTTCTTCCGCGCCGTCCCCGTCAATCGATGTTTCGTCGCCATCTGACGCAGCCCCCGCACCACGCCGGCCGCTTTCCCTTGCAACACACGCAACAGACGCTCGCGCACGAACGCCTCGGCCTCATCGCTGCCCTCCGCATGAAACACGTGGGCCGACTGCCAAAGCCGCGGGATGACGTGCATCAAATCCAAGATATCCACCGTGTTCCCATCGCGTGGCAAATACGCTTGGCGATCCGTCTCCAGCGAGGCTTGGCCGTCGCTCATATGCACCAGCACTTGATCCGGTTTGCGACGTTGTGCGATCTCCTGCTTCATCGCCTGGAACACGCGGTCTTGTCCGCGAATTTCCACGCCATCGACCACACGGCTCAACTCCGCCCAGTAACGCTTTTGCTGCGCCTGCACCGCTTGATACTGGGGTCGATCCTCGTCGCGAAACAGGATTTTCACCAACGCTTCTGGCGTGCGCAGCAGCGGATCCACGGTGTAGACGCAGCCGATGCACGCCATTTGCTTTTTGTTCGCCTTCTCTCCTTTCTTGCGATGCGCTGCCACCGGCTTCTGCGCGACGGGACGCACCATCGGGATTCCCTTGTTGTCCTCGGTGGCCAGCAGGAGCTTCCCTTCCTTCTGGGGATCGGGTGCCGGCTGCGCTGCGCGAAACGCCGGCGCCGATTCGGCCATGTGCTGATTGGTCTGCTCCAGCGTCTCCACCGACTGCTTGAGCCGCAGAATCTGCTCGATCACTTCCCGCGTCCGCCCGAAAGCGTGTTCGATGTCCAGCAGTTGGTCCCATTCCTGAAGCCGATAGGACAGTTCGCTCTCCGGCAGTTGCAAGCGTTGGTCCGTGGGAATCAACTCGATCTTCTGTCCCGCGCGGCTGCCGTAGACATGGCGCGACAACTCGAACTCGCCGAACACGGTGAGCAAGCGCCGCGGATGCGGATCGGGCAAGCGATGCACGGTGCGGCCGTCGTCGAGTTCGGCGGATTCTCCCAAATCTCCCGGTCCGACGGCGGCCAAGAACGCTCCGAACAACTTGTGTCCCAACTCCAGGAGCTTGCGGAACAAGTCGCGTTCCACGACGTGCGCCGCCGTCCCATCGTTGGCAGCTTGCCGGAGTACGTTTTGCATTTTCAGAAGTTCCTCGGTGCCGACGCCGGCCAGTGGTTCGAGGGAATTCGTCTTGAGCGAAGCACATCCTTGTGCGAGCATGATTGGGGCCTCCTTGGCGGGAAAAGTGGCTGAAGATCACAACCATTTCACCGCGAAGAGGCCCTTTTTGTCATCCGCAACTTACCCAAACGCTCTTCTCACACACGCGGGATGCCGGTTACACCCAAATGAAAAGCGATGCACTACGCCTTACGTCCGACACAAAGCAGGGTAATGTCATCGCCCTGGTGTCGTCCGGCGGCAAACTTGTGCAATTCTTCGATCAGGAACTCACCGGCGTGGGCCGGGTCGGGCGGGGCGTTCTGGAATGCTTTTTCCAGTCTGAAACCGCGAAACATTTCGCCGGCAGGGTTCAACAATTCGGTCACGCCATCGGTGTAAAGCAGGACTGTCGAGCCGGGTTCGAGCGAAATCCTGCACGTTTGATACTTGTACTCCGCATCGAGATTGACGTTGAGCGGCAGTCCGGTTTCCACTTCCCCGATCGACTTGACCGTGCCATCGCTCAGCCGCAACAGCGGCGGCAGGTGTCCGGCATTGCCGATCGAAAGGGTGTGCTTTTTCGTGTCCAGTACCATGAAGAGCAGCGTGATGAACTTGTCGTCCAGGCCGGCGGCGATGATGGATCGTTTCACCAAATCGACGGCCATCGCGGGATCGGTGGCCGTGATCGCCGAGAGCCGAATGTCGCTGGACAAATGGGCCATCAGCAGCGCGGCGGGAATGCCCTTGCCGGCCACGTCCCCCAAACTGATCGCCAGGCGTCCGTCGGGCAAATCGATAAAGCCGTAGTAGTCGCCGCCCACGCTGTAGGCCGCTTCGTAATACGCATAGAATCCATAGCCGGGAACCTCGGGCACCGACGGCGGCAAAAACCGTCGCTGCACATCGCGAGCGAATTGCAACTCGCGCTTCAATCGCTCCTGCTCCATCAACTCCTCGTGCAATTGTGCATTCTCCATCGCGATCGAGGCCGCGCTGGCCACGGTGATGAGCACTTCCAGGTCCTCATTCGTGAATTGGTGTTTACGATTCTCCGTGTACACCTGAATGATGCCCTGTGGCTGGTTCTTTTGATTCAGGAGCGGAGCACACATGATGGATCGAATCCGGAAACTCTCGATGGATTGCCCCAACTGCATCTGCATGTTGCTGGTGTCGGCGAGCAGAATTGCTTGAGCCTGCTGCATGACATGCTTGACGATGGTTTGACTGATTCGCAACGACTTGTCGTCGTGCCCGCGCCGGTCCCGAACCGCCTTGGGCACCAATCCGCCGGCGGCTTCGTCATGGAGCAAGACGGAACCGTGATCGGCTTGGGGAAGGATTCGGAACAGACTCTCCAAAATTTTTGGGAGCACATCATCGAGGCGAACGGCGGCACGCAGACTCTGACTGATTTCCAGGATCGCGCGCAGTTTTGCTTCGGTCTGAACGTGGGGCGCTTGCAACGCTGTGTCGGTGCTCGACGGGTCGAGCGAAGACACCAGGACCGACGAGTCCTCACCAGTGGGAGTGATTAGCAATTCCAGCCCAGGTTTGCTTGCCGGCTGATTCACCCCCGTGTGAAATGTCAGCAGGAGCTCGCCGATCTTGATGCACGCGTTGTCCATAAGCGGCGTTGGCCGGATGACTTTGGATCCGTTTACATAAGTGCCGTTTCGGCTATTCAGGTCTTCTATGAAGAACGCTTGGCCATCCCGAACGATTTGCAAGTGATGTCGCGACACAGCGTCGGCGGCCAAGACGACTCCACAATCGGGACTGCGACCGATCACCAGCCTGTCACCGGATAGTTCGATGCGGCCGGGTGAACCACCTTTGAGGGTTACCAAATAGGCCATGAAAAAGGCTCTCGACTACGTGCCCCAAACGCGAAATGCCGCAGCAGCCAGTTCCCACGAAGTCAGATTATGGAGTGTGTTCAGGGCGACAGCAACAGGATTCCCGCTGTTGGTGCTCGAGATTTGAAAAGCTATCGTTTCAGCGGTGCGGTCATTCCCTCATCCCCTTCGAAGAGTGATCCGGTCAGCACGCCCTTGAAGAATTTCAGCGCAGGCTCGCTGAGATCCTGGAGCGGAACGGGTACGGCCATTGGATCGTCGAGCGTGCCGGTCACACGAAGCTTGATGAGTCGCCGTTGAAAGTTATTGAGTAGGTTCTGGAGCGAACCCAGGACCGGCATGCCGCGAGTGACCCCCGTATCCACGTTGCTGACAATTTCCAGATTCAGTCTACCATCCATCCCAATGGTACCCTGTCCGAAGAGCTTTGCCACATCGCTGGCGAGCCAGAATTCAGGGAAGTCGAACACGCCGTTCTGCAGAGTTGCCCGGCGAACATCGGCAGTATGAAACGCAGCCGACTTCGTCGGATCAAGGCTCAGCACCTTGGCGAGCACAGCGAACAGCGGGAACGGCCAGAGGTTGGCATTTTGCAGGCGAAGCCGCATTTCGGCCGTCGCATCGGCCATGCCTCGTTCGGTGCTGTGAAGACGCAGTTCTCCGGTAAGCGAACCGGCGATCGCGTGCGGGCTGCCGAAGAGCGAGCGAGCCACTGTCGCAAGGTCCAATCCATTGAATTGAAGATTTGTGTCGTAGGTGATCGGGCGATTCATGTGGACGGAGATATTTCCGCGCATGCTGCCCCGGGCAGCGCGGGAATCTCGAATTTTGATAAGTATCCTCGGATCGTTGCCCTTCGGCGAACCATTTGCGCGGCGGGGCTGCACTCGTCCTGAAGCCAATTCGTGTGTCGCGGCATTCCAAACTTCAATTGTTCCTTCGGCGCGATTCACCGGAAGGCCCGCGATAATCGCCGAATCGAGATCGAACTCAGCGGTGCCCAGAATTGCACCCGCCGATTGCTGGCCGGGAACGTAAAATGTCCCGGCCCCCGAAAGTTTTCCCACCGGCCGACCGGCGGAGGCCGGCCAAGCCTCCAACAATCGAGTCAACTCAATATCCTGAGCCTGCTCGATACTGACCTCCACGATGCGCGAAGCAGCATCGTTCAAATCAATCGTGGCAATTCCCCGCGCCGAACCGCCCCAGAGATTAGCCTGATAGTCGCGAAGCACAATTTTGCCATTCTTAATCTCCACCTGTTTGGCGACTACCTGGTCGATCGCGGGCAAACCGTCGATCACCAGCGGCGAGGCCCGGCCACTTCCCTGGCACGAAAGACTGTCCTCCTTTGGGTCCCAGCGGATCGAGAGTTGTCCGGAAACAATTCCCTTTGGAGAACTCGGGTCACTGACGCCGCCAAGCCAAGGGATTAGTTCCTCAAGACTCAACTTTGCCGACGATACTTGTGCGAGAATCACTTTTCCAGCCGCTGTGTTTTCAGCTCTAGCCGAGCCGCTTAGTCTGCCGGCAGGAGACTGTGCAACAAACTCGGGCACACTGAAAGAATCGTCCGAGATGCGCAATTGTGCCTTAACATTTTCGGTGTCGAGTCCTGCCAATCGAACGGTTTTGAACTCAATGGCACTCGTGAATTGTAGCCGTTCGGGTTGGCTTGACGTTTTTGGGGCGAACTCGAACTGAAAGCGCCCCTTCGCACGCCCTTCAATGCCGGCGTCAGTTGAACCCAACGCGCGCAACAGAGTCGCAGAATCGACTCGCTCGTAGTCCCCGCTTAGAGTCAGCCGATCGGCGGGCGGGTGATCGACTTTACTTTTGGTGACCGGGCGAGAAGGGGGATCGACTCGGGACGCGGCCCAACTCCAACGACCTCCAGCACGCAGCCGGCCGTCGAATGCGTTTAACTCTAGTCCGCTGACATTAATGCCATCGCCAACCATTTGGTACTTGAACGAGCTGTCGCCGATTCGCTGACCGCCCACCGAACAGGTGGATAGGCTCCCCGTTCCACCGAGTTGGATCGACCATGGCTGCAACTGCCCAGTCAGTTTTCCCGCCACTCGCAGTTGGCCTTGCACGGCTGGTTTGTGTGTCGATGTTGGGTCTAACGGCGCAAAGTCGGTCAACGAAACGGGGTTCATCTGAAATTGCGCGTTGAGCGAATAGGGTGTGACCAACGCCAAACTGAAATCTCCAGACAAGGTCTTGCCGGCCGCCGATGCTGTTGCGTGCTGGATGACGAGCAGTTCGTTTTGATATGACATATCACCATTCAGCCATTCAACCTCGACTTGGCCCGACCTGGCCTCACGAACCTGAATGGGGCCACTTAGTTTCCAGGATCGCGGTTCGTTCCACTGGTTCATGGGAACTCGAAACGAAAGCGAACCAACAAGGACACCATCCACTTCAAGTTCAAACTTAGCTATTGAGAAGAGAGATTGGAGTTGAATGTCCTTCAGCTCTACGGTGCCTTCAATCAGTGCATTCTTTTGAATCAGCGTCTGAGCGTTGACGACAATCTGGCCCCCGGCAAACTTGAGCAAAATGTCGGTCAACTTGAGCCGGCCGTTTTCGATGGCAATGTTTAACGGAATTGATTGGTTGTGTTGTCGCTGGGTTTGCAAAAGCGAACCGACAAATGACCCACTCCATGTTTCAAACTCCCGCTGCCCGTGGAGGTGAATCGTTCCCGTAAGATCGTTTTCGGCCATCAATGCCACAGAAAACTCTTCACCAAAGAGTTTGACCAGCGGCAACCGACGGACCTCGGCGATTAGATTGAACTCCGGCGAGCGATTACGTGTGCTCGTACCGGAGATCAAGATTTCACCAGTTGCCAAACTGCCTACCAATCCATGAACACGAATCGTATCGGGAGTGACCTCAACGCGTCCCGTCAGGTTTTCCACCGGATCGGGCAGCGTGGGAATATGCACGTTCATGTCTCGTGGGTCGAGCAATACTTGATATTCAAACCGGCCTTCAGAATCAGGGTTCAGGGCAATTGATGCATCAACCGCAAGCTTGCCCTTGGGCTGAAATTGCTGCCACGTCTCGACGAGACTTGATCCCGCCCAGTCCAAATGGCTTTTCTGAAGTTCGAACGGCAGCGATTGAAGCCGACACTTGAATTGGCGCGTTCGAATGCTTCCGCGACCGGAAAATGACCAGTCATGCCACAGGGGATCGTCGACCTTGCCTCTGAATTTGATGTCACCATTGGAATCGCTCGCAGCGATGTTTAAGCTTATTCCACTGATATTCCTGGTGAATCGACCCACTGCCGAGTCATGAAAATGTAATTCCAACTGAGCACCGACGACCTGGATCGGTGTCGCGATCGCGCCGCTGTTGGCTGCCAGTGATTGTGGTGACAGGCCGGAAAACCATTCGCCGTCTGCAGATTGCCACAGTTGAATGGTTGGCTTGCGAATCGTAATGCTGGTTGGATGGAATTCACCACCGATCAATTCCCAAATGGAACCATAGACATCAATCCGAGGAATTCCACAAGTAAACCCTTGCTGAGTGCCGGCGCGCGGGCCGATCTTGATCCCTTTGAGCACCAAGCCGCCACCAAAGCGAAGCGCGACTCGATCAATTTCGACTGGACCGTCGTACGCTTCAGAGATCCGAGATAAGACTGCACGACGAAGCGGGCCCGCGCTAAGCCAGAGGTGCAAACAAAATGGAATGAGCGGAAGAGAGAGAAATGCAACACAGAGGATAATTCGACGTCGCTTAGGCATCCTGCTCCGGCGATCGATCGAGCAATCAAACAGAAGTGTGTGGACAAACCTGCATTTCCATGCAACCTGCTTGTAGGTAAAACGCTTGCATGGACATTCGTCAAATCAATGAGGCAACTCAGGAAGCTGAGCCGGTTTGGCTCGGAGGAACGGGTGCGGCGGTGGCCTCGTGCCGTTCTTCAGGGTGCTTTCCGTGGATCTGATCGTAGACCTCTTGCCGATGCACATCAATCTCGCGTGGTGCTTCTATTCCAAGCCGCACCTTGTCACCACGGATCTCAACGACCGTGACCTTGATCACGTCGTTTATGACGATGCTCTCATTTTTCTTTCTGGTCAGTACTAACATTGCTAATCCATTCCTCTCTGGGCGTCCCCTTTCCCCCGCTTCCTTAGCGTTAGGTGGCAAGGAGATCCGCAACCCGCGCTGCTCCTAGCTCTTTGACACCGTGCCACTTAGAGTCTACTCTGTGGCTACAAAGCGGTCAAGGCGGTGGGGAATCAGTTTGGCTGTGCGAAACCCGCACAATCCGATTGTGATTCTTATGCCAATTGGGAAGCGTCGGCGGCTTAGACAAACCAGCGGGTGCTTCAACTTCTCCCATAAGTCACTATTGAGACTGATCATCGGGCGTTTTCGTAAGTTTGGGCTCACTTGGTTTCACTATCGGAGTGGCGGATCTGGTCGATCGCAATTCGCTAAGTCGTTTGCCGATCTCAATTTCGAGGCCACGATCCACAGGCCGATAATAGACTCGGTCGACGCCCAAATACTCCTGATCAACCCAGCCCCCGTCATAGTCGTGTGCGTAACGGTACCCTTCGCCGCGTCCCAGGCTCTTGGCGGCGGAATAATGCGAATCTTGGAGGTGCCGAGGGACGGCTATCGTTCGACCTTCACGTACATCCCTGCGGGCTTCGCTAATCGCTACGGTTGACGCATTACTTTTTGGCGCACAGGCAATGTAAGTCGCGGCCTGTGCCAGCGGGAGTTGGCATTCCGGCAGGCCGACAAATTCCGAAACCTGGAGTGCGGAGTTTGCCAGGACCAGTGCCATAGGGTCGGCGTTTCCGATATCCTCAGCAGCACAAATCACAATTCGGCGGGCAATGAATCGTGGGTCCTCGCCGGCTTCGAGCATTCGCGCCATCCAGTAGATCGCGGCATCGGGGTCGCTTCCCCGCATGCTTTTTATGAAAGCGCTTGCCAAGTCGTAGTGCGTGTCACCCGTTTTGTCGAATTCAAGTATCTTTCGTTGGATACAATCACGAGCAAGGGCCAGGTCGAACTCGATGGGCTGATTGGATGCCGAGCGAATTCCAACCTCCAACGCGTTGAGTGTTCGACGAGCGTCACCGTCGCTTACCTCTGCCAAGAATTCCGCAGCATCCTCCGTCAGATGAACCGTGAATTTGCCGAGCCCGCGATCTCGATCTTCCAGAGCGCGACGCATAATTAGCCTGATGTCATCTCGACTAAGCGGCTCGAACTGAAAAATCTGGCTTCGGCTTAGGAGTGGGGAATTGAAGGCGAAAAACGGATTCTGGGTCGTCGCCCCGATCAGAATGACGATGCCCCCTTCGACGTCCGGCAGCAGCACATCCTGCTGTGCGCGGTTGAATCGGTGCAATTCATCAATAAACAACACGGTTCGCCGTCCCTGTGCCGCAAGCCGGCTCTTGGCCTGTTCCAGGAGTTCTCGCAACTCCTTGACTGAGGATGAAGCGGCATTGATCGCTTCAAAAACCGCCCGTGTGTGTTGAGCGATGACGTGGGCAAGCGTGGTCTTTCCTGTGCCAGGAGGCCCATAGAAGATCAGCGATCCCAGCCGGTCGGCTTCGAGCATCCTTCGCAATAGTCGTCCGGGACCTAGAAAGTGTTGCTGGCCGACAAATTCATCGAGCGTTCGCGGGCGCATCCGAGCAGCCAGGGGAAGTGCCTGGAAAAGGTTTTCTGCTTCCGCAGCCTCGAAAAGTGAAGGCATGACTACTCGATGTGATTGAGCAACCGAGCTGAAAAGAAAAACCTCCGCAAATTGCCGTGTAGACGCTTTTGAGAACCCGCTTTGTAAGTGGGCACCGCAAGGCCGGCTCGCGTGACCCGTCGTGAGACGGGTATACGCCACACCGGCCTGTTCTAGGTTCCCAGCGGGTTTCTATCGGTTCGTCAAAAGTGCTCGTCTATCACAAACATCGCAGAGGTTTTGCCGGCCCGGGACCAGCGACTGCGATGCTATCAACCGGAATGGGTTCCGGCAAGTGTTAGCTGTGGAATTTTTCTGAGGCGCGCGAGGTTGCGAGTTTTCGGAGTTCATCGCGCAATTGTGCGGCCTTTTCATAATTCTCATTGCGGACAGCTTGTTCCAACTGCCGTTGCAGTTTTTCTGTCGTGTCGAGCGGCCGCGATCGATCGATTTCCTCACGCCAGCGCTTCAAGACATCCAGTTCCATGCACTCGACTTCCTGTTCCTCAAAGTCATGCTCGAGCAGAAACTCGGTAATCGCGGCAATGCCTTCGTCGATGATTTGCATGGCATTTTGAAAGTTCTTGGACTCGCAATGCGGAATCGCACGTGCCCGCGTGTTCATCATGAGCACATAGGGCCTATATTGGTCGAATCGCCACTTGGCTTGCTCTGATGATGCATGATCGCGAACGAACGAAAGAAGATTCAAGTTTCGCTGTGTGTCGCGGGCGGCAAGGTCATATCTGCCGAGGTGGAAAAAACTCAGATAGCGATGATAGTATTGAACGGCTTCGCGCAGCAATTCCTCGCAGTCATCATCCGAGAGTCGGAACGCCTTCGCTTTCTCCGAGGACTTGCTGGTGCTCTTGGCCAGCAGGTAGTCATAGAAAGACTCAGCTCCGTGCGGCCGCGTCCCATCGGGTCTTCCATCCAATTCCATCTGAAGGACGCCGAGATCGACTCGCATCTGCACTTTTTCGCGTCCCTCAACTCCTCGCACGATGCGGACGCACACATTTCCAGGCTCAAAATCCCAACCCTGGAGAATCGATTGGATGTCCTTGCTCACAAAGCACTCCGATCATCTCGGCATGCAAATTAGGTACAAAAAAATTCTGAATTGAAGTCTACTGAGGACAGCGCGATCTCGCAAGCTTCGTGAGATTGCGGTGAAGTGGACTCGATTTGTCATCGATTCTGTGGAGAAAGAATCCCGCACTCGATCAGTTTACTCTTCTCGGCAATCGTGCATCATTGGCTCAAGCTCTTTGGTGTTTCGCTCCACGGCAAGTACGATTGTCCGTTCCTCCGAACCATCGGGCGAGATTGCCGTCGCGGGGATGATGAGTCGCTTGTCCGGCAGTCGAAACCGCACCGTGAACGTGCCATCGGGCCGTAGATGTACTCGCTCGCCTTGCAATGTCACTCGCGACGATGGCTGAGTGCAACCGTGTACGATCAGTTCCGCATCGAGCTGGAACCAATATCGCCGTTTTCGACCGGAGGTCAAAAATCCAAAGCCCAGGCCCGAGATTGGCCCAGAACTTAATGCCCGCATCAGTTGCTCTTCGGAGATTTGTTTCGGTTCGCCGTTGGCCCCCTGGTTCTCATTACCATTCGACGTGGCACAGATTCTGTCGAATTGTTCCTTCACGCTAGCCCAGTTTTCATCGACGCCATCCGTTGTCCCCGTGCGAGGCGTGACGACGACGTTCGAATGTGCGAGCGCGTAAAACCTGCCGCGACGGGACAAATATCCAATATCCACACGGTAAGACCTCGGAGGATTCGATACGTCGATGTACCAATTATTCACGCACCCGTGGATTTCAATGTCGCGAATCGGGGTCTCGGAGCTGGCAGTGGTATCTTCGCTTGAGACATCGAACACGCGAAGAATGGGTTTCGCCCCATGCCATTCCTCTCGCAAGGCCGCCTCGGCACGCTGAACCGAGGCCAGAGTAATCTCCCAATAGGCGTGCAGCCAATATGAATCGCGCATGAACAGCACGATGCGGTCCTTGCCATATCCGTTGCGCATTTCGCTAGAGAGGCCGCGGCCGAGTCCCTTGGGAGCCTCACCGTTGCTGTTACGTCGGGGGTTCAATCGGTGGTTTGAAGTTATGTGCTTTCGAACGCGGTTACGAGCAGTGTGGCGTCGTTTGGCTTTTGTGGGTTTTCCGTTGTGGCGGTGCCTAGTCAAACCGCGCGTGCCGTTTCGTTTGGCCGAAAGGGCTCGCACTAGTTGGTCCTTCCTCATGTTCTCAACGCCACGAATGTGGTGTTTCCTGGCGAGGACCGCCAATGACTTTTTGCTGCGGGCCTTCAATTGCACCAGACTCATAAGTGATAACTCCAATCAGGAATGACCTTGGATGATGTTCTAGTGACTGAAGATAGTTGGGTCGTCCCTGACGTGGGTTCACCCTATTATGCCTGCCCGACGTCCGTGATTGGGAGGGACTGTCGCAAGGCAGCCGGCGGTACACAGCGACGGCTGGCTGGTTCGATCATCAAGATCTCACCCGACGGCTTCAGCGTCATCCGCCGTGGTCGTAATTGGCGGAGAATCGGGCGTCTGGCGGCCGCAAAATACAGGCACGAGCTTAGCAATTGCAATTTTGAGCGTCAACGAGACTTTGGGCCACTATCCAGCCGAATCGCAACTCCCTTCCCTCTGTACTGGTTGAACGGATACCGAAAGATTTTCGCAGAATGTTACCCGCCGCTTGTTGACACCGCTTTGCCTCGCAACTAGATTTGTCGCCGCTTTGAACGATTGTGCCGCGACGAAACCCTGGTTGTGACCGAACGATCGGTCAACCGGCCTGCCCGCAAGCTGAAACGCTGGTCGGCATGCCTTACGAGCGATTCTTCCCCGGTGGCCGAGCAAGACGAACGCCCGCCTTTGATTGTAGCCCTTGAATGGGTCAGCAAGATAACGACCGTGGCTCTGGAGATGGTAGTGCCCGGTATCATCGGCACGTGGTTGGACCGCCGTTGGGGCACAAAGTTTCTCGCCCTTGCCGGGTTCGCCCTCGGTTTGGGCGTCGCGATTTGGCACCTGCTCATTCTTACCGGAACTGGGAACACGAAACGACCGAAGCGACCCGATTCCGAGAAACCGACCAAAGACAATCACACGTGAGGGTTGGGGTTTGGTCATGAGATTCAATCGACTCAGCGTGGCAGCGGCCTGTATGCTTTTGGCACTTTCCGCCGCCGTTGCTTTTCCTGTTGTTGGTTACTCGGCTTACGTTAGGTTCGGAACGGCGGGCATCGTCGCTTCGGCGATCGCGCTCGGCGTGTGTTGGATTTCGGCGACCCTCGCCCTGGTCCTCACGGGCTGGACGAGAAACTCGCCGATCGAATTGACCGGCATACTAGTTGCCAACGGAGTACGTATCGGGGTGCCGCTCTTGGCGGGAGTCACCCTGCACTGCGGCCACGCAAACCTTGCCGAGGCTCGAGTCTTCGGCTGGTTCGTGGTCGCCTACTTGTGGATGTTGCTCGTCGGGACCACTTTGAGCGTGTTCCTGGACCGAAAACTAAATCACGAAGACGGCAAGGGCATCTTGACGAATGGCTGACCCGATCCTGCACATCAAGGATGGTTACTACTTCGAAGTGCCGAAGTTCCTGTGGCGCTATCGCTCGGTCGACGATGTACCCGCGTTTCTTCGCACGGCCCATCCCAACGCTTCGCCCGAAGATTTCAAGAACGAACTCGACGGCAAGATCATCATCCCGCAGCCATTCGGGCAATTGCAAAACCTGCACACGCCGGAGTCGGGCTTCTGCATCTCGAAGTTCATGATCCTCGAACTCGTGGCCGCTGGATTCTTGGTTGTCATGTTCATGCGGCTCGCGAAAAAAATGCGCAGCGGCATCGCACCGCGCGGCCGGTTCTGGAACTTTTTCGAGTCGATTCTGGTTTTCATCCGCGACGAGGTCGCCCGGCCCGCTATCGGTGCACACGACGGGGATAAGTTTGTTCCGCTTCTGTGGACGCTGTTCTTCTTCATCCTCACGTGCAATTTGTTCGGAATGGTTCCCTGGGCTGGTTCGCCCACGGCTTCGTTCAGCGTTACTCTCGCCCTTGCGTCCGTGACCTTTCTCACCGGAATCATCTGCGGCATCCTGAAGCTGGGTCCGGTCGGGTACTTTCTCAACATGGCCCCTCATCTCGATGTACCACTCATCGGCAAAATCCTCTTGTTCCCGATCGTTCTGATGATTTTCGTCATCGAAGTGGGAGGAACCTGTATCAAACACGGCGTGTTGGGGATCCGCCTATTGGCGAATATGGTCGCTGGCCACGTCGTGTTGCTGGCGATTCTCGGACTGATCGTCAAGGCGGCATCATCGAGCACAATCGCTTGGTCGGGCGTTACCTTTATCAGCTTGTTAGGTTCCACGGCGATCAGTTGCTTGGAACTTTTTGTGGCGTTTCTGCAGGCGTATGTGTTTACATTCTTGTCCGCTCTGTTCATTGGGATGGCGACTCATCACCACTAGGACGGTGCGGCGGGACGAACCATACATTCATCCGAAGGAGGAAGATCCGTGAAAAAAGTTGTGAAAGTTGGTCTCTTGTTCTTCGCAGTGATGCTGATGGCAACGCCCGCTTGGGCACAGGGGACTGGTGGCGGAAGCATGATTTTCTACGGCGGTGCGATCGGAGCCGGTTTGGTGACGATTGGGGCCGGGTACGGCATCGGCAAACTCGCGGCTGCCGCCTACGAGAGCATGGCGAGGCAGCCGGAGGTGGCCGGACGAATCTTTCCCGCCATGATCATCGCCGCCGCGCTCATTGAAGGCTTCACATTCTTTGCACTGTATATCTGCTGGGAGTTGAAGTAGTTCTATCGGATGGAACCGAAAAAGGGAGTGAACTGTGATGCCCAGACTGCGCTGTTCGATTGTCGTGTGCCTGACTGTCATCGCGTGGCAGGTGTCCGTCCTCGCTGCCACTCACGGGGCTTCGCCTTCGTTGACCGAGGAGGCAGCCGATTCGCTCACAGTCTCCGATTCGGAACAAGTTGACCACGGCGAACACATCGGCCACGCGGGAGGCGTGGACAAGAACCCTTCCGAGTTTAGGATCGACTTGGCGATCTGGTCATTCGTGCTGTTTCTCATCCTGTTGGCCATCCTCTGGAAGTGGGCCTGGGGGCCGATCGTCACGGCGCTCGACGCGCGTGAGAAACACATTCACAATGAGATCGCCGAGGCCGAGCGGGCCAACGCCGAGGCGAGGCGACTCTTGGCGGAGCACGAAAAGAAAATGGCGGACGTCCAAAACGAGGTGCGGGCGATCCTCGATGAAGCACGCCGCGACGCCCAACACACGCAGCAGGAGATCTTGAAGCAGGCTCAGGTTGAGGCTCAGGCGACCAGCGAGCGGGCACGTCGCGAAGTTGAGCAGGCACGGGATCAGGCGTTGCAACTGCTGTTCTCGCAAGCGGCCGACATGGCCACGATCATGGCCGGGCGAATCGTGCAGCGCACCTTGAACCCACATGATCATCGCGACCTGGTCCAGCAGGCATTGAAGGAACTTCCAAGCAAGAATTGATGAACGTGACCCCAGATACTCCTGCGAAACTGCACCCCTCGGTGCTGGATACCAGCGTCGTCCAGATTGCCAACGTCTACGCCGTCGCGCTGTACGACGCGGCGGACAAGGGCAATCAGCTCGACGCCGTGATCGAGGAATACGAGTCGTTCGTCGCCGACGTGCTGGCGATAAACCCGGACTTTGACCGCGCGATCCGATCGACGATCATTGGACGATCGGACAAGGAGGCGACGCTGCGAAAAGTGTTTGAAGGCCGCGCCAGCACCGTGTTCTTAAACTACTTGCTGGTCTTGAACGACCACGGCCGCTTGAACCTGTTACGGCCTGTGTTGGATCAAGTGCGGACCATTCGCGATCAGCGACTCGGCCGCGTGCCGGTGCAGGTTCGCGCCGCCGTCGCGCTCGATTCGGCGCAGGAAAAGGCGCTGCGAGATCGGTTGACGGCGGTGATCGCGGGCCAACCGGTCATTCATAGTGAAATCGATCCCGCCCTGCTGGGCGGATTGGTCATCCGCGTGGGCGACACCGTTTACGACGGGTCCGTGCGAACGCATTTGAAACGTCTGCGCGAGCAATTACTCCAGAGATCAACCCATGAAATTCAAAGCCGACGAGATCAGTTCAGTTCTGCAACGTGAGATCGAGCAATACCGCTCGCAGCTCGAAGTGACCGAGGTGGGCCGCGTCATCGAGGTCGGTGACGGCATCGCCCGCGTCTACGGCCTTTCCGGCGCGATGGCCGGCGAGATGGTCGAGTTCGAAAACGGTGCCCGTGGCCAGGTGTTCAACCTCGAAGAAGCATCCGTCGGCGTGATCATCCTCGGCGGCTACCTCGAAATCAAGGAAGGCGATACCGTCAAAAGCACCGGCGAACTGCTCCGCGTCCCGGTCGGCGACGCGATCGTCGGCCGCGTCGTCAATCCGCTCGGTATCCCGATGGACGACAAAGGCCCGATCGTCACGAGCCACACGCGGCTCGTGGAATCGATCGCACCCGGCGTTGCCGAGCGACAGCCCGTCAGCGTGCCGCTCCAAACCGGCATTAAGGCCATCGACTCGATGACCCCAATCGGCCGCGGCCAGCGCGAACTGATCATCGGCGACCGCAAGACCGGCAAGACCGCGCTGGCGATCGACACGATCATCAACCAAAAAGCAGAAAAAGTCATCTGCGTCTACGTCGCGATCGGCCAGAAGGAATCATCAGTCGCCCAAACCGTCGAGACCCTTCGCAAGAACGGCGCGATGGACTACACGATTGTCGTCGTCGCTTCCTCGAGCGACCCGGCCCCGCTGCAATACGTCGCCCCATACGCCGGCTGCGCGATGGCGGAATACTTCATGTACGAGCAAGGCCGTGACACACTGTGCATCTATGACGACCTCTCGAAGCAGGCTGTCGCGTACCGGCAACTTTCGCTCCTGATGCGTCGCCCGCCCGGCCGCGAGGCATACCCCGGCGACATTTTTTACTGCCACTCGCGGTTGCTGGAACGGTCCGCCAAACTGTCGAGCGAAAGGGGTGGCGGCTCGCTGACGGCCCTGCCGATCATCGAAACGCTCGAAGGCGAAGTCTCCGCGTACATCCCGACCAACGTGATCTCGATCACCGACGGCCAGATTTACCTGCAGCCCGAACTGTTCTTCGCCGGCGTCCGGCCCGCCGTCGACGTCGGTATCAGCGTCTCGCGCGTCGGCGGCAAGGCCCAAACACCCGCGATGAAAAAAGTCGCCGGCAGCTTGCGACTCGATCTCGCCGCGTTCCGCGAACTCGAAGCATTCGCACAACTCGGCACCGAACTCGACAAGGCCACCCAAACCCAGCTCGACCGCGGTTACCGCATGGTCGAACTCCTGAAGCAGCCGCAGTACCAGCCGTACCACGTCGCCGACCAGGTAATGAGCCTCTTCGCCGGGTCAGTCGGTTACCTCGACGGCACGCCGCGCGTTGAGGTCCGCGACTGGGAGGCGGAGTTCCTGCGTTTCATGCGTGAGCAGAAGTCGGAGATCCGCGACGCGATCGTGAAGTCGAAGAAGCTCGACGACGAAACGACAAAGAAACTGCGGGCTGCGATCGAGGAGTTCCAGCGGCAATACGCGGCGTCCAAGCAGAAAGCCAAGAAGGCGGGGTAACTTGTGCCAATGTGCAGCGGGAGTGACGTGGCGTGTCCTATGAGATCCGATTCGATCCAGATTCCAGGCAACACCTTCGAGGAATGTCGGCTTATGATCGTGCGATTGTTGTCAGTGCGATTGAGGTGCAGCTAATTCATGCTCCGGCCGAGGAGACAAGACATCGAAAACCGATCGGCGATTCGCCGCTTGGCACCTGGGAACTCCGTGTGGGCGACTTCCGCGTATTCTATGACGTGCTAGAATCAGAGGCAGTTGTGCTGATCCACGCGATCGGAGTCAAGTCACACAACCGCCTGACCGTGGGCGGGGAGGAGTGGACGCTATGAAAAAGATAGCCTTGGAAAACTCAAGCGATCTGCCGCTTCGCGAAGCTGTAAAGCTTGCGGACAGTGGAGAAACCGTGTTGCTCACCGAAGACGGCGAAGGACGTTACGTACTCGGAGCGGTGGATGACTTGGAGTTGGAGGCGTTTTCGCTGTCACGCAACGCGGAGTTTATGGCGTACCTCCATCGTTGCCGTGAACGCGGTGAACGCGAAGGGACGAAAACGCTCGAAGAAGTCAAACGAGAATTGGGACTCTAACTGAGACACGCATGGCCAAAGCCCGAGCGATCGTGAAACGCCGCAAGGCGGTGCAGAACATTCGCAAGATCACCCACACGATGGAGCTGATCGCGACTGCCCGTTTCAAAAAGGCGATGGACCGCGCCAGCCAAGCCGCGGCGTACACGCGGAAGATTTCGGAACTCGTCGCGGACGTCAGCGCCAACGCCGCCGAGTTGAGCCATCCGCTCTTGACCGTGCGCGATCAGCCCGCCGGTTCGGTGCTCCTCGTGATCTGTTCGAATCGAGGGCTTTGCGGCGGTTTCAACGCCAATGTGCTGCGTCACGCCGGTCGCCGCTTCGAGGAACTCAAGGCGCCGGGCAAGTTCCTCAACCTCGAAGTCGCCGGCAAACGCGGCATCAATTTCTTCCGGTTCCGCGGCCTGCCGCCGCAAGAAGGCTACACACACTTCGAAGACAAAGTCCGCTTCGACGAGGTCAATGTGCTCGCGGAGCGATACATTCAGTGGTACGTTTCGGGCAAGATCGGCCGACTCGACGTTGCGTACACCAAGTTTCTATCCGCGTCCCGTCAGGTCGGGATTGTCGAGACGCTGCTGCCCTTGGCGACCACGGGCGGCGCGGCCGCGAAAGACGACCGTTCGGCGTCGGTCAAGCCGTTGATCGCAAGCGCGTCGGCGCAGTACGAGTTTCTGCCCGACGCGGCGGGTATCCTCGCGGAAATCCTGCCCATGTCGTTCAAGGTGCGTCTGTTCAAATGCTTCCTCGACTCCGTCGTCAGCGAGCAGATCGCCCGCATGGTCGCCATGAAGGGGGCCACGGAAAACGCCGGTAACATGATTCGCAGCCTCACCATGTTGTACAACCGCGCCCGCCAGGCCCAGATCACAAAGGAGATCGCGGAAATCGTCGGCGGGGCGGAAGCGATCAAGTGAGCATTCTTAATATTTGATTTGCGATTGTTGAGTTGTTTGCGATTTGAAATCAGAGATTTGAGATTTGAGATAGGAACTGCACATGGCCACAGCGACCGCAGCACCCGCAACGAAACCACAGACCGGCCGGATCACGCAGGTGATCGGTTCAACCTTCGACGCCGAGTTTGCCGAGGGGCACCTACCTGAGATTTACAACGCGCTCCGGATCGACATTGAGCACAAGGGCGTGAAATTGGCTCTCACGGGCGAGGTGCAGCAGCACTTGGGCGGCAACCGGGTCCGCTGCGTCGCGCTCGGATCGACCGACGGCTTGATGCGTGGCGATCCGGTCGTGGACACGGGTGGCCCGGTTACTGTGCCAGTCGGCAAGGAGACTCTCGGCCGCGTGTTCAACCTGCTCGGTGAGCCGGTGGACGGACGCGGCCCGGTGAACGCGAAAGAGCGTTGGCCGATCCATCGCGAGCCGCCGGAGTTTGCAAGTTTGTCGGCCAAGACGGAGCTGTTCGAAACGGGTATCAAAGTCATCGACCTGCTGACGCCGATCGTTCGCGGCGGCAAAGCGGGCCTGTTCGGCGGTGCCGGACTGGGCAAGACGGTGATTCTCACCGAGCTGATTGCGCGCATCGCGCGGCAGCACGGCGGTTATTCCGTCTTCGCCGGCGTCGGCGAACGGACGCGCGAGGGGAATGACCTCTGGCTCGAAATGCAGGAAGCGAAAATCGGCGACACCGGCCGGTCGGTCCTCGATCAAACGACCATGTGCTTCGGCCAGATGAACGAACCGCCCGGCGCGCGGCTCCGCGTCGCACTCTCCGGCCTAACGATGGCCGAATGGTTTCGCGATTCGACCGGTGCCGACACGTTGCTGTTCATCGACAACATTTTCCGATTCTCGCAGGCCGGTTCCGAAGTGTCTGCGCTGCTCGGCCGCATGCCGAGCGCCGTCGGTTATCAGCCCACGCTCTCGACGGAACTCGGCGAGTTGCAGGAGCGGATCACCTCGACGAGCAAGGGGGCGATCACGAGCGTGCAGGCCGTGTACGTTCCGGCGGACGACCCGACCGACCCCGCGCCAGCAACGGCGTTCGGCCACCTTGACGCATTCGTGTATTTGGCCCGATCGATCACCGAAAAGGGCATTTACCCTGCGGTCGATCCGCTCGCCTCGTCGAGTCGCATCCTCGATCCGCAATTCGTGGGCGAACGCCATTACACCGTGGCACGTCGCGTTCAGCAGATTCTGCAGCGTTACCGCGAACTTCAGGACATCATCGCGATCCTGGGTGTTGACGAGCTATCGGAGGAAGACAAGATCGTCGTGCACCGTGCCCGGCGCATCGAGGTATTCCTTTCCCAGCCGTTTCTCGTGGCCGAGGCGTTCACAAACCGCGCCGGCAAATACACGCCGATCGCCGACACCATTCGCAGCTTCGAAGAAATCTGCGACGGCAAACACGACAGCCTGCCGGAAGGCGCGTTCAAGTACGTCGGGACGGTCGAAGAGGCGGTCGAGCAGGCGAAGAAGATGCAAGAATAGAGTGACCGATGGCCGAACCGACACAAAAAAAGTTGCAGTGTTTGATCGTAACGCCCGAGACGACGGTGCTCGATCAGCCCGTGGACTTCGTGGCCGTCCCGCTTTACGACGGCGAGTTGGGAGTCCTGCCCGGCCGGTCGCCGCTTGTCGCTCGCCTCGGTTACGGTGAATTGCGAACGCAGACCGGAAACACCACAGCCAGCTTCTACATTGACGGCGGTTTTCTGCAGGTCAGTAAGAACACGGTTTCCGTACTCACGGCACGAGCATTTCCCGCTGCCAGCGTCTCACCCGAATCTGCCCGCACCGAACTGCTACAGGCCAACCAGTTGGTTCCCACCACGCCGGACGGCTTTGAAGCCAAGGTCATTTCACTCTCCCGCGCTCGCGGCCAGTTGGCCGTCGCGCGTCGAGCCGGCAAGGCTTGAGCGACGTCGGGGCATCGCCTCGACTCAGATTCTTCTTACGTACCATCCTAGCCCGACCAGCCTGGTGCGGCTAAAATCGACTCGCGCGAATTGATGCCTTAAGGGCGACTGAGCGTCTGAACAGGCCAGGCCTCGGCGGCCAATCAGCCTGAAGGGTGAGGACATGATCTGCGTATCCATTGCTCGAACGCGACACAAGATGATGATCGCGGAGTATCGTGCCGCCAGCGAGCAGGGTGCGCCAATGGCTGAGTTACGGCTGGACTACTTGCGTCGCGAACCGGACTTCAAACGGCTATTGGAAAAACGCGGTTGTCCGATTATTGCGACCTGCCGGCGACCTCAAGACGGCGGCAGGTTTGGCGGCCCCGAGGACAAGCGGCTCTTGATCTTGCGGTTCGCCGTCGCCGCCGGAGTTGAGTATGTGGATCTGGAAACGGAGATCGCCACAAAAATTCCACGGTTCGGCAAGACCAAGCGCATAATCAGCTACCACAACTTCGAGACCACTCCGCAGAATTTGCCGACGATCCACGCCGAAATGCTCAAACTGGACCCGGACATCATCAAGATCGTCACGACGGCCGAACATCCCGTGGACAATGTCCGAATACTCCAACTTGTGCGAACTTCGGCCGTGCCGATGGTCGGTTTTTGCATGGGTGACTTGGGAATTCCGAGCCGAGTTTTGTGTGGCAAGTTCGGAGCCCCTTTCACTTTTGCGGCGTTCAACAAAGAGCGTGTGCTTGCACCCGGACAGCTTAGCCTCGAAGAAATGCGCGACGTGTACCATTACGACGACATCAATGTAGATACCGAGACCTTCGCCGTGATCGGCGACCCCGTCGGGCATAGCCTCAGTCCCATCATTCACAACACGGCATTCAAATCGCTTGGCATGAACCGGGTTTACGTGCCGTTTCGAGTTCCGCTCGATGACTTCAAGACGTTTCTCAAGGACATCGAATGGCTACAGCTCAAAGGACTGAGTGTTACCATCCCGCACAAAGAAGCGGCCATTGAGCAAGTGCAGCAGGCCGACGGCGCGGTGCGAGTCGTGGGGGCGCTGAACACAATGGTCCGGCGAGAGCAAGACTGGGAGGGGCACAACACCGACTACCGATCTGCCATGGCGAGCCTGGAGGCAAAGCTGGGTGCTCAGGCCGGCGACACGGCTCCGCTCGCGGGCAAGCAGGTGCTGGTGCTCGGTGCCGGTGGCGTCGCGCGAGCCATTGCCTTTGGGCTGATGCGACGTGGAGCGATCGTTACCATCGCCAATCGCAATCGCGATCGGGGTTCGAATCTGGCTCGCGACGCCGAATGTCGCTTCATCGAGTGGCCGCGGCGTATGGCGAACCTCTGCGATATCCTGATCAATTGCACGCCAGTCGGCATGTTCCCGGAAGTGAACGAGATGCCCATTCCGCCCAGCTACCTCCGCGAGGGCATGGTTGTCTTTGACACAATTTACAATCCGGAGAATACTCTACTCATCAAGGAGGGCCGTGCTCGCGGTTGTAGCGTGATCACGGGGGTGGACATGTTTGTGCGGCAGGCCGTGCTCCAGTTCCAAATCTTCACGGAACAAGAGGCACCGGAAGAGCTGATGAGCGACACGGTGCGACGAGCCCTGTCGCCGGTGAAGTCGTTGCCGCAGCCAAGCGAGGAAGTGTGAACATCACATTGATCGGTTACCGTGGAACCGGCAAATCCACTGTGGCCCGTTGGATTGCGGGACGGTTGGGGTGGAACTGGATTGACGCGGATGAGTGTGTGGAAAAACTGGCCGGGTGCTCGATTCGCGAAGTATTCGAACGGGAAGGCGAGTCGGGATTTCGCGACCGCGAGTCGACGGTGATTCGCGATTTGTTGACTCAGGACCGAGTCGTAATTGCCGCGGGCGGTGGATCGATCCTGCGGCCGGAAAACCGCCTGGCAATCAAACGGTCCACGATGGCTGTTTGGCTTACCGCGTCAGTGGAACTGATCGCGAAACGAATCGCATCGGATGCCTCGACCGCCGAGCGCCGTCCGGCCCTGACAGATGTTGGCGGCGTGAAGGAGATTCGCCGCCTGCTTGAACTGCGCGAGCCGCTTTATCGTGAATGTGCTGGCTTGATCATTGATACGGATCAATGTTCGCCCGAACAGGTTGCCGATGTGATTGTGCGGGCTTTCAAGGCAATGTCACAATCCACCACAATGGAGTGAATCGGTGGTTCCTCAGATTGTCGTGCTTGTCTGGGTCGTCATGCTCGGGGCTGTTGTCGGTAGCTTTCTCAACGTGTGCATCTACCGATTGCCGCTGGAAAAAAGCATTCTCTGGCCCGGATCGCATTGTCCCACCTGTTTGCGACCGGTTCGAGCGTACGACAATATTCCGATCCTGAGCTGGTTCATTTTGCACGGACGCTGTCGTAACTGCGGCGAGCAGTTCTCGGCCCGCTACATGTTTATTGAATTGATGACGGCGACTTTATTCGGCGTGGTCTTTTGGTTGGAGACACGCGCCGCACCATTGGGTTTTTGTCGCAGCGCGATTCATCTGTTCCTTGTCGCCGCCTTGATCGTGGCCACGTTCATCGATCTTGATCTTCAGGTCATTCCCGATTCTGTAACCGTGCCTGGCATGTTCATGGGCCTGTTGGGGTGTACAATCGACCCGAAGGTTTGCCTGGTGCCCATTACTGCTCCGACACCATTGGGCCCACTCGCGCCGGCCGAGGTATGGGCATATGGCCTGCTGGTCATGATCGGGTGGGCCATGTGCATTTATGGCCAGATGTGGTTGTGGTGGCAAAACGATGGGCGTGCAGGCATGGCAGAATCGATCATGCTTCTGGCAACCGTCGGATACATGGCGATGCAAACATTCGGTCTCGCGGTTTGCCTGGGACTTGTTGGACCCGGGTGGCCCGGGTGGCCCGCATGGCTTGCCATGCACCCGCATTGGCAAGGGCTCACGTCAAGTCTCACCGGTTTGATCGTTGGGGCCGGGTTGATTTGGATTGTCCGAGTGCTTGGCACCGCCGCACTGAAACGCGAGGCGATGGGGTTTGGCGACGTGACTCTCATGGCGATGGTTGGCGCATTTCTGGGATGGCAGGCGACCGTCGTCATATTTTTCATGGCACCGTTTATGGGATTGATCGTTGGCATGATCCAGTGGCTGGCCAAAGGGAACAATGTCCTTCCCTATGGTCCATACCTCAGTCTGGCCGCAGCAGTGACGCTCCTGGCGTGGCAGCCGATTTGGATTTTTGTGGCACCCAGGCTTGCGGTTTTTGCGTTGCTTGGCCCCATTTGGGTTACGGCGATTATCCTCTGCATCTTGCCCATCTTTTTGATTGGCCTGCGAAGACACTCCGCACTGATGCGGCAGAGTGTCGTTCCTTGATGATTGCGTCCGGAAAAGAATCGCAACACTTTAGGGATTAGTATGTTGCGGTAAATATTGAGTATGGCAATTTGTCGCTTGAGGCAAAATCTGACCCATCAGGATCGCCGTTAGGGTTCTTCCGAAAAGGTAAACTAATGAAACTGCCCAGGATGATCCGAAATTTATGGATATACCGCCGGCTGCTTGCGCTGGCGGTGCTGCTGGGTGTTGCCTTGTTTTTCGTGATAATTAATCGCGAATCGGTCAAAGTGTCATTCCCATTTTTGGGGGGAATTGATAGCACATCCGGCATCGTGATGCTCGTCAGTGCGGCCCTGGGGGCTGCGGTCTGTTGGTTGGTCATGACATTTCGTCAGGCAATGCAAAAGGCGCGAGACCAACGGACCGAATTGGGAGACAGATTCGCCCAAGTAACCCCCGAAAAACCCGTCACGGCGAGCCCGAAAACGGAACATCGGGACAGCAAGGGGCCAGACACATCCGGCCCCTGAAAGGAGGCCAGGGGTGAGGTCATTCAAAGTCCGCTCAATTCTTGTTGCGCTCAGTTCACTAGTGGTTTTCTCATCGGTCGGTTGCGGACCGAGCAGATCGATTAACCCTTGGGCCCTTCGTAAGGAGAATGCTCAGCTCAAGACGGCAATTCGCCAGTACCAAGATCAACTCTCCCAGGCCAAGATCAAGTCGGAGAATCTCGACGCCGACAACGAACAGTTGCACAACGAACTGGCCACGCGGCAAGAAGAATATCGCCGGCTCAATGAAGAACGACAGCTCGCAAGCAACACGCGGACGCAGGGAAATCGAGCGAGCGATGAAGATTACTACAGCGACGAGAAGCTCTATGGTCAGCCAGCGGGTGGTGGGAAGCGCGGTTTATCGGGAAAGGGAACCTCGCAGGCGGGTAGAGATTCCTCAGGAGATTGGTCGCAGATGGCGAACATTTCCGGTGCGCAAGTCATGCGCGACGGCGATGCGATTCGCATTCGAGTTACAAGCACGAGCTTGTTTGATCCGGGCAAGGCGACGCTGAAGCCTGGAGCCACTAAGACGCTGGATCAGGTTGCTAACTCGATTCGTCGCAGTTATTCAGGCCAATTGGTCGGCATCGAGGGACATACAGACGCCGACCCGATTCGCAAGAGTAATTGGAAAGACAACCATGAACTGTCGTACCAACGTGCGCGAGCGGTCATGGAATACCTCGCATCCAGAGGTGGAATTCCCAAAGACCAACTCTACATCGCCGCCTATGGACCGAATGCACCAATCGCGTCGAATAAATCATCGGCCGGAAAGGCCCAGAACCGCCGCGTCGAGTTTGTGGTGAAGCCCAGTGGAGACGTGGAACGGTAGTGTTTCGTACCTGGCTTCCCCATCAATTCAGGGTTGAATCGCGGTAGCTTGAGTTTTAGGAAACCGGTCGACGCAGGTTTGAAGAAGCTGAACTGCTTCCTCGACGTCGGCACATCCCTGCGATTGAAACACGCCTGGCCCCTTGTAATTGAGAAACCAAGTCTCAAGGATGCTGACCACGCCGGGAAATTGTTCGTTGAGCTGTTGAAGATTCTTGATTTCGGCGAAAGGTGTTCCGGGTCGAACGGCAATTAGCTTGTGGTCCAATTCTCCCGCGTCGGTGAACTTCGCCACGCCGATCACTCGCGTCTTCACAACCAATCCTCGGGGCACCGCCGCACCCAAGAGTAGAATGTCCAAGGGATCGCCATCGCCGCCGATATCTTTGGCCAACACAGTTTGCGGGACCATGCCGTAATTGCACGGGTAACCGAGGTATTTCACTATCCGAGGCCGCCCGTTTTTGATTTCCCAACGCAACGAACCGTCCTTCTTGTCAACCTCCCACTTGTCCGCCGCGCCCGCCGGGATTTCGACCACCATGTTCACCGTCCCATCGTCGTTAACCGGCGAGTAGCCGGTGAGAAAGTGTCTGGGACCTAATAGCGTGCAAGCGTCGGGAGCCTTGAGTTCGGGTGTCTGCAACTTCGATTCTGCGGGAGGCGAGGAGAGCAATGCGCCTGCCGCAAACAGGGTAACCCAGACCCCAAGCATGAAACTCATTTTCATTCTTCCGCTCCTTTGATGATTCGTGGGCACAAGCCTTGATTGAAGCGGCCTTCGAGCTCGCATGCCCCACAAGCTTATACCAGGAATCGAAAATTCAATCTAACCAGAAATGATGCACCCCACAGTTTGCAATCGACTTCAATCATTGGATCGTTGAAAGGCGGCGGCAAAAAAATCAGGTTGACGCACTTTCCATCGCCACCTAGACTCTTTGTGTAACTTGAATTGCTCGTTACTTGGGTCAAAATGAGTCTGCTCCAGATATTCTCTGAGATTGCAACCGTTTCCGTACCGCGCAGGATCGTGGCGGTCGGCATCGGTATTATCGCGCCGTAGCGCGATCGATCTTGGGGAAACCTGATAGAGCCGAAAACCATCCAGCCCTGAGGTCGAAAGCCTCAGGGTTTTTTGTTTGTTCTTGCTGGAGGAAGTCAGGAAACCATGAAACGAATCGAGATCTACGACACAACTCTGCGTGACGGCAGTCAGGGCGAGGGCGTCAGCTTTTCACTGCAGGACAAGCTGCTTATTACGCGAAAGCTGGACGAGCTGAGTATCGATTACATTGAAGGCGGCTACCCGCTGTCGAATCCGAAAGACGCAGAGTACTTCGTTCGAGTTCGCGACATTCCCCTGCGACATGCGACCGTTGCCGCTTTCGGGATGACGCGCCGTCGCGGAATAGCCCCGGAAGATGATGCCGGCATGAAGAAGCTCGTCGAATCGGGAGCTGCGGTCATCACCATCGTCGGCAAAACCTGGGACATGCACGTGCGCGAAGTGCTGCGAATCACCGAACAAGAAAACCTGGAGATGATTCGCGATTCGGTTGCCTTTTGTAAGGCAGCCGGCCGCCGCGTCTTTTACGACGCCGAGCATTTTTTCGACGGGTTCAAGCACAACTCGCAGTACACTATCGAATCGGTTCGTGTGGCTCAAGATGCCGGCGCTGAAGTCGTGATCATGTGTGACACAAACGGCGGCAGCCTGCCCGATGAGGTGTCCGAGATTGTTGCCGCGGCGATTGCATCGCTGAAGATTCCGCTCGGCATCCATTGCCACAACGACTGTGACGTGGCTGTGGCCAATACGCTGGCCGCGGTGGATCGCGGTGCCACGCAAGTGCAGGGGACGATCAACGGCATCGGCGAGCGCTGCGGAAATGTGGATTTGTGCAGTGTGGTAGCAAACCTGGCCCTGAAGAAACGCGGGTTCGAATTGCTGCAACCAGGCAGCTTGGAACGGCTCACCGAAGTTTCGCGCTATGTTTACGAGACGGCAAACATGAACTTTCGGTCGAACCAGCCGTTCGTTGGAGCCAGCGCCTTTACGCACAAGGGAGGCATGCACGCCCATGCCGTGGCCAGGAAAACCGAAAGCTACGAACACTTGAACCCGGGGCTCGTCGGTAACCAACGTCGCATCCTGGTTTCAGAGCTGTCCGGGCAATCCAACATCCTGGCAAAGACCGTCAAACACCAGATTGAAAATGACCGCGAGCTGAACGGCAAGATTCTTAAAGCAGTCACGGAACTCGAAAATGAAGGCTACCAGTTCGAGGCAGCCGAGGCATCGTTCGACTTGCTGGTTCGCAAGATTGCCGGTTTGCACAAGCCGTGTTTCGAGCGGCTTGCATACCGCGTAAACGTCGAAACTACCAGCAGCGGTCAGACGATTACGGAGGCGACTATAAAACTAAGGATCAACGAGGAAATTCAGCACACGGTCAGCGAAGGCGACGGACCAGTGAACGCCTTGGATGGCGCGATGCGCAAAGCCCTGGAACCATACTTCCCCCAACTCAAGGAAGTGCAACTCGTGGATTATAAAGTCCGCGTGATCAACTCACGCGCCGGCACCGCGGCTCGCGTGCGCGTTGTGATCGAAAGCCGCGATCACCATGAGGTGTGGGGGACCGTCGGGGTCAATGAAAACATTATCGAGGCAAGTTGGCTTGCGCTAGTCGACAGCATTGAATACAAGCTTTGGAAGGATAGCTGCCGCGCGGAGAATCCCTAAATCGACGAGACAAATTTCGCAGAGGGCTGATTTTTTGCAGTCGGTTGGCCTGGGTTTCGTTGAGAAGGAGTGAGGCAGCCTCATGACGATTGACCACCGGCAACGCCTTGGTCGTTGAGCACTTCGGCTGCCCAGGCAATGTCCAATTCGTCCAGCTTGGCCGGCGTTGGCAGGCCAGTCGATCGATCCCACCCCATCATTTCGTAGTAGTCGGCAAGCCGGTTCTGAAATTCCGCCGGGTGAATGCGTTCCCCCTTGAGTTCTCCATTCTCGAGCGGTTCAAACATGCGTTGCGGCAACGTGTCGGCATTGGTCGCCAGCCCTTCTCGGTGGTTGTAGATTCGGAAAAGGGCCGAGCTACGTTCGGCGGCCTTCAACAATTCCCAGAGGCTCAAGTCCCAGCCGGTCACGCCATTCATGTATCGCACCAGAGTTTCTGTGTCCAACTTGCCGATTGGGACGCCGACAAAGCAGCACATGCCGACCAGGTTATAAGTGCTCCAGAGCTTTTGTGCGTAAGTAAACGCGCGGACTTTTTTGGGGCCAAAATCGAGCATCTCCACCGGTTCGACAAGTCCGAGCGGTGCCAGGGGGTGCGGGCCGGCAAAGAACCCTTCATAGAGCAGGTCGTGCGGGGCTTCCATGTGGTCGGCGCCCGTCGGGCTGGTCGAATAGGCGATCGCCAGACTCTTCTTGCCTCGCGGTTCGTGCATGGGAATCTCTTGCCCGCGCACGTGCAAAGCAAAGGTTTCGGCTTCTGGACCGAGTCGTTTGGCCGCGCGGGCAACGCCTTCCGCAAGCAAGTCACCGATCCCCTCGCGACGAGCAATCATGGGGATGAGTCGATTGGCGAGGTCGGGATCACCGTAGTTCAGGGCGATTCCATCTGTCTCATTTTTCGTCAAGAGTCCCTTTTCGTAAGCCTCGATGGCGAAGGCAATGACTGCGCCGGTGGAGATGGAATCGAGAACGTATTGGCTACAGAGTTGGTTTGCCAGCGCAAGCTTCTTCAAGTCGCCGACGCCACAGAGCGAGCCCAGCGACGCCAGCGATTCATATTCCGGCCCGCCGTACTTGGGATCCACTCCCAGCTCTTCCACTCGAACTTCTCGCTTGCATGCCACGGCACAGGCGTAACAGGTTCCACGCTTGGTAAGGATGGTTTCCGCCATGCGCTGGCCGGTGATGTTTTCGAATTCATCGAACGCGCCGTCGCGAAAATTCCGCGTGGGCAGAATGCCGTCCGCCTGGAGCATGCGAACGCCCCGAGCCGTCCCATACAGGTGCATTGCGTCCTTGGTGCGATCGTAGTTTTGTGTGTAATGCCGCATCATCTCGCGGGCCAGGTCATGGTTGGATGGAACCGTCTTTTGTTTACCACCCACGGCGATCGCTTTGAGGTTCTTCGCCCCCATGACGGCTCCCAAGCCGCACCGGCCGTGAAAGTGGCGACAGTTGTTCACGATCGCCGCATAGCGCACGCGGTTCTCGCCGGCAACTCCGGTTTGCAAAACAATGACTCGCTTGTCGCCTAATTCATCGCGAATGCCATCGTCGACCTCGCCCGACAATTGTCCCCAATAGGCTGTGGCATCTCGAAACTCGCAGTTGCCGTCCCAGATGGACAAGTACACCGGGCGTTCGGCCTGTCCGGTCACGATAATTCCATCGAACCCGGCCTGCTTGAGCGCGGGCCCCCAAAAGCCGCCAGCCTCGGTTTCACCAAAGCCGCTCGTGAGTGGACTCTTGGCAATCGCGGAGTATCGGTTGGCTCCGGAAAGCGACGTGCCGTTCATCGCGCTAGTCATAAAAATTAGCGGGGCTTCCGGAGCATACGGGTCCATTCCCTTTGGCGTCTCACGCATCAGATAATAGGCCCCAAGCAGCCCACCGCCCAAATAGCGCCGAAGAATCAGGTCGTCGATGGGCTCGGAATGAACCGTTTTTTGCGTGAGATCGACTCGAAGTAATTTGCCTGCAAACCCGCCAGTCATTCGTTCGACTCCTTCTTACCCAATCGCGATTTCAGGGGAGCGTCGTTCTTCGATGCACCGTAAGTCACGGCCTAATCTAGCAATGATGCTAGCTGACTTCCAGGGTGGTCACGGGCTATACCGAGGCATTCAGGGTGTTAATTGGAAGTCCGGGCCTCAAGAATCGCCTCAGGATGTACTACAATTCGAGCAAAGGTTTTCATATTGGTGTTGATGTGAATTTGAGGTCGTGTCTGCTTCTGAAAAGGCAGGATTTTGTCGTGAACTGATAGGGGGGAAACTCGACTATTGTCTGAGGGCGTAGTCTTTCCGCAGTGGTTCGTTCGTGGACGACAGTCCTAATGATACTTGGGGTTGTTCCGATTGCTACGGGCAAAACTGAAACGACCTTGCTGGTAAATTTAGGTAATCCCCACAAAGGCTGACACCTTGACTTTGAGTGTCAATCTTGGCTCTAATAGTTCCCAAGGCGGAGTAACGACTGAGGAGTGGATGGGTTTTGTGTTTCCAACTACTTTGACGAGGTGGTTCATGTCCCAATGTAGAACCCAGATGCTGTTAGTTCTTGCAGTTTCATTCGGTGGTCTCGTGGTTGCTGGGTGTGGCCGTTCCGAAACTAGTCCATCTGTTGGCGAGTCGGCAGTATCACCCCAAAATGTTTTGGTCAGCGAACTGACCACCCCGAACGACATTGATGACCTGAAACAGACTCCGACATTTGAGAGCCAAACAGAATTGAATTCAACGCCTTTTGTGGACACAAGTCTGCCAGCCAACGGAGATGAAACAGGGACAAGTTCAGAACCAAAACAGCCCGCCAGGGACCAAAGTAAATCGACTGAGAGTTCATTGCCTGTACGGGCAAAAGGTCTTGGCCAGCTCGGTGGTTTTGGTGGCGGCGGTGGCGGTGGCATGATGGGCGGCGGCGGCGGTGGAATGGGTGGAATGGGCGGTGGAATGGGCGGTGGAATGGGCGGTGGAATGGGTGGTGGTATGGGCGGAGGAATGGGTGGCGGCGGTGGCGGTGTCACGATAGATCCGAAGATTCAATTGAAAAAAGACTCGTCCGGAAAGCTCGATGAACGGCGAAAGGAAGCAACGACGGCGAAACCGCAGAAGGGAAGCTTTTCTTCGAAATAAATCGGATCTGTTTGAGTGGCTCCTTGGGCTGATAAGATCACGCCCAATGTTGCTCGTGGTGACTCGCACGATCAACATTGGGCGTGCTTGTTTTCTGTAAGCTCGATGATCGACGAAGAGTGTCACGCGATGAACCAGAATCGTATCAGTTCAGAGGTGGACCGCAGGAAGTTCCTGGATCAGTCCACCAAATTGATTGCGGGGGCGTGCATCAGTGTCACTGGCGGCTTTGCATTTCAGCAAGAAACCAATGTCCCACGGATGAGGAGAGTTTGGCTCCGGCTGCTGCTGAATCAAGTACAAGAGGACCTTCGTGCCGGCAAAAAGCTAACCGATGAAGAGCGTTTTTTTGCGGGGCTTACTGGCGTCAAATACATTTACCTTGATAGTGACTCCAAAGACCTGATTTTTGAAGGCCCGGGGGAAGATAGGTGGAGCGTACGGCAAGACGGCATCGTGATCGGTGCGGCGACCGGGCAACCATTGCTCCAACTTGACGACTTTGCAGTCGCTTGGCGAAACGCAAATAGTCCCGGTCCACCACCGTCTGTCTCGCTTGAACATCGGCAAGAGTCTATCCAACGAATTCAGAACGTGATTCGCGGCACTCCGCAGCCGCGCTCGGCCGAGGCTCGAGCCGAATTTCTGCGGCTGCTTCAAGAGGCTTGGGGGCCGCAGGACGCAGTCACCGGGGGCGTGCCAACAAATACACGATTCAACAAGGTGATGGTCGAAGCCGACTGGGTGATGAAGCGAATTTCACTTGGGTTGTCCGATGCCGGTGTCGAGAAATTCCCAAGTTACATCGATCTGGAGTTCCGCGATCTGCGTCGTCGCATGTTGGCCGAGGGATTGAACGTTCGCAAGCCGGACGGGGGCAGCCGATTCTGGTTCTTTCCGGCCTACACCGAGTTTACGAGCACGGAGAAACTCGACGCGGTGGCAATCCCTGACGATCCGGTCCAGCTTTTGACGGAGAGCCACTTTCGAAATCTTGCTCAGGGGCGACAAGTCGTTCAAGAGCCCACGCCCGCCGCCAAGGAGTTCGTTGAAGCGTTTACGAAGCACTATGCTCCAATTGCGGCGGCGAACCCGCTGTTTGCCGACTTGCGAAACCTGTTCGATTGGGTCGCAATTTCACGACTCATCAAAATGCTCGACGCCCCGAGGCGAATCGGTTGGGACCTGAACTTCCTTCGCCAGCCGTATCCGGTTGCCGAATTGCAAGTGCCCGCGACGATGCAGGGCCAAGTTGCGCTCAGGCATGCCGAGGTCAAGATCAGCCAGGGCCTCGCGAGCCTCGTTTTCCCAGCCCGTGGCGGCGTCTCGATTGATGTTGAACGGTCACTTCGCTCCACCCCATTCCTGCCTGATGCACAGCTTCAGGCGAGGGCAAAACGAGCGATTTCTGAAAGGCCGCGACCGCAGAAGTTCTGGCGGTCCGTCTAACGCTCACGTGCGACAGGCGCTAGCAGATTCTCAATCGGAGCGAAGTCATCAGTCAGGACGATCTCCCCGCTGCGACTGATCGCCTGTTCCAAATGTTCCTGCGTGAGCAAAGAGCCCTCGAAGAACCGTTCCCCGCGCCGGGTGCCCAGGTCCGAGTAGTCGATTGGCTTGGGCGACATCGCGATCACAAATGTCTCGCGACTCTCAGACGGCTGGCCGCCCGATGCTGTACAGAACACCGCCACGCCGGGGAAAGTTTTCTGAGCCGTCCGGACGTAGGAGCCCAGGAATTTGGAGTACTTGTAGTTGTCGATGATGTTAATCATGTACACGCCGTCAGAGGCCAGCAGTCGTTTGACCTTCTCGTTGAACTCGAACGTGGTTAGATGCCAGGGGACGCTGAAGTCGTTGAAGGCGTCACCGAAAATGAAGTCGAACGGCTCCGTGCCGCTGGCGAGCATCTGATCCACGGTCGCTCGTGCGTCGCCCCAGCGCGTTTCGACCGGGCTATTTTCATCCAGAAACAGGACCTTCTGCACAGTGCGAGTCACGGCGGGATCAATCTCGGCGACGAGCATAGAGCTGCCTGGATAGCTCGCCTCGATGTACCGCGGGTACGTGTACGAGCCGCCTCCAAAAAACAGCGTGCGTAGCGAGCGCGGTTTCGATCCCATGGCCGCTGCGACACTCGGATCCTCCGCGACGGGGATCGCCCCGGCCCGCTCCATGATCGAGGCGTAAATCAACTCGTAATCGTAGCGTAGTTCGCGCGGCCTGCCATCGAGCACGTAGCCGTGGATCAGGTTATCTAGCACCAACTCCATCGCACCGCTGTGTTCGCCGCTTGGCTGCACCTTGATGTGGTAATAGTTGCTCTCGAAGTGAAATTCGCCCTCCGGAATCTGCTCGCGCACCTTGAGCATGTCGCCCATGCGCGTCGCCCACTGCCATTTGTCGGGCGAAATGACGGCGATCGCCAGGGCCATTAGCACTCCGGCCCAAATCGAATGTGCCAGGCCGCTTGTGCTCATGCAGACGCTCACAATGGCCAGCAACCCCGCCACAGCACAGATTACAGCTTTCGTGCCCAACAGCGAGATCAGGAGAAAGCCGGTCAAAAATGTGCCCACAATGCTGCCCACCGCTCCCCAGGCGTAGACGTTTCCGATCGCTGAGCCGGCCTTTTGGGCCCGTTCGAGCGCCAGCTTTGCCGCCACAGGCGAAATCGTTCCCAAGGCAAAACATGGAGTGAAAAGCACCATGAACACACTGGAGAACACGGCCGTCGGCATGGTCCACGAAGGATGCCGGCTATCGTCGATCGAACTGTTGTCCTTGTCTTTGCCGATCTTCTGAATCCATTCCACCAACTTGCTCCCGGCCGAAGGGCTGGCCAGCAAGACATCTGTCTTCAGCAAGCTCGCGGCCAAAATGGAAGCGGCCAGGAAAAGGTGAGGCAGCAGCCGCGACGGATCGAACCGGTCGGCCAACTTGCCACCGATGTAATTGCCGATCGAAACGCCCGCCAGCACCACACCGATCAGCGAGGTCCACGTGTAGATGGATGATCCGGTGGCGCGAGCGACAAGCCGGCTGCCCACCAACTCCACCATCATGATCGACATGCCGCTGGTAAACACAAATGTATTGGGGACAAATTGCCACCAGCCGGTTCTTGGTTCGAGAACAGATTTGCCCTTCTCCGACTTCTTCGGGCGCTCCGCCTTTTCAATTCGTTCCGGCGAATCCTCACTCGATTGCAACCACAGCCGGGCCAGGATCAACATCCCAACGCCCGTAGCGGCTAGGACCGCGACGGAGGTCATGATGATCGTTCGCACGCCGAATGCCGCAAGCAACACGAACCCGGTGAGAAATGTTCCCAAAATGTTGCCGGCCGTCCCCCACAGACCGAGATTGCCGAACGCGGTTCCGGCGTGTTCCGACTGTTGAATCGCCCAGCGAGCGACCGTCGGTTGGATGGTGCCGAGCAGGCAGGCAGGTGGGAAAAATACCAGCATAATCGTGCTCACGACCCGCACACTTCTCGGCAGGGCCGCCATCAACGTCGAACCGCCGATGAGGTCATTCGTGAGCAGCACACTCAAGCAAAGAACCGCTGAGCCGCACAGCAAGTACGGCAAAGTCTCAAGCGGCTCCCGCAGATCAGACAGCCGACCGCCCCAATAGTTTCCCAGGCTCATGCCGGCCAGGATGACCCCGATTACCGTCGTCCATGTCTCCAGCGACGAGCCCAGGTGCTTTGCGACCAGCCGGCTGGCGACGAGTTCCAACACCATGATCGCGAGCCCGCTTAGAAACACGACCAGGTTGGGAATGGCCCGCACCACAATTCCGCGCATCCACCGCTCCTTCCCAAAGTTTGTCGCCGATTGGCTGGCCCCGAAACAATAGCCAGAGCAAGCTGCTCTCACAAGGCGGCGCCGGAATATGTATGCTGTTTGCCGCCTTCAGCGCAGGAGCACGCAAGAAATGCCGCACGCAACGCCCGAAGTCCTGGCGATGATCATTTGCGACACCGTGATCGAGGACGTCGAGTCGGGCAAGAAAAGCCTGATCGGCCTGTTCGACCACGTGAATACTTCGCATTTGCCCAGCATCGTCAACGAACTCAACGTGTTCATCAGCCTCACCGACGGCCACGGCAACCACTCGGCCGAGCTGCACTGCGTCAATTCCGCCTCCGAAGAAGAGTTATTCCGAACGGAAGGCGAAGTGGACTTTCCCGACCCACTAAGCGTTGTGGACCTCCACTTCCGATTCCAGGGCTGTGAATTTCCTGAAGAAGGCGAATATCGTTTTCAGTTCTTTTGTGAAGGCGATCTGCTGCGCGAGCGCAAGTTTCACGTCACGCTGGAAACTGAAGACGAAGAGGCAGGAACGGAGTTAGACGAGGAAGAAGAAGAGTAATCGGCAGGTTTCATACAATGGCCGGCGCGGCACACTAGCCCGGATTATTCATGCCTCTACACAAGCCCGACGCGCAAGCGAGTGGTGGCAAACGACTTTCCCTCGCTTGCGCGTCGGGCTTGTGTGGCGCACACTGCGCGGATTTTCCAGGGCCATGAATAATCCGGGCTAGTACTCATCGTTTATGGCCGGGACGACCGGGGTATCTAATCCCGTTCGCTCCCCTGGCCTTCGTGCCTCAGCGTCAGAAGAGGTCCAGTGCACCGTTTTCGCCACAGGCATTCCTTCCGATATCAACGCATTTCACCGCTCCACCGGAAGTTCCATGCACCTCTACCTCCCTCGAGCACGCCAGTTTCAGCGGCAATTCTCTGGTTGAGCGAGCGAGCACACTCCGGTCCAGCCGCCAGAGCCTTACTTTGTTGTCTGCGCAGCCTGTTGCCCAGAGCTTGCCATCGGGCGAAAACGCTTGAACGCTAAAGCTCTCGTCGAACAATGGAGCTTTTCTTGGATCTGGCCGCAGTACTCTAAGCGGCATTCCGGTCGCCATGTCCCACAGGACGACCTCGGGCGCATTTCCGTTCCTTCCGATGCCTCCCGACATCGCGAATATCCGCGAATCAGGCCAAAAGGCCGCCTGTGAAATGAAGCACCAATGCTGCAGGGAGTTGCGCTCTTTCTTCGTCGAAACGTCATACAACACCACGCGGGTTCCGTGCCACATTCCAACTGCTAAGATCTTTCCATCTGGACTAAACGCCAAGCAGCGCGGACTTATTTCCTCACCTTCGAGAGTCGCAGACAGCTCGCCTGTAGCGACGTCCCATAGTTTCGGGAGATTCGGAAACCTCCCATTGAGACTTGCCGTCGCAAGCAGTTTGCCGTCTGGCGAAAACGCAAGGCTTGAGGTCAACGAGCCTTTGTAGTTAATGAGCGTCGCCCGCACTTGTTTGGTCTCGACATCCCAAAGCCTTACGGTCCCATGCTGCTCCTCAGTCGCCAAGGTCTTGCCATCGGGCGAGAACAACGCGGTGATTACGCTAGGACCATGTGGCAGCGTCACCAACGGCCTCCCCGTCTCGAAGTCCCATAACTTCACACTCATGTCGTCGCCGCCCGTAGCGAGCAGCTTGCCATCGGCTGAGATTCCTAGGCCCCAGTATGGCTTCATATGGCCGTGAAAACTCAGGAGTTGATTTCCCGTCGATGCGTCCCAGATCTTCACAGATTTGTCTTCGCTTGCGGAGGCAATCGTCCTTCCGTCGAGAGAAAAGGCGATCGACAGAATGCGTGCGGTATGACCCGTGAGCGTTGCGACAAGTGGCGGCTCATCAGCGTCAGGATTTGACCGCACGAATTCTGTAGTACCGAGAGCCACAGCTACGATTGTTGCGAAAGCAGTCAGTGGCACATGGAGTCGAGAGACTCGCGGCAGAAGTGTCGACGGCCCGCACAAGATGCCCCCTACAGTTGTATTAGGTTCGTGAGTGGCGTTCGCTCGAGGGACTCGCGCACTCATCCCAGATTCATTGTTTGCACGACAATTTGCCTTGAAACTTGGTCTCATGAAATCGAATACACGTAGATTGTGGCTGTGAAGCTGGCTGACCCAGCACCAGGCGCGTTTGTACCACAAAGTGTCGGATTAATCGACACGAATTCGGCCTCACCCCCCGCCGGCACCGTTACCGCCATCGCCGTCGCGATGTATTGAAAAGAGTCGTTGAAGCCATTGCTCGCCCCAGTGGCTGGTTGTCCCAGTTCAGTTGGCGGGCTAGCGCTCGTGTTAAGAACCGTTGCTTTTGCATACGGGTTGCTGCCGGTGGCCGTAACCGCCACGTCGATCTGGAAATCGACCCAATACGTTGAATTCGGAGTCCCCTTCAGTGTGGCAGTCAATTTGCCCGCTCCAGTCCCACTTAGTCCTGGACCAGAGTTACACACGTCCTGGCCGGCGGCTGTGGTCCAAACACTTACATATGAGGTTGCCCACGCCGGTGGTGTTTCCCATGCACCACGTATCGGATTACCTTGCCAATTTGTACCAGCAGACCCGTACAAGTTTCCGGTAGTCCGACCGGCTGGTTGGCCGTATGGGCCATAGCCGATGTAGCCAAAAATCCCGGCTTGATTGATCTCCTGATCAAACTTGACCTGTGCCGGCACCTTCTGCACATAAATGGTCACGGTCGCGACAGTGCTGCAGTAGCCTAAGTTGTCGCAGGCCATGTAGGTGAACGTGACCGCGCCCGCGAATTCTTTCGTGAACGTAAGTGAGCCGTCGCTGTTGAGTGACAGCGATCCCTCGGAAGGCCCGTCATCCAGAACGGCACTGAGGGTTGTTCCGCATGGATCGGTGTCCTCAGGGCCACCTTGGCTCCCTAAGCCGTCGTTGGCTAGCACGCCGCTGGGGAGAACTGTCAGTAATTCACCCGCAGTCGCCCAGTACTCGTCGTCCAGGGCCGTTGGCAGCACGCCACAAATGTCGCAGCGTTCCTCGAGTAACTCCAGCCGAAAAGGCGGCCGTGCGACTTCACGCGCCCGTGGGCGCGGCCCGGCTGACCGATGGTTTGCACGAACGAGCGATGATAGCATGCGGGTGATCATGGCAATCTCCTTGTGAAGAACGCAGTCGGGAATCGGCCGTTGGCATTCGGGAACAAGCAGTGGTCAGTGTTCAGTGGGCGGTGGTCAGTGGCAGACATCGGGAGCTGTGACGGAGCGGGAGAGTTGCTCACCGGCCATGCACGCTCTTGCGTCTTGCGATTACCAGAATCCGCGCGCATAGTATCCACCTTGGAGCAGTCGATTGGATCGATTTGGAAACTTGGGCTTCGGATCGGCCCAGTTCGGTTTTGCAGAAGGGGTGAGCCGGCCCAGTGTTGGTTCCGCTCACTCAGCCCCTCTATCTGTATAGTCGTAATCCGCAGAAAACACCCGCAAAAATTTTTGGACCGAGACCACGACTCGGAATATCAGAGGACTTGATTCATGTTAGTCGGGAATGATGGAAAGCTGGTGGCGCGACTCAAGGCCGGCGATGAACCAGCGTGGTATGAACTCGTCGAGCAGTACACCAAGCCCTTACTGAAATGGATCAGAACGGGACTTCCGCGAGGGATTCAGGCACGAGTCGATATCGAGGACCTGCTGCAAGAGGTGTTTCTGAAGCTGGCTCACCAAGTGCGGACTGGTAAGGTTGAGTGCTACAGCGACGACAGGCTCGGTGATATTCTTCGCGTCTGTGCAACCGAGCGAATCATGGATGAGGTTCGCAAACACTTGGCCCAACGACGCGACGTGCGCCGCGAAAGACCCTGTTCGAGCCTGCCGCTCGATTGCGAGCAGAGCGAGATGGAGCCGCCGGAATCTCACCGTGGACCCGATGAGGTCGCCGCTATCCACGACGAGTTCATTCGGTTCGTGAACAGCTTGAAACTGCGGGATCAAGTGATTGTGCATCTTCGACTCGAACTCGGAACGCTCCAAGAAGTGGCGGATGCCTTGAAGTGGTCGCTTCGCAAGGTGCAAGGAATTT
>Ga0247727_10002867_pt1 | contig 38920 bp, 46 predicted proteins | sample WisWelCaveWW1625_FD_202498 | JGI IMG/M metagenome (GOLD analysis project Ga0247727, IMG submission 202498) | Biofilm microbial communities from Wishing Well Cave, Virginia, United States - WW16-25 | ecosystem: Environmental > Aquatic > Deep subsurface > Groundwater > Cave microbial mat | place...
GACGAGGCGCAGCGCGTCTGGGTGATGCTGCACTCGGGCAGCCGCGGCATCGGCAACGCCATCGGCACCTATTTCATCGCGCTGGCGAAGAAGGATGCCGAGCGCGTTCAGCTGCGCCTGCCGGACCGGGACCTGGCCTATTTCACGGAAGGCGCGCAGCACTTCGAGGACTACGTCGCGGCGGTGGGTTGGGCGCAGGACTACGCGCTCGCCAACCGCGCCGAAATGATGGACCTGGTGCTGGACGCGCTGCGACGCCACCTGCCCGCGTTCGAAGTGACGTCAGAAGCGGTCAACTGCCACCACAACTACGTCGAGCGGGAGACCCACTACGGCGAGGACGTCTGGGTGACGCGCAAAGGCGCGATCCGCGCGCGCAAAGGCGATCTTGGCATCATCCCCGGCAGCATGGGAACGCGCAGCTACATCGTGCGCGGCAAGAGCAGCGCCGAGGCCTTTGATTCCTGCGCCCATGGTGCCGGCCGGCGCATGAGCCGGACTCAAGCGAAAAAGCTGTTCTCGATCGCCGACCTGGCGCTCCAGACCAATGGCGTGGTCTGCCGCAAGGACCAGGGGGTGCTCGACGAGATCCCCGGCGCCTACAAGGACATCGACGCGGTGATGGCCGACCAGGACGACCTGGTCGAGGTGGTGCACACCCTCAAGCAGGTGCTGTGCGTGAAGGGCTAGGCTGGTTGCCGCTGAACCAGTTGTAGCCCTTGTCTTCCCAGTAGCCGCCCGGATTGGTGTTGGTGAGGAACAAATTGGAAACCTCGTCCGCCCGCTGCGCACTCGTGGCCGCCGTGCGGTGCGACGTACGAGTTGGCCGAATCGATTCGCGACGTATGCGAGATCACACTGCGCAACCGCAAGTTGAAGAAGGACCAGTTCATCGAAGAGGCGAGCTACGTGCCTTCCGGCGTCGCCGAGATTGCGCGCCTGCAGCAGCGCGAGAGGTACGCTTACCCGCGTCCCTGAGCGTTTGTAGCTATCGAGTGGCGGCGCGCGGTGCGACCCGGATTCGCAGGCCTTCCGGAAACATCGTAAAGGCAAGGCGCTCTGCGGGCGGCGCGCCGTCTTCGGTGGAGACATCGACCAGCTCGTAGTTGCGCGCGAAGGTCGCAAGGACCATTTTCATTTCGAGCAGCGCCAGGTAGCGCCCCGGGCACAGCCGCGGACCGGAACCGAACGGCATGGACGCCTTCAACAACGCTCTGCCGGATCCCGCGTCGCCCGCGACTTGAGCGGTGTCAGGCGGCGAGGCCTCGCGCCAGCGCGCGGGGCGGAACGCCGCGGCGTCGTGCGCCAGACGGGTATCCACCGCGCCCTTTCGCATCACGCAGAGCACCAGCGTGCCGCGCGGCACGCTCACGCCATCCAATGCCGTCTCGCGGTTGTTTTCCATGAAGAACACCGGCCCCACCGGGCGCAAGCGCATCGTTTCGTTGACGCAGGCCTCGATGAAGTCGAATCCGCGCGCGACGTCGAAACTGCGCGGAAGATCGTCGCCCGCCAGCGCCGCATCGACTTCCTCGACGAGGCTGCGCCAGTCCGCACGGTGGGTATGCAGCAGATAAAGGGCCCAGCCCAGGGTGTTGGCGGTCGTATCCTCACCGGCGAGTAGCACCGTGAGCACGTTGCCGAGCAGCTCCTCTTCGCTCAACCCGGCGCCGCCGTCGTCGCGCGCGGCAATCAGCGCTTCGAGAAGGTTGGTCGGCTGCTCGCGCAGGCCGGCGTTTGATTGCATGCGTTCGCGCGCCATGCCTATGTAGCCCGTGACGGCCTCGTGCACTTTCGCACGATGACGATCGAACGCGCGATCCGAAGGCAGGCGCAGATAGCGCCAGTAAGGAAACGGCGCGTTCATCCGCTGAAACAGTTTCGGAAACATCTTGTCGAGGTGATTCTGAATCGCGTTCTCCGGCACTTGCTGCGTGTTGACGTCGATGCCGAAGGCGAGTCCGGCCGTCACATCGACCGTATAGCGCATCAACACCGACAGAGCGTCGATGGCCTCGCCGCTTCGGGCGGCGGCGTCCAGACGCTGCCGCAGCCGCTCGGTGACTCTCACCAGGGCGGGAAAGTAGCGTTTCAGGTGGCCCGGGTCGAACGCGGCCATGACCAGCCGCCGCTGGCGACGCCAGTCATCGCCTTCGGCGGAGAAAACGCCGTGGCTGCCGATCTCGCGGATGAGGTTCTCCATAGTGCTCCAGCGGCGCCAGCCATCGGGCCGATCGCGCAGGATGCCCGCGATCAGATCGGATCGGGCAACGACCAGCACGTCGCGGCCGCCCAGGCGCAGCCGGTAAAGAGATCCATGCACGTCGGCCCAGTCTTCCAGCTGCGCGTGCATGCGCGGCTGATCGATCTGGAGCAGGTTGCCGACCAGCGGCCAGGCTCGCGGCCCGGGCAGCTCGCCCATCGTGCGAATCTCAGGCGCTGATCGTTGACGCGTTACGGTCGATGAATCCATGCCAGCTCCTCTGTAGCTGCGCGCATTGTACGCGCTGGGTTGGTGATTCGAATCCCGCTATCAGTAGTGTCCCAACGTTTTCACGAGAAAAAACAGGAGACCTCATCCGCCCGCTGCGCACTCGTGGCCGCCGTGCGGTGCGACGTACGAGTTGGCCGGATCGATTCGCGAGGGATGTGGCTGGTCACGGGCTGTCCTCTGGGCATTCGACGTGCGCGCTCCAGCGCCTTCGGCTGCCAGCGGCCCAAGTGCGTGAGAATCGCTCGCACCACGACGGGGCGCTCAATCAGCGCGATGATGCGCAGCGGGCCTTTGCATTTGGGACATTCGAGAGGATCGGATTCGTACACCTTGCGGATCAGCCGCGCCCCGGGGAAGGGAGGGGCCCCTTCCCCTCCCTCGGGCCTTGGCACGGCTCGCGACCCCGCTCAAGACTTCGGTGATGCCGCCGGGGATCGTCGCCGGACGGCAAACATGAGGTCCGGATCTACGCTTACGTCGATGCCGGCGTCCCGGCGCTCGCACGCATGTTCAGCAAGCTGGATGGTGGAAGTGGACCTGGTCGCGGCAAATGACGCGGTGATGACCGACCAGGACGACCTGGTCGAGGTGGTGCACACCCTCAAACAGCTGCTGTGCGTGAAGGGCTGCCTAGTTGCCGCTGAACCAGTTGTAGCCCTTGTCTTCCCAGTAGCCGCCCGGATTGGTGTTGGTGAGGAAGATCGCGGCGATGTGCTTGGGGTTCTTGAAGCCTAGCTTGGTCGGCATGCGCAGCTTGACCGGCGCGCCGTACTCCGGCGGCAACAGCTGGTCGGCGAAGCGCAGGCTCAACTGCGTCTGCGGGTGCAGCGCGGTCGCCATGTCGATGCTGGTCGAGTAGTCGTCGAAGCACTTGAATCCTACGTACTTCGCCGTGAGGTCGGCGCCGATGCGCTGCAGGAAATCCGAAAAGCGCACGCCGCTCCATTTGCCGATCGCGCTCCAGCCCTCTACGCAGATGTGGCGCGTCACCTGCGACACTTGCGGCAGCTGCATGAGTTCGGCCAGCGTCCAGGCGCGCTTCTCGCGCACCATGCCGCCGACTTCCAGCCGCCAGGCGCCGGGATCCACGCGGCGGATCTCGTCGCGCCCGTAGTAGGCGTTGAACGGAAAGGGCTTGGTGATGCGGCTCTCGGGAAACTCGGGCGCCAGCCGCGTCGGGCTGAAAAGCCACGACTGCACGCCGTCGTTCCAGCGCGACATCGCGGTCAGGACGCGCTGCACCGACTCGTCGTCGGTCAGCTCGCAACCGGAGAGCAGGGCCAGTGCGCCGAACGACAGGCCCTGGCGCAGAAACAGGCGCCGCTCGAGGCTGGCGAGCCGCTGCCCATCGTGCGGTTTGAAGCTATCCCCCATGCTCATGAGTTCCTCCTGATCTTGCCGGTGATCATGGCGGGGAAGGTGCGGGGCACGAGCGCCACCATAAGCACGTGCACCAGCACGAACAGCACGATCCCGGCCATGCAGAAGAAATGCACATAGCGAGCGCCTTCGTAGTCGCCCATCAGCATGCCGATCGCCTGCACCTGCACCGGCTGCCACAACACCAGGCCGGAGAGCACGAGCAGCACGATGAGCGCGATGACACCGAGATAGGCGGCGCGCTGCGCGGCGTTATAGATCGACAGGTCGTCGTGCTTCAGGCGCAGGCGCAGCGCGTCCAGGGTGTCGCGCAGAGCGGCTCGCGGAGAAAACGGAAAAAACTTCCGCCGGAAATGGCCCGACAGGATGCCGTAAGCCAGATAGCCCAGGCCGTTGGCGAACAGCAGCCACATCGCCGCGAAGTGCCATTGCAGGGCGCCTGCAAGCCAGCCGCCGAGCGTCCAGTCGTCCGGAAAGGTGAACCCGAACAAGGGGTCGGCGTTGTAAATCCGCCAGCCCGAGAGCACCATCGCCAGGATGGCCAGCGCATTGATCCAGTGGGTGACGCGGACCACGAGCGGGTGGATCGTCATGAGCCTTTGGTCGGCGTGGGAACCGACTCCTTACCGCGCAGTCTACTCCGCATGAACCCGACCCCGCGTATTCCCGACCGCCAGCGCCGCCTGCTGCTGGCGATGCCGCTGCTTCTGCTGCCCGGCGCGCTCGCCGCGCAGCAGCGCCGCCCGACGCCGCGCATGACGCCGGGGCCGTTCTACCCGGATGTGCTGCCCGCCGAGCGCGACGCCGACCTGACGGTCATAGCCGGCCAGCCCGGCCGCGCCGCCGGAACCCTGCTGTACGTAACGGGCCGCGTCACCGACATCCGCGGCAAGCCTGTGCCCAAGGCGCGGCTGGAACTCTGGCAGGCCAATGACAAGGGCCGCTATGCCCACAGCGCGGACACGGAAGCGTCCGGGCCGCTCGATCCGAACTTCCAGGGCTTCGGCGCGCTCGTCACCGACGCCCAGGGCCGCTACCGCATCAAGACCATCAAGCCCGCGCCCTACCCGGGACGCACGCCGCACCTGCACTTTATCGCCGCCGCCGGCGGCGAGCGGCTGGTGACGCAGATGTTTTTCGAGGGAGAGAAGCTGAACGGGCGCGACGGCGTTTTCCGCGCGCTCGACCGCGATGGGCAGCGTTCGGCGACCGGCACCTGGACTGACCGCGGCGCCGAAATGGAGGCCGATGCCCTTGCGGTGAACTGGGATATCGTCTTGCCGGCCTAGTGCGATAATCGCGCCTTTCGCAACGCGCCGAACCGCAAGGACATGACCTACCTCGTCACCGAAGACTGCATCAAGTGCAAGACCATGGACTGCATCGAAGTCTGCCCCGTGGACTGCTTCTACGAGGGCGAGAACATGGTCGTCATCCATCCCGACGAGTGCATCGACTGCGGCGTCTGCGAGCCGGAGTGCCCGCCCAAGGCGATCGTGCCGGATTCCGATCCCCAGGCCGACAAATGGCTGAAGCTCAACACCGACTTCTCGCTCAAGTGGCCCAACATCACACGCAAGGGCACGCCGCCCGAGGACAGCAAGGCATGGGAGGGCGTGCCCGACAAGTACGCGAAGTACTTCACGCCGAACCCCGGCAAAGGGGAGTAACGAGGAAATCATGATGCGCGGTCTCTGCCTGCTTGCGGCGCTGTCCATATCGGGTTGCGCTTCGTTCGATGGCCGTTCCCTGGTGCCTGGAAAGGCGGGCGCAAAGGAGGTCACGACGATGATGGGCGACCCTGCACTCGAACTGAAGCGCCCGAACGGCGACACCTGGCTTTACTTCACGCGCTATCCCTTCGGCCGCGCGACCTTCGTCGCCACCATCGGACCGGACGGCGTGCTGCGCGGCATCGAGCAGCGTCTCAACTACCGGGACATCCACAAGGTGAGCGCGGGCATGCGCAAGGATGAAGTGCGCGAACTGCTCGGGCCGCCGCGCGAAATCTCGCGCCTGCCGCGGCAGCAGCGCGACGTCTGGGAGTACCCTTGGCGCCATGCGGTCAGGGAACTGCGCATGCTGTGGGTGCAGTTCTCCGAAGACGGCGTCGTGCGCGAGGTCGTTGAGATGCACGACTACGAGAATGATCCGGAGAACGACCGGGGCTAGGCGAGCTTGCGCAGCTCAGTCTTGAGCACCTTGCCGTAGTTGTTTTTGGGCAGGTTCGCCACGAACCGGTAGTCGCGCGGCCGCTTGAAGCGCGCGATGTGCCCGAGGCAGAGCGCGTCGAGCTCCTGCGGGGAAACGTCGCCCCGCATCACGACGAACGCCACCACTTCCTCGCCCCACTCGGGATGCGGGCGTCCGACCACCGAGCATTCCGCCACCGCCGGGTGGCGCAGCAGCACTTCCTCGATCTCGCGCGGGTAGATGTTCGAGCCGCCCGAGATGATCATGTCCTTCGAGCGGTCGCGGATCGTCAGGTAGCCGGTCTGGTCCAGGCTGCCGAGGTCGCCCGTGTGCAGCCAGCCGCCGCGCAGCGCCTGCGCCGTGGCCTGCGGGTTCTCCCAGTAGCCCGCCATCACGCAGTCGGAGCGGGTCACGATCTCGCCCACTTCTCCGGGCGGCAGCTCCCTGTCCTGGTCATCGAAAATTTTCACCTCGACACCCGTGCGTGCGAAGCCGCAGGACTCCAGCTTCGCGCGCGCGGCGTGGTCGGACTGCGGCAGTCCGGTGATTGTCATCGGGCTCTCGCCCTGGCCGAAAAGTTGGTACAGGCGAGGACCGAACAGGTCGATCGCGCGCTGGCTGTCGGCCACGTACATCGGCGCGCCGCCGTAGGTGATGGTCTTCAGGTTGCGCAGGTCGGCGGTTCCGGCAGCCGGACTGGCCATCAGGCGCACCAGCATGGTCGGGGCCGCGAACAAGGACAGGTTGCGGTGAGCGGCGATGAGCCTGAAGATTTCCTCCGGCTCGAAGCTGCCGCTCTCCGGGATCACGTTGACCGCGCCGGCGGCCAGGTGCGGCAGGCCGTAGAGGCCGGAGCCGTGCGTGAGCGGCGCGGCGTGCAGGACCGAATCGCCGGGTGCGAGTTTGTCGATGTCCGCGAAATAGGCCTGGTTGGAGAACAGCAGGTTGCGGTGCGTCAGCATCGCACCCTTGGGGACGCCGGTGGTGCCGCTGGTGTAGAACAGCCAGGCGACGTCCTCCGGCTGCACTTCGGCCGGCGCCGCGGGAACACGCTCCAGCCCGCGGTAGTCTCGTGAGCCCGTGGCGATGACCTCTGTAGCGGAGATCGAACCCGCAAGGTCCGGCGTGGCGACGCAAAGTTTCGCGCCTGCGTTGCCGAGGATATACTCGAACTCTTTCGGGTGCAGCTTCGCGTTCATCGGCACTGCCGTGAGTCCGGCATGCCAGCACGCGAACAGCACCACGTAGTACTCCGGGCAGTTCTTCATCGCCAGCGCCACGCGATCCCCGGGGGAGAGCCGGTGACGGCCCCGCATCCCCGCGGCGAGGCGCGCGGCGCGCGCAGCCAGTTCGCCGTAAGTGGCTGCAGTTCGCGACCCGTGCGCTATCGCCGGCGCCTGCGGCAGCCGGCGCGCGCTGGCGTGGAGGAGGTGAACCAGGTTCATGCGATGCCGAAGAAGGCCCGCGCGTTGCGCGTGGTCGCCTCGGCGAGCACCTCGGGCGACTCGCCGCGCGCGCGCGCCACGGCGCGCAGGATGTGCGGCAGGTGCGCCGGCTCGTTGCGCCGCGCCTTGGGCTGCGGATGCAGGTCGCGCGGCGTCAGGTAGGGCGAATCGGTTTCCAGCAGCAGCCGGTCTTTGGGGATCTCGCGCACCAGCGCGAGCAGGTGGGCGCCGCGGCGCTCGTCGCAGATCCAGCCGGTGATGCCGATGTGCAGGCCCAGGTCGAGGTAGGCGCGCAGCTCTGCAGCCTCGCCGGTGAAGCAGTGTGCGACGGCCTTGCCGACGCGCAGGTTGCGCAGGATCTCGGCGCAGCGCGGATGCGCGTCGCGCGAGTGCAGGAACAGCGGTTTGCCCAGCTCGGCGGCGAGCTCGAGCTGCGCGACGAACCACTTCTCCTGGCCGGGATGAGGCGAGTAGTTGCGGTTGAAGTCGAGGCCGCATTCGCCGATGGCGAGGATTTTCGGATGCTTCGCCAGTTCGCGCAGTGCCGGGATGGTCTGATCGTTGCATTCGCGCGCGTGGTGTGGATGCACGCCGGCCGTGGCATGCAGTCCATATGTAGTTGCGAGGTCGGCGGCGCGCCGGCTCTCTTCGACCGAGCTGCCGGTGACCACGATTGTGTCCACGCCCGCGGCGCGCGCGCGTGCGAGGACCGCGTCGAGGTCCGCGCGAAAGGACGCATGCGTGAGGTTCGCGCCGATATCCGCCAGCCGCATGGCCGGCGAGTATAGATCAGGCGCTTACGGCGGACTCCCCTACCTGCATGCGTGCCATCTTTCCCACCTCCGCCAGCGCCTTCTCGGTGCGTTCCGTCCACAGGTGGCCGACGCTGATACGCAGGCAGTTGCGGTAGCGCTGCGAGGCCGAGAACATCGGCCCCGGTGCGATCGAAATGCCGCGCTCGAGCAGCTTCTCGAACAGCGCGATGGAATCGCAGCCCTTGGGCATCTCCACCCACAGGATGAAGCCGCCGGTGGGGCGGGTGACCCTGGTGCCGCGCGGAAAGCTCTCGGCGATCACGCCGCGCGCCGCGTCCACCTGCTGCTCGCAGCGCTTGCGCAGCTGGCGCAGCGAGCGCTCGTAGCCGCCCGATTCCAGCAGCTCGGCCACCGCCAGCTCGATCACCTCGGAGTTGCCGCCGCTCGCCACGAACTTGAGCGTGCGGATGCGCTCGCGCCAGCGTCCCGGCTCGATGAAGCCCGCCTTCAGCCCCGGCGCGAGGGTCTTGGAGAACGAACTGCATAGCATGACGTTGCCGGCGCGGTCGAAGCATTTCGCCGCGCGCCGCGCGCCCGCGTCGAAACCCAGCTCGGCGTAGATGTGGTCTTCGATCAGCGGCACGTTGCGCGCGGCAAGCATCTGCACCAGGCGCTTCTTCGCCGCGTCGCTCATCGAGGCGCCGACCGGGTTGGAGACGTTCGGCATCACCAGCACTGCCTTCACGTCGTGTTCGCCCAGCGCCGCGTCCAGCGCCTCGAGCGAAATGCCGGTGCGCGGATCGGTCGGAATCTCGAGCGCGCGCAGGTTCAGCGCCTGCAGGATCTGCAGGAAGCCGTAGTAGGTGGGCGATTCCAGCGCCACGGTGTCGCCCGGACTGGTGACGGCGCGCAGGCAGAGGTTCAACGCTTCCATGCAGCCGTTGGTGATCACGAGGTTACGGTGGTCGATGCGGCAGCCCCATTCGAGGGCGCGCCGCGCGATGGCGCGGCGCAGGGCCTCGGAGCCGGGCGGCAGGCCGTAACGGCCGAGCGAATTGCGGTCGCGGCGCGCGCGCGCCGACAGCACCCGGCGGATGCGCTCCAGCGGGAACATGTCCCCGGCCGGGCAGGCCGAGCCGAAGGACAGCATCCTCGGATCCTGCCCGGCATCCAACATGACGGTCGCAAGCGCATTGACTTCGACCTCGATCGCGCGCTGCGGGGGCCTGGAAGGCGCGGGCTCGGCGACCGGCGCGCGCGCGCGCTTCACGTAGTAGCCCGATTGCGGGCGCGCCTCGATCACGCCGGAGTCCTCCAGCTTCTGGTAGGCCTGCAGCACGGTGGACACACTCACGCCCTGCTGGCGCGACAGGCGCCGCACCGAGGGCACGCGCTCGCCCGCCAGCAGCGTGCCTGCGCGGATCAGCGCATGAATCTGGTCGGCGACCTGGTGGTAGAGGGGGCTGGTGTCGAGCATGGCATCATCCTCGCCGGGCAGCTGTACCGGAACCAGACACAGTTGCGCGGTGCTGCATCCGGCACAGTTCTCCAGTTTTTCAACTGTACCGGGCACAGTGTAAGGTATCTGAATCTGTGCTGGAAAGCCGGCGCGGTGCAGGCTGCGCCCCATGCTTCTCAATCTCGACACGAACGGCACCCTGCGCCTGGCGGGCGCGCGCGGCACGACCGTCAAGGTGCTCGACGGGCGCGTCTGGATCACCGAGGCGGGCCGCCGCCTGGATGCCTTTCTCGCGCGCGGTGCGCGCTACGACGTCGCCGGCGACGGCGTGGTGGTGATCGGGGCGGAGGCGCGCTCGCGCCTGGACCTTCGGCGCGGCCGCGGCGGGTGGCTGCAGCGCTGGCTGCAGGCGCGCAGGACCGAGGCGGAACTCGCAGCGCTGTCCGACCACTTGCTGCGCGACATCGGCCTGCGGCGCGACGAGATCTACAGCCTCTTCAGGCGGTAGAGCAGTTCCAGCGCCTCGCGCGGCGAGAGCTCGTCCGGGTTGACCTGGGCGAGCGCGTCGCGCAAAGCATCCGTCACCGGTTCGGGTTCCGCGGTCGCTGGGCGCGCAAACAGATCGGCCTGCGCTCCGCCCGCTCGGCTCGCCTCCTCCAGCTGCTGCAGGATGCGCCGCGCGCGCTGGATCACCGCTTTGGGCACGCCGGCGAGCTGCGCCACCTGCAGGCCGTAGCTCTGCGAGGCCGGGCCTTCCTCCACCGCGTGCAGGAACACGATGCTGTCCTTGTGCTCCACCGCGTCGAGGTGCACGTTGGCCGCTTCCCGGTACTCCTGCGCGATGCGCGTCATCTCGAAATAGTGCGTTGCAAAGAGGGTGAGCGCGCGGTTCCTCTCCAGCAATTGCCGCGCGATTGCCCAGGCGAGCGCGAGGCCGTCGAAGGTCGAGGTGCCGCGGCCCACTTCGTCCATCAGCACCAGGCTTTTCTCGGTGGCGTTGTGCAGGATATTGGCGCTCTCGGTCATCTCCACCATGAAGGTCGAGCGCCCGCCGGCGAGGTCGTCGGCCGCGCCGATGCGCGTGAACACCTGGTCGATCGGCCCCAAGCGCGCGGCCTTGGCCGGCACGAAGGAGCCGACGTGGGCGAGGAGAACGATCAGCGCCACCTGGCGCATGTAGGTGGACTTGCCGCCCATGTTGGGGCCGGTGATGAGCAGGAGTTGCCTCGCGGGCGAGAGTCGCGCGTCGTTGGCGATGAAGCGCTCCACCTGGCCTTCCACCACCGGGTGGCGGCCGGCCTCGATCTCCACCCGGATGTCGTCCACGAATTCGGGTCTGCAATACCCGCGCTCGGCGGCGACGCCGGCGAAAGCAGCGAGTACGTCGAGCTGTGCCAGCGCGCGCGCAATGCGCTGCAGTTCGACCAGGTGTGCTGACAATGTGCCCAGCAATTCCTCGTACAGCGACTTCTCCAGCGCCAGCGCGCGGTCGCGCGCCGACAGGGCCTTGTCTTCGAAAACCTTCAGCTCCGGCGTGATGTATCGCTCGGCGTTCTTCAGCGTCTGCCGGCGGCGGTAGTCGGCCGGGATCTTCTGCGCATGCGCGTGGGTCACCTCGAGGTAGTAGCCGTGCACGTGGTTGTAGGCCACGCGCAGATTGGGGATGCCGGTGCGGGTGCGTTCGCGCGCCTCCAGTTCCACCAGGAACTGTCCCGCCCCCGATTGCAGGTCGCGCAGCTCGTCCAATTCCGCTGAATAAGCTTTGGCGATGACGCCGCCGTCGCGCAACTGGGCCGATGGCTCCGGCGCGACCGCGCGGCGCAACAGGTCCAGGCAGGAATCCGGAGTCGCGAGCTCCTCGTGCAGTGCCCGCAGCAGCCCGCTTTGCTCAGGCACGGCTTTTCGCAGGTCGGGCAGCAGCGCGACACTGTCCCTCAGGCCGGACAGGTCGCGCGGTCGCGCGCTTTTCAGTGCGATGCGCGCGGTGATGCGCTCCACGTCGGCGAAGCGGCGCAGGGCCGCATGAATGGGTGCCGATCCATGCAGGAGGAATTCCACCGCCGCATGGCGCCTTGCCACCGCTGTCCGGTCGCGCAGGGGGTGGTGCAGCCAGTGGCGCAGCAGCCGGCTGCCCATGCCGCTCGCGCAGAGGTCCAGTTGCGAGAACAGCGTAGGCGCGGGCTCGCCGCGCAGCGTCTGCGTAAGTTCCAGGTTGCGCCGCGAGGCGGCGTCCATGCGCAGGAACTCCGCGGCGCGCTCGGCCGACACCGCGTTGACATGCGCCAGCGCCTGGCCCTGGGTCTTCTTCACGTAATCGAGCAGGGCGCCGCACGCGCCGATGGCGAGGCTCATGTCCTCCACGCCGTAGCCGGCGAGGTTCGCTGCGCCGAGCTGCGCGAGCAGGCGCTTGTTCCCGGAATCGACGTCGAATTGCCAGGCGGCAAGGCGCGTAACGAAGTAACCAGCGAGCTCGACGCCCTCGGCGGCGAGGATTTCCGCCGGTCCGATGCGGCGCAGCTCGTCGGCAAGCGCCTGCGGCGCGACTTCTGCCACGCGCAGCTCGCCGCTGGCGAGCGACAGCCACGCGAGGCCGACGGTGGACCTGTCCGCCGTCAGCGCGAGGACGACGTTGTCGGCCTTTTCGTCGAGCAACTCCGAATCGGTGAGCGTGCCGGGCGTGACGATGCGTGTCACCTGCCGCTCCAGCGGGCCCTTGGCGGTGTTGGGGTCGCCGATCTGCTCGCAGATCGCCACCGATTCGCCGAGCTTCACCAGCTTGGCGAGGTACTGCTCCACGGCGTGCGCAGGGACGCCGGCCATCTTCACCGGGGCACCGGCCGACTGGCCACGCGAGGTGAGGGTGATGTCGAGCAGGCGTGACCCCTTGTCGGCGTCGTCGTAGAACAGCTCGTAGAAATCGCCCATCCGGTAGAACAGCAGAATGTCCGGATGCTCGGCCTTGATGCGCAGGTATTGCTGCATCACCGGGGTATGGCTGGGATCGGGCAATTTGCTATTCCGAGGTGCTTTTCACCGGCGCTGTCGGGACACGATGGTACCCATTCCACGCTCGTGCATCCGGAACTGGCGGAAAGCGACCCATGACGGTCATGCGGGGCGTAGCATGAAGAGGGGCCCTTCATCGACCGTCCCGCCGGGACCCATGACCGACATCACTCCCACCCCCGTCTCGACCCTCGCCACGCACTTGGGCGCAATCGTGGAAGGTGACGGCAGCGTGGTCATCACCGGCGTGGCGCCGCTGGCGACGGCGAGGCAGGGCGACCTGACGTTCCTGGCCAATCCCAAGTACGCGACGCACCTGGCCGCTACCCGGGCCTGGGCGGTGATCGTGGATGCCAGGGCGCAGCGCCCGCCCAGCGGACCGGTGCTGCTGCGGGTGCCCAAGCCCTACTTGGCGTTCGCGCGGGCGCTGCAATTCCTCAAGAAGGCCGAGCGGCATCACCGGGGGGTGCTTCCGGGGGCGCACGTGGATTTCGCGGCGCGAGTCTCTCCCACGGCAACGGTGATGTCCGGCGCCTACGTGGGACCGGACGTGGAGATCGGGCCGCGCACGGTGATCTTTCCCAACGCCTCCGTGCTGGCCCAGGCGCGCATTGGCGAGGACTGCCTGATCTACCCCGGCGCCGTGGTGCGCGAGCGGTGTGTGCTGGGGTCGCGGGTGATCCTGCACAACAACGTCTCCATCGGCGCGGACGGCTACGGCTACACCCGGGACGGCGCGACCCACGTGAAGATTCCCCAGGTGGGCAACGTCGTGATCGGCGACGACGTGGAGATCGGCGCGGGAACGTGCGTCGACCGGGCGGCCATGGGCAGCACGCGCATCGGGCGCGGCACGAAGATCGACAACCTGGTGCAGATCGGCCATGGCTGCCAGGTGGGCGAGGACGTGCTGATCGTCGCCCAGTCCGGCATGGCGGGGAGTACGGTGCTGGAGGATCGGGTAGTCATCGCCGCCCGCGGCGGCATTCTGGACCATTTGACGATCGGTGCCGGCGCCACGGTGATGTCCCTGGCGCTGGTCACCAAGTCCTTGCCCGCGGGCGTCGTCGTCTCGGGCAACCCCGCCCGCCCCCATCGGGAGCAGCTCAAACACGATGCCCTGCTCCGCCGGCTCGACGGCGTGCTGGAACGGGTGGAATCCCTGGAGATCCTAACCAAGAGCAAGCGACTCAAGCGCAAGCCGCGGAGGGCCAAGAAATAGGTCGCCAGCGGTTCGCACGCAACAAACTATCGCTTGCTCCGACATGACATTGCCGGACATTTGCGAGTGCGCGGCTGGGCAGAATTTGCACCAGCGAACGGCCACGTGCGCCTTGCATGGAATGCATGACCGGGTCCCGGCAGGACAACGGGCGTCAAATACTGCGGAAACCAAGATGGAATTGCTCCTAGTTCAGTCCCCGAATGGCGGCAACGTCCAGGCGATTCAGGGAACAGAAGCCGCAATGCAATCTGCCTTGGCGCGCCTTCGCGCCGCACATCGCGCGCGGCAGAGCGCCCACCAAAAGCGTCTGCTGGCCGCAGAGCGGGCAGTGCAGCTCGAGTCGCAATTGCGGGAAACGGCAGAGACAGGAGCGCGGGCAGAAATAGCCCGCTCGCTTGCGCTGCGGCGCCAACTTCTGGCGGTGCAAAAGGTCACGGTCGCAACGCAGGCATCGCGTCGCGCCGAACTGGGCTCGATTGAAGGTTCTACTGCCGAACGGGGCGCGATTGAATTTTTATCTGCCCGCAAGGCGCGACCGAGTGCCGCAAAATTGCTTGCCCGCTACACCGTCACGGCCTCGATGGGGCTCCTCCTCGGCACGGCGGTCGCGACAATGACGCCGTCCGCGTCAATTTTCGCGCACGACCAGCAGCGCGCGGCGGAGCACTTTGTCGTACTCGACGCCCCAGGCGAAGCACTGAAACTCAGGCTCTCCACCTCGGTCCTGGCGCGCGCTGCGCGTTAGCAGATCAGTTCCGCAGCAGCTCCTCGACATAAGGCAGCCGGTCCTGCCCGAAATGCATGCGCCCGCCGACGAAGAACGTCGGCGCGCCGAACAGGCCACGCTGTACAGCCGCCTCGGTGGCCGATTTGAGCGCTTCCTTGATCGCAGGATCCTGGGTCGCCGCCAGGATCTTCTGCGCGTCGAGGCTGGCTGCGGCGAGCACCCTGCCGACTTCGCCCGGGTCGCCCATGTTCACGGCGTCGGCCCACATCGCCTTGAACATCGCGTCCGAATAGGCAAGCAGAAAGCCTTCGCGCAACGCAAACATCGCGCCGCGCATCAACGCCAGCGTATTGACCGGAAAATTCGGGTTGTGCTGGAACGGCACCCGGTAGCGCGCCGCGAACCAGGTCATGTCCTGGTTCATGTAGCGGCCCTTGGCCGCCACCTCGACCGGCGAGCGGTTGCCGGTGGCCTGGAAGATCCCGCCGAGCAGGATCGGCAGGTAGTTCACCGTCGCTCCGGTGCGCTGCGCCAGCCCGGGCACCTGCGTGTAGGCGAGGTAGGACGTCGGGCTGCCATAGTCGAAGTAAAAATCAAGGCTCTTGCCCATGCGGCGCAACCTAGAACGTGGTCATCGGCTCGAGCCAGGGCCGGATGTCGAGCTCGAAGGTCCAGGCGCTGCGCTTCTGCTTGTGCATCGCCCAGTAGGTGTCGGCGATGTCGTCCGGCGCAAGCAGGCCGTCCGCGGGCCGCGACTGCACCATTTCCGGAAAGCGCTCGCGCACGAAGGGCGTGTCGATCGGCCCGTCGATCACCACGTGCACCACGTGCACGCCCTGTTTGCCGAATTCGCGCGCGGTGGACTGCGCCAGCGCGCGCATGCCGAATTTTCCGGTGGCGAACGCCGCGTAGCCCTCGCTGCCGCGCAGGCCCGCCGTCGCGCCGGTGAAGAAGAAGGTGCCGCGGCCGCGCGGCGCCATCCGGCGCATCGCCTCGCGCGCGGCAAGGAAGGCCGTGAAGCAGGCCATTTCCCAGGTCTTGAAGTACTTCTGCGCGGTCATCTCCAGCAGCGGAAAGCGGATGTTCCCGCCCACGTTCGCGACCACGATCTCCAGCGCGCCGACCTCGCGCTCGATGCGGTCGAACAGCGCCACCACCTGCTCCTCGCGCCGCGCGTCGCAAGCGAAGGGATGCACGGTGCCGCCTGCGCCGCGGATCGCATCGACCAGCGGCTGCAGTTTGTCCGCGTTGCGGCGCACCACGCAGACCTTGAGGCCTTCGCGCGCGAAGCGCCGCGCGAGCGCCCCGCCCAGGCTGTCGCCCGCGCCTACGACCAAAGCTGTATCGGGAGTGCTCATAGGGCCTTCCAACTACCCGAGCGCCTCGAGCAGTTGCGGCAGCACCTTCGGCGTGCCGGAGGCGATTTCGCCTTTGTCCAGGTAGCCGGGCCCGCCCTGCAGGTCGCCCACCAGCCCGCCGGCCTCCTGGATCAGCAGCGCGCCCGCCGCCATGTCCCAGCGCGACAGGCCCATCTCCCAGAATGCGTCGAGCCGTCCGGCGGCGACGTAGGCGAGGTCCAGCGCCGCGGCGCCGGCGCGGCGCACGCCGGCCGACGAGGTCATGATGGTTCGCAGCTGGCGCATGTACAGGTCGAGGCGCGACAACTCCTTGAAGGGAAAGCCGGTGCCCACCAGCGCATCCTTCAATTGCGTGCACTTGGAGACGCGCATGCGCCGGTCGTCCACGAATGCTCCGCGGCCCCGGCTGGCGGTGAACAGCTCGTTCTTTCCGGGGTCATAGACCACCGCCTGGGTGAGCGTGCCGCGGTGTTCCAGCGCGATGGACACGCAGTACTGGGGGAAACCGTGGATGTAGTTGGTGGTGCCATCCAGCGGATCGATCACCCACAGGTACTCGGCGCGCGCGCCGGGCATGTCGCCGGACTCCTCGGCGAGGATGCTGTGATCGGGGTAGGCGGCGCGGATCACGCCGATGATCGCCTGCTCGGCGGCCTTGTCCACCTGGGTGACGAAATCGTTCTTGTTCTTGGCCTTGACCTCGAGCGCGCCACCCTCGAGCGCGGCGCGATTGATGATCGAGCCGGCGCGCCGCGCCGCCTTGATCGCGATGTTGAGCATCGGATGCATGGGCGGCGCGCATTCTACTCTCGGTAGACTGTAGGGATGGCGCAAATCCGCATCGTGCTGTGCAGGCCCAGCCACCCCGGCAACATCGGTGCCGCGGCGCGCGCCATGAAGACCATGGGAGTCGCCGACCTGCGCCTGGTGGCGCCGGAACGTTTTCCCGCGCCGGAAGCCGATTGGATGGCGACCCACGCGGCGGACGTGCTGGGCGCGGCGCGTGTGTACGCCACTCTGCACGAAGCAATCGCAGACTGCTCGGCCGCCTTTGCGCTCTCGGCCCGGCCGCGCGAGTGGTCGCCGCAAGTGCTGGACGTGCGGGCGGCGGCAGCGCAGGCGGCAACCCTGGATGCGCCGGTGGCTTTCGTGTTCGGCAGCGAGAGCGCCGGCCTCACCAACGATGAGCTGTTCGCCTGCCAGTTCCTGGTCCACATCCCGGCGACGACAGGATCCAGTTCGCTGAACCTCGCGCAAGCAGTGCAGATCGTGTGCTACGAACTGCACATGGCGAAGGGCTCGACCGTGCCCGCGATGCGCGCCGAGAAGCTTGCCACAGTCGATGACATCGAGGGACTGTACGCGCACCTCCAAGAAGCCGCGAAGTCGAGCGGTTTCCTGGTGCCGGGTTCGAGGCTGCGCGAGCGCTGGCGGCGGCTGTTTTCGCGCGTCCCGGCACTGGAGCGCGAGGAGGTCAACATCCTGCGCGGGCTGCTCAAATCCCTGCTCAAGAGATAGTTGATCGTTTTGCTCGGATAATCTAGAGTTTCCCTATGTTCGGACAGTTGCGTGACGACATTGCCAGCATATTCGAGCGCGATCCGGCCGCGCGCACGACCTGGGAAGTGCTGACCTGCTACCCGGGCCTGCACGCGGTCTACCTGCACAAGCTCGCGCACTGGTTCTGGACCCATCGCCTGCGGTGGTTCGGCCGTGCAACCTCGAATTTCGGGCGCTGGGCGACGGGGATCGAGATTCACCCCGGTGCGGTCATCGGGCGGCGCGTGTTCATCGACCATGGCATGGGCGTGGTGATCGGCGAGACCGCCGAGGTCGGCGACGGCTGCACCATCTATCAGGGCGTGACGCTGGGCGGAACATCCCTGTATCGCGGCGCCAAGCGCCACCCGACCCTGGGCGCCGGCGTAGTGGTCAGCGCGGGCGCCAAGGTGCTCGGCGGATTCACCGTCGGTGATGGCGCGAAAGTCGGGTCGAACGCGGTGGTGTTGAAGGAAGTTCCCGCCGGTGCGACGGTGGTTGGCGTTCCCGGGCGCATCGTCGAGAAGACAGGGGAAGACAAGGCGCGCTTTGCCGCATATGCGGTGGTAGAAGGGCAGGACGACCCGTATGCCAAGGCGATCCAGAACCTGGTTGAGCACTCAGCCGAACTGCAGCAGGCCGTCGCGAAGCTACAGCAGAAGCTCGCAGAGTTAGAGAAAGACAAGCAAAGAGAACAGCTTAGAGCGGTCAAGTAATTGTTGACTATTTCAGTCGGATTTGGCTATACTTGACTGCTTTTATCAAGTATTCGAGGCTCCCATGAGACTTACGACCAAAGGCCGGTTCGCGGTCACCGCGATGATGGATCTGGCCATGCGTCAGACGCGCGGCCCGGTGACCCTCGCAACGATCAGCGAGCGCCAGCACATTTCTCTGTCCTACCTGGAACAGCTGTTCGGCAGGTTGCGCCGCCGCAAGCTGGTGTCGAGCGTGCGCGGGCCGGGCGGCGGCTATCGGCTGGCGCTGCCGATGCAGAGCGTTTCGGTGGCCGACATCGTCATCGCGGTGGACGAGCCGCTCGATGCCACGCTATGCGGCGGCAAGGAGAACTGCGACGACGACAAGCGCTGCATGACGCACGACCTGTGGGCCAACCTGAACAAGAAGATGCACGAGTATCTGTCGTCGGTGAGCCTGGCGGACCTCGTCGCGCAGCAGGGCAACAGGCCCGTCGCGGTGCTGCACGACAAGCGCCCGGCGGAAAAGGTTGCCGCGTGAAGCTGCCGATCTATCTTGACTACTCGGCGACCACGCCGGTAGACCCGCGCGTGGCGCAGAAGATGATCCCGTTCCTCACCGAGCATTTCGGCAACCCGGCGAGCCGCTCGCACACCTTCGGCTGGACAGCGGAGGAGGCGGTGGAGGAGGCGCGCGGCCATGTGGCGGCCCTGATCGGCGCGGACCCGAAGGAGATCGTGTGGACTTCGGGCGCGACCGAGGGCAACAACCTCGCCATCAAGGGCGGCGCGCAGTTCAACAAGACCCGCGGCAAGCACCTGATCACGCAGAAGACCGAGCACAAGGCGACGCTGGACACGATGCGCGAACTCGAGCGCCAGGGCTTCGAGTGCACCTACCTCGAAGTGGAAGAGAACGGCCTGGTCGACCCGCGGAAGTTTGCGGCGGCGATCCGGCCCGACACCATCCTGGCGTCGATCATGATGGTGAACAACGAAATCGGCGTGATCCAGCCGGTCGCCGAGATCGGCGAACTGTGTCGCGCGAAGGGCATCGTCTTTCACTGCGATGCGGTGCAAGCCGCGGGCAAGATCCCGATCGACCTGGCGACACTGAAGGTGGATCTGCTGACCATGACGGCGCACAAAATGTACGGGCCGAAGGGCATCGGCGCGCTATACGTGCGCAGGAAGCCGCGCGTCAGGATCGAGCCGCAAATCCACGGCGGCGGGCACGAGCGGGGCTTCCGCTCGGGCACCCTCGCCACGCACCAGATCGCCGGCTTCGGCGAGGCGGCGCGCATCGCCAGGCTCGAGATGGCCGCAGACGGCGAGCGCATCCGCGCGCTGCGCGAGCGGCTGCGGCGCGGCCTGTCGTCGATGGAGGCGGTGGTGCTGAACGGCGACCTCGAGCGGCGCATCCCGGGCAACCTCAACCTGAGCTTCAACTACGTCGAGGGAGAATCGCTGATCATGGCGATCAAGGACATCGCGGTTTCCTCGGGCTCGGCCTGCACTTCCGCGTCGCTGGAGCCGTCCTACGTGCTGCGCGCGCTGGGGCGCACGGACGAACTGGCGCATTCCTCGATCCGCTTCACGCTCGGCAAGTACACCACCGAGCAGGAAATCGACTACGCGGTGAACCTGGTGAAGGCCAAGGTGACGAAACTGAGGGAATTGTCACCGCTGTGGGAGATGTACAAGGACGGCGTCGACTTGAATACGGTCCAGTGGGCCGCACATTGATGTAGGGTGGGCCAGGGCCCACCTTACGGTTACTGGAGAAGCACATGGCATACAGCGAAAAAGTCATCGATCACTACGAGAACCCGAGAAACGTCGGTTCCTTCGACAAGAACGACGAGGCGGTCGGCACCGGCATGGTCGGCGCCCCGGCCTGCGGCGACGTGATGAAGCTGCAGATTCGCGTCAACAAGGACGGCGTCATCGAGGACGCGCGCTTCAAGACCTACGGCTGCGGCTCGGCGATCGCCTCCAGCTCGCTGGTCACCGAGTGGGTGAAGGGCAAGCGCCTGGACCAGGCGGCGAGCATCAAGAACACGCAGATCGCCGAGGAGCTGTCGCTGCCGCCGGTGAAGATCCACTGTTCGATCCTGGCCGAGGACGCGATCAAGGCTGCGGTCGAGGACTACAGGAAAAAGCACGGGGCCGAGGCCCGGAAAGAACAGAAAGTCGCCTGACATGGCAGTGACCCTCACCGCGAAGGCCGCGACGCACGTGCAGAACTTCTTTGCCAAGCGCGGCAAGGGCGTCGGCTTGCGCATCGGCGTGCGCACCACCGGCTGCTCGGGCTTCGCCTACAAGCTGGAGTTCGCCGATGCGGTGAACGCGGATGACCACCAGTTCGAGAGTCACGGCGTCAAGGTGCTGGTGGACCCGAAGAGCCTGCCGTTCGTCGAAGGCACCCAGCTCGATTACACCCGCGAGGGGCTGAACGAAGGCTTCAAGTTCAGCAATCCCAACGTCAAGGACGAGTGCGGCTGCGGCGAGTCGTTTAACGTCTGACGAATCACTTCGAACTTTTCGGTCTCGCGCCGGCCTTCGCGCTCGAGGCCGACGCGCTGGAGCGGTCCTACCGCCAGATCCAGTCGCAGATCCACCCCGACCGCTTTGCCCATGCCGGTGACGCCGAGCAGCGCGCCTCGATGCAGTGGACCACGCGCGTCAACGAGGCCTACCGCACGTTGAAGAGCCCCGTGCAGCGGGCGAAGTACCTGCTGGAGATGAATGGCGTGGACCTGCAGTTCGAGACCAATACGCAGATGCCGGCCGATTTCCTGCTCAAGCAACTGGAGCTGCGTGAAGCGCTCGAGCAGGCGAAGCGGCCCGAGGCGCTGGATCGCCTGCAGGCGCAGGTCAAGCGGGAGAAGGGCTTGCTCGACGGCAGCATTGCCCGCCTGGTGGATGAGAAAAAGGACTATGCGGCGGCCGCTGGCGAAGTGAGGAAACTCATGTTCCTGGAAAAGATGGGCCAGGAAATCGACCAGGCCTACGAGGAGATCCGGTAGTGGCTTTACTGCAGATCTCCGAACCCGGCCAGTCCACCGCTCCCCACCAGCACCGCCTCGCGGTCGGCATCGACCTCGGCACCACCAACTCGCTCGTCGCCACGGTGCGCAGCGGAACGGCGACGGTGCTGCCGGACGAGCAGGGCCGCGCGCTGCTGCCTTCGATCGTGCGCTACCTGCCCGACGGTCGTACCGAAGTGGGTTACCCGGCGCAGGCCATGCAGGCCGAGGACCCGAAAAACACCATCGCCTCCGGCAAGCGTTTCATGGGGCGTGGCCTGAAGGACGTGGCGCATGCCGAAAACATGGCCTACGACTTCGCCGACGCCCCGGGCATGGTGCAGCTGCGCACCGTAGCGGGGGTGAAAAGCCCGGTCGAGGTGTCCGCGGAAATCCTGAAGCTGTTGCGCCGGCGCGCGGAGCTTTCGCTCGGCGGCGACCTGGCGGGCGCTGTGATCACGGTACCTGCCTATTTCGACGATGCGCAGCGCCAGGCGACGAAGGACGCCGCGCTGCTCGCCGGGCTGCACGTGCTACGGCTGCTGAACGAACCGACGGCGGCGGCGATCGCCTACGGACTGGAGAACGCCGCGGAGGGCGTGTACGCGGTGTTCGACCTCGGCGGCGGCACCTTCGACATTTCGATCCTGAAGCTCTCGAAGGGCGTGTTCGAGGTGGTGGCGACCAACGGCGACTCGCTCCTCGGCGGCGACGACTTCGACCAGCGGCTGTTCTGCTGGGCAGTGGAGGAAGCGAAGCTCCCGCCGCTGAACGCGCGCGACATGCGCCTGTTGCTGGTGAAATCGCGCGACGCGAAAGAAGCCCTGACCACCCACGCCGAGTCGCGCATCACGGCGCGGCTGTCCGGCGGCGAGGTGGTCGACGTGCTGCTCGGCGCGGAGAAATTCTGCCAGATCACGCAGACGCTGGTGCACAAGACCCTCGGCCCGATGCGCAAGGCGCTGCGCGACGCGGGGCTGGCTGTGGAGGACGTGAAGGGCGTGGTGATGGTCGGCGGCGCCACGCGCATGCCGCAGATCCAGCGCGCAGTGGGCGAGTTCTTCCGCCGCGTCCCCCTGAACAACCTCGACCCGGACAAGGTGGTGGCGCTGGGCGCCGCCATGCAGGCCAACGTGCTCGCCGGCAACAAGCCGGCGGGCGACGACTGGCTGCTGCTCGACGTGATCCCGCTGTCGCTCGGCATCGAGACCATGGGCGGCCTGGCCGAGAAGATCATCCCGCGCAATTCGACCATCCCGGTGGCGCGCGCGCAGGAATTCACCACCTTCAAGGACGGCCAGACCGGGATGAACCTGCACGTCGTGCAGGGAGAACGAGAACTCGTCTCCGACTGCCGGTCCCTTGCGCGTTTCGAGCTGAAGGGCATCCCGCCGATGGCGGCGGGCGCGGCGCGCATCCGCGTCACATTCCAGGTGGACGCGGACGGTCTGCTGTCGGTCACGGCGAAAGAGGGCAGCACCGGGGCCGAGGCCTCGGTGCTGGTGAAGCCTTCCTACGGCCTGGCGGACGCGGATATCGAGCGCATGCTGCGCGATTCCTTCGAGCATGCGAAAGACGACATGCACGCGCGCGTGCTGAACGAGGCGCGTGTGGACGCGCAGCGGCTGCTGGAGGCGGTGCGCGCGGCGCTCGCCGCGGACAGTGCGCTGCTCGCCGCGGCCGAGCGCGAGGCGATCGAGCGCCAGGTCGCGGCGCTCGCCGCCGCCGCTGCGGCGAGCGACCACCGCGCCATCAAGCAGGCGGGCGAAGCGCTCAACCGCGCGACCGAGGAATTCGCCGGTCGGCGCATGGACGCGGGCGTGAAACGCGCCCTCGCCGGCAGGAAAATCGCAGACCTGGAACTTTGATGCCCAAGCTGAGGGTCCTGCCGCACGCCCAGTTGTGCCCGCATGGCGCGGAGCTCGAGGCCCCGGCGGGCATGTCGATCTGCGACGCGCTGCTCGAGCATCACATCGACATCGAGCACGCCTGCGAGAAGTCCTGCGCCTGCACCACCTGCCACGTGGTCCTGCGCGAAGGTTTCCGGTCGCTGGCGCCGGCGGAGGAGAAGGAGGAGGACTTGCTCGACAAGGCCTGGGGACTGGAGGCAACCTCGCGGCTCTCCTGCCAGGCGCGGATCGCGGACGCGGACCTGACCCTCGAACTTCCCAAGTACACCATCAACTACGAGCGCGAGGGCGGAGGCAAGAAATGAAGTGGACCGATACGCTGGAGATCGCCATCGCGCTCGCCGAGGCGCGTCCCGATACCGACCCGCGCACTGTGCGCTTCACCGACCTGATGCAGTGGGTGATGGCGCTGCCGGGGTTCGATGACGACCCGAAGCGCTGCGGCGAGAAGATCCTCGAGGCGATCCAGATGGCCTGGATCGACGAGGCGCAATAGATCAGTCGTCCAGCCCGCTCATGCCTATGCGGTGCGCAAGTTCCTTCGCGCCCGCGATGCGGTAGGCGACCTTTCCCGGCCAGGCGAGTTGTCCGTCGGGCCGCCGGCTGAAGAGTATCCCGTCGGTGCCCGCCAGCATCTGCGTGCGCGCCCGCGGACCGCGCGGATCCGCGGGATCGATGACTTCGCACACCGCTTTGCCCTTGCGCACGCGCTCGCCTTTCTGCGCGTGGTACACCAGGATCCCCGGCTTCGGGCAGTAGCCGACGTCCATGCCCGCGATCGGAGTCGCCTGCGCCTTCAGCCGCGGCAGCTCGCCTGCCCGGCCCGCGATGATTCCCCGCCTGACAAAAAAACGGAACAGGTTGCGCGCGTCGGCCTCGCCAAGGCGGTGGTTGACGTCCGGCTGCCCGCGGTACTCGACGGTCGCCGACAGGCAGGCCTGCGGAATGTCTGCGCCGGGAAACCGCTCGGCGAGCCGCGCCCACAGCGCGCCGTGCACGCCGGAGAAAGTGAGCGCCTCGGGGTAGGGGTCGTTGTACAGAGTGGCTTGCGCGCCGAGGTCGGCGGCGAGCGCGTGCGCCGGTCCGGGCCAGTCGCGGCGCGAGATGAACAGGTGCAGTACGGCCTCCATGTCGCAATGCAGGTCGAGCACGATGTCGGCGTCGACGGAGAGCTGCATCACCGCGGCGCGCAGCGCATGGAGTTCGTTCGTCGGGCGCAGGGCGGCGAGCGCCGCAAGGGCCGCCCGGCGAATCGCGGCGACGTTGGCGACCGCATTCTGTCCCAGCCTCGCGCCGGCGCGCTCGGCGATGGCTGGCGCGAGATCGAGCCAGTTGCGGTTGAAGTTTTCCCGGCCGAGCAACTCGTAGCGGCCGAGGTGATTGTTGCCCACGAGCTGCGCGAGCCCGATGGGATTCACCGTCGGCACCACCACGATCTCGCCGCGGATGCGCCTTGCGCGATCCGCGGCGGTGAGCATGGGCATCAAGTGGTGCAAGGCCATCGCACCCGGCAATTCGTTGGCGTGGATCGCGGCCTGCACGTAGGCCTTCGGCCGCGCACCGGCCTTGCCGAAGCGGTGCAGCGCGATTGAGCGTCGCGTGCCGGGCGTCATCTGCGGCAGCGCGATCCTTCCTTGCTGGTGGGGCATGGGGTCCTCGCTTTTCGGTGGCGCCATTTTTGCGGGTATTCCGGTTAATATCCAGCGCAACAGCCAACGGCAGTTTTCTGGGAGGAGGATTTGCAATGGACGAACGTGAGCTGCGGGAACTGATCGCGCAAGTGAAGCTGGGCCGCATGTCCCGCCGCAGCTTCGTGCAGACGATGGTCGGGCTGGGGCTGACGGCGCCGCTGGCGGCCCAGATGCTGGCGTATTCCGGGGTGGCGCTAGCGCAGCCGGCCTCCGCCTACAAGCCCACCCGCCGCGGCGGCGGCGGCGCGCTGAAGCTGCTCTGGTGGCAGGGCGCCACGCTGCTCAATCCGCATTTCGCGGTGGGCACCAAGGACCAGGAAGGCTCGCGCATCTTCTACGAGCCGCTCGCGGCCTGGGACGCCGGCGGCAACCTGATTCCGATCCTCGCCGCGGAGACCCCGAGCGTGCAGAACGGCGGCCTGTCGCGCGACGGCACATCGGTGACGTGGAAGCTGAAGCGGGACGTGCAGTGGCACGACGGCAAGCCGTTCAGCGCCGACGATGTGATGTTCAACTGGGAGTATGCCGCTGATCCGGCCACCGCCTCCGTCTGGATCGGCAGCTACAAGGACATCAAGGTCGACAAGCTCGATTCGCACACGGTAAAGGTGACATTCCAGAAACCGACGCCGTACTGGGCCGATCCATTCGTGGGCACGCGCGGCATGATCATCCCGAAGCATCTGTTCGGGCCCTACGCGGGGGCGAAATCGCGCGAGGCGCCGGCCAATCTTCGGCCCGTGGGCACCGGACCGTACGTGTTCGTGGATTTCAAGCCCGGCGACATGGTGAGAGGGCAGCTCAATCCGAACTATCACCTGCCCAACCGGCCGCATTTCGACACCATCGAAATGAAGGGCGGGGGAGACGCCGTGTCGGCGGCGCGCGCCGTGCTGCAGACGGGGGAATTCGACTACGCGTGGAACATGCAGGTCGAGGACGAGATCCTGCTGCGCCTCGAAGAAAGCGGCAAGGGCCGTTCCGAGATCACGCCGGGCGCCAACATCGAGCACATTCAGCTCAACAACACCGATCCGTGGACCGAGGTCGACGGCGAGCGCTCCAGCGCCAAGACCAAGCACCCGCTGCTCAGCGACCCGGCGGTGCGGCGCGCGCTCAGCATGCTGGTGGATCGCGCTTCGGTGCAGAAGCACATTTACGGCCGCACCGGGCTCGCGACAAGCAACTTCCTCAACAATCCCGAACGCTTCCGTTCCAAGAACACGACATGGGAGTTCAACGTCGACAAGGCGAACCAGTTGCTGGATGCGGCGGGCTGGAAGCGGGGATCCGACGGCATCCGCGTCAAGGACGGCAGGAAGTTGAAGCTCGTCTACCAGAGCTCGATCAACGCGCCGCGGCAGAAGACCCAGGCCATCGTGAAGCAGGCCTGCCAGAAGGCGGGCATCGACGTCGAGATCAAGGCCGTGACTGCCTCGGTGTATTTCTCCTCGGACGTCGCCAATCCCGATACCTACACCAAGTTCTACTGCGACATCCAGATGTACACTACCACCATGCCGCAGCCGGATCCCGGGCTGTTCATGGATCAATTCGTCTCCTGGCAGATCGCCGGCAAGGACAACAAGTGGCAGGGGCGCAACATCACGCGCTGGCGCAACGACGAGTACGACAAGGCCTATCGCGCGGCAGAAGGCGAGATCGATCCGGTCAAGCGCGCAGCGCTGTTCGTGCGCATGAACGACCTGGTGATCGAGAACCAGGTGGTGATTCCGGTGGCCTACCGCCCGCGCGTGTCGGCAGTCTCCCACAAGCTGCGCGCGCCGCTGTCGGGGTGGGACAACGACCTGTGGAACCTGAGGGACTGGTACAAGGACGCGTGACCGCGGCAGGCGCAAAGGCCCCTGCCGTGAAGGCCCATAGCGCCCTGCCGTGAATCAGTACCTGCTCAGACGCCTGCTGATCGTAATCCCGAGCGTGATCGGGATCAGCGTGGTGCTGTTCACGGTGCTTGCCCTGGCGCCGGGCGACCCGTTCGAGGAACTCGCAACCAATCCCAATATCCCGGCCGAGGTGCGCGCCGGCCTGCGCGCGAAGTTCGGCCTCGACGACCCGGTGGCGACGCGCTACTTCCGCTGGTTCGGCGCCATGATGCAGGGCGACTGGGGGTTCTCCTTCGCCAGCCGCATCGACGTGGACACGCTGATCTGGCAGCGCATCCCGGTCACGCTGCTGATCATCGGCTCCTCGCAGATCCTCGCGCTGCTCATCGCGCTGCCCGTCGGCGTATATGCCGCTACGCGGCCCTACTCGATCTTCGACCAGATCGCCAACACGCTCGCCTTCATCGGCTTTTCGCTGCCGACCTTCTTCACCGGGATCCTGTTCATCCTGCTGTTCAGCATCACGCTCGGCTGGCTGCCCTTCGTCTACCGGGCGGACATCGCCGCGACGGGCTGGCTTTGGTATTGGGAGCACTTCAAACAGGCGCTGATGCCGGTCGCGGTGCTCGGCCTGTTCCAGGGCGCCGCCTTGACGCGCTACGTGCGCTCGGCGGTGCTCGACGTGATCCGCCTGGACTACGTCACCACCGCGCGCGCCAAGGGCCTCGCCGAGCGGGCGGTGGTGGTGAAGCACGTGGTGCGCAACGCGCTTATCCCGGTGGTGACGCTGGTCGCACTGCAGATGCCCGCCGTGTTCGGCGGCGCCATCGTCACCGAGCAGATCTTCCGCGTGCCGGGCATCGGCTCGCTGCTGATCAGTGCGATCCTCGCCAACGACACGCCGGTGATCATGGCGGTGACTTTCGTGTTCTCGTGCCTGGTGATCCTGTTCAACCTCGCCGCCGACATCATTTATGGCTGGCTCGACCCTCGCATCTCCTATCGCTAGCGTGGCCGGTGTGTTCCGGCCGCGGAGCAGTTCGCCGTGGGCCGAAGCCTGGCGGCGCTTCCGCCGCCACCGCCTGGCGCTCGCCGGCGCGGTGATCCTCGGCCTGGTTGCGCTGGCGGTGCTGCTGGGGCCCCTCGCATGGCAGCTGCCGATCAACGAGATCGATTTCAGCGCCAAGCTGCAAGGTCCATCCTGGAAGCACCCGCTCGGCACCGACGACCTGGGCCAGGACCTGCTCGCGCGCATGCTCTACGGCGGGCGCATCTCGCTCGCGGTGGGGCTCGCTGCGATGGTGATCGCCGTCGTGGTCGGCACCATCGTCGGCGCCATCGCCGGCATGTCGCGCGGCAGCGTGGACGCGGCGCTGATGTGGCTCACCGAACTTTTCCTGTCGCTGCCGCAGCTGCCGCTGCTGCTGCTCATCATTTATCTGTTCAGCGGCGCGCTGAAAGCACTGGTGGGCGTGGAGACGGGGATCTTCATCCTCATCGTGGCGGTGATCGGGGGCTTTCGCTGGATGCCGGTGGCGCGCCTGGTGCGCGCCCAGTTCCTGTCGCTGCGCGAGAAGGAGTTCGTGGAGGCCGCGCGCGCGCTCGGCGCCTCGCCCGCGCGGCAGGTGGTGCGTCACATCCTGCCCAACGCCCTCGGTCCGGTGATCGTCGCCGGCACCATCGACGTCGCCGCGGCGATCATTGCCGAGTCGACCCTGTCGTTCCTCGGCCTGGGCTTCCCGCCGGATGTGCCGACCTGGGGCCGGATCCTGTACGACGCCAAGGACCACCTCGACTTTGCGGCGCACTGGGCGGTGATCCCGGGCAGCGCGATCTTCCTCACGGTGCTCTCGATCAACTACGTCGGCGACGGCCTGCGCGACGCGCTTGACCCGCGCAAAGTGATCTAGCGCATGGGCGAGCGGCTGCTCGAGATCCGCGGCCTGCAGACGCACTTCGCCACGGACGAGGGCATGGTGCACGCGGTGGACGGCGTGGACCTCGCCATCGATCGCGGCGAGACGCTGGGCGTGGTGGGGGAGTCGGGCTGCGGCAAGAGCGTCACTGCGCTCAGCGTGATGAAACTGCTCGCCATGCCGCCCGCGCGCATCGTCGCGGGCGAGATCCGCTGGCGGGGCCGCGACCTGGTGCCCCTGCCGCAGCAGGCGATGCAAGCCATCCGCAGCAAGGAAATCGCGATGGTGTTCCAGGAACCGATGACCTCGCTCAACCCGGTGTACGCCGTCGGCGAGCAGATCGCCGAGGTGATCCGCCTGCACCAGGGGCTCGGCCGGCGTGCGGCGCTCGAGCGGGCGATCGAGATGCTGCGTCTGGTGCACATCCCGCACGCCGAGCGCCGGGCGCGCGATTACCCGCACCAGTTCTCCGGCGGCATGCGCCAGCGGGTGATGATCGCGATGGCCCTGTCCTGCAACCCGCAGCTGCTGATCGCGGATGAGCCGACCACTGCCCTGGACGTGACGATCCAGGCCCAGATCCTCGACCTGCTGGGCGAACTGAAGGAGAAGATGAGCATGGCCGTGATGCTGATCACGCACGCCATGGGCGTCATCGCCGAGACGGCGCAGCGCGTGGCGGTGATGTACGCCGGCAAAGTGGTCGAGGAGGCCTCGGTGCAGGAATTGTTCAGCTCGCCGCGCCATCCCTACACGCAGGGACTGATCCGTTCGATCCCCAGGATCGACCTGGCCGCGGTGCACAAGCAGCGGCTGGAAACGATTCGCGGCATGGTACCGAGCCTGCTCGAGCCGGAGCCGGGCTGCCGCTTCGCCCCGCGCTGTCCGCATGTGCGCGCGGAGTGCGCGCGGACCCCGCCGCTGCGCGAAGTAAGCCCGGGGCACAAAGTGGCTTGCGTGCTGTGAGGCCGCGATGACCGAACCACTGCTGCAGGTCAGGAACCTGGTCAAGCACTTTCCGGTGCGGGGTGGCCTGCTTGCGCGCACGGTCGACCGAGTGCATGCAGTGGATGGCGTGAGCTTCGAGCTCGCCGCCGGCGAGACGCTCGGCTTGGTGGGGGAATCGGGCTGCGGCAAGTCCACCACCGGGCGCTGCATCCTGCGACTGATCGAGCCGACTTCGGGCGAGGTGCGCTTCGACGGCCGCGATGTGATGGCGATGGACGCGCGCGGGCTGCGCGAGATGAGCCGCGGCATGCAGATCATCTTTCAGGACCCCTTTGCCTCGCTCAACCCGCGCATGACGGTCGGCGCCATCGTCGGGGAAGCCCTGATCATCCACAAACTTGCGCGCAATGTGCGCGAGCACGACGAGCGCGTCGTCAACCTGCTGGAAACCGTGGGCCTGCATGCGGATTACCGCTTCCGCTACCCGCACGAATTCTCCGGCGGGCAGCGCCAGAGGATCGGCATCGCGCGCGCGCTGGCGGTCTCGCCGCGGCTCATCGTCTGCGACGAGCCGGTATCGGCGCTCGACGTGTCGATCCAGGCGCAGGTGATCAACCTGCTGGAGGACCTGCAGCGGCAGTTCGGCCTCGCCTATCTGTTCATCGCGCACGACCTGTCGGTGGTCGAGCACATCAGCAGGCGCGTCGCGGTCATGTACCTCGGCAGGATCGTCGAGATCGCGAGCGCGCACGACCTGTACGCAGCGCCCAAGCACCCCTATACCGAGGCGCTGATGTCCGCGGTGCCGATCCCGGACCCGGCGGTAAAGCGCCAGCGCATAGTCCTGCAGGGGGACGTACCCAACCCGATCCGGCCGCCTTCGGGCTGCCACTTCCACCCGCGCTGCCCGCACGCCATGGAGCGCTGCCGCACCGAGGCGCCGCTGCTGCGCGAGCTCGCCCCCGGGCGCATGGCGGCGTGCCACCTCAATGGATAAGCTCGCGGACTACTATGCGAAGCGCGCCACGGAATACGAGCGCTTCTACGACAAGCCCGAGCGCCAGGCGGACCTCGCGCTGCTGCGCAACCGGCTGGCCACGATGTTCGCCGGCCGCAAGCTGCTGGAACTCGCCTGCGGCACCGGATACTGGACCGAGATCGTCGCGCCGGCCGCGAAACGCGTCACCGCACTCGACGTGAACGAAGAGGTCCTGGCGCTGGCGCGCTCGAAGGCGCTGCCCGCGGGCCGAGTCGCGTTCCTGCGTGCCGACGCGCACGCGCTGCCCGCCTCGCTGCGCGGATACGAAGCGCTGTTCGCCGGGTTCTGGTGGTCGCACGTACCGCTCGCGCGGCTCGACGGCTTCCTCGACGGCTGCATGCGCGCCGTGGGCCCCGGGGCGATGCTCGCCTTTCTCGATGGCCGCTACGTGGAAGGCTCCAGCACGCCGCTTTCACGGCACGACGAGGAGGGCAATACCTACCAGCAGCGCAAGCTGGACGACGGCAGCACGCACGAGGTGCTGAAGAATTACCCGCAGGAGAGCGAGCTGATCCGCCGCGCATCGCGCTTCGGCTGGGGTGCGCACGTGGAGCTGCTGCCCTACCACTGGCTGCTCTCCTTCTGGAGCCCGCGATGAACCACCACCCGATCCAGATCGAGCCGCCCGACATCGCGCCCTACCGCCAGGGCAACACGCGCGTGGACTACGTGCACGTGTTCGACTCCGGCCGCCCCGGGCCGAACGTCATGCTGCAGGCGCTCACCCACGGCAACGAGTTCTGCGGCGCGATCGCGCTCGACACTCTGTTCAAGGAGAAGGTTCGGCCGCGGGTGGGCAGGCTCACGCTGGCCTTCGCCAACATTGCCGCCTACGAGCGCTTCGATTTCGACGACCCGGACCGCTCGCGCTACATCGACGAGGACTACAACCGGGTGTGGGGCGACGACGTGCTGCTCGGCCCGCGCGACTCGGCGGAGTTGCGCCGCGCGCGCGAGTTGCGGCCCTTCGTGGACGCCGCCGACCTGCTGCTCGACATCCACTCCATGCACGAGCCCTGCCGGCCGATCATGGTGTGCGCGAAGAGCGAGAAGAGCATCGCGCTGTCCCGGCGCATCGGCGTGCCGGCCGACCTGCTGCTCGACACGGGACACCCCGCCGGGCTGCGCATGATCGAGCGCGGGGCGTTCAACGACCCAAGGAGTTCCAAGGCCGCCGTGCTGATCGAGTGCGGCCAGCATTGGGAGGCGAGCACCGCCGAGGTGGCCATCGACACCGCGCTGCGCTTTCTCAAGTGCAGCGGCGCGGTGGACCATTCATGGGCGGATGCGCGGCTGCGCCTGGAGCCTGCGGCGCAGCAGCGCGTGATCCGGGTGACCGAGCCGGTGGTGGCGAATACCATGAACTTCCGCTTCACGCGCCCCTACCAGGGCCTCGAAGTGCTGCCGCAGAAAGACACGCTGGTTGCCCGCGACGGCGACACCGAATGGCGCACGCCCTACGACGAGTGCGTGATGGTGATGCCCTCGATGGTCCACCTCAAGCCGGGGACCACCATGGTGCGGCTCGGCAGGTACGACTGAGGCCGCGCTACTTCGTGCGGAGCTTGCCCCACAGGTCGTCCAGCCGCGAGTAGCGCCCGCAGCCGGTGGCGTAGTAGCGGTAGCGCACCGGGTTCTTGAGGTGGTAGTCCTGGTGGTAGTCCTCCGCCCTCCAGAACTCGCCGGCGGGCTCGATCGGCGTGAGGATCTTTTGCTTGAACGGCTTTTCCTTCTCCCACTTCGCCTTCGAGGCTTCGGCCAGGCGTTTCTGCTCCGCGTCATGGCTGAAGATGCCCGGGCGATATTGCGAGCCGCGGTCGCAGAACTGCCGGTCAATCACCGTCGGGTCGTGGTTAACCCAGAACACTTCGAGCAGCTTCTCGTAGCTCACTTTGGCCGGGTCAAAGGTGACTTGCAGCACTTCGGTATGGCCGGTGCTGCCGGCGGAGACCTGTTCGTAGGTGGGGTTCTTTTTCCCGCCGCCCATGTAGCCGGAGACGGTATCCACCACGCCGGGGACCTTGTCGAAGGCCTCCTCCGTGCACCAGAAGCAGCCGGCGGCGAAGGTGGCCTTCGCCAGCGATTGCGCCGGCGCGGCGGCCGGCATGAGCAGGGCAAGCACGAGCAGCAGTCGAAACATCGCAGTTCCTCCTCGTTGCAGGCTTGGTCGCGCGGGCGCGCCGGACCTTACGACGATGCGTCAATGCTTCAACGCCGCGGGCGAGATCAGCACGCCGAACTGCTCGCACCAGATCACCACGCTGCCGAACCTGGCCAGCTCCACGCCGGCCGGCACCGGGTAGTTCTGGCTACCCTTGAAGGCTTTCAGCCGCCCGAGGTCCACGAACATGGTGCGCGCGACGTTGGTGCTCGGCAGCACGTTCAGCTCGGGCACCAGGTAAACGTGAAACTTGGGCCCCGGTCCGACCTCGAAGTCCGGCTCCAGGTGCAGCACGCCGTCGTAGACCGTGACCTTGCCCTTGCCGTAGTGAATCGGATCGGAAGGGTTGGCATGAATGAATTCGCCGCGCGCCAGGAGCTTGCGCGCCGCCGGATTTTCCACCTTCTCCTCGGCCACGATGTCGGCGAGAAAGAGGTACGGGTAGGCGAAGATGCCGAGCGCGAAGCCGCCGGCGAGGCCGAGCGCACCGCTGACGAGGAAGAGCAGGGCGCCACGGGCGAGTGCGGACACGGTCAGGCGCCAATCACGACCGAGGTCATCGAGATCGAGGTCATGACCTGGCCGTTGAAGTAGGCGGGCTTTTCGCCTTCGTGCTGCAGTGCGAGCGCGTAGAGCAGCGGAAGGTAGTGTTCCGGTGTGGGAACGGCCATGCGGGCATCTTCTCCCATCGACGCATAGTCGGCCAGCGCCTGGTGGTCGCCGGCGTCGATGCGCTTGCGCACCTCGGCATCGAAGCGCAGCGCCCAGTCGTAGGGCCGGCCGTCGCCGCGCCGCCATACGCCGAGATTGTGCACGATGTTGCCGCTGCCGACGACCAGGATCCCTTCGTCGCGCAGCGGCGCGAGTTTCTTTGCCAGCGCGTAGTGGTAGGCGCCCGGCCGCGAGGTATCCAGGCTCAGCTGCACCACCGGCACGGACGCAGCCGGGTACATGGCGATCAGCACGCCCCAGGCGCCGTGGTCGAGGCCGCGGTCCGGATCCAGGCTCGCGCCGGCCAGTTCCGCGGCGCGCTGCGCGAGGGCCGGATCGCCGGGCGCGCGGTACCGCACGTCGAACAGCGCTTGCGGGAAGCCGCGGAAATCGTGAATGGTTTCGGGCTGCGCCGCGGCGGTGACGAAGGCGCCGCGCGTATCCCAGTGCGCGGAAACGCACAGCACCGCCCTGGGACGCGGCAGGCGCTCGCCGAGCGCGCGCCAGCCGCGGTGGGATTCGTTGTCCTCGATCGCGTTCATCGGGCTGCCGTGCCCGAGGAACAGCACCGGCATGCGCATCGCGGCGTTACTCGACCTTGGCCTTGGCGCGCAGTTCGCGGATCAGAGTCTCCACCTTCTGGCGCGTGAGGCGTTGCTGGATCTGCGGCCTGACCTGCGCCAGCGGCGGGAAGCTCACCGCGCGCGTGTCCTCCAGCTGGATGATGTGGAAGCCGTGGCGCGTCTGCACCGGCTCGTTGCTGATCTGCCCCTTCTGCAGCCTGGACATCGCCTCGGCGAAGGACTTCTCGAGGTTGGCCGGCACGGTCCAGTCGAGGTCGCCGCCGCGCTCGCGCGTGCCCTCGTCCTTGGAGTTCTTGCGCGCCAGATCCTCGAACTTGCCGCCCTTCTTCAGCTCGGCGATCAGCTTCCTCGCTTCGTCCTCGCTCGCCAGCAGGATGTGGCGCGCGCGGTACTCGGTGCTGCCGGTCTGCGCCAGGGCGCGGTCGTATTCCTTCTGCACATCGGCGTCGGCCACCGCGTTAGTGCGCAGGTATTCGCTGATAAAGGCGCCGACCAGGACTTCCTGGCGCGCCATGTCCAGCTGCAGCTGCACATCCGGCTTCTTCGCCGTCCCGGCGCGCGCCGCCTCCTGCGCCACGATCTCGCGGTTGATCAGGTCGTCGCGCAACGCGGCGCGCGTCTGCTCGTTCTCGGGCGTGCCGCGCGCCGCCTGCTGGCGCAAGAGGAACTCCATGCGCGCGCGCGGGATGGCGGTGCCGTTGACCGTGGCCACCGGCCCCGCGGCCGGTTTGGCGACCGCCGTGCCGGCTGCCTTGGCCGCCGGTTTGGGCGTCGTGTCCTGCGCCTGCGCGGGGAACGCGAATGCCGCAGCCGCGGCGAGGGTGAGCAGGCGGATCTTCATCATTGGTCCTTGTCGTCCGGGGCGCGGGCGATGATCGCGAGCGCATGGATGGGATGCTGCATGAGCTCGCCCAGCGCCTGATATACCATGCGGTGGCGCGTCACCGTGGGCTTGCCCGCGAACTCGCGCGCGACGATGGTCAGGCGCCAGTGCGTACCGCCGCCGGCGCGGTAACCCGCGTGGCCGCGGTGCTGCTCGCTCTCGTCCACCAGTACGATCCGCTCGGGCTGCAGCGCCTCGAGCCGCGCGCGGATCTGCTCCGCGACGCTCAAGGCTTGTCTGCCACGTACCTGGCGAGCACCAGGGCCTGCGCCAGCACGAACAGCAGCATCAGGCCCATGCCGCCGAACAGCTTGAAGTTCACCCAGGCGCTCTCCGAATAGTTGTAGGCGACGTAAAGGTTGGCGGTCCCCATGAAGGCGAAGAATCCGACCCAGCTCCAGTTGAGCCGCGCCCACACCTCTTCCGGCAGCTGGATCTGCTGGGACATCATGGAGCGGATGAGGTTCCGGCCGGCAAGCGCGCCGCCGGCGAGCACCGCGCCGAAAAGCCAGTACAGCACGGTGGGCTTCCACTGGATGAAGGTCTTGTCGCGCAAGGCGAGCGTCAGGCCGCCGAACACCACGATGATCGCGAGGCTCGCCCACAGCATCGAGTCGATTTTCTTCCCGCGCAATGACAACCAGCCGATCTGCGCCACGCTCGCGGCGATCGCCACGCCGGTGGCGACGTAGATGTCCCACAGCTGGAACGCGGCGAAAAACAGGATGACCGGGAACAGGTCGAACAGGAATTTCATGGCCGGGCGGCGATTCTACCCCAGCGCGGGCGGGACTACTTCCAGCCGCCGAGCGCCTTCTTCGCGGACTCGTTCAACGGGCGGATCAGCAGCCCGCTGGTGGAGACGTTGACCGAGTAATGCGCGCCGTCGGCCATCGGCGCGTAGGCAGCGCTGCCGTACAGGGCGTCGGCAAGCGGTAACCAGCGGTGGTGTTCCTTCAGCAGCGACCACAGGTCGAAGCCGGCTTCCACGGACAGAGCATGCACGCTGCGCGGGGCGCTTTTCTCCAGGGCTGCGTCAGCGTAGCGGCCGGCGATGCGCTCGAAGCGGTACAGGGTGTCCAACCCGGCGAGCGTCGCCATGCCCTTCCATTTCAGCACGCGCGCATCGATCTGCCACTCGTCGCCGCGGATCTCGAAGCGCCTGGCTGGCTCCGCCCGCAGCACCAGGATCAGCTCGTAGCGCTTCGGGGCGAGCTCGCGGAACACCGCTCGCGCCGCTTCCTGTTCCTGCGTCAGCCGCGCATAGCTGTGCAGGCTGGCGGCGAGCATGGCGCCGGCCGCGCCCAGCGCCGCCACCACGGCGGCGACCACCAGGAACAGGATGCCGCTGCGGATTCGCCAATCGCGCAGCCGGCGCACTGCCTCGATCAGCAGGAGCAGGGCAATGATGCCGCCGGTGCCGGCGATGGCGACCATCACCGTCTCGGGGCTAAGCGCGGCGATCCAGGCGGGCATGGGCGCCTAGCGCAGCAGACCGCGCTTGCGGTGCCAGTCGATGATGGCCTCTTGCGGGAACTCGCGGAAGCGCTTGTCCCGGTTCCCCTTGGGCACCGCCACCCAGTTCGCCTTCGAGTCGAGGAGGATGTGCTGGCGCTCTTTCGGCGCGGGCAGGGGCGTATCGATGGCGGACGCGAAAGGGTAGATCCACTCAGCCCACCTGCGATCCCATACCCATAGCGCGCTACCGCACTTGGGGCAGAAATGGCGCTGGCTGCCACCGCGCGTCGCGCGGTAGATGCGCGTCCTGCCCTTGACCTTCAGGCTGTCCGCATTGCCCATGATGTTGATGGCGTAGCCGCCGCCGCCCGCTGTCTTGCGGCAGATGGAGCAGTAGCAGTACAGGTACGGGTAGGGCGTCTCCGATTGCACGGAAAAGCGCACCGCGCCGCAGTGACAGGAGCCCTTGAGCAGCATGCGGCTAATATACCGTCACTCAGCGCACCGATTTGCGCCAGGTGTCCAGCGTCAGCAGCTTGCCACCTGGCCCGGCGACCAGCATGCGGTCGCCAAGCGGCGTGACGTAGAAGGTGTTCCACACCTCCCCGCCGGCGCGCGCTTCGACCGGCCAGTAGCACAGCTTTCCGTAGCGCCGCGGCGTGTCGACCGACAGCACGTACTGCACCGCCGAGGTCTTCGTGGCGGCGCGCTCCCAGGCTTCAGTCTCCGCCAGGTACTTGACCTTCGACACCGCGCGGCGTAGCGGCATGCCGCCTTCGTCCGGCACGCGGCAATCGGCGCCGTGCGCGACGCAGGACGCCGCGAGCAGCGCTAAGGCCGCGCTTCGCTGGACCGATCCCACAGGTTAGGGATGGTGGTGTTGGCGTAGCCGGAGACGAAATCGCGCGCCGCGCCGGTTGCCGGGTCGTAGGTGTGGCGCCGCACGGCGCCGATGTTCGCGCCGTACACCTGGATGCTGACCGCCACCTCGCTGCCGTCGTTGGACACGGCGTGGATGTCGCCGATGCGCGGCGAGACGCGGTCCACCTGGCCGCGGTGCACCGGGTGCCGACCGCTGGCCGCCACCTGTTTCGAATACTCCTCGCAGGTCTCTTCGCCGCGCATCACGCCGACTAGGCCCCACACCGTGTGGTCGTGGATCGGGGTCCTCTGGCCCGGCAGCCAGACGAAGCTCACCACCGAGAAGCGCTCCATCGGGTCGCAGTGCAGCAGGTATTGCCGGTAGCCCTCGTGCGACGGGCGGGCGTAGTCATCGGGCAGCCAGTCGTCCTGCGCGATCAGGCCGCGCAGGAGCTTTTCGCCTTCGTCCAGCATGCGCGGCTCGTGCTCGCCGTGGCGCTCGACCAGGCGCGTCATGTCGTGGATGAAACTGCGCAGGCGCGCGAGGTTCTTCATGCCGTAAGCTGCGCCGCCATGAGCGCCATTCTATCGCCCCGCCTCGCCATTGCGCTGCTCATGCTGCTCGCCAGCGTGTTCGCCGCGAACCACATCGCGGCGCGCGTCGCCTTCGACCACGGCACGAGCGTCGCGGCGGCGGTAGCGGTGCGGTCGGGCGCCACTGCGCTGGTGATGGTTGCGCTGCTGCGACTGGCCTCGGTCAGCCTGGCGTTGCCGCGCGCCACGCTCGCACGCGGCCTGGGCATCGGCCTGCTGGTCGCGGTCCAGAGTTTTTGCCTCTATTCGGCCGTGGCCGTCATCCCGGTGGCGCTGGCGCTGCTGGCGTTCAACACTTTTCCCATGCTCTACATGCTGCTCACCTGGGCGGCCGGGGGCGGCCATCCCGGGCGGCGGGCATTCGTGGCGATGCCGATGGCGCTCTTCGGCCTGGTGCTGGCGCTGGACATTCTGGGCACGGTGGAGGCGATGGCCGGTCGCTGGGCGGAAATCGGCGCGGGCGTCGCATGGGCGCTCGGCGCCGCGAGCTCGTTCGCGCTGGTGCTAATGCTCACCACGCGGCACCTGCAGGAGGTGGACGGGCGCATGCGCACGCTGCTCACCATGGGCGCGACCGCGGTGGCGGTGGGCGGGGCGGGGGCGGCCGCCGGGGCGCTCGCGCTGCCCGTCGACGGCACGGGCTGGAGCGCACTCGCGCTGCTGACTGTGCTCTACGGCACCGCCATCACTGCCATCTTCACGGTCGTGCCGCGCATCGGCGCGGCGAGCAACACGGCGGCACTCAACTTCGAGCCGATCGCGGCGCTGATCCTCGGCTGGGCGATCCTCGGGCAGAGCGTGGCGCTGCGCCAGATCCTCGGCGCGCTCATCGTGGTGGGCGCTGTGATTCTGATCGGCAGCAGGCGGCATTGAGCCGCCGCACGGCTCAACTCAACTTCACGTACTCGTACTCCACCGGCAGGTTGTTGATGCCGCGCTCGGGCGGCGCGATCCAGCCGGCCATCTTGCCGGGCTCGGCCACGCGTTGCATCAGCGAGCGTACGAACGCGCG
>Ga0247727_10002868_pt1 | contig 38912 bp, 59 predicted proteins | sample WisWelCaveWW1625_FD_202498 | JGI IMG/M metagenome (GOLD analysis project Ga0247727, IMG submission 202498) | Biofilm microbial communities from Wishing Well Cave, Virginia, United States - WW16-25 | ecosystem: Environmental > Aquatic > Deep subsurface > Groundwater > Cave microbial mat | place...
GTCAGGGACGCGGTCAGGGACGCGGTCAGGGACGCGGTCAGGGACGCGGTCAGGGACGCGGTCAGGGACGCGGTCAGGGACGCGGTCAGGGACGCGGTCGGGGGCGCGGTCAGGGACGCGGTCATCACGTCGACCTGGTACCGATACATCGGCGGCCAGTTCTGGGTGGGCTGGGGCGGCTGGTGGTGGCTGGCCTCGCCATCGAGCGTCAGCTTCCTCCGCGAGGTCTGCGGCCTGACCCTGCCGGGCGACCTGATGGAGCGGGCGAAGGCCTACCAGGAGACCGCCGAGAGCGCGTGCTGGTGGTGGCCGCACAAGCGGTTCGTGATGGTCAGCGACCGGCCGATGCGGATCTCGCTCGACGACCGCGGGCGCCTCCACTCTGAGAGCGGCCCGGCGATCGTCTGGCGCGACGGCTGGGGCGTGTACTCCTGGCACGGCGTCCGGGTCCCGGCGAACGTCATCGAGACGCCGGCCGACAAGATCACCGCGAAGTGGATCGCCGAGGAGCGTAACGCCGAGATCCGGCGCGTCCTCGTCGAGCGGGTCGGTGCCGAGCGCTACATGGCTCTCGCCGGCGGCAAGGTCGTTAGCCGCGACGACTGGGGCACGCTCTGGGAGGCGCGGAGCCCGACGCCAATGCGCGTCGTCGAGGTCGTCAACTCGACGCCCGAGCCTGACGGCTCAAGCAAGCGCTACTGGCTCCGGGTGCCCGACACGGCCGAGCGGCGCGAGCCCGACCGCTGCATCGCCTGCGGCACGGATCTGGCGGTCGTCCCGGCCACGGCCCACGAGGCGATCGCCTGGTCGTACTCGAGCTGCGTCGCTGACTACCGACCGGCGGTGCAGACGTGAGCCGTCTCACCGACCTCGAGCGCCGCGAGCGGGCCCTGTCCGAGCGGGACTTCCAGGTCCAGGTCACGGATCTCGCCGAGGCCCTGGGCTGGACCTGGGCGCATTTTCGGGCCATGCAGAACCGGCGGGGCATGTGGCAGGTGCCCGTCGAGGGCCCGCTCGGCGTCGGTTGGCCGGATGTGGTGCTGCTGAGAGTCCGTGACCGCCGGCTGGTATTCACCGAGCTGAAGCGCGAGCTCGGACACGCCACGGCCGAGCAGGCCGCGACGCTGGCGGGTCTCGGCGAGCTCAGTCATGGGCTCGGCGGGTCGATGGTCGAGGCGTACCTCTGGCGGCCCTCCGACCTCCGGGACCCGATCGAGACGAGCCCGATCTACGCGGTGCTCCGGTGATGCCGATGGGACGTCTCGTCGCCGGTGCCTGGCTCCTGGCGATCGCCGCGGTGGTGGCCGTCGCCGGCGTCGCCCTGGTCCGGCCGCGGGTCCGGTGGTCGGCGTGAGCGCCTACAAGCTGAGCGACGCCGAGTGTCGCTCGATCGCGGTCGCCCGCTACCGCGGCACGCGGCCGGCCGACCTGGCTATCCGCTACGGCGTCTCGATCCCGACGATCTACGGCGCGATCAAGCGCTCGGCGATCACGTCACGAGCAGGGCTCGGCACTTGGCCGCCGGACCGGCCGCGGCCCGTTCGACGGCACGCTATCGAGGACATCCGCTACGCCCTCGAGTGGATCCTGTGCTCGTGCGGCGTCGAGATCATCGCCGAGCCCGACGAGCTCTTCCACGAGCGCCACGAGCCGCTCGTCACGGCCTGGACCGAGCATCGCCGTGACGTTGGCGCCCGCATCCTCAGCGTCGCCCAGGAGGCGTCGTTCCACCGGGCCTTCTCGTGACGGATCGTCGCGAGCTGGTCCTCGCCCTGGCCGCCGCGATCCGGGAGATCGCGGAGCGGCGGGCCGCCGAGCGAGCCGCCCGCCGTGCCACACTGACGGTCATCGAGCCGCGTCGAGGAGGACGGGCAGCGTGATCCGGTCCCTGCCAACCACGATCGAGGACCTCCGCGGCCGCCGCGCCGCGCGCTGGATCCGCGAGAGCACGGCCGGCCAGTACGACCGCTATGGGCCCGACGCCCAGGCCGAGCTCGTCGATCGCGCGGTCGAGCGCGTCGGCCTCGTCGACACCGGCCTCGGCTGGTCGGCCGCCCACTCGGGTTCGACCGTCCACGCGGCGCCCGCGATGCGGGCCATGCTCGCGGCGGCCGCCGCCGGCGCCTTCGACGTCCTCGTCGTCGGCTACGTCGCCCGCTGGCAGCGGAACCTGCGTCAGACGCTCAACCTCCTCGAGGACGAGCTCCACCCCGCCGGCGTGGCGGTGTGGTTCTGCGACGAGGAGCTCTTGAGCTCGAACGAGCGCCACTGGGACCAGCTCGTCGACGAGGCCAAGGGCGCCGAGAGCTGGCTCCGGAAGCACCGCCGGCGGGTCAGGGAGGGCTACGCGGCGAAGCTGGCCACGAAGCGCGACCCTGGCGGCCATCCGCCCTTCGGCTTCCGCCGGCACGCGACGACGAAGCTCCTCGAGGCGGACCCCGAGCGGGCGGGAGCAGTCGGCCAGGTCTACGAGCTCGCGGCCCGGCGCCTCACCGACCGGGAGGTCGCCGCGGCGACCTCGCTCGGGCTCTTCACCGTCCGGGGCATCCTCACGAGCCCGCTCTACGCCGGGCGCCTCCGGACGGGCGAGCGGGCCCATTGGCCGGCGCTCGTCGACGTCGGGCTCTGGGAGACCGTCCAGGCGATCCGGGCCCGCCGGCGGACCCGCGACGGCCGGCCCGGTCGCCGGCGACCGTACGCGCTCACGATGCTCCATTGCGCCGCCTGCGGCCGCCACCTCATCGGCGACACGGGACGCTACCGCCACCCGGACCCCTGCCCGGCGTTCGTCGCCCGCCGGCGAGAGCCACGCCATCGCCAGCGGGGCCAGCGCCGGGACATGCCCGGCCATTCCTACCGGGCCGACGAGTACGAGGCGATCGCCCGCGACGTCCTCGGTCGGGCCGCCCTCGGGTCATCGCTCGTCGCCGACGTCGTCGCCGACGTCGTCGCCGCGACGCGGGATCCGGAGCCCGATCGCCTGGCGCTGGCCAGGATCGGCCGGGAGCGCGACGCCGCCTTGGTCCGCTACAGGCGCGACCGGGACGCCCGGGCCCTGGAGGCCGCGATGGCGAGCCTCGACGAGCAGGAGCGCGCCGCGCGCGCCGGTGTCGAGCTCGCCGAGACGATGGACGCCGCCGAGGTCGTCGAGTACCTGCGGGACCTGCCGCGGCTGTGGGACGACGCGCCGGCCTCGAGGCGCGCCCTGGCCGAGGCGATCTTCGAGCGGATCGAGGTCCTCGGGATCCGGCGGATGCGGATCACGCCGACGCCTGCGGCCATCGCGGCCGGGCTCGCCGAGGCGTTCTCGAGCGCATCTGCTGGTTATGGTCGGGGCGAGAGGGCTGAAGGCTCCGGTACCCGGCAGATCCGGGGCTGCGCAGTCTCGTTCGACGTCCAGCCGGTGGCAGCAAGCCGGATCCGCTCGGCTTGACCATGACCGAGACCCGTCGCGGAGTGGAGCACTACCGCGCGGGCCCCCATCTCCCCGACGGCCCGGCGCGATCGAGCGTCCTCGACTGCTTCCGGTGCGCCGCCGACCGGCGGGTGCTCCGCGAGTACGCCGTCGGGCGGTCCGGGAAGGTCGTCGGCTACATGCGGCTCTGCGATGCGTGTGCCGGCGACCTCATCCCGCTCGACCCGGATCCGCTCGACGTGACCGGGGTTGCTTGACGAAACGCTCGATTCTCGTGCCCGGTGATCACCGGCGCCTTCCTCCAGGGCACAGCGGCCGCCGTCTCTCCTCAGACGGCGGCCGCAGAACGTCCGGCGCATGCCTGACTGGAACCTCCTCGCCGGCCCGGCCGCCCTGGCCATCGCCGCGAGCCTCGCCGTCTGGGCGCTCTGGCGCGAGCACGTCAAGGACGACGACCAGAAGGACGGCACGATCAAGACCCTGACCGAGACCGTCGGCGCGTTCCCCGCCGCTCTCAAGGACCTGACCTCGGTCGTTGTGGCAGCGGCAGAACGCGAGCGGACGCGGCCACGAAGCGAGCGCGCAGGTGACCGGTGATGCGCCTTCTCGAATGGCTGTTCGGACCCCGGAAGACGCCCCCGCACGTCCAGGAAGCCCTCGACGCAGCCCGGACGGCCAACGCCGCGACCGACAGCGCCCACCGGGCCGTGACCTCGTACTGGAAGGCCCGCCGCCTCGAGGCCGCCGAGGCATCGGCGAAGGTCATCGACGACTACCAGGCGGCCGAGCTCGCACGACTCGCCCGGAGGCATAAGTGAGCATCCCCACGCTCCTCGCCGTCCTGACCCTCGGCGTCGGGGTGCCGCTCAACCTGTACGTCACCGCGAAGCTCTGGCGACTGGCCCAGGCAGCGCCGCACGTGAAGGCCCTCCGCGAGCGGGCGATCGCCGCGACGGCGGTCCTGCTCGTCGTGGTCGTGTTCGGACTCATCTTCGCCAACAACGACCTCGTGCCGCCGCTGCTCCCGTTCGACATGACAAAGTTCCTGACCCGCGGCGCGATGCTCGTGGTCGCCGTCGTCCCGGCGAGCTACTGGCTGTGGGTGTATCGGCCGCGATGACCTGGCTCACGACCGTCTGCACGGAGCGCGAGCCCGACGGCACCTACGAGGACTGCACCTGGGCGTCGGGCGTGATGTTCGCCAACGAGCGGGAGGGCTACCGGAAGCATCCGCAGACGCAAGCCGAGTACGAGGGCCTGCGAGCCGATGGCGACGACCCGGTGATGCCGGGCGACCCGGGCTCCAACCTCGACGACCTCTCGAAGGGGCTCACGAAGCGGTACGGCTGGACGGGCTCGCTCCTCACGACGTGGACGCAGGTCGCCGCCGTGCCCGTTGGGACCGCGCTCGTCGTCCAGGGGCTCTATTCCGCCCTCCCCACGCGCCTCCGGCGCTGGTCGAAGTTCACCGGGGGCCATGCCGTCTGCGTCGTCCGCATCGGGACCGGCTGGTGGTGGCTCGATCCGCTGGCACCGAAGGACTACGCCGGCGAATCGATCACGACGGACGAGCTCAAGGCGTACTTCACGGCCCTGGCGGGAGCCAAGGTCATGGCTATCCCGGTCGGCTCGCAGGAGGTTGAGGTGATCAAGGCCATCAAGGGCGAGGACTGGAAGCCCACCAGGAATGCGACGACCCTCCTCTCGAACGGCGTCCTCCGCGACGCTCCCTCGAGGGCCGCCCAGATCGTCGAGCGCGTCGATCTCGAAGTGGTCGTCCGGTCGATCGCCGAGGTAGCGGCGAACGGCGACAACTGGCGCCTGACGAAGCGGAACGGGCAGACGCTCTACATGCTCCGGTCCGACTGGGTGCCGCTCGTCCAGGGCGGCGACCCCGCTGTCGACGCAGGGCTCACCGCCTACATCGCCCGGACGCCGGTACCGGCGCCGGACTGCACGGCCGCGGTCGAGGCCGCGGTGGCACCGCTCAACGCCTCGATCGTCGGCCTCGAGGGCCGGATCGCGGGCATCAAGGCGAAGGTCGCGGCTGGCGCCGTCGACGTCGCCGACGACTGAGGAGGTAGGACATGGGAGCCATCATCGCGCGCCTCAAGGCCGAACCGGCCCTCATCGTGGGCGCCCTCGCCTCGGGGATCGTCGCCGCGGTGCTGTACCTGGCCGGCCATGACGTGCTCGGCTCGGACATCGTCGCCACGGTGCAGAACGCCCTCGACCCGGCCCAGGGTGGCTGGCTGATCCCGCTCATCACCGGGTTCGTGACTCGCTTCTTCGTCAGCCCAGCCCGATGAACATCGACGCGATCCGGGCGTTCTTCACCTACGTCATCGCGATCCTGATCCTGGTCGGCGGGTTCTACTCGCTGGTCCTGAACCAGTTCGTCCTCGACGACCTCAGCAAGGGCGCCGTCATCGGCTTCATGGGCGCCGTCGTCCAGTTCGTCTTCGGTGCCGAGATCGCGAAGGCGGCGGTCAACTCGACGATCAAGTCGCTCCTGATCCCGCCCCCGCCGCCGACTGACCCGCCGGTCCCGACGCCATGAGCCACACGATCTACCTTCGCGACCGGAGCTCGGGCCGGATCCACGTCGCTATGCGTGTCGGGCTGGTCCTCCTCACCGCCGAGGGCGACAACCTCGACGCCGCCGGGGATCGCGACGAGATCACCCTGGCGGATGCGATGGAGGCGGATGCCGAGGCGCTATGTGGCCGATGCTTCCCCGCCGGCGATGTGGTCGAGACGGTCGACGAGACGCTCGAGGCCTGAATGGCTCGGCTTCGCAGCGCCCAGCCCGTTCGCCGGGGACCCCGGCTCTCTCGTCATGCCAGGGGCTACACGAACGGATGGGCCCGCGCATCGAAGGCGGCCATCGCCCGCCACGTCGCTCGCCTCGGCTGGGTCTGTCCAGGTTGGGGCCGGCCGTCGCACGAGGTGGGGGTGGGTCAGCTGACGGGGGACCACCGCGTGCCGCGCGCCTTCGGCGGCACCGAAGCCGATGGCATCGACGTCCTGTGTCAGTCGTGCAACAGCGAGCGCGGCCAGCAGACCCGTCGTGAGCTTGCTGCGCTGCGCGCGGACGGTCAGGCGCCTCGGAAAATCTCTCGTCGCCTCGTCCCCCCCTCAGGACTACGTCCCGGCTCATTTACATCTGTACGAGATCCCCGGCCGGACCCCGACGGCATCGGCTTCGCATGAAGCGCCGGACCGACCAGGTCGAGGTCCCGCGCCGCTGCTACCGCGACGCCGAGCACCGCCTCGAGCTCCTGCTCGAGCTCGCGCCGAAGGGCGTCCGGATCCGCAACCGGCCCTGGCGGGCGGCGGCCTGATGCCCGGCCCCCAGCCGGCCGACCCGGCCGTCCGGCAGCGCCGCAACCGGCCGACCTCGAGCGCGGTCATCGAGGCGACGCCGGCCCAGGTGCGCCCCGGCAAGGTCCCCGCGCTCGGGCGCTACCGCCCCGACGTCCGCGAGAGCGTCGGCGCCGATGGCGGGCGCGTCGTCGAGCGGACCGCCTGGCACGCCCAGACCCGGCGCTGGTGGTCGACGATCTGGCGGTCGGCCGTGGCCGGGCGGTTCATCGACGCCCAGGTTCCCCAGCTCATCGCGGTCGCCCGCCTGGTCGACGACTTCTGGCGGGCGACGACCGCGGCCGAGGCGAAGCTCCTCCACGCCGAGATGCGGATGGCGCTCCGGGAGTTCGGCCTCTACCCGATGGCCGCCCGGGCCCTGGGCTGGGAGTTCCGCCGGCCGATCGAGGCCGTGACCGCGCCGCCGAAGCTGCCGCCTGGCGCGGATCCGCGGAAGATCCTCAGCCTCCCGACGCGGGCGACCGGATGACCGTCCTCATCGTTCCGTCGCTCGACGAGGAGCCCTGGCCGACGCTCGGGCCCGAGGTCTGCGCGCTCATGGAATCCGACCTGGTCTTCGGGCCGGGCGATCTCCGCGGCCGCGCCTACCGGCTCGACGACGAGGACCGGGCCTTCATCTTCCGGCTCTACGAGGTCCACCCGCCCGACCACGCCGGCTCATGCTCGTTCGACGCCATGTCGCTCCGCTGCACGGTCGGGCGCGGTACGTGCGGCCGCCGGCGCTTCGATTCCGGCGTGATCATGACCCGGAAGGGCACGAAGAAGAGCGAGCGCGCCGCGGCGCTCGTGGCCATGGAGCTCCACCCCGAGGGCCCGGTTCGGTGCGACGGGTTCCGCAAGGTCGACGGCGTCTGGCAGCCGGTCGGCCGGCCGGTCACGGATCCCTACATCCCGATGGTCGCCTACACCGAGAAGCAGGCCGAGGACACCGCCTGGGCGTCGCTCTACGTGATGATCGCCGACGGCCCGGGCGCCTCGAACTTCGACATCGGGCTGTCACGGATCATGCGGGCCCGGGGCGACGGGAAGGCCGAGGCGCTCGCCACGGCGCCCGATTCACGCGACGGCGCCCGGACCACCTTCCAGGTGAAGGAGGAGACCCACCGCTGGGTGCTGCCACGGCAGCTCGAGGCCCACGCCACCATGGAGGCGAACCTCGCGAAGCGGCCCCTCGCCGAGCCCTGGGAGCTGCACGTCACGACCGGCTATGTGCCGGGCGCCGGGTCGCTGGCCGAGAAGATGCACGACACGGCGCGCTACGTCGACGAATCGGGTCCCGACATCCAGCGCCGGTCGCGGCTCTTCTTCTTCTACCGCTGGGCCGACGAGGCGATCGACACGTCCACGCCCGAGGGCCTCCGCGAGGCGATCGTCGACGCGTCCGGCGCGTCGGCCCTGGCGTTCAGCGACGTCGAGCGGATCGCCTCGAACTTCGAGAAGCCGGACGCTGACGTGAACTACCTCGAGCGCGTCTGGCTGAACCGGATCAAGCGGGCCACCGCCCAGGCCTTCGACGTCCGGAGGTTCGAGGACCTCGCCGCCCCGCACGAGGTGCCGGCCGACGCGATCCTCGTGCTCTCCTGGCACGGTGCCCGCTACTGGGACGCGGCCGGCCTCGTGGCCACCGACGTCGAGACCGGCTACCAGTGGGTCATCGCATCCTGGCAGCGGCCGCCCGACGCGCCGGCCGACTGGGAGGTGCCGGAAGACGAGGTCGACGCCGCGGTCGCCGAGACGTTCGCGACCCGCCAGGTCTGGCGCTTCTACGTCCACCCCGACCGCTGGGAGAGCTCGGCCGCGAAGTGGGCCAACGAGTTCGGCGAGGAGGTCGTGAAGTCCTGGCGGACGAACGCCTGGACCGAGATGACGAAGGCGATCCGGGCCTACCTCGAGGCGATGGTCTCGGGCGAGCTGACGCACTCGGGCGACGAGCGCCTGATCGCCCACATCGGCGCCGCTCACCGCCGGAACCTGACCCACCTGCGTGACGACGACGGGCACCCGCTGTGGGTCCTGACGAAGGAGCGGGCCGCGTCGCCGCACCCGATCAACCTTGCCCAGGCGGCGGTCATCGGCTGGGCCGCCCGCCTGGACGCGCTCCGCGACGGAGCAACGGAGGCCGTGCGATGGACGGCGGCATGAGCCGGACCGACTTCTTCCTCGGAATGATCACGGTGATCGTGGCGTTCATCGCCGGCGTCATCGTCGGAGGGATCGTATGAGCACGGTGACCGCCCTCGTTGCCCGGCCCTTCGAGAGCACCGGGCGGATCCTCCGACTCACGAGCTCGATGCTCTGGGCCCGCGGGCGCGGCTGGACGTTCATGTGGAACCGGTCGCGGATCGACTACCGGGCCGAGGTCGGCGATCCGGCGGCGAACAGCATCGTCGGGGCCGTCGTCGGCTGGATCAGCCGCAACTTCCCCGACGCGCCGGTCCGGATCGTTCGGGAGGATCAGCCCGACGGGCCGCCGATCCGGCGCTCGGCGACGGGCCCTGGCGCCATGCTCCGGCTCCTCGAGCGGCCGAACCGCTTCTTCTCGGGCGTGCTGCAGTGGATGGCGACGGTCGTCGACTACGTCACCGACGGCAACGCCTACTGGCTGAAGGTCCGCAACGGCGCCGGCCGGGTCGTCGAGCTTTGGTGGGTGCCCCAGAAGTTCATGGAGCCGCGGTGGCCCCAGGACGAGCAGCCGTCGACGACCTTCATCGGCTGGTACGAGCTCACGCTCGACGGCCTTCGGTACGAGGTCGACCCGGCCAACGTCATCCACTTCCGCAACGGCCTGGATCCCGACAACACTCGCAAGGGCCGGGCGCCCCTGAAGTCACTCTTCCGCGAGATCTTCACCGACGAGGAGGCCGCCACCTTCACGGCCTCGCTGCTCCGCAACCTCGGCGTGCCGGGCGTCGTCATCGCCCCGGCGAACACGACGGGCGCCCAGAAGCTGAATGCCGACCCGGAGGTGATCAAGCAGAAGTTCATGGACAAGTTTGGCGGGGAGAGCCGCGGCGAGCCGCTCGTCCTGACGGCCCCGACCGACGTCAAGGTCCTGAGCTTCAACCCCCAGCAGATGGAGCTGAAGGCACTCCGGCGGATCCCCGAGGAGCGCGTCTCGGCCGTCCTCGGCGTGCCCGCAGGCGTGGCCGGTCTCGGTGCCGGCCTCGACCGGAACACGTTCACCAACTACGGCGAGGCGAACAAGGCGGCGTATACGCAGGCGGTCATCCCGCTCCAGCGCCTCATCGCCGCCGAGCTCGAGGTCCAGCTGCTCCCGGAGTTCGTGGCGAACGCGCTCGAGCTCTACGACGTCTTCTTCGACGCCTCGGTCACCCAGGCGATGGCCGAGGCCGCCGGCGAGGTCTGGAAGCGGGCCGAGAGCTCGGCGACGAAGGGCCTCATCACCCGGGCCGACTTCAAGCGGATCGTGGGCCGGAAGCCGGCCACCGACGGCTCGGACGACGTCTACATCCGCCCGAACAACTTCCTCGTCACGCCGGCCGGGGAGCGAGAGCAGACCCCGGCCGGCACCACTCCGCGCCAGCTGGCGCCAGGCGCCGAGGCGGCCCAGCTCACGGCCGGCCCGGAGGCGGGCCCGGTCCGGTGCACGGCGTGCGATCGGCTCCTCGCCGAGATGGCCGCGCCGCCGTACCGGTTCACCTGCCGCTGCAAGGCCGTCACGGAGGCCCAGCTCGAGGCATCGGCGGCATGACCCTCGAGATCGTCGGCAGACCCATCGGCAAGGCCCGCTGGCGACCGATCCCGGCGACCTCGATCGCCACGGACGCGTCGCAGGGACCGCCCGGCGCCGATGGCGCCCCCGGGCCTCCAGGACCCGCCGGCGAGACGGGTCCGGCTGGTCCGCCGGGAGCGGACGGCCCTGGCGGTTTTCAGGGCCCGCCCGGCCAGGATGGAGCCGCTGGAGCGCAGGGACCGGAGGGTCCGCAGGGGATCCAGGGACCACCCGGGCCCGCCGGCGCCGATGGCGCTGCCGGCGCTCAGGGCCCAGCCGGACCGCCGGGGGCGGATTCGACGGTCGCCGGACCGGCAGGGCCGCAAGGTATCCAGGGGATCCAGGGACCACCCGGACCGCAGGGCGATCCGGGGCCTCAGGGTTCGGTTGGACCCGAAGGGCCACAGGGGAGCCAGGGGCCAGCTGGTGCCGATTCGACCGTCCCGGGTCCACAAGGGCCGGCGGGCGCGGATGGCGCGCAGGGGCCGCAGGGTGACGCTGGCCCGCAGGGCATTCAAGGTCCCCAGGGCGACCCCGGCGCCGATGGGGCGGACGGCGCTCCCGGGGCGGATGGCGCCGCCGGCGTCACCCTGATCCGCCTCTCCGTCGCGGCGCGGACCTACACGAACCAGGGCGCCGGTCCGACCGAGAGCAACGTCGCGGATCGCGCGATCGTCGACCTCACGGGCAGGACGAACGCGCGGATCCATGGCCACGTCTCGACCCAAGGCGTCAACGCGAGCTGGAAGGTCCAGTACTCGACCGACGCGTCGGCCTGGTCGGACCTCACGACCGGCATCGCCGCGGCCGGCACGGGCCTGAAGGCCTCGGCTCCGGCCGCGATCCCGGCCGGCGCGAAGCAGCTCGTCATCCTGCGGGTCGTCGCGACCGGCGGCAACGGCACCGAGGATCCAGTCCTCAACGCGGTCACGGTCGAGATCACGTGACGGTCACGGTGGCCATGCCCTGGCACGGGGCGCCCGAGCTGCTCGAGCGAGCCGTCCGCTCGGTCCTGGCGCAGACGCATCGCGACCTGGTCCTCGTCGTCGTGGGCGACGGGGCGCGACCGCCGATCGCCTTCAGTCACGACCGCCTGGTGACCTACACGCTGCCCGAGAACCGGGGCCCGTACTTCGCCCAGGAGGTCGTCCTCGAGGCGACGCGGCACGAGTGGTACGCGCCGCACGCGGCAGACGACTGGAGCGAGCCCGAGCACCTCGAGCGCCTGCTCGCCCACGGGCACTCCGCCGCCGTCCCGGGCGTCGTGCGGTGGGAGGAGGGCGGCGGGAGCTTCGTCCACGAGGGCCGCTACGAGGTCGGCGTCTTCCGACCGTCGCGGCTCCGCGAGATCGGCGGCTTCAACGTCGGCGAGCGGATCGGCCAGGACACCCTCATGCTCAAGCTCCTGGACCTGACGGGCGGGATGGTCGTCGACATGGCGCTCCCCCCGACCTACCACCGCGTCCGGCGCCCGGGCGCCCTCACGACATCGCCCGAGACCGGCTTCGGCTCGCCGGCGCGGAATGAGATGCGGGCCCGGAACCGCGCGATCTACGCCCGGGCCCAGAGCCTCGTCGACGATCTGCCGGCGCTGGCGCGCTTCCGCCGGCGGGCGATGTCGCCGGCCCTCCGGGTCCAGGTCGCCGAGCACGCCGGCGAGCTCCGGCGCCTGATCGCATGACCGACCTCCGGATCCTGAACCTGACGACGACCGCCGACACCGGCGGCCAGGGCTGGGCCCTGCGCGAGGCCCTGGCCGCGGCGCGGCCGGGCTGGACCGTCGACGCGATGCGACGCTCCGACACGTGGATCCGCTACCCGTTCCACCGGGACTGGGATCCCGACGTCGCCCGCGAGCTGTGGGCCGCGGCCGACGTCGTCCACCTCCGCGAATCGCCCGACGCGATCGCGATGCTCGGCGCCCCGCCGCGGCCGCTCGTCGTTCACCACCACGGCACCCGCTACCGGCGCGACCCGGCGGCCATGTCGGCCCGCTGCCAGGCGGCCGGGGCGATCGAGGTCGCCTCGACGCTCGACCTGGTCCTCGCCGGCGGGCCGCACGTTCGGTGGCTGCCCGGAGTCGTCGACGTGGAGGCCCTCGAGGCGCTCCGTGCTGCCACCTTCGCCCGCCGGCGCGGTCGGCTCCGGATCTACCACAGCCCCACGAACCGGGTGATCAAGGGCACCGACGACGTCGTCCGGGCCGTGACCGCCCTCCGGGCCCGGGGCCTGCCGGTGGAGCTCGAGCTCGTCGAGCGGCTGCCCTATGCCGACAACCTCGGGCGGAAGGCCGGGGCGGACATCGTCGTCGACCAGCTGGTGCTGGGCTATGGCCTGAACGCGATCGAGGCCTGGGCGATGGGGATCCCCGTCGTCGCCGGCGTGGTCGATCCGGCCGTGCGCGCTGAGATGGTCCGCCGGTTCGGCGTCCTGCCCTTCGTCGAGGCGACCCCGCAGACGCTCGAGCGCGTCCTCGAGCGTCTGGTCCGGAGCCCGACGCGCCGCGCCCGCTCGGCCGCGGTTGGCCGGGCCCACGTCGAGCGCTTCCATTCACAGGCGGCCGTCGTCGACCGCCTCGAGCCCATCTATCGCGACGCGATCGAGAGGAGATCTCCATGACGTACGACCCGGATGCCTACTGGCTGGAGCGAGGCCGGACCTACGAGGCGCGCTTTCGCCGCACGTCGGCTCACGCGCAGCAGGAGACGGCGCTCCTCGAGGTCCTCGGGCGGCTGAAGTTCGATTCGGTCCTCGAGGTCGGCGCAGGATTCGGCCGGATCGGCCAGCTGATCGCCGATGCGTTCCCGGCCGCCAGCTACGTCGGCGTCGAGCCGTCGCCCGACCTGCGGGCCTCGAGCTCGAACGGCGACCGGCGGATCGTCGCGTCGATCGAGGAGGCGGGCGAGCCCGTCGACCTGGTCATCGCGGTCGAGGTGGCCATGCATCAGCCGCCGGACCGGATCGAGGCCTTCCTCGAGCAGCTCCGCCGGCGATCACGCCGCCAGGTCGTCACGGTCGACTGGGACCAGCCGCTCGAGGCGGCGATCGCCGAGCACAACTTCCTCCACGACTACGCCCGCCTGCTCCACACTGACCGGCGCTACCCGGCCAACCGGCGCCAGGGCATCTGGGTGGCGCGCGGCCTGGCCCGCTGACGGTTGTGGAGCCGATCGACGCCCTCGCCGGCGAGCGTCACTTCGTCGACCACCTGGTGCCGCTCTGGGCGGCGCTGCCGGCCGAGCTCCGCGGGCGCTTCATGGTGACCGCCGATCTCCTCGAGCACGCCCGCCGCCTCGGCCTGGCGCCCGAGCTGTACCGCGAGACGCCGGACCGGCCGATCGTCGTCGCCTCGTACGGCGACGTCCGGCGGGTCCGGCGGATCGGTCGCCGGCGGATCGCGCTCCTGCAGCACGGCATCGGGCAGTCCTACGCCGGCGAGGCCAACGCGGCCGCGACCGGGGCGAGCTACTCCGGCGGCGCCGACAACGACGACGTCGGGCTCTTCCTGTGCCCGAACGAGCACTCGGCCGCCCGGTGGCGGGCGACGTACCCGACCGCCGAGGTGGCCATAGTCGGCTCGCCGAAGCTCGACGGCCTGCCGCGCCGGGATCCGGCCGCCGACCCGGGGCCGGTCGTCGCGTTCGGGTTCCACTGGGACTGCCGGGTCGTGCCCGAGACCCGCTCGGGGTTCCACCAGTTCCGGCCGGCGATCGCCGCGGCGGCGCGGCGCTGGACCGTCCTCGGCCACGGCCACCCGCGTCTCCTCGACCGCTCGGCGTCGGGTGCCGTCCGGCTATATCGCCAGCTCGGGGTCGAGGTCGTGACCGACTTCGCCGACGTGCTCCGCCGGGCTGACGTCTACGTCTTCGACAACTCGAGCTCGGGCTACGAGTTCGCGGCCACGCGCCGCCCGGTCGTCGTCCTGGATGCCACCGCCTACCGGCGCAGCGTCGACCACGGGCTCCGCTTCTGGGAGGCGGCCGACGTCGGCGTCAGGACGGCTCACGCCAGCCAGGTCGTCGGCGCGATCGGCGAGGCCCTCCGGGATCCGCCGGCGCGAGCAGCAGCGCGCGAGGCGGCACTCGAGCTCGTCTACGCCCACCGCAGCGGGGCGGCCGCCCGGGCGGCCGATGCCGTGACCGCCTGGGCCCGGACGGCGATCGCCCGCCAGCCGGCCCCCCGCGACGAACGGACGCGCCTCCGGATGGCCCGCATCGCCGGCCGTCGGCCGTCGGATCCGCGCTGGACGTTCACCTCGGGCGAGGTCCTCGCCCGAGGCTGACGGCCGGATCTGCTTGACAGACGGCACTACATTCCCCGTCGAGATCGACCGGTGCTCCTCGTGAGCCAGCGTCGGACAAGTCGTGAGCCTCCGTGCTCCAGGTGAGTCGGAGGCTTTGCCATGCCGGGTGGTCGATACCCGCACATCATCGCGGCGGTGCTCGGGCGCCCCTGGATGATCGACACGAGCTCGCTCGCCTGGGCCGCGATGATGGACGTCCTCGCCCTCCGCGCCGCCGGCGAGACCCTGTCGGAGGCCGAGATCGCCGCCCGGCTCGAGGCGGCCGCGAACGGCCCGCGGGCCGGCTCGCGTCGCGAGACCCGGATCGACGTCATCGGGCTCTACGGCCTGATCTCGCCCCGCATGTACATGGTCGACCAGATGTCGGGCGGGACGTCGGCCGAGGCCTTCGGCGCCGCGATCCGGGCCTCGCTCGCCGACCCCGAGGTCGACGGCATCGTCCTCGACATCGACACGCCGGGCGGCAACGTCGAGGGGATCGAGGAGGTCGCGAGCCTCATCCGCGACGGCCGGGGCGTGAAGCCGATCGTCGCCGTCGCCAACCATGACGCGCTCTCGGCCGGGTACTACATCGCCGCCCAGGCCAGCGAGCTCGTCGTCACGCCGTCCGGATCCGTGGGCTCGATCGGCGTCAAGGGCGCCCACCAGGACATGAGTGGCGCGATGGCCCAGAAGGGCATCGTCACCACCCTGATCTCGGCCGGCAAGTACAAGACCGAGGGCAACGCCTTCGAGCCCCTCGGCGACGAGGCCCGTGCCGCCTTCCAGGCCGACGTCGACCGCTACTACGAGATGTTCGTCGCCGCGGTCGCCCGCGGCCGCGGCGTGTCGGCCGACGCCGTCCGCTCCGGGTTCGGCCAGGGCCGGACCGTCATGGCCGAGCCGGCGCTCGCAGCCGGGATGGTCGACCGCATCGACACGCTCGAGAACACGATCGGGCGCCTCGCCCGTGGCGAGATCACCACCGGCCGGGCCCAGGCGCTGACCACCCGCGTCGTCGTCGCCGAGGCGGTCGGCGGCCACGAGCTCGAGGAGCCGGCCCCGCCGGCGCCCGAACCCCCCGAAGCGCCAGCCGCGCGGGTCATCCCCGCCCGTCGGGCGCAGCTCGACACCCGCCTGGCGGCCATCGCCGGCGGTCATTCCCTCGGTAGCTGAAGGAGCAACCGGTGTTCGACATGCGTCTACGGTTCCGGGGGCCGGTGTCAGCCGCCCCGACGCTCGGGGATCCGCGGATCTTCGGGCTGGCGGTGCTCGCCTTCGTGGGCCTCGTCATCGCGGCCGGCATCCTCGCCGGCATCATCGACGCGCACGGCCTCGGCCTCGGCCTGATGGCCCTCGGCCCGGTCGCGTCCGTCGACCTGCGCGAGCAGGCGCTCGCGAAGTTCCTCGAGGCGAAGGCGCTCGAGGACGAGAGCGGCACGATCGCCGCCGAGGACCAGGAGCGCTACGACGCCCTGGTCGCCGAGGGCATGGCCCTCGATGGCCAGGTCGCCGAGGCCTCGAAGCGCGAGGGCGTCCAGCAGTCCGTCCGCGACCGGATCGACTTCTACCAGGGCAAGGCGACGGGCAACCCGATGCGCTGGGCCGCCACCGAGCTCGATCCGCGCGCCCGCCAGTCGCTCGGCGAGCAGTTCGTCGGATCCGAGAGCTACAAGAAGCTCGTCGCGTCCGGTGCCCTCTCGAGCCCGCGGGCCGCGTTCCGCACGGATCCCGTGACCCTCTTCGCCCCCCGCGGCATTTCGGCCGCGACCACCGACGTCATCCACACCGAGACCGGCGGCTCGGCTGCGCCCCAGGCGATCCGGCTGCCGGGCGTCTACGCCTACGGGCGCCCGCCCCTCAACGTCCGGAACCTGTTCCCGAACGAATCGCTCGCCAGTGATTCGCTCGAGTACGTCCAGCAGACGGCCCAGGAGCCGGCGTCGGGCTCGCTCGCGGTCAAGCAGTCGACCGCCGCCGATGACGCGGCTGGCCTGAAGAAGCAGTCGAGCGCGAAGTGGGAGGTCCAGACCGCCTACGCCGAGACGCTCGCCACCTGGTTCGCGACGACCCGCCAGGCGCTGGCCCAGCCGGACGGCATCCGGTCGTTCATCGACAACCAGGGCCGGCTCTTCCTCGCGATCGAGGAGGAGGACCAGTTCATCAACGGCAATGGCACCCGGCCGAACCTGTCGGGCATCCTCGACCAGAGCGCGATCCTGACCCACACCCCGACCGACAACCTCGACGGCATCCGTCGAGCTCGCCGGCTCGTGAAGTCGGGCCTGTCGCGGCTGCCGGCGTCGTTCCTCATCGTCCACCCCGCCGATTCGGAGCAGTTCGACCTCCTGAAGGACGACTTCGGCCAGTACCGGGGCGGGAACCCGATCGGCAACTTCACGTTCGACCAGCCGATCTGGGGCCTGACCCGCGTCGAATCCGAGGCCGTCGCCGAGGGCACCGCGATCGTCGGCTCCGGCGTCGGGGCGACCGTGTTCGATCGGCAGCCCCCGACCGTGCTCACCGCCGACCAGCACTCGGACTTCTTCGTCCGCAACCTCGTCGTGATCCTCTTCGAGGAGCGCGTCGCCTTCCCGATCTACTTCCCGACGGCGTTCTGCGAGGTCACCCTCGCCGCCTGGGCCGCCGGGTCCTAAGCCGGGGCGATGAGCCCTCGCTGTCCGGTATGCGGCAAGGCCGGCGGCGCCTGCACCCCCGAGGAGCAGGCGCCGCTCGCCAAGCCCGTGCTGGACGTTCCCCAGCCGGCGCCGCCGCGCGTGTCACGGATCCGTCCGTCGCGCGCGGCGCGCCCTGACCAGCGGGAGACACGGTGACCCTCGACGTCACGGACCTGCGCGAGCACATCGAGACCGAGCTCGAGGACAGCGCCCTCGAGCGGCTGCTCGCTGCCGCGTACGACCAGATCGACGCGGTCGCCGGGCCCACGGGTGAGCTGATCGAGCACCACGCCGGCGGTTCCCGCTTCATCATCCTGCGGCGCTTCGCCGCCGAGGCCGATTCGGGCGGCGAGCAGATCGAAGTCCGCGAGGCGGACGCGGCCGCGGCGCTCGACCCGGCCACCGAGTGGCGGATCCTGTCGGACCGGCGCTCGATCGAGCGCCTCGAGCCCGGCTGCGAGACGTGCGAGCGCCGTTTCTTCGGGCCGGTCGAGGTCATCTACGTGCCTCGCGCCGACGACGCGATCCGCGACCTCGTCGCGATCGAGCTCGTCAAGGGCGACGTCACCTCCAACCCCGGCGTCCTCGGCATGACCGAGGGCAACTGGACGATCCAGTACGCCAATGGGACGACCTGGTCGTCTAGCCAGGCGGGCGCCCTCGAGGCGGTCGCGGCCCCCTGGAGCTTCGCGTGATCGCGCCCGTCATCCGGCCGCCGCTCCGCCACCGGGCCACGCTCGAGCGGAACACCGCGACCGGGACGTCGCCGACGAACCAGCCCCTGGCCCCGACGTTCGAGGTCGTGAACGACGACCTCCACTGCCACTACTGGGAGCCGGAGCGCGCGGTCGACACGGCCCACGCCGGCCTGCGAGAGGGCCCGAACACCGTCGTCGTGGCCCTCGGGCCGCGCCTCCTCGTCCGGACCGACGCCGAGGTCCTGGTGGGCGATCGCGTCACCGAGGTCCGCTCGCGCGCCGGCATCGTCAGCGCCGAGGCGATGCGGGTCGTCGAGGTCCTGTGGCGCAGCTCCCACACCGAGATCGGCCTCGAGCTGACGAGCTCCGGACCCGTCGTCGAGGAGGGCTCCTGATGGGCCGGCTCCTCGAGTGGCACGGCGACGCGATCGTCGCGAAGGTCGAGCGCGCCGCGGCCGCCGAGACCGTGGCGGTCGTCGATCGCGCGGTCGAGGAGGCCCGGGCCAACACGCCCGTCCTGACCGGCGAGGCCCGCGATTCGCTCGAGCGCGAGAACGAGGGCCTGGCGGTCACCTGGGGCTACCACGTCGTCGACGAGCAGGGCAACGATCGCGGCATCTGGATCGAGATCGGGGCCCGCGGCCGGGCCGGCGCCCACGCCCTGCGTCGCGCCGCCGACGCCCAGTACGGCCAGCTCGCGTCCGGGATCCGCCGGAGGCTCGGGCTGTGACCGAGCCCGAGCTCGGCCTGGGCGATGCGATCTCGGCGCTCGTCGAGTGGCTGTCCGCCGATCCCGGCATCGCCGAGGCGACCGGCGCCGGCACGCGCGTCTTCGGCTGGGAGCTGCCGCTCGCCGAGGCCCAGCACATGCCCCGCTGCGCGCTCGTGATCAGCGACGCCGGCGGCTTCCACGAGGGCCTGCCCGAGGTCATGGACCGCTCCCGGGTCGACGTCCGGGCCTACGGGGCAACGATGGACGAGGCGAAGCGCCTGGCCGTCCTCGTGCGGCTCCGGCTCAAGGAGCTCCGGCGCTGGGCCTCCAGCCTCGGGCTCGTGCTCCACGCACCGTCGCCCGCCGGCGGCTACATCCCCCTCCGCGAGCCGACGGGCGGGTGGCCGCTCGTGCTCCGGTCCTACATCCAGCCGTACGACGAGCGGCTCGTCGCATGAAGCAGCAGAAGGAGTCCTGACGTGGCCGAGCCCTTCGAGATCATGGCGGTCCCGTTCGACGTCTACCTGGCGCCGGCGGGGACAGCCAAGCCCGACATCGACGCGGATCCGGCGGCGCCCTGGGTGCTGCTGGGCGAGCGCGGTGCCGACGAGTACGACGAGGGCGGGATCACCGCCACCCACGAGCAGGACGTCAACCTGTTCCGCGGCCTCCGCGGGACCGGGCCGATCAAGGCGTTCCGCACGTCCGAGGGCCTGACCCTCGGCTTCACCCTCAACGACCTCACCCTCGAGTCGTACGCGAAGATCCTCAACGACGCGACGGTGACCGACGGGGGCATCGCCCGCGAGATCCCGATCCACCAGGGCGCCCAGGTCGCGACGTTCGCGCTCCTCGCGAAGTCGGCCGACGGCCCCTACGGGGACGGCCTCCCGATCCAGTACTACATCCCGAAGGTCTTCCAGTCGGGCTCGCCCGCGGTCGTCCACCGCAAGGGCACCCCGGCCGGCCTGGCCCTCGTCTTCACCGCGCTCGAGGACCTCGACGCGGTGACCGAGGGCGAGCGCTTCGGCGTCATCGAGGCCCAGGACACCGCCGGCAGCTGATCGGAGGGTCCCATGTCCGGACCGGCACAGGCGCTCGGCGCCACAGCCGTCCTGCTGCAGCGAACGGCGGACGACCTCGATGCCGAGGCCGTCCGCCACAAGCGCGCCGCTGACTTCCACCGGCGCCAGGCGCGGGCCGCTCGTCAGGCCCGCGCCCACCTCGAGGAGACGTGCCGGGCGCTCGGCATCGCTCTCGTCATCCGCCACGGCCACAGCCCCGAAGGAGGCACAGACCGATGAGCCCAGCCCCGGCCACGCCCGCCGGCCCGCTCCTGACGCTCGAGACGCTCGAGCCGCAGCGGCCCTTCATCACCATCGACGCAACGCCCTACGAGCTCGCGGTCCTCGGCGACTTCGGCCTGAAGGAGCAGGCCCGCCTGGCTCGCCTCATGGCCGACGCAACGGCGATCGACGCCGAGAACGCGAAGGCGTCCGACGGCCAGGCCACGGAGCTGACCCGCGAGCAGGAGGCCCTCGCCGACCGGGCGATCGCCCTCCTCGACGAGGCGGTCGCGATGATCGTCCGCGCTCCCGCCGAGGTCCTCGCGAAGCTCAACCAGAGCCAGAAGATCGCGATCCTCCAGGCTTTCTTGCCGGCGGTGCAGGCGATGGCGGCACCGCGGAAGCCGGAGGACCATCGGAGCCCGTCGACGTCGGCTGGCTCGCGGCGACGCTCACCGCGACCTACGGCGTCGGTCCGTGGCTGACGATGCCGACCCGCGAGCTCACCGCGTACGTCGAGGCGCTGCCGGCCGTGGCCGCCAGCCGCTCGCTCGAGGCGGTGAACGAGATCGCGGCCGGCACCGGCTCCATGAAGCAGGCGAGCCGCGACCGGCTGCTCGCGGGCTGGCGCCGCGCGGTCCGGAGCCGGCAGAAGGTCGTCCGGCCGTCCACGCCGGCGGAGCTCCGGGCGATGGCGGCCGCGTCGGGCATCGGCATGCGCGTGGTCGTCAAGGCGAAGGCGGCTGATGCCGGGACGTGAGCTCCTGGGGCGCGCCGCCCTCGAGCTCGTCACCGATCCGGCGAAGCTCCGCCAGGGCATGGCGGCAGCGCGTGCCGAATCGCTCTCGACCCTCGGGAGCGTCCAGAAGGAGCTGAACTCGATCGGCCGGTCGATGTCGGAGACCGGCTCGCGGATGACCGTCGGGATCACCGCGCCGGTGCTCGGCATCGGGGCCGCGATCACGAAGATCGGGACCGACTTCGAGACCGTCATGAACCAGGCGGTCGGCCTCGCCGGCGTCAGCCGTGACGCGATCGGCGGGATCCGGACCGAGATCCTCGCCCTCGGCAAGGAGGTCGGCAAGACCCCGCAGGAGCTCGGCGAGGCCTTCTACTTCGTGGCGTCGGCCGGCTTCGACGCCGCCGAGGCGATGGACGTCCTGCGGACCGCGGCCACCGCCAGCGCCGCCGGCCTCGGCTCGACCCAGGACGTCGCGAAGGTCCTGGGGCTCGTCATCAACGCCTACGGCCACGAGAACATCACCGCGGCGCGGGCGGCCGACATCCTCACCGCCGCCGTCCGCGACGGCACCGCGGAGGCAGCTGCCTTCGCCGGCGTCCTCGGACGCGTCGTCCCGACCGCCGCGACCCTCGGGGTCAGCTTCGACCAGGTGACCGCGGCGATCGCCGCCATGACCCAGTCCGGCCTGTCGGCCGACGAGGCGGCGACGTCGCTCAACCAGGTCATGGTCTCGCTCCTCAAGCCGACCCGCGAGGCCGAGGGGGCGATGGCCGACATGGGCCTCAGCGCCGAGGGCCTCCGGAAGCAGCTCCGGGAGCAGGGCCTGCTGGCCGTCCTCCGGACGCTCGAGGAGCGCTTCGCCGGCAACGACGAGGCGGCGTCGCTCGTGTTCGGCAACGTCCGGGCCCTGCGCGGCGTGCTCTCGCTCCTGGGCCTCGACGCCGAGCAGCTGAACGACATCTTCGCCGACACGATCGACAGCCAGGGCGACCTCGCCCAGGGCTACGCCGACACCGAGGGATCCGCCCGCGAGTTCCAGCGTGCCGAGGCCGAGCTCCACGCCCTGCTGATCGAGCTGGCCGAGGACGTCCTGCCGATCGTCGTCGACATGGTCCGGGGCGTGGTGGGCGTCGTGCGCGATGCCGTCGGCTGGTTCAAGCAGCTGCCCCAGCCGGTCCGCGAGACGATCATCCAGGCCCTCGCCCTCGCGGCCGCGATCGGCCCGGTCCTCGTCGTCCTCGGCGCACTGGTCAGCACCCTCGGCGCGATCGTCGGCGCGGTGAAGCTGATCGCCCTGACGTGGATCCCGGCCCTCGTCACCGGGTTCGCGAAGCTGGCCCTCACGGGCGTGTTCTTCGTCCAGCTCGGCGGCGTCGGCGCGGCGGCCCAGGCGGCGGCACTCGGGTTCAAGGCGATGGCTGCCTCGGCCGTGGCCGCCACGCCGCTCCTGCTCGCCCTGGCCGCGGCCCTCGGTGCCGTGCTCTACGTGTGGGGCGAGGTGTCGGCCGACATCGCGGCCCAGTCGGCCCAGATCGAGCACGACGTGCAGAACACCATCAGCCGCGGGATGCGCGAGGAGCTCGAGCGGACGAAGGCGGCGCTCGAGCAGGGCCTGCGCGATCTCGACAACCTCGGCGGGAAGGCCTTCAGCGAGGCCGGCGACCCGATCGTCGGGACCGCGGCCTGGCTCCTGGCCGGCCCGCTCTCGGCCGATGCTCGGCACAGCCTCGAGGCCCAGCTCGCCGCGGTGAACGCGGCCCTGGCGGCCGCGGCCGCGGAGCAGGACGCGTCGTTCAACCGGTCCTACGACGCCGTCGAATCGAACCGCCTCCGGATCGGCAGCAGCCTGGACGACGCCGCCGGCGACGTTGGCGACTACGCGGCCGACGTCCAGGCATCGCTCGACGAGACGCTCCAGGCCCAGAAGGACTTCGCCCGCGGGATGCTCGCCTCGATCCAGAAGTTCCGGATCGACCTCGAGGGCGCGTTCGGGGCGGCGAAGGACGCCGAGCTCGACATGAACGACACGCTCCTCTCGATCGCCCAGAAGCAGGCCGAGCTCGCCGAGCTCGATGCCGAGACGAGCGCGAAGATCAAGAACGGGACGAGCGTCCAGAGTCTCGAGTACCGCAACCGCCGCGAGCACATCCTGGCCGAGCTGAGCGAGCTGAAGCTCCACGCGGCGCTCATCGGCGACGACATGCACAAGCAGGCGGCCCTGACGGCGCTCCTGACCGGCGAGGACATGGCCGAGGGCCTGACGTCGCCGCTGCCCGAGGTCGTGGCCGCCTACGAATCGCTCCGGGACCAGGCGCTGCTCGCGCTCCTCGACCTGTACCAGAAGGGCGGGCCGGCCGGCGCGGCCGCGGCGAAGGCGATCGCCGTCCTCTTCGACCCGAAGAACACGACGAGCCCGTTCGCGGGCATGCAGTCGTGGGGCGACGCGAGCGTCGATGCCTGGATCAAGGGCATCATCGCCTCGCTCAAGGCCCACGAGGAAGAGGTCCGGATCAGCGTCGGCCGCTACGCCGGCAAGTTCATCGCGCAGTCGCCGCCCGGCCCCGAATCGCCGCTCCACCTCATCGACGTCTGGGGCGCGAAGACCGGCCAGGCCTGGATCGGCGGGATCGTGGCGGCCATCCGGGGCGGCGTGGGCCAGCTGGCCGCCCCGCTGGCCGCGATCCGGGATCCATTTCGAGCGATGCAGCTGCCGGCCCTGGCCCTGGCCGCCGGAGCGGCGGGTCCTGGCGTGACCGGCACCACGGGCGGATCGCGCCTGGGCCAGGCCGGCGGCGGCGTGTCGATCGGGTCGATCTCGATCGCCGTCGACGCGAAGGGCGCGACGGATCCGGCGGCCGTCGGCGGCGCGGTCCGCCAGGGCGTCGCGGACGCGATGGCGGACATCCTCCGCGAGCAGAGCCAGCGCTTCGTGGCCGGGAGGACGTGATGGACAACTTCGTGTCCCTCGGCACGGTCGTCGACGCGATCGACACCGCCTACTCCGGCTTCGCCTTCCCGGCCCGGAAGCGCGTCGTCCCGCTCCTCGGCGACGGCACCTCGGCCACCGGGAACAGCGTGCTCATGGAGGGCAGCTTTGGCTACCGCGAGGCGACGCTCACGCTGGCTGCCCTGACCACCGACGAGAAGGACGACCTGGTCGGCTATGACGAATCCTCGGCGACGGTGACCTTCACCGACCACGACGGCAACGACCGGGACGTCCGCGTCCTCGAGCTCCGGGCGGCCCTCCGGCCCGGCGGCACGTGGGAGGCGAGCCTCACGCTCCAGGAGCTGTCCGAGCCCGTCCCGCCGGGATCCTGACGTGCGAGCGATCACGCCCGAGCTCGAGGCGATCCTGAAGTCGAAGTTCCTCGCCGGCGCGTCCGGCTTCCGGGGCCGGATCGAGATCTCGTCACAGACGGCGCCGCTGCTGCTCGACACGGGTCAGGCGGCGACCGGCGCGGACGTCGTGTCGGACAGTTTCGCGCTGCCCTCCGTCGCAGCCTCCGGCGAAGGGATCGAGCTCATCGCGTTCATCCAGACGCGCCCCGGCGGCGCGCTCACCCTACCCGCCGAGTGGACGACGCTCCTCGACGAAGTCAGCTCGTTCAGCAATCCGGACGGCGAGTTCCGCTACGGGATGCACCAGCGATTCGTGAGCGCCCCGGCTAGCCCGTACGCGGACGTATTCGAGACGGCAGCCCCGGTCCATTGGCTCGCTGCTCAGCTCGCCTTCCGCCGGAGCGGCTCGGGCCCGGCTCACATCGGGAGCGCCTACGCGCAGTTCGCCCCGATGGACGACCCGACGCTCTCGTGCTCGTTCGACGACATGCTCCCGGCGACCGAGGGGAGCGTGCTGATCGCGTACTCGTCCGGGACGACCGGCGCGGGCAGCGGGCTCGTGCAGGAGTTCATCTGGCCGGAAGGCTGGACGGAGATCGCCTACATCGATGCGCCGGGCAACCTCGCGACCGGACTCGATGCGGCGAGCGTGGCCTACAAGATCTCGGACGGCACGGAGACCGGAGTCGACGTCCAGCGGATCCAGCACAACGCGATCTCGTCTGTCCTCTTCCTTTCGGAGCATCACGTCGAACTCGGCGTGGTCCTCGAGCAGCAGGTGCGTCGGATCTCGATCGACAAGGCCCGGAAGATGTCGGCGGCCGCGATGACGGTCGAACTCGACAACGCCGACGGCTCCCTGAGCCGCTACCCGTCGCAGGCGGTCGCCATCGAGGGCAACGTCATCAAGGCGTACGAGTGGTACGGCGACGTCGCGAACGAGGTCCGCACGTTCACGGGCGTCATCGACAAGATCCTTGAGCACGAGGACCCGTCGGCGGATCCGGGCATCATCACGATCACCTGTCGCGACCGGATGAAGCATCTCCTAGTCGAGAGCTTCTCGGCCGCGGCCCCCCAGGGGGCAGACGAGGACGGCGCCGTCCGGACGACGGCGAACGGGGTCTTCCTCAACATGGAGGTCTCCGACATCGTCGGGGTCATCCTCGACATGGCCGGGATCGCATCGACCGACCGGGCCATCAGCCCGACGTCCTACATGGTCGACGAGTACGTCCTGCCCGACGGCATCAGCTGGGCCGAGGCGATCCTCGGGATCAACCGGCTCACCGACCTCGTGGGCTACGAGCTGTGGGCCGACGAGGACGGCATCATCCGGTTCGCCCCGTCCGGGCTCGGCGGCGGCGACACCGAGGTGCCCGACGAGCCCTCGTACACCTACCGGGTCGGCGAGGACCTGACCGAGCTCGACCTCGCCGGAGACGACTACGACCTCGCGACCCGAGTCAAGGTCCGAGGCCCGCTCACGACGAACAAGCCGGCCTGGGCCGAGACCTGGCACACGAACGCGATCGCGCTGCCCGTGGGCCTGTTCTACGACGCCGCGGATCCGACGCACCTCTACGTGCTCGACCGCTCGACGAAGAAGCTCTACAAGCTCCTGCAGTCCGATCGCTCGATCGTCAGCTCCGTCACGCTCACCGGGATCACCCACCCGCTCGGCGTCTCGGGCGACCCGTCCGACGGCGCGATCTACTGGATCCTCGAGGCCCCCTGGAAATACACGGGCTCGACGACCGGCAACAAGATCCACAAGGTTCGGCGGTCCGACCAGGCGATCCTCGCCACCTACAACATCGCCAACGGCCGCTGGACCTCGATCAAGGTCTCGGCGAGCTTCATTTGGCTGGCCAACTGGGACACCGACAAGATCCACAAGCACTCGAAGGCCGACGGCTCGAGCATCGCTTCCTACACCGTCACCTTCGAGGCGGTCGCCCAGACGAACCCGACCGGGATCGCGGTCGACGGCACGACGCTCCTGACGTTCTTCTACGGCATGTCGGGCGGGAACCGCTTCCTCCTCGTCGACGAGAGCGACCCGACGACGGTGGATCCGACCAACGCGCTCGGGGTGGGGTCGGGCGTCATCAGCACCGCCGGCACGAACATCCTCGGCGGCGAGATGGACACGACGACGCATGCCGACCTGTACGCCTGCAGCGACGACCTCGGCCTGGTCTGGAAGTTCGCCCTCGTCGAGCCGGTGGACGAGACCGTGGCCGTCGTCGTCGCCGACGTCGAGCTCGAGGACGAGCTCGGGGCCGCGGCCCTCATCGGCGACCGGACCCACGACCTCACCCACGACGCCAATCCGCCCCACCCCTACGAGATCCGGCGCCTGACGTTCGACCTCAAGGTCATCACCTCGATCGCCCAGGCGACCGAATCGGCGACCCGCCTGCTCGCCCGCTACTCGCAGCGGCGGGTGACGCTCGACGTCGGGACGATCGGCAACCCGGCCCAGCAGCTCCGCGACATGGTCGCGATCGACGATCCGGTCGCGTCGATCGACGAGGCCGAGCGCGAGTGGATGGTCGACACCCTCCGGACCGAGCTCGACGCCGAGGCCGGGACGTTCCTGGCCGTCATGGCCCTCCTGCCCTGGGAGGCCGCGTACTGATGGCCCGCTCGGGCAGCGTCCGCAACTACGCGATCGAGTTCGTCGGCGCCCGCCGTAGTGCCGGCGGCTCGACCGTGGGTGGTGGCAACGCCATTCTCGAGACCGGCCAGCACGCCCACGACGGGACCGAGCACACGGGACTGCTCCCGCTCGAGCGGATCTCGACGGCCGAGCTCGACGACACGCTCGTTGCCGCGCCCGACGGCGCCGGCGGGATCGCGTTCCGGGCGGAGACGGGCGGCATCGACCCGTTCGTCCCCTACTTCATCGACGCCGGCGAGACCTTCACCGTGCCCGAGTTCAAGCAGGCCCTCTTCGCCATGACGATCGAGGTCGACCCCGGCGGGACGCTGGCCGTCGACGGCTTCCTCCTGGAGGTGGACTAGATGAGCGCGATCCAGCTGACCGAGGTCGACGATGCGACCATCCCGGCGCCCGCGGCGGGCAAGATCCGGGTGTTCGCGGACGACGTGCTCCACGAGCCCGCCTACAAGGGCTCCGACGACGTCACGCACCCGCTCGTCGGGGCCGCCGGCACGCCAGGCGCCGACGGGGCCGATGGTGCCGACGCGCCGCCGCTGACGTCGTTCGACGCCGGCGCGTCGGGCGCCGCGCTCGAGCTCGACCTCGCCGACGGCGACGTCCAGACCGTGGACCTGACCGCGAACGCGGCGATGACGTTCACCGGCTGGCCGGCTGCGCCCGATGTCGGGATCGTGGTCGTTTGGTTCATCCAGCCCGGCGCAGGCGGACCGTTCGCCCCGACATTCGCTGCCGCAGTCGACTGGGGACAGGCTGGCGAGCCCGTCTGGTCGACCGATCCGGACGCGGTCGACATCATCAAGTTCCAGTCGATCGACGCTGGCACTCGCATCGTCGCGACGGTCGACGGGCGACAGGGCCCGGCCGGTGTCGACGGCGCCGATGGCGCAGACGGGCTGGGCGTGCCCGCTGGCGGTACGACCGGGCAGGTGCTTGCGAAGGCCTCGAACGCCGACAACGACACGGAGTGGGCCGACCCCACCACCCCTACCCCGCTGGCCTGGGACGTGGACACGGTCGACACGGACGAGAGCACCTCGAGCGGCTCGTTCGGTGACCTCGCCACGGCTGGCCCGGCCGTCACGCTCACCGTGAACACGAAGGTCCGGGTGACCGTCTCGTGTGGCGCCTACAGCGGAGCCACGATGGCCGCCGCGATGTGCGTGGCGGTGTCGGGTGCGAACACGATCGCGGCGGCCTTCGGCAAGGGTGTGGAGCTGTGGGTCACCGGCAGCGACAACACCATCGCCGGGACACGGGTCACGGTGCTCGAGGGCCTGACGCCGGGTTCGACGACCTTCACCGCGAAGTACGCCCGCTATCCCTCCGGCACGGCCAACTTCCGCTTCCGGCAGATCCTCGTCGAGTGCCTGGACTGACGCCGTGACCGCCGTCCGCGCTCTCTTCGGACCGACCGGCAAGCTCCTCCGCGCCGAGACGACAGTCGCGCTCACCGCCGCCCCCGAGGGCGCCTGGCCGTGGGGCAACGCCCACCACTTCGGCGACCACACCTACGTCGGCTTTACGAACAACGCCGGCGGTGTGTCGCTCGCGATCGTGCCCGACGCGGATCCGGATTCGGTCACGATCTCCGACCTCGAGGCCGACGGATTCTGGTCTCCTGCGGACCAGCACAACGCGCCGGCGCTCTGGCAGCGGTCCGACGGCCGGCTCCTCGCGATCCATGTCGGGCACCAGTCGACGCACGTCTACCAGCGGGTCACGGTGAATACGCTCGGAGCCGACCCGCTCATCGCCGGCGGCTGGGCGGCCCGTACCGACCTGGACTCGCAGCTCGGCGGGAACACGTACACCTACCCCGACCTCCACCCGTTCGGGGCGGCCGGCGGCGTCCTCCTGTTCCTCCGGAACGACAACGCCGGCACGAGCTACTGGTCGATCGCGACCTCGAGCGACGACGGCGCCTCCTGGAGCGCGCTCACGACCCTGTTCTCCGGCGTCAGGGCCTACGGCCGCAGCCATCGCTCGAGCTCGACCCGGCTCGACGTCCTGGCGATCAACGGCAGCTATGCGGAGGACTTCGCGGACCTGTTCCACTTCTATGTCGAGAGTGGGTCGCCGTTCAAGACGGACGGCACCGCGATCGGCGGCGGGTTCCCTGTCGCGTTCGCGAACATGACCCAGGTCTACGACGGCGCATCCGCCGGCGTCCGGGCCCCCGCGGACATCAAGAAGGTGGGCGACGACCTGGCGGCTGTCTGGTTCGTCCAGACCGGCACCCCCTCCGGGCACATCGGGGAGGACGAGGACTACCTCTACGGACGCTCGAACGCCGGCGGCGCGTGGGCCGTGTCAACCGTGGCGGCGGACATCGGGGCACTCACCTTCGAGTTCACGGAGGGCGGCCTCGTCATCGACCCGCTCAACCTCGCCCGGCTCCTCGTCTCGCGGCGCGAAGTGTCCGACCTCGGCTCACCCTTCCGGATGTTCGATGTCAAGAGCCCCGACGACGGCGCGACCTGGCCGGCCGGGATCCCCATCTCCGTCGATGATGGCGAGGCGGCGATGTACCCGGCGATGGTCCGCGGCGCGCCCGATCCCGCGGCGGTCCGGGGGGTCTGGCTCCAGGGGCCGACCTACACGAGCCAGAATGACTTCTCGACCGGGATCCGGGCGACGGGTCGGCGCTAGCGCCAGTCGTACTCGAACGCCGCGCCCATCTCGGCGAAGCACGGGTCGCCCGTCATGGCGGCGAGGGTGGCCATTTGGGAACGGTAGACCGCGACGTACGACGGGCCGATCTCGCTCCGATGTTCGAGGTCGTACCACGGCATCCGGCCCGGTTGGCGGAAGTGCCCCAGGTCGGCCCGGATCGCGCCCAGGGCGGAGACCAGGGCAGCGCGCACCGCCTCCGACCTGGTCGCGGCCCACTCGTCGTACAGGCCGTATGCCGCGAAGATCGCGCCGTTGAGGACGGGGTCCGGCGGGTCGTCGGGATACTCCTCGAGCCACAGCCCCGTTGCGGTCATGCGTGCGACCGGCGACGGGCCGAGGAGGGCCGGCAGGAGCCGCTCGGCCATCTGGCGATCGCCGAGCCGGACCGCGAGCGAGAGCGCCTGGCCCTGATCCATGGCCGAGTACCAGGGTGCGGCGAGCGTGTAGCCGCCGCCGGCGAAGTCGAAGCCGTACGGCAGGAGCGTGAAGCCGTCGACGTCGACCGTGGCCGCCTCTAGGAGCTCGAGCATCGCGCTGGCCTCCTCGGTCCGCCCCCAGGCGAGGAACGTCAGGCCCGTCTGGGCGGTCGATCCCGGGTGGAGGGTGCCGTCGACCACGATCGGGTTCGGATGGGCCTCGCGGACGGCGTAGGGGTCGCCCGTGGGTAGCTCGCGCACGTCGAGCTCGACCCCCCGGTCGCAGGCCGGCGTCGCCGGCGCCAGGGCGGCTCGGACCAGTGGCTGGACCTGCGAGACCCCGACGATCGCGCCGACGGTGACCCACGCGACGATGGCCGCGAGCTGCGTGCCACGTGGCCTGGCCACCCCTAGATCATCCGGGCGATGTCGCCCTTGACCGCGAGGTACACGAAGACGACGACCGCCAGCATGACCAGACCGAAAATGAGGAGCGCGAACCGCTTCCAGTCGGTCATGCCCTCGGGATCGTTCATCGCTCCCCTCCCCCAGTTATCCACAGGCGGTGCCACAAGAGCTGGCACGGCTCGTCCACAACGATCTTCGGTGAGCGGCGGATAAGTACCTTGCGCTACGGTCGGGAGCGGCCGATGCTGACACGCTCGAGGACATCAGGGTCCCGCCGGCGACGAGCCAGGAGGGTCCCGAGATGACCCAGAAGCCTCGCACCCGAGAGCAGATCCTCGCCGACATGGAGGCCGAGATCGAGCGCGCCTCGGAGCGCGCCGTCAGGAAGGCTCGGGCGCGTCTCGCTCGGCTCGAGCAGCGCCCCGCGCCGCGGCCTTCGCCGCCCGCTTCGTCAGGGCCCACTCCCGGGCGTTGAGCGCCTCGGGCTCGAGGAGCTCGATCGGCTCGCACTCGAAGAGCTCGGCGAGCTTCTTGATCTGCCAGGCATCCGGCAGGTGCGGCTCGTCCGGATCCTCCCATCGCCGATACGTCGCCTCGCTCGTGCCGGCGGCGATGCCGACGGTCTTCTGGGATCCGTGCCCGATCCGCTTCCCGATGAGCGTCGCCGCGAAGGCGCGCTTGTAGGTCTGCTGATCGTCGGTCACTGACAGGACAGTAGGTGTCCGTCGCGGCTGGAACCACAGCACAGATTGCCGGACAGGATCAACGGCGAGCGTCAAAAGTACCTCTTGCATGTCTCCGTCAGATTTGCTAGGTTACGTCCATGCACGACGGACGCAAGGGCTACGCGAAGGAACTGGTGCGCCAGCGCACGGGCCGCGAGGTCGCCGAGGTCCTTCGCGACCTCTACGTCGCGAAGCGGCACACCCAGCAGGAGATCGCCGCGGCCCTGGGCGTGAGCCGGATGGCGATCAGCGCCTGGCTCGCCGAGTACGGCATCACCCGCGACGACCGCCCGCCGGTGGAGATCCCGGCATGACGCTCGCCGAACGGATCGCCCAGCGCCAGTCGGAGCCCTGCCTGGCCGTCGCCCCGAACGGCGATCGCTGCACGCGGACGGACCCGCACGGGCCCGAGGACTTCCACCGCCGCGGCGCACACACCTGGGGCTTCTGCAACCTGCCCGAGCAGCCGGCCTGGCTGTCGAACCTCCGGGCCCGCGAGCTCTCCGGCGGTCCGCTGTGAGCGACCGCGGCCTGACCTGGACGGCGCTCACGCTCGGCCTCGGGATCTTCTGGGGCCTCGTCATCTTCGCCCTCGGGCGCCTGACCGGAGCCTGGTGATGGCCCGCTCCGACGCGTACTACCGACTCCACGTCCGGAGCTCGCGCACCCGCCGCGCCGAGCGACTGTCGATGCTGCGGGCCCTCGCCCGGGCGGTCCTGATCGTCGGCGCCGCGCTCTTCGTCGCGACGTTCCTGTGGGCCTTCGGCGTCATCGGCGCGTCGCTCGAGGCGATCTGGTGATCGTCGTCCTGGCGGTCTCGCTCTTCATGCTCGCCCTCGCCGGCGGCTACGCCCTCGTCGGGCCCGACCGGCTCGACCGCTGGGCTGACCGGTGGTTCGGGCGATGACGACCGCGGAGCTCGAGCGCCTGGCGCGCGGCATCATCCCGCCGGTCGGCGCGTCGTCGATCGTCGCGGTCGTCGAGCACGAGCCAGGCGGCCGCCTCGTCAACGGCTCGCCGTCGGGCCTCGGCGGCCGGACCCGCTTCGGCGTCGCCTGGCAGCTCTTCGGCCGGGTCGTTTATCAGCCGGCGATCGCGCTCTTCGATCGCCAGGCCGACGCCCACCACTTCCTCGACATCCTGGCCGGCCGGGTACCGACGTCCCGGCCTGGGCCCGACCTTGCACCGGCGACGGGGGCCGTCGAGCAGGGACAGGCCCAGGCCGAGGCGCCGGTGCGCGTTCCGGGCCTCCCCTCGACGCCGGCGGCCGCGACTGGCCCTGAACCAGCCGCGGCCATCCCCGAGCCGGCGACCGGGCGTTGCGCTGGCTGTGGCAGCCCTATCCCCCCAGGGCGCCACGGCCAGCGCCGCCTCACCTGCGACGCCACCTGCCGCCAGCGCGCGCGCCGTCACCCTGCCGCGGAGCCGGCGTCGACGGAGGCTGACAGCGGAGCGCTCGTGTCACACCTTCCCGCGCCGTCTGACGCGGTCGGCCTCGTCCACACAGCCGCTGAGCCTTCGGGCCCGCGGGCGGACGGGCAGCTGCTCCTGAGCCTCGCCGGAGGCTGATCCCCCTGGCACCCGGGCGACGGCGTGGAGGTCGTCGCCCGGGATCAACCCCTGGCAGTCGATGAGGAGGCGCGGAGTGGAGCCGGTGACCGAGATCCCGCCCGCCCCCGACTTCGTCGACGTCGGGCGCGACTTCCAGGTCCGCACGGCCGCCGTCGTCCTGACGATCCGCGAGATCGAGGACGGCGGGCTCGTCCTCACCGCCATCCCGCACGACGGGGTCGACCTGGTCGCTGACGGCCAGGAGCAGGGCCGAACCTGGCGCGCGCGGATCCGGACCCGGTCGAGCGCGGTCCGCCCGTGAGCCGTCATCCGGTCCTCGCCCGCGCCGACGGGTCGCACCGCTTCTACCTCTGGGGCGATCCGCCCGAGGGCTACTGGTCGGTCACCACTGTGATCGACGGGGGCGTCCCGAAGTACCTGGTCCCGTGGGCCGCGAAGACGGTCGCCGACCTGGTCATCGCCGACCTCGAGACGATGCGCCCGCACTCGAGGGCCTCGACGCTGCGCCGGCGCTGGATGCGGTCGGGGCGCGAGTGGGTCGCGGCCCTCCAGGCGGCGGGCAAGCTGACGTCGATCAAGAAGGCCGAGCGCCTCGACGAGCTCGAGCTCGTCGCCCGCTGGCTCAAGGGCCAGCCGGAGCGGATCCGCGACACGGCGGCCGAGCTCGGCAGCGACGTCCACTCCGAGGCCGACACGCTCGTCCGCGGGCTCGCCCTGGCATCGGGCGACGCGTATGCCCACGGGCTCCCGATGCCGGAGTGGCCCGAGCGCCTCCGCGGGCACATGACCGCCTTCGGCCGCTTCCTGGCCGACTGCCGGCCGACGTACCTGGCGACCGAGGCGACGGTCTTCAACCGGACCCAGGCGTACGCCGGCACCCTCGACGCGATCATCGACCTGCCCGGGCGCATGGTCCTCGCGGCTCTCCTCGCGGCCGGCACGGCAGGCGATGACATCCCGGGCTGGCTCCACGACGCCGCGGCCGTCGACGGCCTGGTCACGATCGTCGTCGACTACAAGTCGGGCCGGGCGGTGTACCCGACCGTCGCCCTCCAGCTGGCGGCCTACGCACGGTCCGAGTTCGTGGGCCTGCCCGATGGCGTGACCCAGCTGCCGCTGCCGCGGGTCGACCTCGGCGCGGTGCTCCACCTGACGCCCACGGGCTACGCGCTCCGGCTCGTCCAGATCGACGAGCCGGTCTATCGCGCGTTCCTGCACGCCCGCGAGGTCTATCGGTTCAACCGCGAGCTCGCCGGGCATGTGCTCGGCGCCCCGGTGTTCGCGTCAGCGAAGGAGGCGGCCTGATGGCACAGCGGCAACTGAGGTCGGTCGAGCAGATCGGCATGGACGAGCGGGTCGTAGATGACCCCCCCCTTCAGGGGTTGCTCGAGAAGCGGCTCCGGCTCTACGACGACAAGGCCGAGATCAGCAAGGCCTACAAGAACGCCCACGAGGACGCGAAGGACGCGGCCGCGAAGCACGAGATCGCCGAGGGCACCGCGATCCGCGTCGGGCGCTTCCGGATCGAGCGCAAGCCGGTCGCCGCGCGGTCGGTCAGCTTCACCGCCGACGCGACGTCGCGCCTGGTCATCGGGCTGTGGGCTGACGAGGAGTGAGCGAGCTCGATCCCACCATCGCACGCGTCGCGAACGCCAGCCTGCAGCGGCTGGCGAAGTGGCGCTCGGTCTTCGCCGGCTGGCAGCTCGGCACGAGGCTGCGCGGCGACGGCGAATCCGAGGCCGTCCGCGATCACCGCGAGGTCACGATCCTCCTGCGGGCCGAGGTCAACGCGCTCACCCGGATCCTGCTCGAGGCGAAGGTCGTCGACCAGGAGGCGCTCACCCGACGGGTCATGGGCGAGGAGGCCGAGTACCTCAACCAGGCATACGAGCGGAAGTTCCCCGGCGCCCGCGCTGTCGATGACGGCATGTCCTTCGACGTCGCGCAGTGGGTCGAGACCCAGCGCCGGCTGGGGTTCCCGCCGTGAGCCCGACCATGGCCGAGGCGATCGACGTGGCCCGCGATCTCGCCTGGCGTCCGATAGCCAACCTCTCGAGCGCGGTCCGGTACGCCGAGCGTCGCGAGCTCCACCGGCGGCTCGGCGAGCTGCTCTCGCGATCCCGCCTCCACCGGGATCCGTCGCCGGAGGCGCGCTTCCTGATCGCTGCGATGCGCCGGGCCGCGGCCGCGACCTTCGTCAACCGGAAGGGCCTGCCGTACTACGAGCGGCGCCAGGCTGTCATCGAGCTCCGTGGCTGCCTCGAGGCGTACGACCGCCTCCAGCGTGAAGGCGCCGCGTGATGCCGGTGCTGCACCTCTCTGTCCGGGTCGGCGATGCGGCCGAGGGCATCCTCGTCGAGGAGCTCGAGCGGGACCTGGCCGCGTCGGTCCATGCGGACGCCGTCCAGCACTTCGGCCGCTCGAGCGGCTGCCAGGTCGTCGGCTTTCACCGCGACGGCGGGACCGACGCCGGTCGCGGCGCCTTCGAGGCGCGTCTCCTGGCGCTCGGGGTCGGGGTTGACGACCGGGCGACCTACCTGGGCGAGTGGGACGGCTTCACGCGACCCGTCGCGATCATCCACTGGACGAAGGCGGGCGACTGATGCCCATCGTCACGCTCCAGCGACAGATGCGCGAGCTCGGCCGGATCCGGACGGGCAGCTCGAGGCCGGGCAAGGGCGGCAAGAAGGTCCCGATCCGCCTGGAGACGTTCCGCCTGACGTCGTCGACGCGGGAGCTCGTCGAGCACGCCGCCGAGGAGTTCGGCGGGACCGTCGAGCCCTGGGAAGGGCGCCAGTTCCAGGTGACGACGGAGCGGGACGCCATCGACATCGTCATCCCGCCCGGCGAGCTCGTCAGCCAGTGGTACGAGCTGTGGGCCGGCGGCGGCTGTCTCCGGCGCTGCACCGGCGAGCAGAACGTCCTGACGATGGGACCGTGCGAGTGCCCGGCCGACCCGACCGAGCGGAACGACCTGGCCGCCAAGGGCGAGGCCTGCAAGCCGACGACCCGCCTCCGGGTGATGCTGCCCCAGCTGCCCGACATCGGGGTCTGGTTGCTCGAATCGCACGGCTACTACGCCGCGGTCGAGCTGGCCGGCATGGCCGACATCCTCGCGGCCGCCACGGCGCGCGGCCTCCTACTGCCGGCGCGGCTCCGGCTCGACCAGCGCGAGAAGAAGGTGCCTGGCCAGCCGACCAACCGGTACGCCGTCCCGACGATCGAGCTCGTCCAGACCCGCATGAGCGACCTCGTCGAGCTGCCCTCGGCCGGCGCCCCCGTGCCCCGCCTCGGCATGGGCCGCGCGACCCTCCTTGAGCCGCCGCGCGCGCCGCTGCCCGACGCGTCGGACTTCCGGGCACCGCTCGCCGGCGTGGATCCCGAGGACGCGGTCGTCGTCGACGGGACGGCCGTCGACGCGACTGACGGGATCGAGCTGACCGAGCTCGGGCGCGACATCCGGGAGGCGGCGGGCCGGGCGGCCGGCGAGCCGTGGGCCCTCCTGCCGGTGAGCGACGAGCAGCGCCGGACGCTGGCCCAGATCTTCGAGGGCATGGCGCCGGCCTCGATCCTGGCCGGCAACGAGCTCGTCTTCGGCCACCGCACCCTAGCGAACGCCGGCGAGGCGGCCGCGATCGTGGGTCAGCTGGTGAACGCCGAGCCCGGCACGTTCCGGCACCGCTGGACGCTGATGCTCGAGGCGGTGCGGCCGTGACGTATCGGCCGGCGCCGCCCGATGTCGACAACCCTGAGGGCCTCGAGTGGGTCGTCGTCCCCGACGACGGATGGGCCCTCGTTCCGACGGACCAGGCGCGCCCGTGCCGGTTCACGACGGGGCCACGCCGCGCGACTTGCCGTCAGCCGTCCGTCGCGAAGCTCAACCGGGGTCGCCGGAGCTACGGCGGCTACACGCGCGGCGGCCGCGAGATCCCGATGGACCTCGACGGTCGCGACCGCTGGTGGCACTACCGCGTCCTCGCGGCCAGCTCGGCCGACGCCATCGGGCGGGCGAAGGAGACCTGCCGGGCCGAGGGCTGGACCCTCCGTACAGTCGCGGGCGCCCGCCAGGCTGAGACACCGGGCCAGTGGCTCGTCACGCTCGTGGTCCGCCCGAAGGTGCCAGCGTGGAGCGAGTTGCACGACTTCGTGCCGTTCCCGATCACGGACGCCGAGCGCCCTGGCCACGTCTGCAACGGCGGGTGCTTCTGCGCACGGCCGGGCTGTGGACAGCGGAAGAGCGACCGGACGGTCCACTACCAGGCTCGTGATCGACGTCGCCCGAAGGCGCCGGCATGATCGGCGTCCAGCGCCGGGGCCCGACGACGTTGCAGCCCGAGCGCGTCGTCCAGCATGAGCTCGCCCGCCGGCGGACGGAGGCCGGCTACCGCCTGCCCGTCGAGCCCGAGCCCCCGAGCCGGCGCCTCACCGAGGACGAGCTCTTCGCGGCCTACGGCCTGCGCCCGAGGCGACGGCCATGATGCGGACCCGTCTCATCCGCCCCGGCTTCTGGGCCGACGAGATCATGGCCCGGCTGCCGGTTTCGGTCCGCCTCACCTTCATGGGGCTCTGGGGCCTCGCCGACGACGCCGGCTACTTCGAGTGGCGGCCGCGCGAGATGGCGGGCGAGCTCTACCGCTTCGAGCCCGTCGGTCGACGCGAGCGACACCTTCGTGAGGCGGTCGATCGCCTGGTCGCCGAGGGGCGCGTCGTGCTCCTCGACTGCGAGCTCCACGGCCTGGTCCCGACGATGGAGCGGCACCGGATTCAGAGCGGTCGCCACACCTTCGGGACCCGCGATGAGCACCTCAGCACCTGCGCGTCCCTTCGCGGAATTCCGCGTCCTGCCGCGTCCCGCTCGTATCGTGGTCGTAACGCTACGGATTCGGATTCGGAATCGTCACCCCCTCCCCCCGCCGAGCGGGGGCATCGAGCGAACGGGACGAGCCCACGCCAGCTGGGCACGAGCCCGAGGCAGACCAGCACGAGCGCTCGGGACCGGGGCACGTCGCCCCGACAGGCGCTGGCGGCTGAGAAGCGCGCCGGCTTCGAGACACTCCAGACGCTCGAGGAGCGCGTCGCGGCCTACCGGGCCGGACGGGTCGAGGAGCCGGTCGGATGACCAGGACCGAAGCGTGCTTGCTCTGTGGCGGGATCTCCGACGTCAGCGTGTCGCTCGTCGAATGGCGGGAGCCGATCGACGGCCGCCGCTTCGAGGCCCTGCCGCGGTGCCGTGACCGGAGCGCCTGCCGGGAGCGCTGCGAGCTGCTCGGCGATCCGTGGCTCGTCGTCGACCCCGGCCCGGCGCCGCTGATCCAGCCGCCCACCCCGATCCACCGAACGGAGGTCGCCACGTCATGAAGCGCACCAGTGCGGGCACGTCGTCCGCGGATTCGAAGAGGAGGTCCGAAGTGACCCAGCCGCTCCGCCAGGGGGACGTGATGCTCGTCCCCGCCACCATCCCGGCCGGCGCCCAGCCGGTCGACCGCGACGCCGGCCGCGTCATCCTGGCCTACGGCGAGGTCACGGGCCACGCCCATGCCATCGCCGCTCCCGAGGCGACGCTCCTGACCGACGCGGAGAACGCCCGGTTCCTCCGGATCGTGGGCTCGGGCGCCACCCTGACCCACGAGGAGCACGGCGCGGTCCAGATCGCTCCGGGCGAGTACCGCGTCGTCATCGGCCGCGAGTGGTCGAGCGACATGGCGGCCCGCCCCGTCGTCGACTGAGGGGCGGCCGGCGATGGTCAAGGCGATCGCGTTCCTGACCGACGAGCAGCGCGCCCAGATGCCGGGCTGGGCGCGCAGGTGGATCGACATCGGCCTGTCCACCGAGCCGATGGACCTGGCGCGCTTCGAGCCAGCCGCCCGGGCCTGCTACCGCTACGCCGGCCTGGATGAGCCGCGGATCGTCGTGCCCGTCAGCTCGCCGCTCGTCCTCGCCCTGGCGGCCCCGATCGCCTCGTCCGCGCTCGCCCGGCTCACGCCGACCGGGCGCCTCAAGAAGCGCTACGCGGTCGAGGACGCGGTCAGGGACGCGGTCGGGGGCGCGGTCAGGGGCGCGGTCGGGGGCGCGGTCAGGGACGCGGTCGGGGGCGCGGTCAGGGGCGCGGTCGGGGGCGCGGTCGAGGGCGCGGTCGGGGGCGCGGTCGAGGGCGCGG
>Ga0247727_10002869_pt1 | contig 38907 bp, 33 predicted proteins | sample WisWelCaveWW1625_FD_202498 | JGI IMG/M metagenome (GOLD analysis project Ga0247727, IMG submission 202498) | Biofilm microbial communities from Wishing Well Cave, Virginia, United States - WW16-25 | ecosystem: Environmental > Aquatic > Deep subsurface > Groundwater > Cave microbial mat | place...
TCACCCCACTCGCCGGATGCGCGCCCCGACGGCGGAGAGCTTCTCCTCAATCTTCTCATAGCCGCGATCGATGTGATAGACGCGGTCGACTACGGTTTCGTCGGCGGCCACCAGGCCCGCCAGCACCAGCGAAGCGCTGGCTCGCAGATCCGAGGCGATCACGCCCGCTCCGCTCAGCGGCGTCTTGCCGCGGACGACAGCCTGGCGGCCTTCGATCACAATGTCGGCGCCCATGCGCGCCAGCTCCAGCGCGTGCATGAAACGGTTCTCGAAGATCGTCTCGGTGATCGTCGACGCCCCGTGCGCCTGCGTCATCAGCGCCATCCATTGTGCTTGCAGGTCGGTGGCGAATCCGGGGAACTCCTCGGTGGTGACGTCGACGCTCGCGAGGCGCCCCGCGCCGTGCACTTCGATGTCCTCGCCCACCTTAATCTCAGCCCCGGCCTCGCGCAGCCGATCAATCAGCGCTGCGAGGTGATCGGCGCGCGCTCCGGTGATCGCGAGCTCGCCGCCGGTGATCGCGCCCGCGAGTAAGAACGTCCCCGCCTCGATGCGATCCGGAATGATCGCGTGAGTAGCGCCCGCCAGCCGTGCCACGCCGTGAACGCGGATCGTGCCGGTTCCAGCGCCCTCGATCCGCGCGCCCATTCTCACCAGCAGCGCCGCCAGATCGGCCACCTCGGGCTCTCGCGCGGCGTTTTCCAGAACGGTGTCACCCTCGGCGAGCACCGCGGCCATCAGAAGATCCTCGGTGCCGGTCACCGTGATTCGTTCAAACCGCACCTCGCCGCCGCGCAGCCCGTTGGGCGCCTCCGCTTCGATGTAGCCGTGCTCCTGGCGGATCCGCGCCCCGAGCTTTTCGAGACCTTGCAGGTGCAGGTTGATCGGCCGCGCGCCGATGGCGCATCCGCCCGGCAGCGACACGCGCGCCCGGCCTGCCCGCGCCACCAGCGGCCCCAGCACCAGGCTCGACGCCCGCATCGTCTTGACTAGCTCGTAGGGAGCCTCCGGGCTGCGGATCTCGCCGCACCGAATCGTGTGCCGCCCGCCGGCGGCGTCGACTTCAGCCCCGATGGTCCCGAGAAGCCGCGCCATGGTGCGAATGTCGCGCACGCGCGGGACGTTCTCGAGCCTCACCGGCTCGCCGGTGAGCAGCGCGGCGGCCATCGCCGGCAGCGCCGCGTTTTTCGCGCCGCTGACCGCGATCCGCCCGTGCAGCGGACGGCCGCCGTGGATCAGAAACTTTTCCATGTCAGCCCGTCACGGCGACTCCACGGGCGTAGACCGCACGGACGTTCAGCTCGGAATCGAGCACCACCAGGTCGGCGTCGGCGCCCGGCCGGAGCGAACCCTTGCGATCAGCAATACCCAAAAGCTCCGCCGTGTTGCGGGTCGCCATGCGCAGCGCCTGGTCGGACCGGATCCCGAGGAAACGCCGCATGTTGCGCACCGCCCGGTCGAGCGTCATGACGCTGCCCGCCAGCGTCCCCTGGTAGCGGCAGATCCCGTCCTTCACCTCGACGAGGAACCCAGCCACCGGATAAAGCCCGTCCGGCATGCCGGTGCCGCTCAGGCCGTCGGAGATCAGCACAATGCCGTCGTCGCCCTTGGCCTGGTAGAGCATGCGGATGGCGGTGGGATCGACGTGGACGCCGTCGGCGATCAGCTCCGCCTTGATCCGGGAGTCGGTCAGCGCCGCCCCGATCACGCCCGGGTCGCGGTGCAGAAACGGGCGCATGGCGTTGAACATGTGCGTGACCTGACGCGCGCCGATCTCGACGGCGCGCTCGGTCTCCTCGTAGGTAGCGTCAGTATGCCCGAGCGACGGCCGCACGCCGGTTCGCACCATCTCGGCGATCACTTCCGGCGAAGCCGCCAGCTCCGGCGCGATCGTCATGATGCGCAGCTTCCCGTTCGCCGCCTGCGCAGCGTGGCGATAGGCTTCGAGCGTCGGCTCGACGATGCTCTCCACCGGATGCACGCCGCGGCGCTTCACGCTGATGTAGGGACCTTCCATGTGAATGCCCAGCGGCTGCGCCGCTCCCGTGGGCCTCGCCGAGGCTTCGTCGATGTATTGGGCCAGCCGCTCGAGCGCCGCCAACGTATCCGTTTGCGGGGCCGTGACCGTCGTCGGAAAATACGACGTCGTGCCGAAGCGGGCCAGGGTGCGGGAAACCGTCTCCAGCGCTTCTCGCGACGCCTCCATCAAGTCGCGCCCGCCGGCGCCGTGAATGTGGATGTCGATGAATCCCGGCGCGATCACGCCGTCGCCGGCGTCCACGATCCGCGCGCCCGAGGGAATCGAAACCGCCTGGCGCGAACCGGCCGCCGTGATTCGTCCGTCTTCGACCAGCACGACCCCGGGCGAAACCGGTTCGGGCGTGTAGACAGTGGAGGCGAGAAAGGCCGTCTGCGGCATCGCTGTATCAGCGCGAGGCTTCCAGCGCCGCGGCCACGCGGTTGCCGGCGGCGTCGAGCAGCTCGCGAGCGCGCTGCCGCGTGACGCCGAGCTTCACCATGACGATGGCGGCGCGCACGTCGCTGCCCGCGTCGGCCAACGCCTGGGCGGCGCGCTCCGGGTCGCAGCCGGCCGCCTGCGCCACGATCCGCCGCCCGCGGTCGCGCAGCTTTTCGCTCTTCAGGTGAAGATTCACCATCAGGTTGCGGTAGACGTACCCTAAGCGAATCATGGAGCACGTCGACAGCATGTTCAGCACCAGCTTCTGCGCGGTGCCGGCTTTGAGCCGCGTCGAGCCGGCGATGATCTCAGGGCCCACCAGCGGCGCGATGGGAAAATCCACCAGACGCGAGATCTCCGCGTCGGAGCTGCACGTGATCCCAACAGTGGCGGCGCCGATGGAGCGCGCGTAGCGCACCGCTCCCAGTACGTACGGCGTGCGCCCGCTGGCCGTCAATCCGACCAGCACGTCGCGGCCGGCGAATCCGCGCGTCCGCAGATCCGTCTCGCCGGCTTCCGCGCGATCCTCGCTCGCCTCCGTCGCCCGCGACAGGGCCGCTTCCCCGCCGGCGATGATCCCCTGCACCATCTCTGGCGACGCGTCGAAGGTCGGAGGGCACTCGCTGGCGTCGAGCACGCCGAGCCGGCCGCTAGTTCCGGCCCCGATGTAGAACAGCCGGCCTCCGGCCCGAAACGCGCGCACAATCGCGTCGGCCGCGGCCGCGATCCGCGGAATCTCCAGCCCCACCGCCGGGGCGACTTTCTTGTCTTCCTCGTTCATCAGCCGCAGCATGGCCTCGGTTTCCAGCAGGTCGATCTCGGCCGAAGCGGGGTTGCGTTGCTCGGTGTCCAGGTGTTCGAGCATTCCGGAAGGGATGCTTCATTGTAGCATCCGGCCCGGCGGCCGATCCGCTGCGCTAAGATGGCCGCATGAGCCGCGCGCGCCGCGTCGTGATCCTGTTGCTGGCCGCGCTGTGCTCGGCCCGGGCGCAAGACCGCTGGCGCGGCTCGCCGGCGCTCGATCGCATCATCGAGCAGGCCATCCGGCAGAATCAGGTCCCCGGCGCGGTGCTTGTCGTCTCGCACGGTGGCAAGATCGTGCACCGCAAGGCTTACGGCCTGCGCAGCGTCGCGCCGGCGCGCGAGGCGATGACGCTCGACACCATCTTCGACTGCGCCTCGCTGACCAAGGTGGTCGCGACAACCTCGGCGATCATGCTGCTGCTCGAAGAGGGCAAAGTCCGCCTCAACGACCGCGTCACGGCCTATCTGCCGGAATTTTCGGGCGGCGACAGCCCCATCACGGTTCGCCACCTGCTGACTCACTTTTCCGGCCTTCGCCCGTTCTTCGAGCTGCAGCCTGGGGCCGGCTACCAGGCCGCGCTGCGCGTGGCCTTCGCCGAGAAGCCCACCGCGCCCCCCGGTGTCCGCTTCGTTTACAGCGACATCAATTTCATTCTGCTCGCCGAAATCGCGCAGCGCGCCAGCGCGCAGAGCCTGGCCGAGTTCACCCGCCGGCGTCTGTTTCAACCCCTGCGTATGAACCGGACCATGTTCAACCCGCCCCCCTCGCTGCGCCGCCTGATCGCGCCGACCGAGCGGGTCGACGGGGTCGTGTTGCGCGGGGTCGTCCACGATCCGCGTTCCCGGCACATGGGGGGCGTTGCCGGCCACGCCGGCCTGTTCTCCACCGCCGACGACCTCGGCCGCTTCGCCGCCATGCTGCTCGGCAAAGGGCGCTTCGAAGGGGCGCCAATCTTCAGCCCGTTAACCGTGGAAAAAATGACAACCCCGCAGACGCCGCCCAACCAGCCGATCCAGCGCGGCCTCGGCTGGGACATCGAGTCGCCTTTCTCCTCCAATCGCGGCGAGCTCCTGCCGGTCGGCTCCTTCGGCCACACCGGGTTCACCGGAACTTCGATGTGGATCGAGCCGGTAACCGAGACGTTCGTGATCCTGATGACGAATCGCGTGCATCCGACGGTCCGGCCGCCGATTGAGAGCTTGCGCGCCCGCGTGGCCACCGCCGTCGCTGCGGGGCTGCCGGAGGCGGCGCTCGAGCGGATCGTGGCGGCCGGCCTGCGGCTGACCGGTTACAACGAACTCCTCGTCGGCGCGCGTCGCGAGACGACCCGCAACGGAAAAGTTCTGACCGGCCTCGACGTACTCGCTCGGGATGGATTCAAGCCCTTCCAAGGCAAGCGCATCGGTCTGATCACCAACCACACCGGCGTCGACCGACGACGACGCCGCAACGTCGACCTTTTTGCCGAAGCCGGCGTCCGGCCAGCCGCCATCTTCTCGCCCGAACACGGACTTTCAGGCCAGGCCGACCACGACAACCTTACCGACGGCGTCGACGAAAAAACGGGCGTCCCGGTCCACAGTCTCTACCTCCAAGAGCGTCGCCGGCCCACGCCCGAAATGCTCGCTGGTCTCGATGCTCTGGTCTTCGACATCCAGGACATCGGCGCCCGCTTTTATACCTACATCACAACCATGGCATACGCGATGGAGGAGGCGGCCCGGCACAACCTGCCGTTCTACGTCCTGGACCGTCCCAACCCCATCAACGGCGTGGCCGTGGAAGGGCCGATCCTCGACGCGCGGCATTTCTCGTTCGTGGGCTACTTCCCGCTGCCCGTGCGCCACGGGATGACCATCGGCGAGCTGGCGCGCCTGTTCAACGCGGAGAACAAGATCGGCGCCCGCCTCGAAGTGATTCGCATGGAAGGCTGGATGCGCGGCGACTGGTTCGACTCCACCGGCTTGCCCTGGACGAATCCCTCGCCCAACATGCGCACGCTTTGGGAAGCCCTGCTCTACCCGGGCGTGGCCATGTTGGAGGGTTTGTCTAATTACTCGGTAGGCCGCGGGACCGATACGCCGTTCGAGTTTATCGGCGCGGACTGGATCGACGGCCCGGCGTTCGCGGAGCACTTGAACGATCGCGGCATTCCCGGCGTGCGGTTTTATTCGGTGGAACGAACGCCGGCCTCGTCGCGGCTGGCGGATCGATTGATTCAGGGGGTCCAGATTCTGGTCACCGATCGCAATGCCGTCGACGCCAGCCAGGTGGGCCTGGAGATCGCCGCCGCGTTGGTGAAGCTATATCCGGGCGCCCTCCAGTTGGAGCAAACGGCGCGGCTGATCGGCAACGACGCGGTCATTGCCGCGTTGTCGGCAGGACAAGAGCCGGAGGCCATCCGGCGATTGTGGACAGAAGGGGTAGAACAGTTCCGGCGTCTGCGCGCCCGGCACCTGCTCTACTGACGGCGGGATCAGGCCGCGGCGTTCTTGGCGCCGGCGCGTCCGTTCTTGCTTCCGGCGGGCCGGCCGCGTCCGCGAGTCATGGCCGCGCTCAGCCAAGCCGGCGGGCGGCCGCGACGCCGGCCCCGGCCCCGGGCCAGCCGCTCCAAGGTAATGATGGCCTCCTCAATCTGCTGCCGCTCCTCGCGAAGATCGACAAGTATCTTGTTGACGTCCATGCCAGCTCCTCAGTCGAAATTGCCGTCGAAATCCGTTAAAAACCGTCCTGAGCATCGGGTTCGAGCCTGTTCTGAAAACAGAACAAAACCCGCATCCGCCCAACGAACACCCTATCTATAGCAGGTTTTCAGCCGGAACGCAACAGACTTGTTCCATAATCAGAACAAATCTTTAATCGGCTGAACCCTTTCTAATCCTTATGCCTGGGGGCGATTATTATGCGCTGAAATCTTGGAAATGGCAACACTTCTCGAAAAAAAATGCTCAGCCTTTCGCGGGCCTGTGGTCCTCTGCGCTCCAGTACGTCTACACCGCCGCGCGCCGCTTTCGCCAGCGAATGAAAAATGGAATCCCGGCGGCAATCAGTGTCAGGCCCATTACCGATTCGCGCGGCGAATTCAGCAGCGTCACCGTCACCAAGAACCCCGCCGCCAACACGAACAGGGCCGGTACCACCGGGTAGCCCAGCGTTCGATAGGGCCGTGGCAGATCCGGACGCCTCCAGCGCAGCACGAAGACCGACGCCGTCGTCATGCCATAAAGGATCCAACTCGCGAAAATCACGTAGGTATATAACTCTTCGTAGCGGCCGGAAAGCGTCAGTAAGCAGGACCACACGCTGAGCCACAGGATCGAAACATGCGGTGTTCGATGCTCCCGGTGGATCCCGGCGAAGGACGGGAAGAAAAACCCGTCTCGAGCCATGGCGAACGGAACCCGCGAACCGGAAAGAAGGGACCCGTTCAGGGCGGCAAAAATCGAAACCATGGCCGCCACAGCCACCGCCCCGCCGCCCGCCGATCCCAGAAACTTGCGGGCCGCGGCGGCCGCCACCCGGTCGCTCGTCGCAACTTCCGTTGCCGAGAGAACGAAGAAATAACAAACATTGGCCGCCAGATAGAGGGCCGCCACCACCAGCGTCCCCAGAATCAGCGCCCGCGGAATGTTGCGCTGCGGCTGCTGGATCTCGCTGGCCACCATGTTCACGTTATTCCAGCCGTCGTAAGCCCACAGGGCCGCCACCATGGCCGCCACCCAGCCGGAGATTCCGCCGACCGCCACGACGCTTGTCGACAGGTTGTCGGCCGTGCCGGCGCCCAGCAGGGCCGCCAGCACCACCAGCGCCACGATGAGCCCGACCTTGATCGCCGTAACCTGCGCCTGGACGCGTCCCCCGAGCTTCACACCGAAGTAATTCAGCCAGGCCAGCGCCAGGATCAGCGCCATCGCCAGGATCTGTCCCTCCGTGATCGCGAGCGGCCCTCCCTTTGGGCCGATCGGTAATCCGACCTGAAAAATCGTCGTTTCCAGCCGTGGAACGAAGTTGGCGAGGTAATAAGCAAAAGCCGTAGCCAGTGTGGCAATTGAGCCACTCTTGGCCACCCAGAACTGCGTCCAGCCGTAAAGAAAGCTCCACAATGGCCCGTAGGCTTCGCGCAGATAGACGTATTCGCCGCCGACGTGCGGCAGAGCGGCGGCCAGCTCCGCGTAGGTCAACGCCCCGAACAGAGACAACAAGCCGCCGGCCACCCAAACCAGCAGTACCTTTTCGGGCGTGCCGACATTCAGCACCATAGCCTTGGGCACCAGGAAGATGCCGCTGCCGATGACGGTGCCGACGACGATGGCCATCGCCTCCCAACTGCCCAGCGTGCGAAGAAGATCCGGCTTTTGGCTCAAGCGGCCTCCCCGATTCGCCTCCGCGCGAGAACGGCGGAAGCCAGGTATCCGACGGTGAACGTCACCAGCGTAACCAGCACCACGTACCAAGTCCAGGCGGTGCGCGTCGCGAACCGCAGCCAGGCGACCATCGCGAAGCCGGCGATCATCCCCACGATGCCCCCGGATTCGTTGGCGCTGCGGGTGAGGATCCCCAGCAGGAAGACCCCCAGCAGCGTGCCGATGATGATCGAAATTACGGCCAGCCCCGCCTCCAGCACCGATCCCCAGTTGCGGGCCACCAGGGCGATGGCGAGCAAGACTCCTCCCCACGCCACGGTCGCCCAGCGAGCCAGGCGCAGGTAGTAGTCCTCGGTATGCGGCCGCCCGCCCCACAAGGGCTTGTAGAAATCCATGATGGTCGTCGAGGCGAGCGAGTTGAGCGCGGCGCTAATGTTCGACATGGCGGCCGCCAGAATCGCGGCGGTCACGATCCCGGCCGCCCCCGCCGGCAGATAACTCCACACGAAGTTCGGGTAGACGCGATCGAGCGGCTGCGGCGGCGCCAGCCCGCTTTTCTGGTAGAAGACGTACAGCAAGACTCCGATCAGCAGAAACAGCGTGAACTGAAAAACGATCACCAGCCAGCTCGCCAGCAGCGCGCGCTTGCTGTCGGACTCGCTGCGCGCGCTGAGCAGCCGCTGCACCACGAGCTGGTCCGTACCGTGAGTCCCGGTAGCGAGGAAGCTGCCGCAGGCCAGCCCCGCCCAGAAGCTGTAGGTGCGCGAGAAGAATTCGCTGGTCAGCTCCAGCCGGAAGTCGAAGATCTGAAATTTGCCGGCCGGGGCCGCCAGGCGCGCGGCCTCGGCCCATCCGCCCGGGATGCGGTCCAGAATCATCCAGAAGCTCAGCAGCGCCCCGGCGACGTAGAGAAACATCTGCACGACGTCGGTCCAGATCACCGCCGTCATGCCGCCTTCGAAAGTGTAGAACAGGGTGAGCAGCATGATGATGACGATCGAGGCGACCTCGCCGGTGCCGAGAACGATCGAGACCACGATCGAGATGGCAAACACCCTGACGCCCTCCGCCAAAGCTCGCACTAGAAGGAAGATGGAGGCCGTGAACCGCCTGATCCGCTCCCCGAAGCGCCGCTTCATCAGCTCGTAAGCCGTGTACATCTCCCCGCGAAAGTATTGCGGAATGAACAGTACGCAGATAACGATGCGCGCCACGAGGTACCCGCAGACCACCTGGAGGAATCCCATGTTGCCGCGGAAGGCGAGCGCCGGCGTGCCGATAATCGTCAGCGTGCTGGTCTCGGCCGCGACGATCGACAGCGAGATGGCCCACCAGGCGACGCGTCGCCCGCCGAGGAAATAGTCTTTGAGGGTCTTCTGGGAGCGCCGGAATCGGGCGCCGAACGCGGTGATGGCGATCAGGTAGACAACGATGATCCCCAGGTCCAGGTAGCGCGGAGGCAACCGATCTCCTTTCGGGGCAGAAACCCAGGGATTGTAGCACTTGCTAACCCGTTGGCTCTGCTATATACTCCGTCCTTTGGCCTCGACCCGCGGGGACCACCCGCTGGGGAGGGAACCAACTGACCCTTTGCCGGAGTCTAATGTAAAGGGGCGGGAGGCGGAGAGGTCTACTTATGTCACGATTGCAACGGTCCTTCGCACTTTTGGCGATTCTCGCCGCCGGGGTGGTGTGGCCGGCCATGGCCCAGCAGGCCAAGGATCAGGCGGAAGTCGATCTGTTCAACGCCATCCTCAAAGAAACCAACGCCGCCCAGAAGCTGCAGCTCTTGGAACAGTGGAAGCAGAAGTACCCCGACACGGCCTTCAAGGTGCAACGCGCGACGTTCTACATGCAAGCCTACCAGCAGGCCGGGCAGATGCCCAAGGCGGTTGAGGCCGGGCTGGAATTGCTGGCTCTAGAACCGGCCAACTTCAGCGCCAACTTCACGGTGGCGTCCTTGGTTCCCTTCATCGGCTCCAACGATCCCAAGATTTGGGCGGAAGGGGAAAAGGCGGCCACCGCCCTGCTGCGGGCGGAAAAGCCGGCCGGCGTAACCGATGCCGACTGGGTCGGCGCAAAAAAGCAGGCGGAGATCTTCGCTCACCAGACGCTCGGCTGGGTTGCCAAGGTGCAGAAGAAGAACGACGCGGCGGAGCGGGAGCTCCTCAAGACACTGGAGCTGAATTCGGCCAACGCCACGGTTTCTTACTGGCTGGGGGAAGTGATCCGGGACCAGAAGAACCCCGAGAAGAACACGCTGGTATTTTTCTGCTTTGCGCGGGCCGCCGCCTATGACGGCGCCGGCGCTTTGGCTCCAGCCGGCCGCCAGCAGGTGGATGCCTACATCACCAAGATCTACAACAATTTCCACGGGCCGGACGCCGAGGGCCTCGCCGAGCTGAAGCGGCTGGCCAAGGCCTCCCATCTGCCTCCTGCTGATTACAAGATCAAGTCCAAAGAGGAGATCGCCGCCGAGAAGGAAGAGGAGCTGCGCAAGAACAACCCCTTGCTGGCCACCTTCATGGCCATCAAGGACGGCCTGACCGGCTCGGAAGGCGCCAAGTTCTGGGAGGAGATGAAGGGCAAGGCCATGCCGAAGATGCGCGGCACAATCGTTTCGATCACGCCGACGGCCAAGCCCAAGACCATCGGCCTGGCCATGAGCCAGTCCAAGGAAGCCGAGATCTCGCTGAGCCCAGAAACGACGCTGCCGCGAACGCTGGCGACCGGCGCAACCATCGAGTTCGAAGGCGCCGAGGCGGTCGAGTTCACTCCCAATCCGTTCCTGATCAAGATGAACGGCGGGAAGATTACGTCCGGCCTGCCGGAAGCGCCGCCGGCGTCCACCAAGGGAACGAAGAAATCCGCGCCCGCGGCCCCCGGGAAGAAGACCACCAAGTAGACGAGTTAGCCGAGCGCTTGCCGCAAATCCCGGTCAAATCTCCGCAGCGCCTCGACCTGAGAAGTCGTCGCCGGCTCTTCTCTGCCCTTGGAAACGAAAACGGGGCCCCCGGCCCTCCACACCAACTGCGCCAGGGCGCCTTCCCGGAGCAAGCCCGGCGCGCCGATCGCGCCGAAGGATCCGTCCGGCAGCCGCTCGACCAGAGCGACAAAACCGTCTCGTTCAATCGCGTAGTGCGTGAGAATCTGGAAAGCCGGGAGGATCTGAAAGCCGGCGCCGGCGAGCCGCTCGAGCGCGGTCACATCTTGTAGCGGCCGAGCTCCTCGTCGTTGAGGTTCTCGAGCCACTTGCGCAGCTCCTCGCTATTGACCTTCTCCGAGAGCGCGCTGGTCAGCTTGGAGTTCTTCAGCACGTCGTCCTCGACGTAAATCGGGCAGTCCAGCCGCAGGGCGAGCGCCAGCGCGTCGCTGGGGCGCGCGTCGACCGAGATCAGCTCGCCGTTGCGCTCCAGCCAGATCAGCGCGTAAAAGGTGTCTTCCTTGAGCTCGTGCACCACCACTTTGCGCATCCCCGCGCTGAAGCCCAGCAGCAGCGTCTTGATCAGATCGTGGGTCATCGGCCGCGGCGGGCAAACCTTCTCGATCTCGAGCGCGATGGCGTTGGCCTCGTAGATGCCCACCCAGATCGGCAGCAGCGCATTGCCGTTAATGTCCTTGAGGATGACGATGGGCATGTTGGTGACCGGATCCATCATCAGCCCGCGAATCTTCATCTCGATTTCCATAGGGTCCTCTCTGGGTCAGGCTCCCGGGCCCGGGATCCATTCCCCGACGAGCGAATTGGGACCGGCGCTGCGGATGCGGGTCCAGCAATAGGTCCCCAAAAGGTTTTCGTCCGGCGCGCTTGCCGGCACGGTGAAGTTCACGATTCGATTCTGGCTGCTGCGGCCGATCCACTGCCGCAGTTTTTCCCGGCGGCCCTCGATCAGCACTTCCTGCCGCTCGCCGGCGAGCGCGGCGTTGCGGCGAAGCTGAATGGCGCGTTGGTTCTCTTGCAGCACGGTCAGACGCTCCGATTTTACCTCTTCCGGCAGCGCGCCCGCCATCCCGATGGCCGCGGTGTTCGGCCGGGGCGAGTACTTGAACGAGAACACGCTGTCGTATTCCACTTCGTCGAGCAGCGCGAGCGTCTCCTGGAAGTCTTCGCCGGTCTCGCCGGGAAATCCCACGATGATGTCCGTGCTGATGGCGAGCGGACGGCGCGCCTTCTTCATCCGCTCGATCCGCTCCATGTATTGGTCCCGCGTGTAGTCGCGCTGCATGGCGGCCAGTACGCGGTCCGATCCGGATTGCACGGGCAGGTGCACGTGGTCGCACAACACCGGGTTGTCCTCGATGGCCTCGACGATCGCGGGCGTGAAGTCGCGTGGATGAGAGGTCGTGAAGCGAACGCGGCGCAAGCCGGGGACGCGGCCTACCTCGGCCAGCAAGGCGGCGAAGTCCCAACCCGCCGGCGACGGATCGCGGTAGCTGTTGACGTTCTGGCCGAGCAACTGGATCTCGGTGTAACCGGCCTCGGCGAGCTGACGGGCTTCCGCCAGCACGCTCGCGCTCGTCCGGCTGCGCTCCGGGCCGCGCGTGAACGGAACCACGCAATAGGCGCAGTGTTTGTCGCAGCCTTCGATGATGGTGAGGTAGGCGCGGAAGGGATTGTCGCGGCGTGTAAGGGGCGTTTCGAAGGTCTCGTCGGTGTCGAGGCTCAAGCCGGTAACCCGGCGGCCGCCGGTTTCGAGCTGCACCAGAAGCTGCGGGAGCTTGGTGTAGCTGGCCGAGCCGCACACCAGGCTGACGTGCGGCGCCTGCTCGAAGATGCGCTCGCCCTGGTGCTGCGCCACGCAGCCCAGCACGCCGAAAATCTTCCCCTGCCCGGCTTGCCGCTTGAAATTCGCCAGCCGCGCGAATACCTTCTGCTCGGCCTTATCGCGGATGCTGCACGTGTTGTAGAAAACCAGCCGGGCAGCCTCGGGCGTTTCGACCTGCGTGTAGCCCTGGGCCAGAAGCGTGCCGACGACTTTCTCGGAATCGTGCACGTTCATCTGGCAGCCGAACGTCTCGATGTAGAAGGTCTTGTCGCCCACGTGGCTCCGATTGTAGCACGTGGGATTACGGCCGGGCTGTCAGTCGAACCGAATCCGCCGGTTCAGGGAATCCATGGTGACCACGAAACGCCGCAGGACCTCGTAGCCGATGTTGGCTCGCTCGCTCTTGCCGGGAATGAGCGCGGCCCGAATATCCGCGAAACGGACCTGCGGTATTTCGAGCTCATACTCACCGAGAACGATCGCTCCCGCCACGCCAGCCGCATAGACCGCGGTTTCTCCGGACACCGTGCGCGCGCGGCCGGCCTCCACCGGTTTGTCGCGGAGCGGCAGTTCGTCCTTGTACCGCGACGGGAGAGTCAGCGCCGCGCTGGCCCCGGAGTCGATGTGCGCCGGGATCTCCCGCCCGGCGACCCGCAGCGGGACGGTGGGCAACAGGTCCGCCGCGGTGTATTCGAAGACGCGGCGGCCGTCGGCCGGCCCCAGTTGGCCCTTGCGGACCTGGATGCGGCGACCCGGGTAATCGAAGATCAGCAGATGGCCGGAAAAGCTGGCCGCGCTCAACACGCCGCGTGGCGCGTCGGCGCCGCGCAGGACGCCCGACAGGTCCATCGCCGCGACGAAGGAGTTCTTGAGAACGACCTTGCCCATGCGCATCTGCTCCACCTGCACCCGCGTGGCCGGGACGCCGCTGGGCGTAACCGCAGAGACGCCCGCGACCGCCGGCAGTCCGAGCTCTTCCCGGAGGTCCATACCGATGACTGTTCCGGAGGCGCCCGTGTCCAGGATGAATCGATACGGGCCCCGGCCATTGATGGTCACCTCCACGAGCGGACGGCCGCGCCAGTCGAGCATCGGCAACGTAATGCCGCTCTCTGGAACTTCGGCGCTTCCCGGGACCAGCGGATGGTGCTCTTGGGCAGGGGCGCACAAGGCCAAGGGAATCAGCAGGGTTGCGGACCAGAATCTCACGAAGACGTAGACGCGCGGCACGTGGAAGGGCGAGCGAGCGGCTGACCTTCCCTGGGTTTTCAATGACTTACCGAGCGCAAATTTGCGATATGTCAGCCGCTGTCACCTGGTGGCAGATCTGCCACCAGGTTGGAGACGCCGTCTAGTGCTGAGAATCGGTGGGGCGGCCTTCAGACCGCGCCGGGCTTCAGCCCGGCCCTGGCGGGGACTGAAGTCCCCACGCGGGCTATAGCCCGCCCCACGCGGACTGTCCACACTACTGTAAACACTATCGCGGTGGGCGCAGCAACTGTTCGGCGTGGCGGATGGCATCGGTGGTCACCTTCTCGCCGGAGAGCATGCGCGCCAGTTCTTGCACGCGCTCGTCGGGGAGGAGTTCCTGCACGGTGACCACGGTGCGCGCGGCCTTGACCTTCTTGTCCACGAAAAAGTGATGGTCGGCGAAGCGCGCGATCTGCGGCAGATGCGTGACACACAGGAGTTGATCGCCTTGCGCCAGGCGCTTCAGCCGGCGGCCCACGGCCTCGGCGGCGCGCCCGCCAATGCCGGCGTCGATTTCGTCGAACACCAGGGTGCGCGCCGCGCGCCGCGCCGCCGGGGCGGCCGCCTCCAGCAGGCAGCTCTTCAACGCCAGGGTGATGCGGGAGATTTCGCCGCCCGAAGCCACCAGCGCCAGCGGCCGCGGCGGCTCGCCTGGGTTCGGGGAGATCAGGAACTGCACGCGGTCGACGCCTCGCGCGGTCCAGGAGGCGTTTCCCGGTTCGACCGCCGCGAAGTCCACGACCAACCGTGTCCGCTCCATCGCCAGGGCGGCCAGCTCCATTTCCATGGGCTTCTCGAGGCGGCGAGCGCCTTCCCGCCGCCGGGCCGATAGCTCGCCGGCGACTTTCTCGTATTCGGCCGCCAGGCGGGCTCGCTCCTGCTCGACCTGGCGGATCGTTGCTTCGCTCGACTCGAAGCGCGCGATTTTCGCCTGCGCCTCTTGGCCGGCCGCCTGGATCTGTTCCACACTCGCCCCGTACTTGCGTTTGAGCTTCCCGATCAGATCCAGGCGATCCTCGATCTGAGCCAGCCGCCCTGGATCGGCCTCCAGTCGATCGAGGAACCTCCGCAGCTCGCCGGCGGCCTCTTCGATCGTTAGGCGGGCGCCCTGCAGGGTTTGCGCCAGCCCCGACAGATCCGGATGAAACCGCGCCACATCCTCGAGGGCCCGCGCCGCGGTCTTCACCTGGCTGGTCGCGGCGGCGGGCGAATCGTAGAGAGCCTGCCAGGCGGAGTGCCCGGTGGCCAGGATCCGCTCCAGGTTGGCGAGAACTCGCTTCTCGTCCTCCAGCCGCTGATCCTCGCCCGGCGCCAGCGCCGCCTGGGTGATTTCCTGGTGCTCGAACTTCCACAGGTCCAGCATTCGCTGGCCCTCCGCCGCGGCCCTGTGAAGTTCCTCGATCCGTCGGCCCGTATGGGTCCAGGCGGCGAACAGCTCGCCGGCCCTCTCGCGTTGCGCCGAGGCCCCGCAGAACTCGTCCAGCATCTCGATCTGGGCCTGCACGGAGAACAGCTCCTGCTGCTCGTGCTGCCCATGGATGTCGCCGAGTCGCGGCGCCATCTCGCGAAGCGTGGACACCGTGGCGAGACGCCCGCCCACAAAGGCTCGGGACTTGCCATTGGCCAGAATCTCGCGCTCGATTAGCAGCTCTCCCGGCTCGAGCTCGAAAACACCGGCCACGCGCGCCCGCTCGGCCCCGGCTCGCACCAGCTCAGCCGAAGCCTTCATCCCCAACAGCAGCGAAAGCGCATCCACAACGATTGACTTCCCGCTTCCTGTTTCCCCGGTCAGCACGTTCAACCCCGGGCGGAAGTCCACGCGCAGTTTTTCCACTACCGCGTAGTTCTCGATCTCGAGCACTTGCAGCATCGGGCGCGCCTACTCGGCCATTATACGGACCCGACTCCCGCTACGACCGACAAAGGACTAGGGACCCAGGACTATCTGTGCTAAATTGGTCCTAGGAGGCCAAGGAGACGACTTGACGGTACTGGGCCCCCCCGCCCTGCTGCTGCAAAACGAGATCCTGCAGATGATCCTGGACGCCGGCCCGGTGTCCAAGGCCGTCTTGATTGTGTTGCTGCTGTTTTCGCTGCTGTCCTGGACCATCATTTTCAGCAAGCTAGGGAATTTCCGGCAGGCGCAGGGGAGCAACCACCGGTTCCTGTCGGCGTTCCGGCGCACCGACAAGCTGGCGGAGATGAACACGTTCGCCGCCCAGTTTCGCCCGGCGCCGCTGGCGCTGGTGTTCGAGTTCGGCTACCGGGAAGTCGAAAGGCAAGTCAACTCGCAGGGCCGCCTGCACAACATTGCCATGCTGCAGCGGGCGATGCAATTGGGCTCCAGCGAGCAACTGACCAAGCTCGAGCGCAACCTGAGCTGGCTGGCTACGACGGCCTCGGCGACGCCGTTTATCGGCCTGTTCGGCACCGTATGGGGCATTATTGATTCCTTCCGGGGCTTGGCGCTCGAGGGGGGCGCCAGCCTTCGCGCGGTGGCCCCCGGCATCGCCGATGCGCTGATCGCCACCGCTTTCGGCCTGGTAGCCGCGATCCCGGCCGTGATCTTCTATAACTATTTTCTGCATCGGATCAAGGAGTTCGGGGCCCGCCTGGACGACTTTGGCTCGGAGTTCGTCAACCTGGCGGAGAGGAGTTTTGGGGAGTAAGCCATGGCCTTTAGCACACCGGGAGACAACCGCCGGGGCGGCGGCTCGCTGGCTGAAATCAATATCACCCCTTTCGTCGATGTAGTACTGGTGCTGCTGGTGATCTTCATGCTGACGGCGCGGGTGATGGAGTTCGGCGTCGACGTTAATGTTCCACGGACCAGACAGGTGGCCGAAACAAGCCGCGAGCTGCCGGTGATCAATATCTCCAACACCGGCGAGTTGTTCCTAAACGCCGACGCGGTCAATATCAACGAACTCGTGAAGAAGCTGGATCCCCTGCTGGGAAAGGACCGCGGCGCTTACCTGCGCTGCGACAAGGACGTGGCCTGGGGGATTCCGGTGCAGGTGCTGGCGGAGCTGGGCCGGGCCAAGATTCAAGTCAGCGTCGTGACCCAGCCCCTGGAGACGACACGACGAAAGCGATGACGCCGCGCGTCGACACTCTGGCGGAACGGACCAGCCTGCGAAGTCCGTTGGCGGGTTCCGTGACCATGCATGGCGTGATGTGCGCCATGATCATGTTGTATTCCTGGGCAGCGGCTCGAGGCAAAGTGCGCATCGGAAACCCCAACGCGCAGCCGGGAGGCGCCGTGCCGATCAACATCGCGAGCGGGATTCCGCTGGCTCCGGCGCAAACGGTGGTGACCAACCCGGTGGCCACCGGGACGCGGTCGGCGGTTCCGTCGCCGCCCGAGACGGGCGCCCCCGAGCCCAAGGCGGAGCCCCCGGATCCCCAGGCGATGCCGCTGCCGGGGCCGAAAACCAAGGCCGGAGCGCGACGCACCCTGCGCAGCTTTCGGTCCTACGTACCAGACCGCGACAATCAGCTCTACTCAGCCCGGGGACAGGACGTCAACACGCCCTCTTACACGGGCCTGTCGTCGGACGCCTTCGGGGTCGGAATCGGGACCGGAACCGGCTCCCCGTTCGGCGCGCGCTTCGGCTGGTATTCCGAGGCGCTGCAGCGCAAGCTCGGCCAGCAATGGCAGCTCGAGCTGGCGCAAGTGGACCGCCGCATCCCGGGCTCGCCGCGCTCGATGGTGTTCTTCGAGATTCAGCTCGACGGCAGCCTGAAGAACATCCGCGTGGTTCAATCGAGCGGTGTCTCCGCGGTGGACTACGCCGCCCTGCGGGCCGTCACCAACGCCGGTCCGGTGGCGCCGCTGCCCCGTGACCTGGGGCGGAGCTCGGTGTCGATCGAAGTTTCGTTTCAATTGCAACGATGAGCAGAAAAACCATCTGGACGCTCCTTCCCCTGACGCTGGCCGTGGTCGCGGTGCTGCGGTCCCAGCAAGCGGACATCAAGCTGAAGATCGTCGGCGAGGGGGGTAGGATTCGGCTGGCCCTGCCCGAGCTGCGCGGCTCGGGCGTGACGGCCAGCGTCGCCGAGACGCTCAATACGACGCTGTGGAACGACCTCGAAAGCTCGGGCGTCTTCGAGATGGTCTCGAAGAGCTTCTACCCCACGGCGCCGGAACGGCCCGAAGACTTCAAGCCGCCGATCATGCCCCCGCCCCCGCCGGCCCGCAGGCTCAAGCCCGGCGAGAAACCGGCGCCGCTGCCGGAACCGATCCGCAAGGGGCCCTGGCTGACCGACTGGTCGCAGCCGCCGGTGGCCTCGCGGCTGTTGGCGTTCGGTTCGCTGGCCGTCGAAAAGGACCGTTTGGTGTTGTCGGGATGGCTCTACGATGTGAGCAAGGGCGATATCGGCTCCGCCCATGTCTTCGGCAAGCGCTACTTCAGCGACAATGATGCGGCGGGCGCGCGCCGGGTGGCCCACGAGTTTTCCTCCGACATCCTCCAGCGGCTCGGAGCCGGCCCTGGGATCGCCGGCTCGCGGATCTACTTTGTCTCCGATCGTAGCGGGCACAAGGAAATCTGGGCCATGGACTACGACGGCAGCGATCAGCGCGGCCTCACTCAGTACAACTCCATCTCGGTGACGCCGGACATCAACGCCGACGCCACCCTGCTGGCCTTTACCACCTACGCCCGAGGCAACCCCGGCATTTTTATTCATTCTCTGGAAACAAACCGACGGTTGACGTTCTATAATCAGGTAGCCTCCATGAACGCGACGCCGAGCTTCTCGCCGGACGGCACGCGCGTGGCGTTCGCCTCTTCGCTCAGCGGACGCGCGCAGATCTACATCGCCAACCCCGACGGCAGCAACTTGAGGCGGATCTCCAACTCGCTGGCCGTGGAAGTGGAACCCAAGTTCAACCCCAAGACGGGGGCGCAGATTGCCTTCACCTCGGACCGCGCCGGGCTGCCGCAGATCTACTTGATGGACGCCGACGGCACCAACGTGCGAAAGCTGAGCCAGGGCGGAGGAGACGCCGTCAACCCGGCCTGGTCCCCGGATGGCCAGCGGCTGGCGTTCGCCTGGACGCGGGGATTTGAACCGGGTAACTATAATATCTTCATCCTGGAAGTGGCCACCGGAGGACTGACGCAGCTGACGTTCGGCGCGGGGCGCAACGAGCACCCCTGGTGGGCCCCGGACGGACGTCACATCGTGTTTTCGTCGAACCGCTCAGGAGGCAACCATATCTGGACCATGCTGGCCGACGGCAGCCAGCCCCGGCAACTGACCCGGGCAGGCCGCAACGAAATGCCAGTGTGGGGAGTGAAGTAACCAAAAAGAAGCAGGTGCTCCAAGCACCGAGGAAACGAGGAGAAACATGGGACGTATGCGACCGTTGATAGCGCTATTGCTGGGCCTGAGCCTGATCGTTTTCGCGACGGGGTGTAAGAAGCAGGCGCCGCCTCCGCCGCCACCGCCGGCGCCGACCCCCGCGCCACCGCCGCCGCCACCGCCGGCGCCTAAGGCGCCCACGGTTTCGCTGGCCGCCGAACCGACTTCCGTCGAGCGCGGCCAGTCGGTGACGCTGCGCTGGAAGTCGACCGACGCCACGGCGGCGTCGCTCGACCAGGGCATCGGTACGGTCGCCACCAGCGGCTCCCGCCAGGTGTTCCCCAGCGAGTCGACCCGCTACACGATCAACGTGAAGGGAGCGGGAGGTACTGCTAATGCCAGCGCGTCGGTCACCGTCCGGGCGCCAGCGCCGCCTCCGCCGCCACCTCCGCCCCGGCGCGTGTTCACCGAGGAGCTGAGCCGTCGCGTGCAGGATATTTACTTCGACTACGACAAGTCGGACGTCCGCGACGACGGCCGCGCCACCCTCACCACCAACGCCGATGCCCTGCGCACGTTGCTGAACGAGTTTCCGTCGGCGCGCGTTACGGTCGAGGGACATTGCGACGAGCGCGGCTCATCGGAATACAACCTGGGGCTGGGCGACCGCCGCGCCGCCGCGGCCAAGGAGTTCCTGGTGCAACTGGGATTGCCGGGCGATCGGATCACCGTGATCAGCTACGGCAAGGAACGGCCGCAGTGCGCCGAGAGCAATGAAAGCTGCTGGCAGCGCAATCGCCGCGCTCATTTCACGGCCGGCAACTGACGACCGCGGGGCTTTCCGGCCGCGTCCCTGTGGCGCGGCCGTATCCCCGTCCAGGAGGTTTGTCGTGACACAACGGCTGCTTCTGATGTTTGCGTTGGCGGCGCTTCCGGCGTTCCCGGTCGCCAAGGAGATCCTTCAGCTCCAGCGGGACCTGGCATTGCTGCAAGAGCAGGTCCGCACGCTCCAAAAGTCGCTGGACGAGCGAATGGCGGTGAGCCAGCAGTTAATGAATCAGAACCTGGAGGCCGCCAACCGTCTCTCGACCGCCCTGGCGATGGTCGAAAAGACGGTTCATGCCCAGGAGAAAGTCCTGGTTGCCCCAGTGGCCAACGTCGGCTCGCGCGTCGAAAGCCTGGCCACTCAGTTCCAGGCCTTGCGGGAGGCGGTCGAGGACGTGAATTCGAAGTTCGGCAAGCTGCAGCAGCAGGTCCTGGACATCAAGAACATCGTCAGCGCACTGCCGCCACCGGCCCCGGCGCCTTCCGTGGGACAGGGTACGGTCACGCAAGTGTCGGCTGAATCACTGTTCCAGGCCGCCATGAAGGACTATCAGGCTTCCAATTACAACCTGGCCGGCCCGCAGTTCACCGAATACGTCAAGCTGTTTCCGAACACGGAGGGGGCTGGGGACGCCCAGTACTACCTGGGTGAGATTTTCTACTTGCAGGCTCAATACGACGACGCCGTGAAGGCTTACGACGAGGTCTTGCAGAGGTTTAGCGAGTCCAAGCAGGCCCCCAACGCCCTGTATAAGAAGGGCATGTCGATGCTGAGAATGGGCCGAAGAGGTCCCGCCGAAACCGCGCTGCGAGAAGTGATCCAGAAGCACCCCCGAAGCCCAGCCGCCAGCCAGGCCAAGGAAGCGCTGGCGGGGCTGGGGGTGAAGGCGACCGCGCCGGCGAAACCAAAGGGGAAATAAGAGGCCGTGTCGGCGCCATCCGCTTGACACCTCCATCGCGTATCACTAGTATAGGAGCATCCGCCAGAGGCAGGGATGTGTGTCTGGGTCCCGCGAGCGTGTCTGTTTGTCGCCGGCATCGCCATGCTGGCGCTGTCGCCCGCCACAACCGCGCAGCTCACTCGTAGCGGCGTCCAGGGAAGAGCAGAGGAATCCGCGCCGCGGTACTACGCTCTAATTATCGGCATTGACAAGTACGAAAAGTGGCGGAACCTGGAAACCGCAGCGAACGATGCGCGCGTGCTGAAAGCGGTCCTGCAGGAGCATTACGGGTTCACCGAGGATCGCATCAAATTGTTGCTGGATGGCGAAGCCACGGGCCGACGAATCCTGGCGGAACTGGACGTCATGGCCCAGCGTCTGAACGCTACGGATTACTGGCTGATCTATTTCGCGGGGCACGGCGACTTTGAGGAGTTCACCGGCCAGGGGTACTGGATTCCGGCCGATGCCGACACGGACGACAAGACGACGCGGCTGTACCACACGCGGGTGACCGATTACCTGAAATCCGACAAGCTCCAGGCCCGGGGCGTGTGCCTGATCGCCGACTCTTGTTACGCGGTCACATTGATGCGCGGGACGCCTGGCGGCCGGGGAGACGTCAGGAGTTCCAGAAACCCGGACCCTTTCGGCGCGTCGAGGAAGCTCAAGAGCCGGCTGGTTATTACGTCGGGCTCGAAGGAACCGGTGCCCGACGGCGGCAGAAACAACCACAGCGTGTTCGCCTATTACTTCCTGGAGGCCCTCAGACAAAACAAGGAGCCGGAAGTCGACCTGGAGAGGCTGCTGCAAACGAAGGTCTTTGACAACGTTTCGCGGATCACGCGGCAGCGTCCGCAAAGCAGCCGCCTCCCGACAACCATGGACGAGCAGGGCCCCTTCCTTCTGGCGCGCGGCATGCCGTCGCCGGTGGCCGCTGCTCTGGCCCCGCCAGAAGTGAAGGACATCAAGGTCATTACGGGACGAGTCGTGGTCACAACCGACAAAGGGGGTATCCAGTTGGGCGTTGATGGCCAACTAGTCCGAGATGGGGAAGGAGTTCTGTCTTTGCGGGAAGGCCTGGAATACGGGCTGGATCTGCCAATTGGAGAACGCAAGTTTGCTGCCCTCCTCAATGGCGAGGAAGTGTGGCAACGCGCGGTTCGAGTGAAACTGGAAGAGACCTCTCGCGTTGAAATCAACGTCCGCGAGCCGGTCAAGAAGGCGCTGCCCCCAGCGCCCGCGCCTACTAGTGAGAGTAAGGTGGAGATCGTCGCGCGTCTGGGGACGATCGTAATCTCCGCTAACCGATCTGGCGGGACGGTGTATCTGGATGGAGAGGAAGTTTGGCGAACCGACCCCGCCAAGCAACTCCGGATCCGCAATCAGCCGGCCGGCTTCTGCACGGTGGTGGCCAAGGTCGGCGGGCAGGAAGTCTGGAAGCGCCGCGTGGAAGTGCGGGAGGGAGAGGAAATCGCGGTCCGCGTGGATCTGGAGGAGAAAAAGCCGGAGGCGGCCGCGCCCAAGGTCGCTGCGGCCTCGCCGCCGGCCAAGCTGCCTGAGGCGCCGCCTGGCCCGGCGGCGCCGCGCGCCGGTGGTCTCGAGGTCAAGGCGAACCGCGCCGGCATTCTGATCTTCCTCGGCAGCCGACAGCTCGGGGAAACGCGGGCTGGAGAGACGGTGTTCAATGACATCCTGGCCGGCGACCACGACGTCCGTGCCACTTACAACGGCAAACAGATCTGGCGGCAGATGGTGAGCGTCGAGAAGGGCTTTCACACCATCATCAGAGTGGATGTTCCGCCAGAGCCGAAGCCCGAGGCGGCGCCGCCGCCGGCGGTGGCCGCTCCCAAACCGGAGCCGCCTGCGAAAGCGGCGCCAAGCGGACCATCCGCCGGAAGGGTCATCTGGAGCGGGACGCTAGCCAAGAACGCCCGCCTCATCATCGAGGGTAACCAGCCCTCCAGCGGCGCCGTGGTGGGGGCCTTGCCGGGGATTCCCGTGCGCATCAATGCCTACCCGGCCATCTTCGTCGGCCGGGATCTCACCATCTACTCGAGCGATCCCAGGCACGCCAGGCCGAATCTGGCGGCCGGAACACAGCGGAATCAATTCGTATTCGACGCCAAGCGCGCCGCGGAGCTGGCCACGACGGAGACGCCCACCGAGGCCAACGGATGGAAGCGGGTCGGGCTCCAAGCCAAGCAGAAACTCTCCATTATCGTGATCGACTGGGAAGCGGTTCCGGTCCCGAAGTAGCGGCTTCCCCGGCCTGCCCACCGGGAGTACAATACCTGGGTACCCGCGGGGCCTCCGTGCTGCTACAGGATCGTTACTGGGTGGAGAAGGAGATCGGGCGAGGGGGCGTCGGCATCGTCTACCTGGCGCGGGACCGTCACCTCCACTCGCGGCCGGTCGTGGTCAAGGTGCTTCAGGAAGGACAGGGCGCCGACCCCTGGTTTCAGAAGAAGTTCCGGCAGGAAATCGAGGCCCTGACCCGCATCGACCATCCCGGCGTGGTGGGCGTTCTGGACGTTGGGGAAACCCCGGACGGGAAGCCCTTTCTCGTAATGCAATATGTGGAGGGCGTTACGTTGCGATCCGTTATCTCATCGCAAGGGATGGGGTTCCGTCGCGCCGCCAACATCGCCGGCCAGATCGGCCATGCGCTCACGGCGGCACACCAACGGGGGGTCTACCACCGCGATCTAAAGCCGGAGAACATCATGCTGCAAAGGGCCGGCGACGGCGAGGAACCCGTCAAGCTGATCGACTTCGGGATCGCCACGGTCCGCGACGCGCGGGCGGAGCTGCAGGACGTGGACACCACTCGGGTGGCCGGCAGTCACGCCTATATGGCCCCCGAGCAGCTCTGGGGCAAACCGTCGGCGCAAAGCGACATCTACGCGTTCGGTGTGATCGCCTACGAGATTCTGACAGGCGAGAAGCCGTTCCGCTGCCACTCTCCGGCCGAACTCCTCGAAAAGCAGAAGCAAGGAGTTCAGGTAAAACCGAAGAGTCTGCGACCGGATCTGCCCGAAGCCGCGCAGGCGGCCATCTTGAAGGCCGTGGCGTTCCGGCCCGAAGACCGGTTTGCGCGGGCGCGGGAATTCGGCGACGCCCTCGCCGCCGGGCTGACGGCTGCCGCCGGCCCAGCGGCTGGTTCGGTCACGACGAGATCGGAGAGCACCGCCGCTTCGCTCCGGCTGGAGATGGCGTCGGTGCTGTTTCTCGACGTGGTGGGGTTCTCCGGCTTGCCTACCGATCAGCAGCCGCGCCTGATTCGCCAGTTGCAGGAAAAAGTGCGCGGGACGCGCGCGTTTCGGCTGGCGCAGGCCCGGGGCCAGTTGATTCCGCTGCCCACCGGGGACGGCATGGCCCTGGTGTTTTTCGAGAACCCGGAGACGGCCGTGGAGTGCGCCGTGGAAATTGCCCGCTCGCTTTCCGGGCACCAGCAGCTAAGGCTTCGGATGGGAGTACATTCCGGACCGGTGTATCGAATCGCCGACATTAACACGAATCGGAACGTAGTCGGCGGCGGGATCAACGTGGCGCAGCGAGTGATGGCCTGCGGGCAAGCCGGGCACATCCTGATGTCGAGCACGGCCGGCGAGACGTTGCTGCAGCTCTCGCGATGGGCTCCGTATTTACTGGACCTAGGTGAACACAGCATCGGCGGGCGGCGCCTTCGGCTGTATAATCTCTCGACCGGCGAGGTCGGTAATCCGGAGAGACCCCGGAAACTGCCCGGCCTAAAGGGCAGTTCGCGAACGGCGTGGTATGCAGGGGCGCTGGTGACGACCGCGCTAATCCTGGGCCTGGCTCTTTGGCGGCTGCCGCGGCGGACGACGCCTCCGCCGGAGCCAACTTCAGCCGCTCCGGTTGCAGCGGCGCCGGAGTCGCCTCCCCCGGCGCCCAAACCGGCTCCGAGCTTCGACAGCTATCTGCGGGCGGCCGTCGAAAGGTTGTTTGCGAAAGTCGACCGCCAGCGCAGCCTTCGCGTGCTGATCGGCAGGATGAATTTCGCCGATACCGAGTTCTCGAGCGCGTTGGGTGGCTACGTCAGCGAAAAGCTGGCGGCGTGGCTCCCACGGCTCGCGCCGCGGGCGGTTATCGTAAACAGCCGGGCGGAACCGGCTCCGGAGTTGGTGGTCCGCGGTTCCTACCGCGAGGCCGGCGATCAGATCGGGATTGACCTGACGCTCGCCGAGTTCCCTTCCGGCGTTGCCAGGGCGCGCGCAACCGCGTCCATTCCCAAGAGTCTGCTGCCCGCCGGATTGGCGGTCGCCCCGCCGTGGCTGAAAGAAGTCCAAGGCGTCCTGCGAGATCTCGAAGCGACCCGCCGGCCTCCCGCAATGCGGCTGTCCGCGGAGCCGGGTAAGGGGCGTGGCCCGATCTACTTCGAGGGCGAGCCGATCGACTTCTGGATTCAGGCCGCCCGGGAATGCTATGTTCGGCTGCTATCCATCGACTCCCAGGGATCGGTGACGGAGTTGTTCCCCAACAAGAGCGACCGCGACAACTACGTCCCGCCAAACCGGTTGAAAGCAATCCCCGACCCAGGTAATCCGCTCTTCTCGATCACCGCGGGCGCGCCGTTCGGCGCCGAAATAATAAGGGTGATCGCTTCGAGCACGCAGTTCGCGGACCACGCCGCGAGCGCCTGGCCGTTCGACAAGCAGATTTTTCGCGCGCTGGGGCGCTACAAGGGTTCTGTGGACCAACACGTCCCCAGCAGGGGAGGAACGATTCTAGCCGAGGATCACTTCGTGATTACTATCTTGCCTGCTTCGGCTTCGCGGTCCAGTCCGCCACAAAAACGTTGAACTCGTAGCGCTCCTTCGCCTGGTAGTCGGAGGTGAAGACGAGCTTCTTGCCGTCGGGCGAGAATTCCGGGAAGGACGCGAACCCGCCGAACGAGGTCACCGGCTCGAGGTTGCCGCCGTCGAGGTCGACGAGAAACAGCTCGAAGCGCCGTCCGTCGCAGTTGTGCTTGTTGGAGGCGAACAGGATGCGGCGGCCGTCGGGGGTGAAGGTCGGGGCGAAGCTGGCGCAGCCGAAGTTGGTGATCTGCCGGGCGTTGCGCCCGTCGGCGTCGGAAACGTACAGCTCCATCTTCATGGGAGCCGTGAGGTTGTCGGCCAGCAGTTTCTTGTAAGCGCCCAGCGCCTCGGGAGTCGACGGGCGGTGGGCGCGCCACACCATCTTTTTCCCGTCGCGCGAGAAAACCGGGCCGCCGTCGTAGCCGGGCTCCCGGGTGAGCTGGCGGCGCCGGCCGCCGTCGAGGTCCATCGACCACAGGTCGAGGTCGCCGGAGGCGAGCGACGTGAAGACGATCTGGCTGGTTTTCCAGTTGACGGTGGCTTCGGCGTCGTAGCCGGGCTGGCTGCTCAATTTGCGGACGATCTGGCCCTGGTCGGTAGCTACAAATAAGTCATAGCCCGGATAGACGGCCCACACGTAGCCCTTGCTGCGGTCCGGCGCGGGCGGGCAGGCCTCGCCGGCCTCGTGTGTCGAGGCGTAGACGATGTGCTTGTTGTCGGGCAGGAAATACCCGCAGGTTGTGCGGCCCTTCCCGGTGGAGACCATTCGCAGGCCCGAGCCGTCGACGTTGATGACGAAAATCTGGTCGCAGGCCAGGCCTTCGCGCGTGGACTGGAAGACCAGCCGCTTGCCGTCCGGGGAGAAGTAGGCCTCCGCGTTCTGGCCGCCGAAGGTAAGCTGCCGAAGCTGGCCGAGGTAAGGGGATTGCTGGGCGGCCAAGACAGAACTTGTCAACGCAAGAGCGATTCGCGGTATGATGTGCATGGCTCCTGGCTCGACCCCTCCCCGGAATTTTAGCAGTTTCCGCAGGCCCGCCTCAGTGTACCCACGGTGTACCAGATATAGGGGTCTGCACCTAAACTATACAAAATAAGGGATCTAAAGTTCTTTACAGATGGGGTAGGCGACCTGTAGGATAGCGGGGAAGGAATCTCTGTGCTTCAACTGAAAAAGGTCGAGCTGCTTGGCTTTAAGTCGTTCTGCGAGAAGACCGAGCTGCAATTCTCGAATGGCGGGATAGCGGCCATCGTCGGCCCCAACGGGTGCGGCAAGTCGAACCTCAGCGACGCCATCAGTTGGGTGCTCGGCGAACAGTCGGCCCGGCTGCTGCGCGGCACGCGGATGGAGGACGTGATCTTCAACGGCACGCGCGATCGCAAGCCGTTGGGGATGGCGGCGGTGACGGTGACGATGATTGATCCGGAGGTGTTCTTCCGCACCGAGGCTCCGGCCAACGGCGGAGGCGAGAACGGCGCGAACGGCGCCGACCGTCCGGGCGAGATGACGGTCACGCGGCGGCTGTTCCGCAGCGGCGAGAGCGAGTACCTGATGAACGGACGGGTGTGCCGCTTGCGGGACATCCAGGAACTGTTCATGGGTACGGGTCTCGGCCCGGAGTGCTACGCCATCATCGAGCAGGGGCGGATCGGGCAGATCCTCAGCTCGCGGCCGTACGATCGCCGCGCCGTGATCGAGGAGGCGGCGGGAATCACGAAGTTCAAGACCAAGAAGAAGCTGGCGGAAGCGAGGCTGGAAAGCGCCACCCAGAACCTGTCGCGGGTCAACGACATTCTCGAAGAGGTCACGCGCCAGGTGCAGTCGCTGAAACGGCAGGCGTCGCGGGCGAGGCGGTACGAAGAGCTGCGCGCCGAGATGACCTCCAAGCAGGCCGTGGTGTTCCTGGGGCGGCACCGGAACCTGGAGCGGCTGGCGTGCCAGGCCGCGCTGGACTTGAATCTGGCGACCGACGAGCTCCGCGGCCAGACGTCGCGCGTCGAGCAGCTGGAGGCCGAGCAGGCGGCGGCGCAGAAGGAAGGCTTCGAGCTCGAGACGCAGCTTCTCGCGCGGCGCGAAGAATCCTCCGCGGCGGCCGTCGAGACCGAGCGATCGCGGCAGCGGCTCGATTACCAGGCGCGCTCGGCCGAGGAGAACGCGGCGCGGATCCGGCAAGCCGCGGCCGAGCTGGCGGCGATCGAGGGACGTCTGGCGGACCTGGGGCGCGAACTGGAGGCGGAAACGGCGTCGGCCGCGGCGGTCGCGACGGAATCCGCCGGGACGCGGCAACAGATCGAAGCGAAAGGCGCCGAGCTGGACGGCGTGCAATCCGCCCTTCGCGATCGCGAGGCCGAGCAGGAGCGCCTCCGTCAGACCGTTTTGCGATTGCTCGGCGAGGCCTCCTCGCTGCGCAACCAGGTGGCGCAGATCGAGGCGTTTCTGGAGGGTCTGGAGCGCCAGGCGGCGCGGGCCCGCCAGGAGGAGACGGCGGCGCAGCAGGACCTGACGCAGTCTTCCGCCGAGCGGCAGGCGCTGCTCGAAAAGCAGCGGCAGCAGCAGCTCGAGATCGAGTCGCTCGAGCAGCGGCGCGCGCGAACCGAGGCGGGCCTCGGCGAGCGGAGGGTCGAGCTCGAGGAGCGCCGCAAAACCGCCGAGACGCTGCGCACCGAGATTTCCCGGCTCGAGGCCCGCCAGCAGTCGCTCGACGAGATTCTCTCGCACCGCGCCTACACCACCGAGACGGTAAAGAATCTTTTCGCGGCGGTCGAACAAGGGCGATTCGGCGGTTTCCGGCCGCGCGGGATTGTGGCCGACTTCATCGACGTCGAGCCGGCGCACGAGAAGGCGGTCGAAGCGTTCTTGCGGGAGGAGCTCGAGTACGTCGTAGTAGAAGGCTGGTCGAGCGCCGAGCACGGCATGCGGCTGCTGCGCGCCGAAATGGAGGGTCACGCCACGTTTCTAGTGGCCGCCGAAACCGCGGGTTGGGCGAAAGCGGAGGCGCCGTTGTTGCCGTGCGAGCGGCTGGCCGATCACGTGCGGTTTTCCGACGGCCTGGCCGCGACCGCCCGGGCGCTGTTGCCGCGGCTGGGCCAGTGCTACCTGACGGAAGAAGCCGAGCAGGCGCGCCTGCTGGCGGGCCAGCATCCCGGGCTGTATTTCCTGCTGCCGGAGGGCCTCTGTTATCACGGCCACACGCTCAGCGGCGGGCGGAAGCTCTCGTCCGGGCCGCTGGCTTTGAAACGGGAGCTGCGGGAGCTGGGGCCGCGGCTGGCGGACGCGACACGAGATCTGGAGACGCAGACGGCAGCCGTCCACGACCTCGAGCGGGCCATCGAGACGGAATCTGCCGACCTGGAGACCGTGCGCGGAGAAGTGCAGGAACAGGAGAAAGGCGCGGTCGGCTCCGAGCATCAGTTACAGCAGGTCCACGACGCGCTAGGCCGCGCTAAGACGCAGCTTTCGGTGGCGCGCCTGGATCTCGAGCGGTTCGAAGAAGAGCGGCGCCGCGCGGCGGCGGAGCGCGAGCAAAACCAGGCCGAAGTCGACCAGCGGGACGCCGCGCGCAGCGCCGCGGAGGAAGCCCTGGGAGCGCTGCGGGAGGCCATCGCCGGGGATCTCGCGCGGTCCGAGCAGCTCGCCGAAGAGCAGGCGCGGCTGCGCGCGCAGCTGGCGGCGCTCGAGGAGCGTCACAAAGCGGCGCTGGCCTCGGCGGCTCGGGTCGAGCAGATGCTGGCCGAGCAGGCCGGCCGCCGCAACGAGACGGCGGCCCAGATCGCGGAATGGACCGCGGAACGCGACCGCCTGCTCGCCGACAACCAGCGGCTGGCGACCGAAATCGAAGACCTGGCCGGCCGGCAGCAAAATCTCGAGCGCGAGGCCAAGGACATCGAGGGAGCGCTCCACGAGCGCCGCGAGCGCGGGCAGCGGCTCGATGAATCCATCAAGATTCTCAAGCAGGAAGTGGACCAGACGCGCGAGCGGCGCTCCGGGATCGAGATCCAGCTCGTCCGCCTGCAATCGGACTTGCAGCACGTCGAGGAAAGCTGCCTGCACGAAATGGGAAAGCCGATCGGCGAGCTGACGACATCCGAGGAGGGAGCGCTCGATCTGGAGGCGGCCGAGGTCGAGTACTTGCGGCTGAAGGAGAAGATCGACGCCCTGGGGCCGGTCAACCCGCTGGCTCTCCAGGAATACGAGGAGGCGCAACAGCGCTTCGAGTTCCTGGACACGCAGCGCCAGGACCTGTTCGACTCGATTCGCGACACGCAGGAAGCGATCCGCGAGATCGACAGCGTCTCGCGCCAGAAGTTCCTGGACGCCTTCGAGCAGATCAACCGGAATTTCCGCGAGACCTTCACCACGCTGTTCGGCGGCGGCACCGGCGAGATGCGGCTGACCGACGAGACCAACATCGCCGAAAGCGGCCTCGACATCGTGGCCTCGCCGCCCGGCAAGCGGCTGCAAAACGTGCTGCTGCTGTCGGGCGGGGAGAAGGCGCTGACCGCCATTGCATTGCTGATGGCCGTGTTTCAGTACCAGCCCAGCCCGTTCTGCATTCTCGACGAAGTCGACGCGCCGCTCGACGAGCCCAACATCGTGCGCTTCTCGCGGCTCATCAAGCAGATGAGCACGCAAACGCAGTTCATTCTGATCACGCACAATCGGACGACCATGGAGTCGGCGAATTCGCTCTATGGGGTGACGATGCAGGAACCGGGGGTCTCGAAGCTGGTCAGCGTAAGACTGGCCGATGCCGACGGCCGCCAGGCCCGCGGACTAACGGCCCCGCCGCCGGTGCTGGCGGAGATGGCGCGGGCGGCGGTGGCGAAATAGTCTTCGAGCAGCTGAAAAAACCTTTTGAAACCGCCGATGCACGCCGATACACGCCGATAACTTCTTGCCCTTCCATCTGCGTTTATCGTGCATCTGCGGTTCCATTGGCTGGAGCGGTTTTTCAGCACGCCCTTAGAACGCGCCTACCACGCCTACCGTTTACTCCGCCAGGCGTTCGCCGCGGATCAGGTCGGCGTAGGTCTCGCGGTCGCGGATCACGCTGAATCTCGAGCCCTCGACCAGCACTTCGGCCCCGCGGGGACGGGAATTGTAGTTGGAGGAAAGCACGAAACCGTAGGCGCCGGCGGTGGCGAGCGCCAGCAGGTCGCCGGGCGAGACGTCGGACATCTCGCGGTCGCGGGCGAAGAAATCGCCGGTCTCGCAGACCGGGCCGGCGACATCCGCCACAATCGGCGGGCCGGCGGCGCGGCGGATCGGCACAATGTCGTGGTAAGACTCGTAGAGCGACGGCCGGATCAGGTCGTTCATGGCGGCGTCCACGATCACGAACTCCTTGCCCGCGGCGCGCTTGCGGTAGAGCACCCTGGTGAGCAGAACGCCGGCCTGAGCCACGATGGAGCGTCCCGGCTCCAGGCGCAGATGCAGGCCGCTGCCCCGCAGCTCCTCCAGAAGCGCGCGGACGTAGGGCTCGATCCCCGGGGCTTCGTCCGCCGCCCGGTATCCGACGCCCAGCCCGCCGCCGAGGTCGAGACAACGGATCAACAGGCCCTGCCGCCGCAGCCGGCCCGCCAGGTCCACCAGCTTGCGGGCGGCGGCCCGAAACGCCCCGGCGTCGAGGATCTGCGAGCCGATGTGACAACTGACGCCTTCTACCTCCAGGTGGGGCAGCGCGGCGGCGCGGGCGAAGAGAGCCTCCGCCTCGGCTATGTCTATGCCGAACTTATGGGTGCGCCGGCCGGTGGCGATGTAGGGGTGAGTCGCGGCGTCGACGTCGGGGTTGACGCGCAACGCCACCGGGGCGCGCGCCTGGCGGGCGCGGGCGCGTTCGTGAAGCAGCTCGATCTCGCCGGCCGACTCGCAGCAAAACTCGGCGATGCCGGCCCCGAGCGCGTAGTCGAGCTCCTCGGCCGTCTTGCCGACACCCGAAAACACGACGCGCGCCGGATCGCCCCCGGCCTTCAAAACGCGAAACAACTCGCCGCCGGAAACGATGTCGAAGCCGGCGCCGCGCCGGGCGAGCAGCGCCAGCACGCCGAGCGAGGAGTTGGCCTTGACCGAATAGTGGATGGTGTGGGGAGCGTCGCCGCAGGCCCGCTCGTAGGCGTCGTAGTTGTCGAGAATCCCGCGGGCCGAATAGACGTAACACGGCGTGCCGGCGCGCGCGGCGATCTCCGCCAGGCACACCTCTTCGCAGTGGAGCTGATCGGCCCGGTAGCTGAAACCGGCGGCGCCCATCACATTACCCGGACCACCACCGCCGTCTGGTCATCGAAGGCCGGGGCGTCGGCGGCGTGGTGGCGGACGTCGCTAAAGATCGCCTGGAGGAGATCCTCCGCCGAGTCCTGCCAATGGGTCTCGACTAAGCGGGCGAGGCGCTCGCGGCCGTAGTCGTTGCCGAAGCGGTCGCGGTTGTCGGTGATGCCGTCGGAAGCCAGCACCACCACGTCGCCGCGGTCGAGCGGCAGCGACACCTCCTCGTAATCGGTGGTGCCGAGCAGCCCCAGCGGGATCCCCACCACGTGCTGCTCGGAGGCGCTCCCGCGGCGGCAGATGATGGGCAGCGGCAGGCCGGCGTTAGCCAGAACCAGCGTGCGGGAATCCGGCAGCCAGTGGGCGCAGGCCAGCGCGATGTAGCTGGCGTCGATCTTGCGCTGCAACAGGGCGTTGTTGATCGCCCGCAACAACTCGGCCGGCGAATGATGCTGCTGGGCGAGCAGGCGCAACAGGCCGCTGACCACCGCGCCGTAGAGCGCCGCCGCCGCGCCCTTGCCGCTCACGTCGCCGACCTGGATTCCCAGATGGCGGTCGGGAAAGCTGAAAAAATCGTAGAGGTCGCCGGAGATCCGCCGGGCGGGCAGGCATCGCGCCGCCAGTTGCAGGCCGTCCATGGCGGGGCAGCAGGCGGGCAGCAGATGCTGCTGGAGCTGCCGCGCCGCTTCCAGATCCGCCTCCATGCGCTCCTCGCTCTCGGTCACGCGCTGATAGAGGCGAGCGTTCTCGATGGCCGCGGCGATTTGCGGGGCCAGCAGAGACAGCGTTCGGACGTGGTCTTCGGTGAAATACTTGACCTGCTCGCTCTCCAGGTCGAGCACGCCGATGACGCGGTTCTTCGCCACCAGCGGCACGGCGACCTCCGAGCGGATCCCCGGCGTGGTGGCGATGTAGCGCGGATCCTGCGTCGTATCGGGCACCCGGACCGGCCGGCCCGATTCGGCGGCCGCGCCCACAATGCCGCGCCCCAGCGGGATGCCGCCGTGCGTGACTCGCTGGTCGAAACGCACGCTGATGTAGTGCTGGAGCATCGACTCGGCCGGCTCCAGCAGCAGAACGGCGAAGGCGTCGTAGTGGATCAGCTTTCGGATCAGCTCGGAAATCTTCCGCAGCAAGGGATCGAGCTCCAGGATCGACGTAAACTCCTGCGCGATGCTGGAGAGCGTTTCGAGCGTTCGCTTCTGGCGAAGGACGCGCCGGTAGAGCCGGGCGTTGTCGATGGCCAGGGCCACACGCGAGGCGATCAGACCGACCAGGGCCATGTCCTGGACCGTGAAGGCGTTGAGACGCGTGGCCTGAATGTCGATCACGCCGACGACGCGGTCGCGGGCGACCATGGGCACGGCCAGCTCGGAGCGCACCGCGTCGAGAGCGTTCACGTAGCGGACGTCCCGGCGAACGTCGCCGACCAGCACCGGCCAGCGCTGGGCGGCGGCGGCGCCCGTGATGCCCTCGCCGAACTTGATGCGCAGGTCGCGGACGATCTCCTCGCGGTGGCCGATGGCGAACTGGATCCGCAGCGTGTCGCCACGCTCGCCCGCCAGCAGGATGGCGAAAATCTCGTAGTCGATGACCTTCTTGACCTGCTGAGCCAGTTTGGGCAGCAGCTTGTCGATCTCGAGCGTGCCGACGGAGACTTCCGAAACCTCCAGAAGGAAGTCGAGCAGGTCGGTGCGCTGGCGAAACGGGTTGGGTTTGCGGGAGCTCATCGGGCGCTGCGGGCTTCTTCGAGGATTTTGACGCTGGCGCTAGCGCCGATGCGAGTGGCGCCGGCGGCGGCGAGCCTCGCCAGGTCTTCATAAGACCGAATGCCGCCGGCCGCCTTGATCCCCATTTCCCCGCCGACGACGCGCTGCATCAGCTCGACGTCGTGAACCGAGGCGCCGCCGGGACCGAAACCGGTCGAGGTTTTGACGAAGCCGGCGCCGGCCAGCTTGGCCATGGCGCAGGCCAGCGTTTTCTCCTCGTCGTTGAGCAGCGCCGCTTCGAGGATGACCTTGACGGCGGCGCCGCCGCGGCGGGCCGCCTCGACGACGGCGCGGATGTCCAGGTAGACCAGGTCCAGATCGCCGGAGCGAAGCGCGCCGATCGGAATCACCATGTCGATTTCCTCGGCGCCGAGCTTGATGGCCTGCTCGGTTTCCGCGCGCTTGGCTTCGGTGAGCGTCGCGCCCAGCGGGAAGCCCACCACCGTGCAGACCTTGACGCCGGAGCCCTCCAGAAGCTGCTTGCACAAGGGGACCCAGGAAGGATTCACGCACACCGTGGCGAAGCAAAACTGCCGCGCCTCCTGGCACAGCTTGACGAACTGCTCGCGGGTGGCCTCGGGGCGCAGCAGGGTGTGGTCGATCAAGGCGGCGAGAGCGGGTTCGGCGCCGGCGGCGTGCGAGCAAGCGGAAACTCGGGCGGCGCCCGCGGCGACGACTTCGCGCGTGCGCGCGGCGCAGGCCTCCGGAGATGCCTGCTGGCAGCCGGTGCAGACGTTGCCGCCCGCGGGTGGCGCCGCCGGCGAGGCGCCGCCGGCGAGGCGCGCCAGCATCTCTTCGCCTACTTGTTCTACGATTCGGCTGAGCTCGGCGGGGTCCACGTTCGGTAACGCCGCTCGAGTTCCGCGATCTTGTCGACCCGGCCGGCGTGACGACCCCCGGCGAACGGCGTGGTCAGCCAGGTGTAGAGCACCTCGCGGGCTTGCGATTCCGTCAGCAGCCGCCCGCCCAGCGTCAGGACATTGGCGTTGTTGTGCTCGCGACTGTTTCGAGCGGAGGCCTTATCATAGCACAGCGCGGCGCGGATGCCCGGCGCCTTGTTGGCGGCGATGGCGCTCCCCACGCCGGCGCCGTCCAGGATGACGCCCCTCGCGGCCGTGCCGGAGACCACCAACTCGGCCACCGCCTGGGCGATGTCCGGATAGTCGACCGGCGTTTCGTGATCGACGCCGACGTCGCGCACCGCCAAATCCAGCTCGACGAACACCGGCTTGAGGGCCTCCTTCATTCGGAAGCCGCCGTGGTCGGCGCCGAGCGCCACGGTTCTCTCCGGCGGGGCGGCGCACTGCTCCGGCGCGACTTCGACCAGACGCACGCCGCGGGCGACGGCCAACTCGCGCGCCGACGGCGTGATCAGCGCGCCGCGCGGCACGCGCAACTCGGCTCCCTCGGCCGCGCAGGCGACGTCCGCTTGCGTGATGACCGCCCTCATCGCGGCGTGCCCAATTCCGGGCCTGCCTCGAGCACGCAGATGTCCGCCAGGTTGCGGTACTTCTCGGCGTAGTCCAGACCGTAGCCCACCACGAACTCGTCGGGAATCTGGAAGCCGGTGTAAGCGACATCGACCGGCTTCAGCCGCCGGCTGGGCTTGTCGAGCAGCGTGGCGATGCGCAGCGACTTCGGCTTGCGCTGCTGCAGGACGTGGTACAGGTAAGTCAGGGTAATACCGGTGTCGACGATGTCCTCGACGATCAGCACGTCGAGGCCGGCGATCTCGCTGTCCAGGTCCTTGGTGACGCGGACCTCCCCCGAGCTGCTCTTGCTGCGCCCGTAGCTGGCGATCCCCATGAAGTCGATCGAGACGTCGCGGCCAATGGCCCGCGCCAGATCCGACAGGAAGAAGCAGGCGCCCTTGAGGATGGCGATCAGCCGGAGCGAGCCGCCGGGATAGTCGGCGGCGATCTGGCGGCCCATGGCGGTGACCCGCTCGCGGATCTGCTCGGAGCCGATGAGGAGGCGCAAGCCGGCGGTCTGGGTCATAGGAACCGGGTGTTATCCTAGTATAGATCCGCTGATGACGGCCGAGACGCAACTGGCGCAGTTCGACTCGCTGCCCCTGGACTGCGGGGAGACGCTGGCCCCGGTGACGGCGGCCTACCAGACCTACGGCGAGCTGAACCGCGAGCGCAGCAACGCCGTGCTGATCCAGCACGCCTTTTCCGGCGACGCGCACGCCGCCGGCATCAGCCGCGAGACCGGCAAGCCGGGCTGGTGGGACAACATGATCGGGCCGCACAAGGCCTTCGACACCAGCCGCTACTTCGTGATCTGCTCGAACATCCTGGGCGGCTGCCAGGGCACCACCGGCCCCGGCTCGATCAACCCGGCCACGGGGAAACCTTTCGGCGGGGCCTTCCCGGTGGTGACGGTTCGCGACATGGTCCGGCTCCAGAAGAAGCTGATCGACAGCCTGGGGATCCGGCGGCTGTTGTCGCTGGCGGGCGGCTCGATGGGCGGCATGCAGGCGCTGCAGTGGGCGGTGGACTACCCGGAGGCGGTGGTCAGCGCCATACCCATCGCTACTGCCTATCGACATTCGGCCCAGCAGATCGCCTTCAACGAGGTGGGGCGGATGGCCGTCATGTCGGACCCCGACTGGAAGGGCGGGGACTATTACGACTCGGCGCCCCCGGGCCGCGGCCTCTCGGTGGCTCGCATGATCGGCCACATCACCTACATGAGCGACGACTCCATGCGCGAGAAATTCGGCCGCCGCCAGCGGCCCAAAGAGGAGCTCGGCAACGGCTTCGCGGGCGACTTCGAGGTCGAGAACTACTTGCGCTACCGCGGCGGGGAATTCGTGAACCGCTTCGACGCCAATTCCTATCTGTATATCACCAAGGCCATGGACAACTTCGACCTCACCAGCGGCTACGGGTCGCTGGCGGCGGCGCTGGCGCGCTCCCAGGCGCGGTTCCTGGTGATCAGCTTCTCCTCCGACTGGCTGTACCCGAGCTACCAGTCGCTGGAGATCGTGCGCGCACTGCGGGGCCACAATCTGGACGTCGCCTACTGCGAGATCCCGTCCCACTACGGGCACGACGCCTTCCTGCTCGAGGCCGGCGAGCAGACCGAACTGGTGAAACATTTTCTAGCCAACACGTTCAAGAAGGCGGCATGACGTTGACGGCCACACCGGAGCAAGCCTTGGCCGCGCGGCGGCTCGGACGCACCGACTTCACCATCCTCAGCGGTCTGGTCGAACCGCGCAGCAAGGTGCTCGACCTGGGTTGCGGCGACGGCGAGCTGCTGGCGTGGCTGGCGGAGAACAAGCAGGCGGTGGCGCGGGGCGTCGAGATTTCTCCGGCTTCCGTGCAGCGCTGCATCGCCCAGGGCCTCTCCGTGTATCAAGGCGACATTGACAAGGGCCTGGCCGACTACCCCGACCGCTGCTTCGACTTCGTGATCCTCAGCCAGACCTTGCAGCAAACCCACCGCCCGCTCCACGTGCTCCGGGAGATGCTGCGGGTCGGGGAGCGCATCATCGTCACGTTTCCCAACTTCAGCCACTGGACCATGCGCCTGTCGATGCTCCTCACCGGCCGGGCGCCGAAGACGAAACTGTTCCCCCACGAGTGGCACGATTCGCCGAATATTCACTTCCTGACGGTGGAGGACTTCGAGAACCTGGCGACCGCGGAAGGCTGGATCGTCGAGCGCCGGGTGTTCCTGCGCGGGGACCGGGTGATCCGCGCGCTGCCCAACCTGCTGGCCGAGACGGCTATCTACTTGGTGCGGCGAAGCTGAAACTTCGGGTAGGTCTCGATTTCTCGCCCTTCTGCGATCGCCACCAGCCGCCGGCTGACTTCGTCGCGCAGCTTTTCTGTCTCTATCTGCCAAAATTCTGGTAGGTAGCGCTCGATCTTCTTCAGGCCCTTCCGCAACTGGCGCTCGGCGCCCGCGGGATTGCCCCGCTGGTGGTGATAGAACCCGACGGCGAAGTGGATCAGCGCCTGGAGGAACAGCCGCTCCGGGCCGCGCGCCGGCGTCCAGATTTCTTCCAGCACCTCGTGGCACTCGAAGAACTCGCCGCGATTGAACAGCTCGACGCCGCGCTCGAATCGGGGGCGCTGGTCCGGGCGCATGCTACGATGGTAAACTAGCCGCCCAAATGTTTTTCGACAATGAGCGCAAAGAGAAGGAGCGCGGCATTGCCGCCGCAGGCCGCCTGCCGCCGGGCCAGTCGCTCACGCTGAAGTGGCCCGTGCTCCACGAAGGCGACATCCCGATCTTCGATCCGGCGCGGTGGGACTTTCAGGCGCGCGGTCTGGTCGAGAACCCGTTGCGGCTCACCTGGGAGGAGTTCCGAAAACTGCCGCCAACTCGCATCCGCGCCGACTTTCACTGCGTCACGACTTGGAGCAAGTTCGACAACGAGTGGGAGGGCGTGCCGTTTCGGGCGATCGCCGAGCTGGCGCGGCCGCGGCCCGAGGCCTGCTGCGTGATGGTGCACGCCGATCCGGGCTACACGACGAACGTGCCGCTGGCGGACCTGCTGCGCGACAACGTGATCTTCGCGCACTGGCACGCGCCCGAGCCGCTGACGCCCGAGCACGGCGCGCCGCTGCGGCTCATCGTCCCGCACCTCTACGCGTGGAAGAGCGCCAAGTGGGTCCGCGGCCTCGATTTCATGGACCGCGACCGGGCCGGTTACTGGGAGCGCGTCGGCTATCACATGTACGGCGACCCTTTTCGCGAGCAGCGCTACCACGGTCAGTGAGGGCGACGGTGCTGGATCGCCTGTTTCGCCGCAAGGCTGCGGTGGCGCCGCTGCGCGGGGCGCCCGCCGTCCGTCGTCAGAAGACCTACTCGGCGCAGACCGGCTACGTCTACCAGTATTTCTACGAAGGCTACCGTCCGGGCGAACACGGTAGCCAGCACGTGTTTCGGGTAAGCTCGGACCGCAAGTCGTCGTTTTCGATCGGCGTTTTCCTGCCAGCGGCGGCCGTGGAGTCCTGGCAGAAGGCGCACGGGCGGGAGCTGGCGGCGACCGAGCAATACGCCGCCGTGAAAATGACCCTGTTCGAGGCCTTCGACGAGCGCGCCGACCTGGGCCCCTCAGTCGAGGTAATCGAGGTCGCGGCGGCGGCGCTGGAGCGTCATCTCGCTACGCTGGGGATCGAGTAGGGCGAAAAAGCTGGTCCCTCGCTTCGCTCGGGATGACATTCGCCTGGCGCCAAGGCGACCGCTGTCATTCCGAGCGGAGCGAGGAATCTGTTGTATGCATACTACGGCGACGTGGGGTCCGGCGGCGATTGACCTTTCTGCTGCAAGTGACGGTAGAAGCCCAGATCCGTCCCCGTCAGAAGCTTCGTCGC
>Ga0247727_10002870_pt1 | contig 38906 bp, 32 predicted proteins | sample WisWelCaveWW1625_FD_202498 | JGI IMG/M metagenome (GOLD analysis project Ga0247727, IMG submission 202498) | Biofilm microbial communities from Wishing Well Cave, Virginia, United States - WW16-25 | ecosystem: Environmental > Aquatic > Deep subsurface > Groundwater > Cave microbial mat | place...
AGAAGTCAGGAGTCAGAAGTCAGGAGTCAGAAGTCAGGAGTCAGAAGTCAGGAGTCAGGAGTCAGGAGTCAGAAGATGCGAAAAATGTTGGTGATCGTGGTGGCGGTGGCGATGCTGGCGGGGTGCGCGCGGCGGAAGAAGTATGAGAACCCCATTACTACCAACTCGCAGCAGCCGGACAAGGTGCTGTTTGACCGCGCCGTCGCCGACCTCGAGCGGAGCCGGTTCGACGTCACGCGGTTTACCCTTCAGACACTCATCAATACCTATCCGGACAGCGAGTACATCGCCAAGGCCAAGCTCGCCATCGCCGATAGCTGGTACCGGCAGGGCGGCTCGAGCGCGCTGGCTCAGGCGGAGGCCGAGTACAAGGACTTCATCACGTTCTTCCCGGGGATGGAGGAGGCCGCCGAATCGCAGATGAAAATCTGCCAGATCCACTACCAGCAGATGGAAAAGCCCGACCGGGACCCCATTCACGCGGCCAAGGCGGAAGCCGAGTGCCGGCAGATGCTGCTGCAGTTCCCCAACAGCAAGTTCCTCGCCCAGGTCGAGCAGATGCTGCGAAACATCCAGGAAGTGATCGGCGAGAGCGAGTTCCGGGTGGGCCGCTTCTACGCCACCAAGGGCAGCTACCGGGCCTCCTCGACGCGCCTGAACGCGCTTGCGGAGCGCTACCCGCTCTATAGCAAGAGCGACGACGCCCTCTGGATCCTGGGGGACGTTTACGGGAAGATGGGCCAGGCTTTCCAAGACAAAAGCGCTAATGCCTACAGCAAGTTGGTGCGGGAATACCCGCTGAGCGCGCACGTCGCGGAGGCGCGCGACCGGCTGAGCGACATGAACCGGCCGATTCCCGACCCCGACGAGGACGCTGTGGCGCGCATGAAGTTCGATCTGGAGAACCGGGGCAAGACCGGCTTCTTGGGGCACGCCTTCGGGATCTTCGCCAAGCGGCCCAATGTGAAGACGGCGGCCAAGAGCGGCCAGCCGCCGCTGACCTCACCGCCGCCGCCGCTGCCGGAAGGCATGCAGCCGGCCGGCGCCACCGCCGTCAGCGCGGAAGTGGGCGCGCAGCCGATCAGCGGGCCGAGCGCGCTCGATACGCAGCCGGACGCGCGGGCCAAGCCGCCGGCGCCGCAGCCGGAGGGCGCGCCACCGCCGACTCCGCCACCCGCGGCGGAAAGCGCGCCGGCCTCGGCTCCCGGAAAAGCCGCTGCGCCGGCTTCCTCCAAACAGCAGCCCGAGAGCACCTCCAAGCAGAAAAAGAAGGGCCGCCTGCTGGGAATCATCCCGCGGCCGTAGACTCGGCCGTGCTCTTCATCCCCGGCCCGACCGGCCGGCTCGAGGCCCTGCTCGAACGCAATTCGTCGGCGGGCGCGGTGCGGCTCGGGGTGGTGGTGGCTCATCCGCACCCGCAATACGGCGGGACGATGCGCAACAAGGTGGCGCACCGCCTGGCGCAAGCGGCGCAGAGGGCTGGCGGCGCAGCGCTCCGCTTCAATTTTCGCGGCGTCGGGGAGAGTGCCGGAACCTATGACCAAGGGATAGGGGAGCAAGACGACTTTCGCGCCGCGCTGACGTTCTTACGCGAGCAGTATCCGGGCCTGCCGCTGGTGGCGGCCGGGTTTTCGTTCGGCGCGCGGGTCTGCTTGCGCGCCAGCTGCTCGGATCCCCGCGTCGAACGCGTCATCGCCGTGGGGCTGCCGGCCGGCTCGGGCGAATGGGACTTCCTCGGGCGCTGCACGCGGCCCAAGCATTTCCTCCACAGCACGCGCGACGCCTATGGCTCCCGCGAACAGATGGAGGCGGTCTTCGGCCGGGCGGCCGAACCGAAGAGCCTCACCTGGATTGAGGCGCAGGATCACGTCTTTGAGGGGGGAATGGACCGGCTGGAGGAGGCGGTGCTGGAAATCCTGCGGTCAGACGCGCCTCGAGGCGGATCGCCAACTGCAACAGAAAAACCATGACCACCCCCAGCGCGGGGACCCACACCGCCCACTGAATGACCCAGGCGTGCGCCAGGTGGCCGACCAGCCAGGGCGCCAGCATGCCCCCGATCAACGACAGCGACAACACGCCGTTGAAAAAGCCGGGATGATAGTGCGGGAAGCGCTCTCCGATCGCGCCGAGAGTAACCGGATAAAGGGCGCCCAGGCCCGCGGCGAGCAGCAGCACGCCCACAAGGGCTCCGCCGGGCCCGGCGGCCGAAACCAGGAACAGGCAGCCGAACAGCGCGGCCGCCGTCGAGGCGGCCAGCAGGCGGATCGGCCGGGCGCGCCAGGCCAGCCGCGGCGAGAGCAGCCGGGCCAGCGTAAGTACTATCCAGTAGGTAGATAGACCGAGCAAGGCGGTATCCAGGCTGACGCCCAGCTTTCGAATCCAGTAGAGGGCCAGCCATCCGCCGGCGGCCCACTCGGCGCCGGATTGAAAGAACAGGGCCAGCGAGAGCAGCCAGCCGATCGGCGACCCCGCCGCTTGCCAGTTCAGGCGCGACGGAACCGTTTGGAAAAGCGGGCCGGCCAGCGGCCGCTGTCGCGCCCACTGGATCGCCAGGGCGATCGGGAACACGGCGATGGCGAGCAGCAGGCCCCGCGGCGCGAGCGAGTGGACCGCGCTCCAGACCAGGAGGCTCAGGCCGGCGGCGCCGAGGCCGAAGAAAAGTCCGGCGAGACTCAAACTCGTGGCGGCTCTTTCAGAGGACATCGTTTCGGCCATCAGCCAGGAAACGCCGGTGGTCAGCAGGCCGGCCCCGAATCCCAGCAAGATCAGCGGAACGATCAGCGCGATTGGGAAGAAAAGCAGGGTGGCGCTCAGCAGGCTGGCGGCGACCAGGGCGCAGGCGGCCGCCAGCAGCCGCCGTAATCCGAGACGGACCAGCAGGGCCCGCGAAACCATGGAGGCGGTGAAAGTGCCCAGGTTGAAGACGAAAAAGTAGCTGCCGGCGGTGGCGAGATCGAGGTGCAGGTAGAAGATCCAAATCGGAAGCAGGGCGCCGAGCAGCGCCATCAGACCGCCGAGCAGGAAGAATCCGGCCATGGCTGTGCGCAGCAGCGCGGGTTGCAGGGTGGGTCGCGGGAGGAGCATGGCGGCTTTCGGGATTCTACCAAGCCGGGGATTAACCGCCAAGACGCCAAGGCGCCAAGAAAGGCAAATTCTGTCCTTGGTACACGGTCTATTTGCGGAGGCCCAAGTCGCGCATGATCTTGGCGGTTTCGCGGTAGGCTTCGGCGACCCAAGCCTCGATCTGGTCGGGCTGGGGCGCGTATTCGAGCTCGATGCTCACGGCGCCGTCGTAGCCGGTGTCGCCGATGGCTCTCAGGTACTCAGCAATAGGCGTGACGCCGCGGCCGGGCGGCAGGTCGCCGTGGGTTTTGCCGTTGCAGTCGGAGAGATGCACGTGCTCGATCAGCCCGGTTAGCAGGGCGACCTTGTCGAACGGCGTTCGCACCAGGTGAAGATGGGAGATGTCGCAGTTGGCGCGGACCGTCTCGGGCATGCCGACGTCCCTTATGAAGCGCACCATCTCCTCGACGCTATTGAGCAGCGACTGGTGGAAGGGCTCGAGCTCGAGGGCGATGCGCAGGCCGAGCGAGCGCGCGTGGCCGCCCAGCGATTGCAGGTTGGCGACGGCCGCGCGCCACTGCTCCTCGGGCGGGATCACCTCGCGCTGCCAGATGTACTCGCCCAGCACGAGCAGCAGGTTGCTGGCGCCGAATTCGCGGACCAGGTCGAGATAGGCCCGGCAACGTTCCACGTGGAACCTTTGCACCGAGGGATTGAAGTCGACCAGGCCGACGGCCACGCAGCAGACCGAGACGATGGGCAGGCCGCAGTCCTCGGCCGCGCGGCGGATCAGGCGGCGCTCGGCGGCGTCGATCTCGAGCGGGTCGGTGAAGATGTCGATGGAGTCGAAGCCCAGCTCCTTGGTCTTGTTGATACCGTAGGAGGTTTCGCGTCCGGTCTGCGCCCAGGCGGAATTGATGAGGCCTAGCTGCATGTCAGAACCTCCTCGATCGCGACGGCGCGATGTTCGGCCGCGCTGCGGTAGGCGGCGTCAACCAGCGCCATGGTCTTCAGATTATCGCGCCCGCCGATCTCGGGCTCCGAGCCGCTCTCGAGCGCGATCAGGAGCTGGGCCATGGTTCCCTCGAAGGCGTCCGGGAACCAGGCTTTCGTCCAGCGGGGCTCGACCCAGCGGCCGGAGTGGCGGGTGGTGGTGAATCGCAAGGTGCTGGGCGCGCGCTCGGGATAGGACGGCCAGCCGATGGTTCCTTCCGCCAGGCCGGCGGCACCCTCGACGCGCCAGCGGATGCCGATGTCCGGCGCGGCGCCCTCGAGCGCCGGGCCGGTCCAGACGTCGTCCCAGGCCGAGCAGCGCAGGCCGCCGGCGTACTCCAGGACGTAGAGGCAGATGCCGTCGGGGTGCGGGAACGCGGTGCGGGGATCGGTTCGCGCGCTGCAATAGATCCGCTGCGGGTCGCCGAACCAGAAGCGGAAACAGTCCAGGTGATGAATACTCATGATGCGCAGGGTGAGCCAGCCGTAGCCGCGCTGCCAGGGCATCCAGTGCGGTATGGCGCGCATCTCGATGGTGGCGAGCACCGGCTCGCCCAGGTCGCCGCGGCGCAGCAGGCTCCGCATGGCGCGGACGCTCTGGTCGTACCGCATGCTCTGGTTGACGGCGAGCGTGACGCCGGCCCGCTCGCACCGCTCGACGATCTCGCCGGCCTCGGCATAATTCATACCCAGCGGCTTCTGCGCCAGCACGCCTTTGGGCCGCCGCGGCGCCGCGGTGATCTCGCGGATCACGCCGGCGAGCGCATGCGGCGGCACGGCGACGTCGAGGATCTCGATCGCGGGATCGGCGAGCATCTGCGCGACGCTGTCGTAGACCCGCGGAACCCCGCGCAGCCGCGCGACCTCTTCGGCGCGGCCGCGACCGGACGGGCTGCCGGCGATCCCGACCACGCGAAAGCCGGCGTTGGCGTAGGCCACGAGGTGACAATCGCGCATGATGAAGCCCGCGCCGACGCAGCCAATGCCCCAATCGAGCCGCCGCGGCCGCGGCGGCAGATAGTCCAGCGCGGCGTCCCACTCGGTCCCGGCGCGCGTCACGGGTGTTTCTTCAGGACCTTCAGGATTTCCTGGAGCTCTTTTCGGATGTGGTTCAGCGCCACCGTGGAACGGCCCGCCGAAGGGCCGGACGGCGAGCGCGACTCCTCGGGCTTTTTCGGACCGCCTCGGACTTTTTCCTGGAGCGTCTTGCGCGCGCCGGGAATCGTGAAGCCCTCGTCGTAGAGAAGCCGCTTGATTTCCAGGATCAGCTCGACGTCTTTTCGCCTGTACTCGCGCTGCCCGGACTTGCCCTTCTTCGGCTGCAGCATGCGAAACTCGGTTTCCCAAAAGCGCAGCACGTAAGGCTCGACGCCGGCCAGATCGCTCACGTCGCCGATGCGGAAGTAGAGGCGGTCGGGGATTTCGGGAGTGTCGCCCCCGGGCATGGAGAACTATGGTAGCAACTAGCGTCGTGCGTTGGCGGGATGGGTTACACTGGTTCGCCGTCATGACGCACGTTCGAAAACTTTTTGACCTGTCCGGGCGAGTGGCCGTCGTCACGGGCGGTTCGCGCGGGCTCGGCCTCGAGATGGCCGAGGGACTAGCCGAGGCGGGCGCCTCGCTGATGCTGGTGGCGCGGCGGGAGCAGTGGCTCGCGCCGGCGGTCGCGGAGATGAAGTCCGCCGGCTTCGCCTGCGAGGGCATGGCCTGCGACGTAACCGACGCCGGCCAGGTGCAGGCCGTTGTCGACCGCACGGTGGAGCATTTCGGCGGCCTTCACATTCTAGTGAACAACGCCGGGGCCACCTGGGGCGCCTCGATCGAGGAGATGCCGCTCGAAAAATGGCGGTCGGTCCTCGACACTAACCTCACCGGCGCGTTTCTGTTCGCGCAGTCCGCCGGGCGGGTGATGCTGGCCCGCGGCGAAGGCTGCGTCATCAACGTCGCCTCGATCGCCGGGCTGAAGGGCACCATGCCGCCGGGTCCCAGCATCGTCGGCTATGTCGCGAGCAAAGGCGGGCTGATCGCCATGACCCGCGAGCTGGCCGCTCGCTGGGGGCCGCGCGGGGTGCGCGTTAACTGCATCGCACCGGGTTACTTCCCGTCGCGCATGACCGAAAAACTGCTGCCCCTGATCCAGCAGCAGTATGAGGCGGGGCTGCCGCTGGGACGCATCGGCCGGCCGGGCGAGCTGAAGGGCGTGGCCGTCTTCCTCGCCTCGGCCGCCTCGAGCTACATCACCGGCCAGACGCTGGCGATCGACGGCGGGGACACCATCACCTAGAGAAACCGGATGGGAGCGGGCACAGCGGCTGCGGCGCCGGCACCGGCGCCGACCCCTCGCCAGCGGGAGGCCATCGAAAGCTGGGAGCGCGGCGATATTTGCGTCACCGCCGGGCCGGGCTCGGGCAAGACCTTCGTCCTGGTCGAGCGCTTCCGATGGCTCGTGGAGCGCCGGGGCGTTCCGCCGCACCGCATCCTGGCGGTCACGTTCACCAACAAGGCCGCCGACAGCATGCGGCGCCGGCTGCTCGAGCCGTTTCCGGCGAACAGCGCGTATCGGGAAGCCCTGGAGCGCGCCAACATTTCGACGATCGACGCTTTTTGCGCGCGCCTGCTGCGCGAGAACGCCATCGACGCCGAGGTCGATCCGGAGTTTCGCGTGCTCGACGAGTGGGAGGCCGAGATGGAGCTGCGCCGGGCGATCGAGGAGGCCGTCGAGCGGGCCTATCGCGCCCGGCCCGAGCGGGCCCGCGAGCTCCTGGCCAGCTTCGGGGGCGGCGATGTTCACCGCAGCCTGTTCGATCTGCACCAGGCCCTGCGCGCCGCCGGGGTAAGCCTAGAGCAAATACCTGCACCGGGCCCGGTTCTGGCGGTTTCGTGGCAGAGGCTGCTCGATGGTTTTGCCCAGGTGGAGTCCCTGTCCGCGCGCGACTGGAACGACGCGCAGCGCCAAAACCTGCGAGAGGCGATCGAGGCCGGCGCCACGCTGGCGGCGCTCGCCGACCGGCCGCCGGGCGTGGAGCACTTTCGCGCTTTGGAATCCCTCCGCCCGATCAACTTGAATCGCTTCCAGCGCGGCAGCCCGCAGAACCAGTTGCTGCGACGGATTCGCGACGAGGATCGGTCGGCCTGCCGCGCCGCGCTGCTGCTCGAAGCCAACGCCCTCAACCGCCAGTGGCTCGTCGAGATTCTGGAGGAAGCCGGCCGGCGATACGCGCTGGCCAAGCAAGCCGCCGCCACGCTCGACTACGCGGACCTGGAAGAGCGGGCCATCCGGCTGCTCGAGAAACTGGGACGCCGCCCGCCGGCGTTTACCTATGTGTTGATGGATGAGTTCCAGGACACCAATCCGCTGCAAGCCCGTCTGGTCGGCCTGCTGCGCGCCGGGGAGAATTTTTTCGCCGTCGGCGACATCAACCAGTCGATCTACGGATTCCGGCACGCCGATCCCACCGTCTTCCGCGACTATCGCGAGCGGACGCGCCGGAGCGGCGGCCACGTCGTCGCTCTGGAGGACAACTTTCGCAGCCGGCCGGAGGTGCTGGCGGCGATCGAGAAGATCATCGCGGGCGCCGACGGAGTCGAGCCGCACCGGCTCCGCGCCGCGCGGCCGTTCCCGCCGGTTGCCGGTCCACGTCTCGAAATCCTGGCCGCACATGCCGAAGAAGGCGACGAGGCGATGATGCTCGAAGCCCGCCACGTCGCCGCGCGCATCCTCGATTGGTGCGGGCGACTCGAGCTGCGCCATGGCACGGCCCGCTACGGCGATTTTGCCGTGCTGGCGAGAACCTCCGCGCAAGTCCGTGTCTTCGAGCGCGAGCTGCGCCGGCGTGGCATTCCCTGCCAAGTGACGGAAGGCCGCGGCTTTTTCGAGGGGCGCGAGGTTCGCGACCTGCTCCACTTTCTGCGCGCCCTCGTGAACCCGCGCGACGAGATAAGCCTGGCCACCGTGCTCCGCTCCCCGCTCGGCGGCTTGAGCGACGACACGCTGCTGCGACTGAAGCTCGCCGCGCCGTCGCTGGCGGAGGGACTCGCGCTGGCTCCAGAGGTGGCGCGCTTTCGCGACCTGTTCGAGCGCTACCGTCGAAGCCGCGAGCTTGCGCCGCTCGACCGGCTGCTCGGGCGGCTGATCGCCGAGACCGGCTACGAGGCCTGGCTGCTCGAGCAGGCCGACGGCGCGCACCGCGTGGCCAACGTCCGGAAGTTTCTGGCGCTGGCCCGGCGCCTCGCCGAGCAGGGCCTGAGCCTCGGGCAGTTTGTCGAGCGCGTCGAGGAGCTGCGCGCGCAGGAGGTTCGCGAGTCGGAGGCGCAGCCGCCGGAGCAGTCCCCGGACGCCGTGCAATTGATGACCGTCCACGCCGCTAAGGGTCTCGAGTTTCCGGTGGTGTTTGTGGTGTCGATCAACCGGCAGACGAAGCGGGATTACGAGCCGATCTCGTTCTCGCCCGGGCTGGGAATGGGCGTGCAGTGGCGCGATCCCTCGACCGGCAAGAGCCAGCCGGATGCCATCGCCCGAGCCATCGCCGAGGAACGCCAGAAGAACCGGCGCCAGGAGACGCAGCGGCTTTTCTACGTCGCCATGACGCGCGCCGAGGAACTGCTGATACTCACCGCGTCCTATGCCTCGCAACCGAAGAGCGGCGAGTGGGACAAGCAACTGGCCAGCAGCCTACGCCTGGACCTCAAGCGAGCCGACAACCAATGGCGCGAGTTGTCGATCGCGGGATGCCTCGTGCGGCTGCTCGCGACCGACCAGGAGCCGGAATGGCCCGAGGCGCCGGCGCAGTCCACTCCGCAGCCGCCGCCGCTGGAGCTGTTCGACCGCCCGCCGCTTGGCGACCAATCCGACGCCGCCGTCTCGGCCAGCTCGGTGGCTCTGTTCGCGCAGTGCCCGCGAAAGTACTATCTGTCCCGCTACCTGGGCTTCGAGCCGGCGGCGGTTGCCAGTCCCGAGGACGAAGAAGCGCCGCCCGCCGAGCGGGACGAAATGGACGCCACCGAGTTCGGGCGGCGCGTTCACGAAGTGCTGGCCGGGACGCTCGACCCCGAGCAGGCGCAGCCGGAAGCCCTGCGGCTCGCGGCGAGCTTCGAGTTGAGCCCGCTCGGCCAACGGGCGGCGCGCGCCTCACGCGTCGAGCGCGAGCAGAGCTTCGTGCTTTCTCTCGACGGCCGGCTCGTCACGGGCCAGATCGACCTGTGGTTCGAGGAGGGCGGCGAAGTCGTGGTCGTCGATTACAAGACCGACCGCGTCGCTCCCGAGGAAGTCGCGCCACGCGCCGCTACATACGAGCTGCAACTGCGCCTCTACGCGCTGGCCATCGAGCGATTGGCCGGGCGTCCGCCCGACAAGGCGGTCCTTTGTTTCTTGCGTCCCAACGTAGAGGTGGAGGTGGCGCTGGATGAGACGGCCCTGGCGGCGACGCGCGCCGCCGTCGCAGAGGTGTTCGAGGCGCAGTCGGGCCTCCGTTTTCCACTGCGCGTCGGCGAACAATGTTTGCGCTGCCCGCATTTTCGCCGGCTGTGCCCGGCGTCAATGGTATCCTAAGCTTCCATGGAAATTTCCGAGCACGACGTCGCGATCGTCGGCGGCGGCGGCGCGGGGCTGCGAGCCGCCATCGCCATCGCCGAAGCGGACCCCAAGCTGCGCGTGGCTATCGTCTCGAAGGTCTACCCGATGCGCAGCCACACCGTCTCGGCCGAAGGCGGCGCGGCCGGCGTCATCAAGCCCGGGGATTCCCTCGAAGAACATATCTATGATACCATCTCGGGCGGCGACTGGCTGTGCGACCAGGACGCCGTCGAGATGTTCGTCCGCGAAGCTCCCCAGGAATTGCTTCGCCTGGAGCACTGGGGCTGTCCCTGGAACCGCGAGCCCGACGGCCACATCGCCGTCCGCCCCTTCGGCGGCATGAAGAAAGAGCGCACCTGGTTCGCCGCCGATAAGAGCGGCTTCCACATTCTCCACACGCTGTTCCAGACTTCGCTCCAGTACGACTCGATTTTCCGCTACGACGAGTGCTTCGCAACGCATGTGCTGGTGGACGAGGGACGCGCCCAGGGAGTGGTCGCCATCGAGATCGCTTCGGGAAAAGTGCGGGCGGTTCTGGGCAAAGCCGTGATCCTCTGCACCGGCGGCGGCGGCAAGGTTTTTCCCTTCACCACCAACGCCAACATCAAGAACGGCGACGGGATGGCCCTGGCCTACCGCGCCGGCGTTCCGTTGAAGGACATGGAGTTCGTGCAATACCACCCGACCGGGCTGCCGATGACCGGCATTCTGATCACCGAGGCCGCCCGCTCTGAGGGCGGCTACCTGCTGAACAAGGACGGCTACAGGTATTTGCAAGACTATAACCTGGGCACGCCGCAGCCCAAGCCCGTGCTGCGGTCGATGGAGCTCGGCCCGCGCGACCGCCTCTCGCAGGCCTTCGTCAAGGAACTGGAGAAGGGACACACGATCGAAGGCCCCTACGGCCCGGTGGTGCATCTCGACCTGCGCCACCTGGGCGAGAAGATCATCAATACCAAGCTCCCCTTCGTTCGCGAGCTGTGCCTGAAATACGAGAACATCGATCCGGTGACCGAACTGGTTCCGGTGCGCCCCGTGGCGCACTACATGATGGGCGGCGTGCACACCGACGCCAACGGCGCGACCCCGCTGGAGGGCCTGTACGCCGCCGGCGAAGCGGCCTGCGTCAGCATCAACGGGGCCAACCGTCTGGGCTCGAACTCGTTGCCCGAGATCCTGGTGTTCGGGGCCCGCGCCGGCCGGTCCGCCATGGCGTACGCCGCCGCGCAGCCGGCTACCTCGGGCGCGATCCTGGCTCAAGCCATGGATGAAAGCCGCCGCCTCGAGCAGCTCCTCGGCAAAGTGGGCCGGGGCGAGCGCATCGCCACCGTCCGCGACGAGATGCAGAAAGCGGTCGAGGACGGCGCCGGAATCTACCGCAACGGGCCGTCGCTCGAAGAAGCGGCGGCCAGACTGCGCGGGCTGCGCGACCGTTACTGCCGCATCTCGCTCGACGATCACAGCCGCGCTTTCAACACCGAGTGGACCGCCGGGCTCGAGCTCTCCTTCATGCTCGACGTCGCCGAAGCGATCGTGGAGTCCGCGCTGGCCCGCAGCGAGTCGCGCGGCGCTCACCAGCGCACCGACTTTCCCCAGCGCGACGACCAAAAGTTTCTCACGCACTCGCTCGTTTACCGCAACGCCGACGGCTCCTCGCGGGTGGAGTATCTGCCCGTGACGATCACGCGCTGGCCGCCCGCCGAACGCGTCTACGGAAGGTAAGGAGGCTATGGCCGAAACCATCACCCTCGAGGTCACCCGCTACGATCCGGAACGCGATGCACGGCCCGCGTTGCAGAACTACGACGTCCCCTTCCGCAAAGACTGGGTGGTTCTCGACGCGCTCAACTACGTCAAGGACCGCCTGGACGGGTCGCTCTCCTACCGCTGGTCCTGCCGCATGGGCATCTGCGGAAGCTGCGGCATGATGGTCAACGGCGAGCCCAAGCTCACTTGCGCGACGTTCCTCTCCGTCTACGCGCCGGGGCCGATCCGCGTCGAGCCGCTGCAATACTTCCCGTTGATCCGCGACCTGGTCATTGATATGACCGACTTCCTGGCCAAGCTCCGCAAGGTCGTGCCGTGGATTGTCCGCGAGGATGGGCGCGAGCCGGAGGGCGAGTATCTCCAGACCCCCGAGCAGCTCGACCTCTACAAGCAGTTCAGCATGTGCATTAATTGTATGTTGTGCTACGCGGCCTGCCCGGTCTACGGCCTCGATCCGCTGTTCACCGGCCCGGCGGCCATCGCGCTCGCCCAGCGCTACAACCTCGACAACCGCGACCAGGGCGCTTCCGAGCGCATGGACATCCTCGCCCAGCACGACGGCATCTGGGGCTGCACATTTGTCGGCGAGTGCACCAAGGTCTGCCCGAAGCACGTCGATCCGGCCGGAGCCATCCAGCAATACAAGGTGAACACGGCCGTGCAGGCGTTCAAGAATCTGCTGCTGCCCTGGGGGGCGAAATGAGCGGCCGCTACCACCCTCGCGTCTCGACCTGGTGGTGGCTGCATCGCTGGGGCCACCTGAGGTTCATCTTGCGCGAGCTGACCAGCGTTGCGGTCGCCGCCTGGGTGGTAATCACGCTCTGGCAGCTCTGCGCGCTCGACTCCGGGCCGGCCGCCTATGCCGAGTTTCAGGCGCGGCTTCGGACGCCGTGGCTGCTCGCGCTGAACCTGGTCAGCTTCGTCTTCGTGCTCTTTCACGCCGTCACGTGGTTCAACCTGGCGCCGGCGGCGATGGTGGTGCGCGTCGGCGGCAAACGGGTGCCCGCGGCGCTCATCGCCGCCTCTAACTACGCGGCCTGGGCCGCGGCCTCGGCTTTCGTGGCCTGGTTCCTGCTGCGAGGCTGAAATGGCGAAACGGTCCAACGAATCCTACCTGTGGGCCTTGTTCGGCGCGGGCGGCGTGGTCGCGGCCATGCTCATTCCCGTTCACCTGTTTCTGTTCGGCATCGCCATCCCGCTCGGCTGGCTCGAGGGACCCAGTTACGAAAGACTTCTGGACCTGGCGCAGCACTGGCTGGTCCGCCTCTACCTCTTCGTGCTATGCGCCTTGCCGCTGTTCCACTGGGCGCACCGCTTTCGCTACACCCTCTATGACGGTTTGCAGATCAAGCACCTCAACGAGCTGGTCTTCGGCTTCTGCTACGGCGGGGCGATCCTCGGAACGGGCGTCGCCGCCTATTTGTTGTGGAATGTGCCCTGAGACGCCGCCATGTTCGAGCTGAAGCCGCTGCACAAGGAAGCCGTCCCGGCGGCGCTGGCCAAGGCCGAGCGCTACCGGCTGCTCAACGAGCCGGGCCAGGCCGAGAGCATCTGCCTCGACGTACTGCGCATCGACCCCGACAATCAGCCGGCGCTGATCATGCTGCTGCTGGCCCTCACCGATCTGGTCGAGCAGGGCAAGACGGAGGCCGTTTTACAAGCGCGAGAGGTCCTCGGCCGTGTCCACGAGCCGTATGAGCGGGCCTACTACGCCGGCATCATCTGCGAGCGCCGCGCCCGCGCGCAGCTCAGCCGCGGCTCCCCCGGCTCCGGGTTCGTCGCCTACGACTGGTTCCACGAAGCCATGGGCTGGTATGAAAAGGCGGAGGCGATCCGCCCGCCCGGCAACGACGACGCCATCCTGCGATGGAACACGTGCGCGCGGATCATTACGAGCAACCCGGACCTGCGCCCGCGGCCGGAAGAGAGTTTCGAGCACCCGCTGGAATAGGCAGGACGAAAAACCGAGCTTCGCTGCGACGTCGCCCTGCCTTCGATCGTTGGTTGTCACAAACAGGGCACAACCGAGATGCCACAGGTCCGCCCCTTTCACGAGGCCGAGGGATGTGATTCGTCGGAACTCGTTCGTGAGGATCACGCACGACGTGTCGACGTAGGCTGCCTTCATTCACGTGACTCGAGAAACCTGGCCAGGGCGCCGCGTCGTTTGGCGAGGGGCCTCAGTCTCCCGGCGGGCCTCTCATTGCGGCTCAGCAGGCCCTGCTCTTCCAGTTGCTTCAGGCGTTGTTCCAGACTTGAAGTCCGCTGCCCGGCTCTAACTCGTCGCATCACGACAATCCTCCCTGATCATAGATCGGTCTGACCAGTCAAGTCACCCTCTCCTGTCGGTGATAAAATATCAACCTATGCCCCGCTTTCTCCTTCCCTTCTTGATAGCCTCTCTTCCCGCCCTGGCCGCTGATGTCGCCCCGCTGCGCGGCGCGATTACGGAGCTGGCCGAAAAGGACGTCGCCTATCTGGCCGGTCTCTACCGCCACCTGCACTCGAACCCGGAGCTGTCCGAGCAGGAGCGGGCCACCGCCGACCGCCTCGCCAAAGAGCTCACCGCCGCCGGTTATGCCGTGACTACCAGCATCGCCGGCCACGGGATCGCCGGCGTGTTGCGCAACGGCCAGGGACCGACCGTGCTGATCCGCACCGACCTCGATGCGCTGCCCGTGGAAGAAGCCACCGGCCTCCCCTACGCCAGCCGCGCTCGCGCCAAAGACCTCGCCGGCCGCGAAGTCCCCGTCATGCACGCCTGCGGCCACGACGTTCATATGACCTCGTTCATCGGCGCCGCCCGCGCCCTGGCCAAGCTGAAAGACCGCTGGCGCGGCACGGTACTGATGGTAGGCCAGCCGGCCGAGGAGACCATCGGCGGCGCGAAACACATGCTCCAGGCCGGCCTCTACGAGCGCCTCGGTCGTCCCGACTTCTGCCTGGCCCTGCACGTCGCCGGCGACCAGCGCGCCGGCACGGTCGGCTACCGCGAGGGCTTCATGCTGGCCAGCGTCGACTCGGTCGACATCACGATCCGCGGAGTCGGCGGCCACGGGGCCTACCCGCACAAGACGAAGGATCCGATCGTGATCGCGGCCCAGGTGATTCTCGCGCTCCAGACCATCGTCAGCCGCGAGGTCCGCCCCATCGACAGCGCCGTGGTCACCGTCGGCTCGATCCGCGGCGGCACGAAGCGCAACGTCATCTCCGACCAGGTCGATCTCGAGCTTACGATCCGGACCTACAGGGACGAGACCCGCCGCGTGGTGCTCGAGGCCATCGACCGCATCACGAAGGGCGTGGCGCGAGCCGCCGGCGTTCCGGCGGGCCGCGAGCCGATCGTCAAGGTGCGCGAGGACGAGCGCGGCCCGGCCACCTACAACACGCCGGAGCTGACGCGGCGCGCTGTGGAGGCCATGCGCGCCGTGCTGGGGGCGGAGCGGCTGGTCGAGGTCGAGCCGGAGATGGGCGCCGAGGATTTCGGCGACTTCGGCCGCGTCACCCCCGTGATCCCTACCTTCATGTTCCGCCTGGGAACCATCGACGCCCGCCGTTGGGCCGAGGCGCAGAAGCCGGGCGGCGACCCGCTGCCATCGTTACATTCCGCACTGTTTTGGCCGGAGCCGGAGCTGACGCTGAAGACCGGCGTCGAGGCTATGACAGCGGCGGTGGTGGGCCTGCTCGGCAAGTAGGGCCCGGTCGGGATTTGGCGTCGCCGGAAAAGCAGGTCCCTCGCTTGCGCTCGGGATGACAGGGCGATCAAAAAACCGCAGGCGCGAGCACAGCGACCCTTGACGGCCCGGGCGATCGGAAAACGGCGGGCGCGAGCGCAGCGACCCTTGACGGCCCCTGGCTGGCGCTCGGGATGACAGGGCAATCAAAAAACTCCCGGACGCCCTGTAACAAACAGCCGCCTCGGATCACTTGAATATTAGAGGCGATCATGAGGATGCCAGACACTTTGACGTTGGGCCCCCCGCAGCTTCCGTTTGCCGAACCTCCCCTGCGCGTGCTGGTGCTGACCGGGCGGCTGACGTTCGGGCCGGAAAACGAACGATCCTACGAGGCGATGCGCCGCCACATCGAGCAGGGCGAGCGACGCTTCATCTTCGACCTGAGCCGCGTGCCCGACATCGACTCGGCCGGGGTGGGGTTTCTAGTGACCTGTTTCACGACCGTGCTGCGGGCCGGGGGCGAGCTGCGCCTGGCGGCTCCGGGGAATCGCGTCTTCTACGTACTCCTGATCACGCGCCTCGATACCGTCTTTCCGATCTTCGAGAGCGTGGAAGCGGCTCAAGCTGCCGCCTATACCTAACGTTGACCGGCGTGAGCGGCCCGGCGGGCGTGGTACTCAGCCTCCTCCGCGCGGCCGATGACGCGCAGCAAGTTAGCCAGATACTGATGAGCGTAAACCAGGTCCGGTTGCAGTCGTATGGCGGCGCGAAAGGCGGCCTCGGCTGCGACCGCGTCGCCGGACTGTTCGCGCGCCACGCCGAGATTCAGCCACGCGGACGGGAGGTCCGGGTTCGCCTCGACGGCGCGGGAGAGCAGCCGCGCGGAGTCCTGTAAGCGGCCGGTCTGCCCGTAGGCGACGCCGAGAGTGTTCCAGATTTCGGCGTCCCGCGGGGCGTTTTCGAGCACGGCGATAGCCCGCTGGGCTTCGCCCCGCCGCAGCAAGACCTCGCCGAGGTTGTGCCAGGCGCGCGCGAAACCCGGCTGGCGGCGAATTACTTCCTCGTAAAGCTCCATCGCGCGGTCCGCGCGCCCGGTCCTCCAGTAGGCTTCGGCCAAGTCGAAATAGAACTCCGCTTGCGGCGGCTGCGCCTCGGCGATCGCTTTCTCGAGCATCGGGATCCCGGCCTCGAGGTTCGAGAAATCCTTGACCTGAGCCACGGCCGCGTAGAGGCGGTCCGCCGGCCGGGGCGGATAATAAGGCTCGACGGGGCCGCGGTAGTCGCTTTCCGACTCGAACGGCCGTCTGGCAGGTTCGACGGGCCGCCGCTGGATGAAGTGATCGGTCATCACCATGTGCATCGCATCCTCGGCCCGGCGCTTCGGCATGTGGCAGGAGACGCAGTTGGGCTGGCTGGCGTGCCCGGCGATTGCGGCCGCGTGACAGGTGCGGCAGGCGCCGTTGTAGCGCCGCGCGGCTTCGGCGGCGCGCGGGACCCGGTGAGGATCGTGGCAGGTCGTACAGGTCATCGACGCGCCGCTGCGCTCGAAGCAGCGCGACTTCATCAGGCGATAGCCGGCGTGGTTGATCTCGAACTTGTCGTCGTAGCCGCGGCCGGCGGCGTGATCGAAGTGCAATACATAGTCTTCGAGCCGCTCGCCGGGCCGGTAGGAGAACAGCGGCCGATCGTAGCGGCGGATGGCGTGAGGTAGCGTGCGGCTAGTGGTTTCCAGGTGGCATTGGAGGCAGATCTCAAGTTGGCGGCGGGCGTCCAGCCGCGCCGGGTTCACGATGTTGGCCCGCGCCGGCGCCCTGGCGTGCGCCTCGCCCGGCCCGTGGCAGCGCTGGCAGTCGATCGGCTCGATCCGCTCCGGCGAAGCGGCGTGACAGAACAGGCACTCCGCTGAAATCTCCCGCCGGAAGTCCGGGTGGCTCGGGCGGTCGTAGCCGGGACTCATGGCCCAGCGCTTTTCGGCCGGGTACCAGCTCACCGGCAACTCGAGCAGCCGACCCTGCCCGGAGCGATGAACGTAGCTGCGAGCATGGTTGCCGGAGCCTATGACGTAGTGGACTTGCTTCTCAACGACATTGTCGATCGCTCGCTCGAAGCCCGCTTGATGCCGGCGAACGAACCAGGCGCCGCCGCGGCGGAGAATCGCGTAGTGGCGATCGGACGCAGCGTTGAAGAAGGATCCCCCGGCAATGGACGCCGGCGCGACGGCGGAGACCGACCGGCCCATGCCGGTCTGCTGGTAGCTCTGATAGGTCTCGGCGTGGCAGGGCCGGCAGGCGACCGCCAGCAGCAGGCCCGCCGCTACCAAGTGAGCCGTACAACCATAGCCACGATCCGCGGGCTCAGCGTCGGATCCTGCCGGATGAAGCCGAACTGCGGGCGCGTCACGTTATTGCCGTTCGCGTCCAGCCGCCGGAAATAGGTGGTGTTAAACGCGTTCAGCCAGTCGGAACGGAATTCGAGCTTGGCGCGCTCGCCGATCGCAAAGGCTTTGGCGATCGTGAAATCCAAGTTGTTCAACCCAAAGCCCCGCACGTCGGGGAATCGCGTGGGGTAACTGCGCAAGGCCAGCGGCTGCGCCAGCGCCGCCGTCCGCGGAAACAGCGAAACGTCGAAGTACGGGGAGTAGGAGATGTCATAGCGCTGCTGCCCGAACGACTTGGCCAGCTCGTCGCGCTGGCTGCTGGACAGCTTGGCGCTGCGCGCCGCGAGCGGGGCGGCGTTGGGGTGGTCGAGCGGCGGCCCGCCCCGCCTGTTGTAGTTGCCGGCCAGGTTCCATCCGCCGAAGACGCCATTCACGGCGCGTCCCCAGCCCGTGCCCCACTTGCGGCCGCGCCCGAACGGCAGGTCGTAGCTGGCGAGGAGCCCGAAATGCTGCGGCACGTCATAATCCACCAGCACCTTTTCCAATTTGGAGGCGGTGGGATTGGCCGGGTTGAAGTCCTGCGGATTGAGCAAATTGACCCGCTCGAGCGTCTTGGAAACGGTGTAGTTGACCAGCAGGGAGATCCCGCTCGAGAACCGTTTCACCAGGCTCGACTGCATGGCGTCGTAGCGCTGGCGCCCGATGGGCACGCTGCCGGCGTTGACCGCTGTATATTGCGGATAGGGTAGAAGTAAGTCCGAGCGGGTGATGTTCGCGCCGTTCTTAGCCGGGGCGTCCGGCAACTGACCGGCCATGGGATTCGGCACCGGCGCGCTGTAATAGCTGCCGGCTTGGCCGATCTCGCCGAGGGGCAAGTAGTTGAACGCCACGGTGACCGGAAGGGACCGCGTGATATTGCCCACGTAGGAAACATCGGCGCGCAATCCCCACGGCAATTCGTACTGGAAGCCAGCCGAGAACTGCTGCGCGTAGGGCAGCCCGCGGTCTCGATACGGAAAGCCCGCGCCGAGGCCCAGGTTAGTCGACAGCCCGCGGCTATTGCCGACCGGCTGCAGCAGCCCCTCCGGGAAGGCATTGGTCAGATTCATGCGCGCGCGTGGAGTCAGACCGCCGTCTACCGAGGTGGTGATCGAAGTTGGGCGGCTGTATCCATCGCTGCCGCCGAAGGCCTCTTGTCCGAGGTACACCAGTCCGTAGCCGCCGCGGAAAACCAGCTTGTCGCGGAAGCGCCAGGAGACGCCGACCCGCGGCTGGAAGTTGTTCAGGTCGCGATTGAATGCCTGGCGCGCGTTGCCGCTCGCGCCGGCGTAGAACAGCGCGCCGCGCAGATTCGAGCAGGCGGGGCAGCCCGCCGCGGCCGGCGAGGCCCGGACGGCGGCAGCGATCGGGCTGGGCTGCTCGAAGGCGAAGCCGGTGAGCATGCGGTTGAACCGCTCGGCGGCCGGCGCTTCGTAGTCCCAGCGGAAGCCCAGGTTCACGGTCAGCCGCGGGCTGAGTTTCCAATCGTCCTGGACATAGGCGGCGTAGTAGCGCCAGCTCCAGGCCGGGTTGATGTTGCGGTCGACACTGCCGCCGGTCGGATATCCCAGAAGGAAGGTGGCGAACTCATTGCCGGCGGTCGCTTCGGCGCGGCGGGCGTCCCGCTGTGTCCAACTCCTGCCGAAGTTATAGGAGCCGCTGGCGAAACCCAGGCCGGCGCCGTTCCGGTTGTAGATGCGAAACTCCGTCCCGATCTTCAACTGATGCTTGCCGCGAATCCAGTTGATGTTCGGCTGCAGGCTCCAGGAATCGCTCACCTCGACCTGCGCCGGCGACGTCCCCAGCTCCGAGTAAGCGCTTCCGTCAAAATTGAAGCGCGGAAACTGCAGAAGACCGAACTGGGAAACCAGGGCCGGATCGAAACCGAGATTCCGGGGATCGTAACCGATCCCGAAAGCGTTGCCGCGGATGTTGCGGGTTCGCGACAGCCCGCCTCGCACGTTGAGCACCAGCGTCGGCGACAGGGTGCTGGTCCAGTCGGCGGCGTAGCTGAAGGCATTGCGACTGTTCGGCGCTTCGTCGCTGGGCTCGGCCTCGTTGGTGCCCCACACGATCCGCGCGAAATTGTTCCAGGGGGTTCGGCCGTAGCGGAAGAACACGTTGTTCTTGTCGTTGATGCGGTAGTCGAACTTGCCGATCCACTGCTGGTACTCGTTGCGCGATGGAGACTCGTAGAAATAGTTGTTGATCAGTCCGCCCGCTTCTCCCGGCGCGTTCGGCTTGGGATAAAAGCTGGCCACCTTGCTGGCGACGCCGTTGATGAGGTTGCCTGGAATCCGGTTGCGGTCGAACGGTGTCCGCAGCCCGGTCACGGCATCGGTGCTGCGCGGGTCGTAGACCAGAATCGGCTGGCCCTGGATGGTCCGCAGATTGGAAAAGTCGCCGGTGAGCTGCTCGGCCAGGGGCAGCGTTCTGATGATGCTCTGCGGATTTCGCTCCCAGAGGTTTTCGTAGGAGATCATGAAGAACATCCGGTTACGCCCGTCGATAACCTTGGGAATGTAGACGGGTCCGTCGACCTCGAAGCCGCGCGTATGGTTCTTGACGTATGTCTTCGTCGGAGCCTTCGCCCCGGGATTCGCCGCCAGGAACGCCCCGAGTTGCCGGTTGCGTTCCCATCCGGAGGCCGTCAAGTGCGGGTCCTTGAAGTGATAAAAAGCCACTCCGTGGAGCAGGTTGGTGCCTGACTTGGAGCTGAACACGTTGACCCCGCCGCCGGTGCGGGAAAACTGCGCGTCGTAGACGTTGGTCTGCACCGAGACCTCGGCCAGGCTGTCGAGGGCGGGGATGAAGTTAACGCCGCGACTCGGCCGCGTATCGGTGACGCCGTCAATCACGGTCTCATTCTCGCCGCTGCGGCCGCCGCTGATGGAGACGCCGCCGACCTGCCCGTAGGCGTACAGCTCGGCCGAGCCCCAGTAGCCGGGCTTGGTGACACCCGGCAGCGCGTGGGTCAGCAGAAACGGGTTGCGGCCGTTATTGGGAATTTTCTCGATGAGGTTGCGCTCCACGAACGAGAGGCGCGTGGCCGTCTCGGTTTGCAGCAGGCTCACGGCGCCCGAGACGGTCACGCTCTCGGTCACCTGCCCGACCTCCAGCCGGATGTCCAGCGCCAGCCTTTGCGAAACTCCCAGCGCGACGCCCTCGCGAACGAACTTCTTGAACCCGGCGTGCTCCACCGTCACGGTGTAGGTCCCGGGCTGCAAGAAGCGAACCACGTACAGTCCGGCTTCGTTGGAGGTGGCTTTGCTGGCGACGTTGGTCGCGACGTTGGTCGCGATCACGCGCACGTTCGGCGCCGCCAAGCCGCTCGGGTCGGCGACCGTTCCGGAAATCGTGGCCCGAAACTCCTGTGAGAAACCGGCGATCGTCGCCGCAAAGAGCACCGCTGCCAGCCGAAAAAGCTCGCGTTTCATGGCGCTGCCTCCGGTAAGGGATTCGATGAGACTGACCTCTACCGGAAGCATAACTGCCTGGAAGCGGGCTGTCAAATGCCGGGTTTTCCCGAATCCACTTGGATCAGCGCCGCCGCGGTCCGCCTGCGGGTACGGCCTCGAGGGAATGTTGCTGTTGTAAAGCGCGCACGCGGCGCGCCCAGGCGGCGAGCAGGACGATGCCGATGAGTATCAAAGCTATACATAGCCCGGTCCAGATGCCCGCCGCGCCCCAGCCGGCCCGGAAGCACAGCGCGTAGCCGGCCGGCAGCCCCACCAGCCAGTAGGCGGCCAGGTGCCAGATCATCGGCGTGCGCGTGTCGCCGGCGCCGCGCAGCGCGCCGGTCGCCGAAACCTGGATGCCGTCGAACAGTTGAAAGGCGGCCGCCACGAGCAGCAGCACGGCCCCGGCCTGGCGCACCGCAGCGTCGGCCGTGAACAGCCCCGCGATGAACTCCGGCGCGGCCAGAAAACACAGCCCGGCGCAGGCCATGAACGCGCCGCCCAGGGTGATCGCGGCCCAGCCGGAGCGCGCCGCGCCGGCCGGATCGCCGCGTCCGAGCGCCTGGCCCACACGCACTGCCGCCGCCGAGCTCACCCCCAGCGGCACCATGAAGGTGAAACTCGCCAGGTTCAACGCGATCTGGTGCGCCGCGAGCGACACGGCGTCGAGCCGCCCGATGAGCGTCGTGGCGGTGGCGAATACGCTCACCTCGAGCCCCAACTGCGCCGCGGCTGGAGCCCCCAGGCGGATCAGGCGCCGGATACGATCGCGGTCCGGCCGGAGCGGGGTCTCGCGCAGCCCCGTCCGCTCCCTACGGTCGTAGTAGAACATATAAGCGATCAGAAAGCCCGTCATGTAGATCCGCGACAGCGTGGTGGCCCATCCCGCGCCGGCCGCGCCCATCGCCGGCGCCCCCAGGTGACCGAAGATCAGCACCCAGTTGGCCGCGACGTTGACCAGGTTGGCCGACAGCAGCGCGAACATCACCGGCCACACCAGGTTCATCCCTTGCAGGTATCGTCGCAGGGCGAAGAACAGAAACTGCGGGACGAGGCTCCAGGTCACCGCCCGCAGATAGGGGATCACCTCGCGCAGCACGGCCGGCTGGATGCCCCAGCCGTGGAGCAGCACCTCGAACAGTCGCAGCAGTACCATCAAGATGGGGGCAAGCGGCAGCGCGATGTAGAGGCTGCTCACGAGCGACCGGTGACAGTCGCGGACGTCGCCGGCGCCGAAGGCCTGCGAAACTAGCGTATCGAGGCCCAGCAGCAGGCCGAGCCCGATGATCGCCGCCGTGGCAAAAAGGGCGCCGCCGATGCTGACGCCGCCGAGCGCCTCCGCGCTGACGCGGCCGACCATCATGGTGTCGACGATCCCCATCAGCATCCAGCCGAGCTCCGACACCACGACCGGACCGGCCAGCCGCGCCATCGGCCGGAGCTCTCCCTGGAGGGCTTGAAGGGGGTGGGGCACCCTCTCAGCGTACCCCACGCGACTCTGGAGGCTACTCGGCTAGCGTGAAGTTAACGTCGATCTGCGTGATGACCTCGACCGGCTTGCCGTTGAGCAAAGTGGGCTTGTAGACCCATTCCTTGACGGATTCGAGTGCCGGCGGGACTAGCAGGGGATGGCCGCTGATCAGCGTGAGTTGCTTCACGCGGCCGTCGGTTCCGATGAGCGCGTTGAGCCGAACGACGCCGGAGATGCGGGCCTGCTTGGCCAGCGGCGGATAGACCGGCGCTGTTTTTTCGATCGCGTTGTTCGACTGCACGGCGCCGCCGACGCGGATGCGCTGTTCGCCGGAGGGAGGGAAGTCCGCGTCCGACGTCGCGCTGGCGACGGTCGAGCGAGGGGCTTCGCCAAGAACCACAACCAGACTCGTCTCCTCCCCGGCGTGAATTCGAAAGGCGAAGTTGAGGTGTCGGTCCACCTCGTGGGCGGCCTTCTTAATCTCTTCCAGCAGTTGACTGGACATCGGCTGGCCCTCAAAACGCCCGAGCCGCGAGCGCAAGTCTGCGCTCAGCGGTTCGGGAAGGGAATCGAGATCGATCCGTTTGAGCGTGCCTTGGGTCAGCGGGGGCGGCGGGACTCGGCGCGCGACGACCCCGCGATTGGGTAACTGCACCGCCGGTGTCGCGACCGGCTCGGGCAGCCGGAAGTCGATTCGCGCCTCGATTCTTTCCGCGGGAGTTCCTTCCCGCGAGTAGTGCCACTGGAGGGCCGACTCGAGCGCAGCGCGCCGCAGCTCCTCGGGGCCGCTCAGGACGCGGGCGTCGGCGACGGCGCCTTCCCGGTTGAGCGTCAGCTCGAGCACGACGGTTCCCTGGATTCGCTTCTCGAGCGCCTCGCGCGGGTACGACACCGGGCCGCGATGCAGCAGCCGTCCGGCGCCGGCGTCGACGGTGACGCCCGGGGCGTCGGGCTGCGCCGCCGCCTTCACCTGCGGCGCCGCGGACAGCGGAAACGACCGCGCCGCGAACCAGCCGGTGCCCGCCAGAACGGCGGCGAATGAAGCCAGCGATACAACTACTCTGCGCTTTGACATAGTTGCCTCCTTCAGCAACGACGCCACTCGCTCCACGAGATGGCGTTTTCGCAGGAACACGGGGGCGGGAGCGAGGTCCGGCTCGAGGCGCGCGCCCGCCATCGCCAGCAGCGCGTCGACGTACTGCTCGCGCCGCCGGGTCAACTCTACAACCTCGCGGTCGACGGCTTGCTCGCGGGCCAGCCGGATCTGCCCGAGCAGCCACCAGACCGCCGGATGAAACCACAGTACGATCGCGACGAGCTCCTCGGCCACGCTCGCCAGCCAATCCCGGCGGCGGACATGCAGGAACTCGTGGCAGAGAATCGCTTCCTGGGCGTGCTCCGGCAGCTCCGGAAAGCGCGCCGGGAGCAGTACCGCCGGCTCGAACAGGCCGAACGTGACCGGCCCGGCGACCTCGGCGGACAGGCAGACCCGAGGTGTCACGCCCGTGCTCGCCAGCGCGGCCCGCACCACGGCGGGAAACGCGTCGAGCGGCCGCGCGCCGCGGCGGTATCGACGCAGGCGCCAGAAGCCCAGCGCCAGCCACAGGTCCCGCGCGGCGGCGCCCGCGGCCAACACCGCCAGGCCGATCTCGCCGAGCGCCAGTCGCGACCATAGCGGCGCAGGCGGCAGCGTTCCGATGGCCGGCGACGCGATTGTCGTGGTGAGCGTTACCGTCACTACCGAGCGCTCCCAGCTCTGGAGCGCCGGCACGGCCAGGCAGGCGGCCAGCAGCAACTGCCACCAGGCGAGACGCGCCGCCGGAACACGCAGCCCGAAGAGGGCCGGCAGCAGCGCTCCCACCGCCACCAGCGCCAGAATCTGTGCGCTGTAGGCGACCAGGTTCGACCACCACATCGACGGCGTCATACCTTTTCCTTTAGAAGCCGCGCGATCTCCTCCAGTTCCCGTGCCGAGAGCCGTTCGTCTTCGACCAGATGAACCAGCAGCGGCTCGGCCGAGCCGTTGAAGACGCGATCGACGAAGTCCCGCACCAGCCCGCCGATCACTTTTTGCTGCGGCCGCGCCGGCCGGTAGACGTAAGCCCGCTCGACCTGGGTCTTCTTCAGGTATTTCTTGCGCTCCAGGATCGCCATCATGGTCATGACGGTCGTGTAGGCGACCTTGCGGCGTTTGCGCAGCGCCTCGTAGACGTCGCGGACGGTGGCCGTCTCGCGCGGCCAGACGATCTTCATGATCTCCAGCTCCTGGTCGGTGAGCCGGGTGCTCGGGGGCCTCATACGAATACGTTAGTACTAAAAGACAGAAATGTCAAGAAGAAAACGTGCAGGCGACCGGCCCCGCCGTGGAGCCAGCTCAATTGGGCGGTCTGTTCGGCGGAGGTGTCTGCTGATCCCGCTTGACCAGCCCGTTGACAACAGCGATCAGAGCGTCCATGCGCTCGTCGGCGCGCCGTGACGCCTCCGTCAACAGGCGCAACTCCTCGTTGGTTTTCAGTTGGGACTGAATGAGGGTCTGCTGAATCGTCAGGACGCCTCGCACAATGTCCTTCAGCTCATCAAGGCCCTGGCGCAGCTCATCAAGGCCCTGGCGCAATTGCTTTTGCCCGGCACGCAACTCTTCTAGCCCGGCCCAGAACTTCGCCTGCTGGTCGAGGATGAACTCCATCGTCTTCTCGACGTCCATGCCTACACTATAGCAGGCGGGAACCCGGCAGGCCGTCCCGGTGTCTGTATCCGCATGAGAGTCTTGCGGACTGTTTCCCTGGCTGTCTTGGCGGCCGTTGCTGGTCTGGCCGCCACTGACGCTGAGAAGTCCCTGGTCGGCGACTGGCTGATGCGCCCCGCGGCCCAAGGCGATCCGGAGGCCAAGGGACCCGGCATCCTGGTTACCTTCGCGTTGGAAGGGGACCGCCTGACCGGGAAGGCGGCTCAGCCCCAGGGCCACTGGCCGCTCACCGATATCCGCTATGACGGCCGCGCCTTGTCGTTCCGCGTGCACAACGGCGAGGAGTTCCTGGAGGCGCGCCTGAAGCGCGTCGACGAGGGGTTTGACGGCAGCTACGTAGGCTCCGAAACCCGTCAGGGCGGCCGGCTCACGTTGAACCGCAAGAAGTAGACTCCTGGCAGCGATAGTCGTGCTATAATTTGGCCCAAGTGTAGTTGCACGAGGGCGACATGCGATTGCGCCGGATCATCGGTTTCGCGGTTCTCACGGGCGTGGCTGCGTTCGTAGCCCTGGGGTCGGAGGCGAAGAAAGAGTTCACCGCCGCCCAGCGCAAATATTGGGCCTTTCAGCCGGTCGCGAAGCCGGCCAGTCCGGCAGTGAAGAACAGGACCTGGGTCCGCAACCCGATCGACGCCTTCGTCCTGGCCCGGCTCGAAGAAAAGAGAGTCCCGCCGGCGGCCCGCGCCGACAAGATCACTCTGCTTCGTCGCGCCACGCTTGACCTGACCGGGCTACCGCCGCGTCCCGAGGACGTCGATGCCTTCCTCGCCGACAAATCGCCGCGGGCGTTCGAGAAGGTCGTCGAGCGGCTGCTGGCCTCGCCCCACTACGGCGAGCGCTGGGCGCGTCACTGGCTGGACCTGGCGCGCTACGCCGAAAGCGAAGGCTTCAAGAGCGACGAGACGCGGCCTCACGTGTGGCGCTACCGCGACTACGTCATCCGGTCGTTCAACGAGGACAAGCCCTACGACCGGTTCGTCCAGGAGCAGATCGCCGGCGACGAGCTGTGGCCGGACAGCCCGGAGGCCTGGATCGCCACCGGCTTCAACCGCCACTTTCCCGACGAGTCGAACGCCCGCAATCTGCGGCAGCGCCGCCAGGAGATCCTCAACGATATTACCGATACCGTAGGCGCGGTGTTTCTCGGCATGACCTACGCCTGCGCCCGCTGCCACGATCACAAGTTCGATCCGATTCTCCAGAAGGACTACTACCGGCTGCAGGCGTTCTTCGCGGGCACGCGGGCGCGCGACGATATCCCGCTGGTCGACGCCGCCGGGCTCGAGGCGCACCGCGAGAAGAAGAGTCTCTGGGAGGAAAAAACCCGCGCCAGCCGCTCTGAGATGGAGGCGCTGGTCGAGCCGCAACTCAAGAAGCTCTACGACGAAGCCTTCGTCAAGTTTCCCGAGGAGATCCAGGAGGCCGTCAACACGCCGTCCGAACAACGCACCGCCTTCCAGTGGCAGATGTACTACAAGGCGAAGCCGCAGTTGACGCAGGATCCGGCCGAAGCCGCCAAGCGGCTTCGGGGCGAGGACCGCAAGCGCTGGGAGCGGGCGACCGCCGAGATGAAGAAGTTCGCCGATCTCGATCCGGGCGAGCTGCCCGTGGGCAGCGGGGTCGTCGATGTCGGGCGCGACGCCCCGAAGACCTTTACGCTTTCGGTCGGCGTCTACGACGCGCCGATGGAGGAGGTCGAGCCCGGGTTCCTGTCGATTCTCGATCCGGCGCCGGCGGCGATCCCGCCCGTGGGCAACGCCAGCTCGACCGGCCGGCGGAGGGCGCTGGCCCGCTGGCTCACCGACCCGCGCCATCCGCTGGCGGCGCGCGTCATGGCGAACCGCCTGTGGCACTACCATTTCGGCCGCGGCCTGGTGGGCACGGGGAGCGACTTCGGCGTGATGGGCGAGTCGCCGACCCATCCGGCGCTGCTCGACTGGCTGGCGTCGACGTTCGTCGAAAACGGCTGGAGCCTGAAGTCGATGCACCGGCTGATCCTGCTGTCGAATACGTATCAGCAAGCGTCATCGAATCCGGCGGCGTCGGACACCACGAACCGCCTGTTCGCCCGCTACCCGCGGCGGCGCCTGGAAGGCGAGGCCATCCGGGACTCCATCCTGGCGGCGAGCGGCGAGTTGAATCCGAAGATGGGCGGGCCGAGCGTGTTTCCCGAGCTGCCCCCGGGTATGACCACACGCGGCGGCTGGAAGGCCAGCGAGGATCCCGGCGAGCGCAACCGCCGCAGCGTCTATGTATTCGTGCGCCGCAACATGCGCTTCCCGATGTTCGAGGCCTTCGACATGCCCGACACGCACGAGTCCTGCGCGCGGCGCAATCTCACCACCACCGCCCCGCAGGCCCTAGTGCTGCTCAACAACAAGCAGGTGCTGGCTTCCGCGCAAGCCTTCGCGGGCCGGGTGCTCGAGCAGGCCGGCCTCGATCGCAAGGCCCGCGTGGACGCGGCCTATCGGATGGCCTACTCGCGCCTGCCCAGCCCCGCCGAGCGCGACGCGGCGCTGACGTTTCTGGCCAAGCACCAGCCGATCCTCGAAGAGCGTATTGCTGAGAACCAACCGGTGGCCGTGCCGGGGAAACTTCCCGAAGGCCTGGACAAGGCCGAGGCGGCGGCCCTGGTCGACTTCTGCCACATGCTCCTCAACAGCAACGAGTTCGTCTACGTCAACTAGGAGCGCGACTATGCCGCAACCGCACGTCCCGCGCCTCTCGAGCCGCCGCGACTGGCTTCGCGGCGCCAGCGGCATGGGATCGCTGGCGCTGACCTACCTGCTGGCGCAGGATGGCTGGATGCCGCGCGCCATCGGCGCGACGGCGCCGCCCAATCCGCTGGCGCCCAAGCCGCCCCACCACCAGGCTCGCGCCAAGTCGGTCATCTGGCTGTTCATGGAAGGCGGGCCGAGCCACGTCGATCTGTTCGACCCCAAGCCGGAGCTCGAGCGGCTCGCCGGTCAGCCCATGCCGGCTTCCTTCGGGCGCCCCATCACCGCCATGGGCACCGCCAACAACTCGCTACTGCCTACCAAGCGGACATTCAAGCGATACGGCCAGAGCGGCATCCCGGTCTCCGATTGGTACCCCAACATCGCCGCCCACGCCGACGATCTGGCCGTCATCCGCTCCTGCTGGGCCAACGGCCTGAATCACGTCGGTTCGGTCTGCCAGATGAACACCGGCGACATTCTGGCCGGCCGCCCCTCCCTGGGCGCCTGGGCGACCTATGGACTGGGTACTGCCAATGAGAACCTGCCGAGCTTCGTGATCCTGCTCGACGACAAGGAGCCGTTCGGCGGGCCGAAGAACTGGTCGAGCGGCTTCCTGCCCGCCGTCTACCAGGGAACGCAGTTCCGGCAGGACGACGTGCCCATCCTCTACCTGACGCCGCCCGAGACCGTCGGCGACCGCCAGCAGCGCCACAAGCTGGAGTTCCTGGCGGAGCTCAACCGCCGCTTCGCCCTCGACAAGAGCGAGGACACCGACCTCGAGGCGCGGCTGAAATCCTACGAGCTCGCCTACCAGATGCAGTCGGCGGCGCAGGACGCCATCGATCTGGGCAAGGAATCCGACGCCACCAAGAAACTGTACGGCCTCGACAACGACCTGACGCGCCGCTTCGGCATGAACTGCCTGCTAGCCCGCCGCCTGGTGGAGCGCAACGTCCGCTTCGTCGAGCTCTATTGCGGCTCCGGCAGCGGCTGGGACGCCCACACCGATATCGAGGGCAACCACGGCAAGATGTGCAAGGTATCAGATCTGCCTATCGCCGGCCTGCTCACGGACCTGAAGGCCCGCGGGCTGCTCGAGTCCACGCTGGTGGTCTGGGGCGGCGAGTTCGGCCGCACGCCGTTCTCGGAAAAGGGCAGCGGCCGCGATCACAACCCCTGGGGCTTCTCGATGTGGATGGCCGGCGGCGGCGTCAAGGGCGGCCAGATTGTCGGCTCGACCGACGAGATCGGCCTGAAAGCGGTCGAAAGGCCGAGCCACGTGCACGACCTCCACGCCACCGTACTCCAGTTGATGGGCCTCGATCACGTCAAAGTGGTCTACCAGCACAACGGCCGCATGGAGCGCCCCACGATTGTGGCCGGCAACGTGATCCGGGAAGTGCTGGCGTAGCTCAGACGCCTTCGAAGAACTCGCTGACCTTCGCATCGAACTCCGGCAGCAGTTCGGGCTCCCGCAGCAGCTGCTCCTCAACCAGCAGTTGCGAGCTCCCGTCGGGGCGATAGACGATCACGGCTCGCTCCTCCAGAAACGCAGCCCAGACTCGGCGGCTGCCCTCGCGCAGGTATGCTCGCACCTTGCGCTCCAGTCGTGCTGCCGTCTCCGAGGAGACGACCTCTACGGCCAGATCGGGAGCCCTTCGGAAAACCCGCTGATCCAGATCCTGAGACCGTAGCCATTCCGCCGATACCCAGGCCACATCAGGAATGTAATAGGTAGCCGGCCGCAGTGCGAACATTGCTTCGGAAAAGACCTTGCCTCGCTTGGCCTGCTGGTTCCAGGCCGCCAGCAGGGCGGTGATGTTTGCCTTTGCGATTTCATGACGCGGCGCGCCGCCAGCCATTTCGATCACCACCCCTTCGTCCAGTTCCCGGCGGACGTCGTCCTTCTCCGGGAGCTCGAGGAATTGATCGACCGTTAGCAGGGTCGCTGTTGCGCTCATGCTCCCAGTATAACTCGGCGCGGTAGAATGGCACCATGTCAAAAGCGACCGTGGCTACCAATCGGGAACTCGACCTCGAGCACCTCTGGCACCAAAACGTCCAGCACCGAGGACTCGAAAACCGCCCGCCGCTCGAAGTCATCAGCGCCGACGGCTGCTATGTCTGCGCGACAGACGGGAAGCGGTATCTCGACGCCATGGCCGGACTGTTCTGCGTCAACGTCGGTTACGGCCGCCGCGAGATCGTGGAGGCCGCCGCCGGGCAGATGGCGCGCCTGCCCTATTACCCGCTGACGCAGTCCCACGGGCCAGGCGCGCAACTGGCGGCGCGGCTGGCCGAGCTTCTGCCGCGCGGGCTGAGCCGCGTGTTTTTCCTCAACAGCGGCTCGGAGGCCGTCGAGACCGCCATCAAGATGGCGCGCCAGTACGGCCGCCAGGCGCATCCCGGGCAGAACCGCTACAAGATCATCGCGCGGCATCGCGGGTATCACGGATTCACAATGGGGGCGCTTTCCGCCACCGGCCAGCCGCTGCGCAAGAACGCCTTCGAGCCGCTGGTGCCGGGCTTCTTCCACGTCGCGCCGCCCGACTACTACCGTTGCGGCTTCTGCTCGCGGGAGCCGGCCTGCACGCTGGCCTGCGCCGACGAAGTGGAGCGCGTGATCCGCATGGAAGGTCCCGAGACGGTGGCCGCGGTGATCGCCGAGCCGGTGATCGGCGGCGGCGGCATCTTCCCGGCGCCCGACGGCTACCTCGAGCGGCTGCGCGAGATCTGCGACCGGCACGGCGCGCTGCTGATCCTCGACGAGGTGATCACCGGCTTCGGCCGCACCGGCCGGCTGTTCGCGCTGGAGCACGCCGGCGTGCGCCCGGACATCCTGACGGTCGCCAAAGGTATTACCTCAGGCTACCTGCCCCTGGCCGCCGCGGTCGCGACCCAGGAAGTCTTCGAAGCCTTCGCCGGCGATCAGGAGGCGTCCAAGCTGACGCAGGTGAGCACGTTCGGCGGCCACCCGGTCTCCTGCGCGGCCGCGCTCGCCAACCTCGACATCCTCACCCGCGAGCGCCTCTGGGAGAACGCCGCGCGGGTCGGCGCCTGGCTCCTCGAGCGGCTCCGGGCGATCGATTCCCCCTGGATCGGCGAGGTCCGCGGCCGCGGGCTGCTCGCCGGACTGGAGCTGGTCGCCGACCGCGCCACGCGCGCCCCGGTCACGGAAGGGCAGATGATCCGCCTGCTGAAGACCATCCGCGAAAACGGCGTGCTGGCCGGCCGCAACAACGACACCGTCGCCGGCTATTGCAATGTCCTGATGGTGTCGCCCCCGCTCATCCTGACCCGGGAGCAGGCCGCGACGATCGCGGAGGCCATCGAAGAGGGCCTCGCGAGCCTGGCCGGCTGAGGCTTCACTCCAGCGTCGTCAGCTTCCGCTGCACCGCGTATTTGACCAGCCCCGCCAGATCGTAAATGTGCAGCTTGCGCATGAGGCTTGACCGGTAGGTATCCACGGTCTTGGCGCTGATGCCCAGGCGCGCGGCAATCTCCTTGGGCCGCAGGCCTTCCACCAGGAAGCAGATCACCTGGTATTCGCGCGGGCTCAGGCTCTCCAGCGGGTCGGCCGGAGCGCCGCCGCGCTGCCCCGCCAGCAGCTCGTCGGTCTTCAGTTGCGGCGAGAAATAGAGGCCGCCGTCCATGACGTGCCGGATGGCGTCCACCAGGTGGCGGCGGTCGTCGTCTTTGAGCACCACGCCGCTGGCGCCGGCTCCCAGAGCCTCCCGCACGATCTTCGGATCGCGGTGGACCGAAAGCACGATCATCCGCACCATGGGATTGCGCTTGTGCGTGCGCCGGATCACCTCGATGCCATGCAGCTTGGGCATGTTCAGATCCAGCACCGCCACGTCGGGCCGCAGCTCGTGGATCAATTCGAAAGCCTGTTCGCCGTCCACGGCCTGGCCCACCACGGAAAAGTCCGGTTCGTCGGCCAGCAGCGAAGCGAATCCCTGCCGCACGATGGCGTGATCGTCGGCCAGAACCAGCGTGATTTTCTTGTCTTCTCTCATCCGCCGCCCGCCGCCGTGGGAACGAAGACGGCCAGGCGCATTCCCTGGCCGGGCGTGCTTTCGATTTCCAGCCGGCCCCCGGCCGCCTCCACGCGACGGCGGATGTTGGCCAGCCCGATGCCGCGGTACGGCGCCTCCGACGTCCGGAATCCCCGTCCGTCGTCCTCGACGATCAAGCCGATGTGATTGGCCGTAAGCGGCACGCGGATCGAGACGTGCCGCGCGCCGGAGTGGCGCATCACGTTGCTCAGCGCTTCCTGCAACGTGCGGTACAAAACGGTCAGCACCGCAGGAGGAAGGTTGTCCGTGGCTCGAATTTCGTGGATCTCAACGGACAGCGTGTCGCGCAAAGCCATGGTTTCGACCATCCGCTCGACCGCCGCCGCCAGGCTGAGCTCCTTCCAGTCGGGCGGATTCAACTGGTGCGTGATGCCGCGCAGCTCTTCGAGCGTATGCAGCGTCAGTTGCTTGCAGCGGGCCAGCGCGGCGGTTACCTCCCCGTTGCCGGCGGCCGCGAGGCCCCGGCGCTCCACCAGCTCGAGGTTCAGCAGGATCCCGATCAGCGACTGGCTGGCGGTGTCGTGTAATTCGCCCGCGATGCGCCCGCGCTCGGCCTCGATCGCTTCCGCGACAGCCGAATCCAACGGTGACGAAGCGCCGCTCGGCGCCGCGTGAAGGTAACGGCCCTCCAGAGCCTGCTCGACCCCCAGGAGAAAAAGGTTCTGGCCCCCGCGGCGGCGGCAAAGCTCCGCCAGCGCGCGGTTCACCCGCGACACCCGCTCGGCCGGAGGTTCCGCCGGCGGTCGTGAGGCGAAAGCCGGAGCTGCCATCTTTTCCTGTCACTATACCGGAAAACCCCTAGGAGATACAAGTGTCGCGCCTTCGTAAATTCTTGACACGCTGGTTCTTCTCAGTAATCTCCTAGTACTTTTCCTAATTTGGGCCTGACGGTACTATGGCCGAGGTTGGTTTTTGAAGTGTTCAGGTAGTTGGCGAGTTTGCTTCTCAAGGATGCGTGCTATACTGGCCGCTGCTTGCGGCCCGCGACGCGGCCGGCGCTTTTGAAATGGATCCGAAGGGATGGCTGAAAAACGGCGGGTGGATGGTGGCGGCAGGCGCCGCGCTGGTAGGCGCAGGGCTGTTGCGCAGCATCGCCCCGGCGCCGCGTCCAGCGCCGCGCTCGGAGCCGGAGCCCGCGCCACCGCCGCCGCAACCGAAATCGGAACCTGACCTTTCAGCGGTGCATCAGCGCATCGAGCGCCTGGAAAAACGCGTCGTGCAATGCGAGGCCGATCGGGCGCCGGGAACGATTGAAGAAACAGCGCGCGCGGCGGCCGAGAACGTCGTGGGCGCCAAGATCGCCGGCCTCGACGACCGGCTGACCGAACAAGTCCGGGCGATCGAAAAGCTGCAAAAGGCCTCCGAGAAGACCGACGCGCTGCTCGAGCGATTGATGGATGTGCTGCAGGCCGTGCTGGACCAGTCAGGCCAGCGCGAGGCGGAAGGCAAGGCCGCGCGCCAGTCTCCAGCCGCCTAGCGTTAGTACACTGATTCGCAATTACGGTGACGTATCCGTCAGGCGGTACGGGCTACCGAGGACTCAGCGTAGCACAGGACCGGCGCGTGAGCCGGCGCGTGAGCCACTCATAATACGTCATTGCGGCTGAGGTCGAGCCGCTGTTGCGGCGGGCGCTGGAGTTGCAGCAGGGAATCAGTGCATAATAGGCAGCATGAGGCGGCTGCGTAGGGCTGCACCGGCTGCCCTCTGTTGCGCAGGCGGGCTGCTGCTTGCGGAGCAGGGCATCCTGGTGGTGCACGTCAAGGATCCCCAGCGCCGGGCAATTTCCGGCGTACAGCTCGGTACCGAGGGAGACGGCTCGACAGGCCCGCCCACTGACCGGGCCGGCAAGACCCGAATCAAGCTGGCCCCCCAGACCAGGCCAAAGACTTGGGTAACGCTGCAAATCGTTAAGGCGCCCCGGGAGCTGGTTTTCATCTCGCCGTGGGACAACCGCGCGCTAGTGCCGCCGTTTGAAAACGAATCGGAAAACTACGTGCCGGTGGTGCTGGCGGAGCGGGGGGACCGGGCGCTGCTCGAGAGCGGAGCTGCGCTGCTGGCGATGGCAGCGAGAATCAACAAGGCGGTTGCCCCGGCGGCAGCCAAAGAGCCGACCAGCGATGAGCGGCGGCGTACGGCTCTCGCTGACATTGCCAAGACCTACGGGCTTGCCCCGGACGAGGTAGACCGCGCCATTCGCGCCTGGGGCCGCAAGACGGAAGATGTGTACGAAAAGGGCCTGGCGGCGCTGTATGAGAAGAACTACCCGGAGGCGAGCAGGCAACTATCAGAGTCTCTGCGGATACGGGAGGCGGAGTTAGGAAAGGCTCAGGCCGAGGTCGCCGACGCGGCGTTCTTTCTTGGCCAGTCGCGGTACCAGGAGGGCAAATATCGTGAATCGGCGGCGGCTTATCAGAGAGCAGCGAGCCTCCGTCCGGATGACAGCGGGGTCTTGAACAATCTGGGAGTAAGCTTGGCAGGCGCGGGCGATTACGCGGCGGCGGAGCCGCTATACCGCCGGGCGCTGGCAATCGCTGAGAAGGCGCTGGGGGCGGAGCATCCCAGCGTGGCGACAAGTTTGAACAACCTGGCCTCGTTGCTGCAGGACAAGGGGGATTACGCGGCGGCGGAGCCGCTGTGCCGCCGGGCGCTCGCGATCCGTGAGAAGGCGCTGGGGGCGGAACATCCCAACGTGGCGACAAGTTTGAACAACCTGGCGGCGTTGCTGCGGGACAAGGGGGACTACGGGGCGGCGGAGCCGCTGCACCGCCGGGCGCTGGCGATCCATGAGAAGGCGCTGGGGGCGGAGCATCCCAGCGTGGCGACAAATTTGAACAACCTGGCGGCGTTGCTGTGGGCCAAGGGGGACTACGCGGCGGCAGAGCCGCTGTCCCGCCGGGCGCTGGCGATCGATGAGAAGACGTTAGGGGCGGAGCATCCCAGCGTGGCGACAAATTTGAACAACCTGGCCGGGTTGCTGAAGGCCAAGGGGGATTACGCGGCAGCGGAGCCGCTGTACCGCCGGGCGCTGGCGATCGATGAGAAGGCGCTGGGGGCGGAGCATCCCGACGTGGCGACAGATTTGAACAACCTGGCCGGACTGCTCCAGGACAAGGGGGATTACGCCGCGGCAGAGCCGCTGTCCCGCCGGGCGCTGGCGATCCGTGAGAAGGCGCTGGGAGCGGAGCATCCCGACGTGGCGTCAAGTTTGAACAACCTGGCGTTGTTGCTGACGACCAAGGGGGATTACGCGGCGGCGGAGCCGCTGTACCGCCGGGCGCTGGCGATCCTTGACAAGGCGCTGGGGGCGGAACATCCCAACGTGGCGGCCAGTTTGAACAACCTGGCGGAGTTGCTGAAGGCCAAGGGGGATTACGCGGCGGCGGAGCCGCTGTACCGCCGGGCGCTGGCGATCCGTGAGAAGGCGCTGGGAGCGGAGCATCCCGACGTGGCGCAGAGTTTGAACAACCTGGCAGCGTTGCTGCACGACAAGGGGGATTACGCGGCGGCGGAGCCGCTGTACCGCCGGGCGCTGGCGATCCGTGAGAAGGCGCTGGGAGCGGAGCATCCGGACGTGGCGACAAGTTTGAACAACCTGGCGAGCTTGCTGCACGACAAGGGGGATTACGCGGCGGCGGAGCCGCTGTACCGCCGGGCGCTGGCGATCCGTGAGAAGGCGCTGGGAGCGGAGCATCCCGACGTGGCGCAGAGTTTGAACAACCTGGCAGCGTTGCTGCTCGACAAGGGGGACTACGCGGCTGCGGAGCCGCTGCACCGCCGGGCGCTGGCGATCCGTGAGAAGGCGCTGGGAGCGGAGCATCCGGACGTGGCGACAAGTTTGAACAACCTGGCGAGCTTGCTGCACGACAAGGGGGATTACGCGGCGGCGGAGCCGCTGTACCGCCGGGCGCTGGCGATCCGTGAGAAGGCGCTGGGGACGGAGCATCCCGACGTGGCGACAAGTTTGAACAACCTGGCGTGGTTGCTGAAGACCAAGGGGGATTACGCGGCGGCGGAGCCGCTGTACCGCCGGGCGGTGGAAATAGCCGAGAAAGCACTCGGGCCGGAGCACCCGAATGTGCAGACAGTGCGCAAGAACCTGAGAGCGCTGGAAGAGAAGATTCGCTCTGCCGGGCCGAACCCGCGAAAGCAGCCATAGCCCCACGCACAACCATGGTCAAACTCTTTGAAACCGCCGCCGGTATCTCCAACCAGTGGGCGCTGGCAGCGTTCGCGATCGCGGCCATTCTCTACCTGGTTCTGAAGCGGCGCGGGAAGGTGCCCGCCATCGCCTGGGCGTGCATTGTCGCCATACTCATCATCGGACTGGTTCCTATACTCGCTTCGACGTATCTGGAAAGAACGCTCCGTGAGAAGGCGCTGGGAGCGGAGCATCCCGAGGTGGCGACAGATTTGAACAACCTGGCGAGCTTGCTGCACGACAAGGGGGATTACGCGGCGGCGGAGCCGCTGTACCGCCGGGCGCTGGCGATCCGTGAGAAGGCGCTGGGGGCGGAGCATCCTAACGTGGCGGCAAGTTTGAACAACCTGGCGGAATTGCTGCGGGTCAAGGGGGAGTACGCGGAGGCGGAACCGCTCTACCGCCGGGCGCTGGCGATCCGTGAGAAGGCGCTGGGAGCGGAGCATCCCGACGTGGCGCAGAGTTTGAACAACCTGGCGGAGTTGCTGAGAACCAAGGGGGATTACGCGGCGGCGGAGCCGCTGTACCGCCGGGCGCTGGCGATCCATGAGAAGGTGCTGGGGGCGGAGCATCCCAGCGTGGCGACAAGTTTGAACAACCTGGCGGTGTTGCTGCGGGACAAAGGGGACTACGCGGCGGCGGAGCCGCTGTGCCGCCGGGCGCTGGCGATCCGTGAGAAGGCGCTGGGGGCGGAGCATCCCAGCGTAGCGACAAGTTTGAGCACCCTGGCGCTCTTGCTGCAGTCCACAGGGAATTACGCGGCGGCGGAGCCGTTGGACCGCCGGGCGCTGGCGATCCGTGAGAAGGCATTGGGGGCGGAGCATCCCGACGTGGCGACAAGTCTGAACAACTTGGCGGCGTTGCTGCAGGACCAGGGGAATTACGCGGCAGCGGAGCCGCTGTACCGCCGAGCGCTGGCGGTCCGTGAGAAGGCGCTGGGGGCGGAGCATCCCAGCGTCGCGACAAGTTTTAACCACCTGGCGGAGTTGCTGCGGGCCAAAGGGGATTACGTGGCTGCGGAGCCGCTGTACCGCCGGGCGCTGGCGATCGCTGAGAAGGCACTGGGGACGGAGCATCCCGACGTGGCGGCAAGTTTGAACAACCTGGCGGCGTTGCTGCTGGACAAGGGGGATTACGCGGCTGCTGAGCCGCTGTGCCGCCGGGCGCTGGCGATCTATGAGAAGGCGCTGGGGACGGAGCATCCCGACGTGGCGGCAAGTTTGAACAACCTGGCGGCGTTGCTGCTGGACAAGGGGGATTACGCGGCTGCTGAGCCGCTGTACCGCCGGGCGCTGGCGATCGCTGAGAAGGCACTGGGGACGGAGCATCCCGACGTGGCGGCAAGTTTGAACAACCTGGCGGCGTTGCTGCTGGACAAGGGGGATTACGCGGCTGCTGAGCCGCTGTGCCGCCGGGCGCTGGCGATCTATGAGAAGGCGCTGGGGGCGGAGCATCCCTACGTGGCGAGAGGTTTGAACAACCTGGCCGGACTCCTGAAGGCCAAGGGGGACTACGCGGCGGCGGAGCCGCTGTACCGCCGGGCCCTGGCGATCGCTGAGAAGGCACTGGGGGCGGAGCATCCCGACGTTGCGGCAAGTTTGAACAACCTGGCGTTGTTGCTGAAGGCCAACGGGGACTACGCGGCGGCAGAGCCGCTGCACCGCCGGGCGCTGGCGATCCATGAGAAGGCGCTGGGGGCGGAGCATCCGGACGTGGCGACAGGTTTGAACAACCTGGCGGCGTTGCTGCGTGCCAAGGGGGATTACGCGGCGGCGGAGCCGCTGCACCGCCGGGCGCTGGCGATCCGTGAGAAGGCGCTGGGAGCGGAGCATCCCGACGTGGCGACAGATTTGAACAACCTGGCGTTGTTGCTGAAGACCAAGGGGGATTACGCGGCGGCGGAGCCGCTGTTCCGCCGGGCGGTGGAAATAGCCGAGAAAGCACTCGGGCCGGAGCACCCGAATGTGCAGACATTCCGCAAGAACCTGAGAGCGCTGGAAGAGAAGATTCGCTCTGCCGGGCCGAAGTCGCGAAAGCAGCCATAGCCCCACACACAACCATGGTCAAACTCTTTGAAACCGCCGCTGGTATCTCCAACTAGTGGGCGCTGGCAGCGTTCGCGATCGCGGCCATTCTCTACCTGGTTCTGAAGCGGCGCGGGAAGGTGCCCGCCATCGCTTGGGCGTGCATTGTCGCCATACTCATCATCGGACTGGTTCCTATACTCGCTTCGACGTATCTGGAAAGAACGCGGCTGGTGGATCAGGCCTCGGCGATCTACCGCGTCCGCGTGACGGTTCTCGACGCCCAGCACATGCCGGTGGATGAAGCCAGGGTCTGGTCTTCGATCGGCGGGGAAGCCAAGAAAGTTGCCGGCGGTTGGCAGTTCGATATCCCCGCCGCGACCAAGCCCGCCGGCGGCAAGCTCACTGTCTATGCCGGCGTCGCCAGCGCCTTCCTTGCGGGCCGCAGCGATCTTCTGCTGGCGGAGGACCGCCAACCCGACAACTGCCGTGCAGCTCGCCAAGGATACGTCAGCCACCGTCCGCGGCATCGTTGTGGACGGCTCCGGGAAAGCACTGGCCGGTGCGCGCGTCAGCGTGACCGGCCAGGAATCGGAAGCAGTGCTGACACCGGCGGGCGGCAATTTCCTGCTGCCCGCCCACGCCGCCGGCGGCCAGCAGGTGCTGGTACGCGCGGAGAAAGAGGGCTACGCCCCGCTCACCCAGTGGCACCCGG
>Ga0247727_10002871_pt1 | contig 38901 bp, 40 predicted proteins | sample WisWelCaveWW1625_FD_202498 | JGI IMG/M metagenome (GOLD analysis project Ga0247727, IMG submission 202498) | Biofilm microbial communities from Wishing Well Cave, Virginia, United States - WW16-25 | ecosystem: Environmental > Aquatic > Deep subsurface > Groundwater > Cave microbial mat | place...
CAGACGTAGAATTGAAGTTCATTTGCATCACCATGCCGCCTTGGCCAGGCGAATCAGAAGCTACTTATGTCAAGGGTATATGGCAGCCAACGATTTGATGTTGTTCTATCAATCAGAAGAGCAGAATGGGGAGAAGATGGCTAACCCAGCGTGCACTGGACGCTGGGGAGTCTGCCGCATTTTCGAGCATTTTTCTGGCTTCGGGTTTTTCCTGCTATCAAACATTTTCCCAGCCCGCCCCACCACCACTAACGCAAACCGTTGAACGAACCCTGATGATATAGGTGGTAATGAGAAAACTCAAGCATAATCCGGTCGTTGGCTATCATGCAATCGATCTAACCGTTTGCGTTAGTGGCAGGTGGGTGGACTGAGACTCGCTGTCGAACCGGAAAAAACCTAACGCCGAGAAAAATGCCTGAAAACGCGGCGCATACCCACCTGTCCACCGCACGCTGTGTTGGGCGCTTTCTGCCTTTCGCAATTTACTCACAAACGGACCCTCCCCAAGAATGCCAATCAAATGAAAAATACCACGAAACCAAACTCTTTTCTTGCCAGAGAGACCATCAGAGATTACACATTCGACACGAATATCCACACCCCCTTCCGCCCGCCCCGCCTTGAACCGGAGCGGAAAGGACGATTTCAAGTTTTCTTTGGCGGCAAATTCTGCTATCAATTTTATTTTGTCATGAAGATGGAAAATTTAATAACCACCCCGCAAGCGAAGTGGTTATTAAAAGGAACTTCCGCGCCGCGATGCCACCCCTGCCCTGGCTAAAAAAGCATTAAGCCTCATGACGAGGTCGCCACGGCTCGTGCCCGTGCGTGAACCAGACCAGCTCGGGGTCGAGCGCGAGCACCCGCAGCTGGCCTTCAGTGTGCGGTTCGTCGAGCTCGCCGAACCAAACCGCCACGTCGCCGCCGACGACGACCGGACGCCCGCCAGTCTCGATGACGACCATCTGCGACCCGCGTGTGTGGCCCGGCGCCGGGACGAGCCGGAGCCCGGGAAGCAGTTCGAGCTCGCCGTCGACCGGCACGTACTGCACGCCGGGCGCATCGACCCACTCGCGAATAGTGTAGTCGTCCTTGCTGCGCGCGTCGTCGAGCTCCAAACGCTGGACGTAGATCGGCCTGCCGGCGAAGAGGTGGTTGCCACCACAGTGGTCGAAGTGCAGGTGTGTGTTGACGACGATGTCAATGCCGGCAAGGTCGAAGCCCTGCTCGCTCAGTGGACGGAGGCGGGGATCAAGGTCGGCCGCCGCCGGGTGCAGCTCCGTCATGCCGGTGTCGACCAGCACACGCGCATCGGGATGGTCGATGATGTGCACGTAGACCGGCATCCGCTCGCCCTCGGCGAGCAGGTCGGCAACTTGGATTGGCGTGATGGTGATTTCCTTTTTCATGGTTCTTATTTTACCAAATGTTCTATAGAGTCAGCCGCCCAACAATGAGCGTGATGGGACCCGCAGGAAGCGAGTTGAATCCAGTGTTTGCGACCGAAGGCAAAGCGTGGGAGGCCGCCAAACGCTATGGGCAGGAGAAATATTTCCTCATGGCGGGGGAACTCTGGCTAGGCGGCGTCTTGGGCGGCATTATTTGTAGTAGGATTCAGATCGCTTACGTGCTTCGCTCACTTACGGCGCGGCGTCTCAAGACCAGGCCGCCGGCGGCTAAAGCTAAAATCGTGGCGATCAGTATTGCCCAGATGTACGAAGTCTGAATGGTTGAAGGTGAAGCGGAAGAAGCGGAAGCCGGCTGGGCGGCAGGTTGCTCCTCACTCTTGGCAGACTCGATTACTGGCGCGGCTACTGCTGGAGCGACTGCCACCCCAGCTTGGAGAGTGATGTTGTAGGAGTCTGTCAAGCCGCGGAAGGCGGCTTCGGCATCCGGGGGCAACTGACCCCACTGGTCAACAGTCTGCAAAGATTCTCCGTTGAGCCTGCCTGTATAGTGCACATAGCCTGGCTGGCCTTCTTCGGCTGCGTAGTACTCCATCTGGACATACGGAACGAGTTTGCCATCCAGGTTCAGATAGGCGGTAATCTGATAACCCTCTCCAAGATTCTCGGGCGGTTTGACACTTCTGGCTTGATCAAAAAACCCCGTTTCTTCCAGCTTTCTCATACCACCCGGATGATCAAGGGTTATTTCGTCCTTTATGCCGGGACCGCTGATGGTCAACATACCAAGTTCCTTGGCGAAGACCACCATGGAGGGGATCGCCAACAGGGTGATCATCAAGACGAGGAACCAGGTACGACGCTGGGTTTTGTTCATGATAAACGCTCCTTTCGGGGAATTGAATGCCACCGGTTTTGGCGGCATTTGACGTATCTACAGGCTATACACCTCCTGGGACTGTCAGGTTCCCGTCAGCAAAATCAATTTTTAGGGGACAATCTTGTATAGCTTGCCGCTATCTCCAACGGGACCGACACCCGGATCCTTCGTAAGCAGATATAGTTCCCCGGTTTTATCCTGTCCGATACCGAGCAATTGCCCTACTCCAGACTCGTTTGCGGTTTCGACCTGGATTTCCATGAAATCCCAATCGCCGGAATCCGATGTGGGAGGGTAGGCAGCGAATACATGTCCGTTGCCTCTCCCCCAATCACCAAAGATGTAGCTGCCATTTAATTCAGGGATTGATGTACCGCGATAGACCACCCCGCCTATCACTGCAGACAGATCATCTTGATGGGGATACGCGAGTATCGGCTCAGACAACCCTTGAGTTGAGCACTGTTCGAGCGGCTGACTCCAACGCTGGGAGTTAAAGCAACTCGTCCCTTCACGGATTGGCCATCCATAATTCCCGCCTGCCACCACCAGGTTGACCTCTTCCATCATTGCCTGTCCCACATCTACAACGAACAAACGGGTCTCTTCACTTGTGATGTCAAACGAAAAGCGATAAGGGTTGCGAAATCCATAGGCATAGACTTCGCCAACGCCGCCGCCGTCGATAAGCTGGTTATCAGCGGGGATCAAATAATTTCGTACGGGATCAGCCGTCCCGTTGACATTGATGCGCAGAATTTTTCAAAGCAGAGAAAAAGTATCTTGCGCATATTTTCCTGCCTCGTTCGCCGGATCACGGACGCTATCTCCTGTCGCAATATATAAATATCCATCGGGACCAAAAGCCAGATGACCCGCTTCATAGTTGTAACCGGGTTTATCCAGTGTCAGCAACACGCGCTCAGAGGACGGATCAGCCTGATCAGGATCGTCTTCAGAAACCGTAAATTCAGAGATGTATGTCGTGTGGTCCCATTCACCCGGAGATAGTCCTTTTCGGAGAAGTCCGCTGTAGGAAACATAGAAACGAAAATTTTTGGCGAAGTCCGGATGGAAAGCAAGCCCGAGTAGTCCGCGTTCATCATAAAACGAGTTCAGCGGTACAAGGTTCGCGCGCAAATCAAGAAACGGTCGCTCGATCCGCCCGCCTGCCGAGATAACCCAAATCAATCCCACCTGATCCACCACAAACAAACGGTCACTCCCATCTTCGGGAGTGACCAATGCAACCGGGGAAGTGAACCTTTCGGCAACCAACGCCAGTTTGACTCTCGGCGGGATGCTCGCACGCATGTTGCATCCGCTCAAACTGAATGAGAATAGAGTACTCAATACTGCGATAACTCGGATCACCTTCATTTTTCCATTAAGATTCTCGCCGCTCTCCTCCCAATCTCCACCGCGAAGTTCGTGCCGCGGTCCCATGGGTAGCCAACTATCAAGTCAAGATATCCAGTATTTCCTTCCACAGGGAACTCAATCCCAATCGAGTTATCCATTTCTCTATATACCTAATATCGAGCTGATCTTTCCTTGCCCGCAAGATCGCCGCGATATCGCGGGAATGTTTCGATTGTTTGCTGATCCCAAAATAGATGAGTTTATAGAGAATCAGGTCTTCTGGAGAGTGGATGTAAACATACCCAATCGGGGGACCGTAATCTACACGTTGCCTGCGTTGAAATGCGCTGAGACGGAGTTCGTCTCCAGAACGCATCGGATATAAATCCGCTTTAAGACCGCTATGGATGTGAATCGCATTAATGGGAATATCCGCGCGGTCTTGTAGGATGGTATCCAAGATGACCTCAGCAGGAACGAGCATATCCCTTTTCTCCAACTCCTTTGAAAATTTGTTAATCGCTTCAATCGGGAGGTTGATGACAAAATCCAAATCCTGGGTTGCGCGTGGCTCTCCCCAAGCCCATTCTGCAATCGCACCACCGATCAGATATTCGACATCCGCCGCCTCCAATGCTTCGATCACCAACTTAAGGAAACCGGTGATATCCAAAGGAGCATCTCTCATGGCATATACGCTCGTTGCAGCGCCATACGATTGGCTTCAGTCGGAGACAGGTTTGGATTTTCCTGGCGAATTCGGTACGCTACCACGTTCCGCGCCGTATCGCTAATGGAACATCCTTGATGGAAGCGATCCGCCGGAGATAACCGCTGATAAATATCAATCTGGCGTTGGTCAACCTCTGTGACACTACCGCGCAATATTTGCTGGAGTTCAGAAGATAAGGCTGGTTGCCCATGAAAATAATAGCCAGGTTGTTCCTTGCCCCGACAATATGCCAACAAGCAGCCTTTGGATTTCAAGGTCTGTTTTACAACCTGCATGTCTCGATGGAATGTAGATTCTTCGGAAGATGTTCCAAAACAATTCTTTCCCAACCTGAGTTCAACCCTCGCAATTAATTGCGACCGGGTTAGATAGCGTTCATGCTGAAGAATCTCAAGCAAGGCAATGCGACGGGAAATCGTTAGGTTGCCCTTTATTCCTTCTTGGGTATTCAACAGGAGACTGCTCTTCATTTTGGCATTAATTATACGCCACTATCTCCCCGCAATCATTCTCGCCGCGCGTCGTCCAATCTCCACTGCAAAGTTTGTACCCCGATCCCACGGATAGACCTGACTCATCGAAGCGAAATACAATCCGTCAATCGGCGTTTGGATCGCGGGAATATTCTTGGAATGATTCACCAATGGCACAGGCTGGGCATAATTTGTTTTGTTCACCCAAATTTTCTTAACCCAACTCTTTTCAAAAGCAGGGTTGAATTTCTTGAGGGCGGGTGTGAACCGCTCCAACAACTCATCATCACTCATCGAAAAATATTCGTGACCCACCTCCAGATAATCGCCCGCGTACACGATGTAATCACCGCCGAAATGGTCCTTCGATACGAAATTCGTATGTTCCACCAACGCCAGCATCGGGTAGCCCGCATCCTTCGGCAGGTTGAACCAGTAATAGCCCTGTTCCGATAACTGATGCTTGAGCGAAAGCACCATCACCACCGCGCCCATGGACTTCAACTCGAGCAATCCCTTCAAGTAATTTTCAGGAAGATCGGAACATAACTTCGCCATCAGGTTTGGGGACGCGGTGACCAAAACTTTATCGAACGACTCGACGATCCCGCCCGCGTCAATTGATAGACCTCTATCCTGATTCCGTTTAATGAACTTGACCTGCGTCCCGAGCCGGATCTCCACACCCATGCGGCGCAGTTTCTCTGCGAATAGATCAGCAAACTTCTGAAAGCCTCCCTCGAATGTGCCCAGGCGCGTCGTCCGCGCCTTGATGCGCGCCCACATCCACGCCATGTTGACATCCTTATAAAACGGACCAAACTTCCCGATCAACAGGGGCTTCCACATTTGTTCGTAGACGTGTTTCCCAGCCCACCTCATCATCCACTCGTCGGCAGTGACCTTTTCCAGCGCGCGCCAGTCGTTCGTGAGGCGGAGAAAGAGTCCGACGAAGCCAAAGCGAATTTTGTTCAGACCAAACCCAAGCCCAGGAAAGCGAAGCGCATTGAGGATCGAGTCGAAGGGGTAAAACTTCTCTCTATAATACATCACCGTCAACGGGCGCGGGAAGATCACCTTGTCCATCCAGCCCAACTCGTCGATTAACTCCATCATCGAACGGTCCGATTGAAACCAGTGATGGTAAAACTTCTCGACAGACCAGTCCCAAAGGGGTTCTTTGAATCCAGAAGCAAGCCCACCAACGTAATCGGCAGATTCAAATATTGTTATTTCGTGCCCTGCTTTTTTTAGATCATACGCGGCCGCCATCCCACCAAACCCTGCGCCAACAATTGCGATTTTCATTACCTCTCCGTTAACGCTCCATCGGGGTCTGAGACCCCGATGGAGCAAGTTTATTTGTTTCTTTGCTCGATCTTTTCAGCAAGGACTTTGAGCTTGCCCCATTTTTGCCGTACGACATAGATCATGGCAAGCGTTTGCAACCAGCGCGGATCGCATTGTGCATTCTCTGCCAGTTGTTCGAAAACTTCCATTGCCTGATCGTCCGTACGCCGGGTCTTTGAATATTCAGCTGCCAATTGCAGAAGGTAGGCTTCTCGCTGTTTCCGCAGTTGGGTATCCTGTGTGAGTTTGGCGCGTTGTTTTTCCACCAGCCCCTGAACACGGACGACCGCAGTTTCGAGTTCCTCCACCGTGAACGGCTTGACCAGATATTCCTGCACGCCGACGGAGATGGCTGTGCGGAAGGCGGAGGCGTCCTTCTCGGCGGAGATGATGATGCAACCCGTCTCTGGGTAAACCTTTGCGATTTCCTGATACGCGGTCAGCCCGTCCATTTCAGGCATGTTGATATCGAGCAGGACGATATCGGGATGATGCTCGGTCGCAAACTGGACAGCCTGCACGCCGTTTGCGGCAATAGCGACCACCTCCACGTCGTCAATAGTGGCGAGCATGAGGCGGGTGTTGCGGCGGGTCTCCTGAACGTCGTCGGCGATCAGCACCTTTAGTTTCTTTTTGATGGATAGTTCGGGTCCAGCCATAGGGACACCTTGCCTTTTGGTTTTGGTTGCTCCTCAACCAATTATTTCCAAGTATAACCCACCAGAATCGCTCGTTTCACAACTTTTCCGTTTCAGCTCTGAGTGTATCGCTCCACTTAATTCCCTCGCGCGCCAGATAATACGCTCCCAACAAAGTGATCGGAAGCCACAACGCGACGTGCAGGGTTAGCGTGTATCCCGCCGCAGTGGCTTGGTCCACCCCGTACGCGGTGAGCACGGCAATGCCAGGCGCGTCGAATGTGCCGATGTAGCCCGGGGCGGAGGGGATGGTCGTCGCGAGATTCACGATCCCGTTCATGAGCATCAACGCAAAGAAAGAGATGTTGAAATCGAAGGCCTGCATGACGAACCAGTACTTGCCCGTCTCCAACAGCCAGATGACGACCGATGTGAAAAAGACCATCAACACATTGAATGGCGAACGGAGCGACGCCAGCCCATCGAGAAATTTATTCGTGACACTGATCAGCCTTGAGTGCATTTGTCGTGGAGTGAAGCGGACCAACAGCCAGAGTGCGATTTTCATCGTGATGTGAGGAAACATTGCCGCGAGTAAAAAGACGCTCAACGCGCCGAGGAAGACTCCCGTTCCGATTACCGCCACTTGTTGGATGTTGCCGACGAACCCGGATGAACTGGTAAGTTTGGCAAGTTCAGGGAGGTTGAGGAAAACAAACGCAAGCATCACCACGCCGTCGAAGATGCGCTCCACGATGATGGTTGCGAGAGATGCGGAAACCGACACGCCCTCTTTGCGCTTGAGAATGACTGCGCGCAACACTTCCCCTGCGCGCGCGGGGTAAATGTTGTTGCCCATGTATCCAATCGTTGTGATGGGGAACATCGTTTTGGTAGATATCTCTTTGATGGGCTTGAGGAGGTAGTGCCATCTCCACGCGCGCACCCACACGCCGATAAAATAAACGCCGATGCCGGGGATGAGCCACCTATAGTTCGCTTCTTGAACTGCGCCCCAGAATTCATTGAGTTTCAATCCGCGTAATGCAAGCCAGATAAAAAGGATGCTGATCAACACCCCGAGCCAGAATTGCCATTTTTTCATAGAGAAGGATTTTACCATTGCCAATGTCATTGCGAGCCGCCGTCAGGAGGCGTGGCAATCTCGTGTAACATGAAAACATAAGATTGCTTCGTTGCTTCTCTCCTCGCAACGACATAATGAACGATATAATCTCGTGATGCAATTAAACCACCCCGCGCCTGATTTCGAATTGCCCGATTTGCAAGGCAAACTTCACAAATTGAGCGACTATCGCGGGAAGATCGTCATTGTCAATTTTTGGTCGGCCGAGTGCCCGCATTCGGAGCGGACGGATCGCGTGGTCGTCGAGTTTCTGGCGCGTGCAAACGGAGAGGTGGAGTTGCTGTCCATAGCGGCGAATCGAAGCGAGTCTGCTCACAGCGTGGAAGAGGCTATTAAAACGCGGTGCATCTCCACGGTCCTGATTGATGCGGAGCAGGTCGTTGCGAATCTTTATCAAGCCATGGCGACTCCGCATGTCTTTGTGATGGATCGGGAGGGCATCCTGCGTTATCGCGGCGCAGTGGATGACGTTCGATTCCGTGAGCCAAAAGCCACTCGCTTCTTTCTAGAAGAGGCGGTGGAGGCGTTGCTCGACGGGCGTTTGCCTGCGTTGACCGAAACGCTGGCATATGGTTGCGCCATCGTGCGTGAAGTTTGATAGAATCAGACCATGCCCGTTGAAACTTCAGCACGCGTCGCTTTTTTGAAGAAAATCCATCTCTTCTATGGGTTGGACGATAACGCGCTTCTGGATGTCGCGGAAGAGTTGGAGGAATTACCGGTTCTCAAAGACGGTGTGGTGTTTAAACAGGATAGCCCAGCTGAAAGTTTTTACATGATCTTTGGCGGCAGTGTACGCATAGTCCGCAAGCAGGATGGGAAAGAGATGCAACTTGCAGTTCTGGTGAAGAACGATTATTTTGGCGAACTGGCATTGGTGGCAAACCGGCGCAGGTCGGCGACGGTTACTGCACTGGCAGACACATCGTTGCTTGTATTGTCGCGCAGTGATTTCGAAAAACTTTTCAAAGAACATCCAGATCTAAAGAATAATCTCGAAGTGGCTGTGAAAAGCCGCCAGCTCGCGCGCAGGTTGCGATTCAAATGGCTGAGGTCCGATGAGGTCATATATTTTCTGGCGCGAAAGCATCCGATCGCCCTGTATACAAAATTAATTCTGCCGATCTTTGCGCTGGTCCTCCCGCTGGGTTTGATCTATGCCTATTTTTTCATTGTTCCGTATTTTATCGCGGCGCTGGCAGGGGGAGGGTTGTTGGTCGCGATTGCCTTGTGGATCACATGGCTGGCGATTGATTGGGGCAACGATTATTACATTGTTACCAATCAACGCGTGGTGTGGCTCGAAAAAGTCATCGGCGTGTACGACAGCCGACAGGAATCTCCGCTCAGCATGGTTGTCTCTGTGGGCATCGAAGCCGAGCAGTTCGGGCGCATCCTTGATTATGGCAATGTGATCGTACGGACTTTTGTAGGAAAGATCGCATTCAACATCGTCAATCACCCGACGCAAGCCGCCCACATGGTGGAGGAGTACTGGCAGAGGACAAGGGAAGCGGCGGTGAGCATGGAAAAGGAAGCGATGAAGGATTCACTTCGCAAGCGACTCGGAATCCCGATTCCTCCGAGGCCGGTAACTGCTTCTGATCAACCGACTACATCCGTGCCCAAGCGCAGCGGTGCGGCTCTGCTGAAGTTACTTGGAGCGAACACACTCAAACTTCGCTACGAAACAGGCGATAGTGTCACCTATCGCAAGCATTGGGTGGCGCTCATCAGGGAATCACTGATTCCCTTTCTCGGCACCCTTGCAATTCTGGGATTACTCTTTTTTCGAATAATCCAACTCGCTTTTATTCCAGACGAAGATTTTATTTCGCTTGCCACCGGCTTGACAGTTGATGCCTGGGCAGGCGCATTGTTGATCGCGCTGGTTCCGATTGGATTATGGTTTGTTTATCGGGTGCTGGATTGGAGCAATGATAAGTTTGAAGTAACCTCAGAGCAGATCATTGATATTGACCGCATACCCTTTGGCACCGAGAAGCGAAACGCCGCCCAACTTGAGAGTATTTTGAGCACCAGCTATGAACGCTTGGGCATTTTGGGAAACCTGTTCAATTTTGGCACGGTATACATCACCGTCGGTGGGAATAAACTTGCCTTTGAAGATGTACTCGACCCTGCCACCGTCCAATCGGATATTGACCGCCGCCGTAATGCGCGGCAACAAAAAAAGACGGAAGCCACGGTCGCCGCTGAACGCGAACGCATGGCAGAATGGCTGGCGACCTATCATCACAATTCCGAAGAATTTCGAAGAGAAGAAGAGAGGAAGAGGAATCAGAATAATGGCTCTGCGTAAGATCGTTACACTTCCTGAACCTGTACTGCGGCGCAAGGCTCGCACAGTCACCACGTTTGATAAAAACCTGCAATCTTTGATAGACGACATGATCGAAACCATGCGCGAGGCCCCGGGTGTAGGTCTCGCCGCTCCGCAGGTCGGTCTTTCTGAGCGATTGATCGTCGTGGAATACGCGGAAGGGGATGAAGAAGACTCTGATCAAGCGGATAGCGAGAGAAAAACAAAACCGAAGAAACTCTTTGTGTTGATCAACCCCGAAATTGTAAAGGTCTCAGAAGAGACGTTGATGGGCGTGGAAGGTTGCCTGTCTATTCCAAATATTGTCGGCGAAGTGGAACGCCATGCGGCGGTGCAAGTGAAAGGATTGAATCGCCACGGTAAGCCGGCGAGGATCAAAGCTAAGGGCTGGCTGGCGCGCATCTTCCAGCACGAGATTGATCACCTGAACGGCACCCTGTTTCCTGACCGCGCCACGCACGTCTGGCAGCCGCAACAGGCAGTGGATGCTGAACAGGAAGTGTAATGGCTGATACCCCTCGGAGGTTGACGCCAACTGATGCGCCGCGCCTCCGCCAGTTTTGGTCGGATCATTGGGGCGGCGAATTTATCGTCACTCGCGGGAATATCCATCATCCCGAACAAATGGAGGGGTTTGTCGTCGAAGATCAGGATGCGTGGGCCGGGTTGATCACCTATCGGATCGTGAATAACGAGTGTGAAGTCATTTCACTGGATGGGTTGCGGGAAGGGCAGGGAAATGGAACGATGCTTCTAAGAAAAGTGATCGAAGAAGCGCGCGCGAAAAACTGCCGGCGCGTCTTTCTTATCACGACCAACGATAATTTATACGCGCTCGGGTTTTATCAACGGCGCGATTTTGAACTGGCAAACCTATATCGCGGCGCGGTGAATGAATCGAGAAAGATCAAGCCGCAGATCTCCATCATCGGCGAAAATCACATCCCCCTGCGCGATGAGATCGAATTGGAAATGATTCTGTAAGTCGAAAGTTGCAAGTCGCAGGTCGAAAGTCGAACCTTCGACCTGCGACTTGCAACCTGAAACCATGTTCTTAAAACACCTCTCCCTCACCAACTTCCGCAACTTCACCCGTTTGGATCTTGAAATTCCGCAACGGGTGGTTCTGCTTACCGGTGCAAATGCGCAGGGCAAAACCAGCGTGCTCGAAGCCATTTATTTCCTTGCAGCATTCACCTCCTTTCAAACGTATGCCGATCGTCAGATCATAAATTTTCACGAAGCAAGGAAAACATCCCTCGCGGTTACGCGGCTTGTTGCAGATTATCAACGCGGTAAAAGCAAACATCGCATCGAAGTACGGCTCATCCTTGAACCGACGGGTGTCGTTAATGGTCAACGCCTTCGCAAGGAAATTCTGCTCGATGGCGTCAAAAAACCCGTCAACGACGCCATCGGTCATTTCAACGCGGTGATCTTTGTGCCACAGATGTCGCAGATCATCGAGGGCGCGCCCGAAGACCGCCGCCATTATTTGAATCTCGCGCTGGCACAGTCCACGCCCGCGTATGCGCGCGTGTTGAGCGAATACAACCATGCGCTCACGCAACGCAACGCCCTCCTCAAATCGCTGGGAGAACGCGGCGGGAGCGGCGACCAGCTCGAAGTGTGGGATGACGCGTTGACTCGTCTCGGCTCGCAAATCATCTTGTGGAGAATCGAAGCGATCCAGCAGATCGAACGACTCGCTTCACGCGTTCATCACGAGTTGACTCATGGAACCGAGATCCTTCGCCTCTCGTATGAACCCGCCTTCGACCCATTGCCGAAGCCAAATGGACAGTTGGGTTTGAAGATGGACACGATTGTTGATCGTTCGCGTTTGGAACTCGATGAGATTCAAAGTGGTTTTCGTGAGCGATTGCATGAATTGCGCAGTGAAGAGATCGCGCGCGGCGTGACGACAATCGGTCCGCATCGCGACGAGTTGCGTTTTCTCGCGAACGATGTTGACCTGGGCGATTACGGCTCGCGTGGGCAAGTTCGCACGACACTGCTGGCGTTGAAACTCGCTGAAGTGAATTGGATGAAAGATCGCACGGGAGAGTGGCCCGTGATATTGCTCGATGAGGTGATGGCTGAATTGGATGTTCAGCGCCGCGCCGATTTGTTGAAGTATGTCGGCGAAAGCGAGCAGGTGTTGTTCACGACAACAGATTTGAATTTGTTTGCGCCTGAGTTTGTGGAAAGAGCAGAGGTGTGGCGTGTGGAAAGTGGGAGGGTGGAAAAATAACCTGCGCGCTGAGCGGAGGGTTGAGTAGTCCGAAGGACGTATCGAAACCCGTAGTCGAAGCGCCCTTCGACTTCGTTCCTCACTCGCGCTCATCACTCCGCTCAGGGCAGAGAAACGATATATGACCTTATCCGACTCACTTATCCAATCTGTTCTCGAAAAAGTAGATTCTCCTCATGTCATCGGCGTTGGCATCGTGGGCAGTTATGCGCGCGGACAGGAAGCAAACTACAGTGATGTGGATGTTGACATCTTTGTCAGCAAACAACTTGAAAATGAATATGACCAGTACACATTAAAGTATTGGGACGACAAACTTATCAGCCTGAAGCACACATTACTGGATGACGAGCGTGAGGCGTTGAAAAATCCGCGCCGAGCAATATGGGCTGTGCCTGGTTTGCGTGGAATGAAGATCGTGTTGGATAAGAACGGTTCACTGACGAATCTACAAAAAGACGCGCAGGAATTTGATTGGTCAGCGTTGCAACCTGCCGCCGATGAATTTGCCGCTGAGCAAGTGATGCACTGCGCCGAGGAAGTGCACAAAGTGTTGAATGGTCTCGCACGTGGACATGAGTCAACGGTGTTGTACTCGGTATGGGGGCTGATAAAACATCTCCCCGAAGCGGTGATAGTGCAAAGAGGTTTGATGATGACCAGTGAGAACCGGTTCTTTGATCTGATCCAGGATTCGGTGGGGCGTGATTCGAAATGGACGCGCGCCTTCCGCACCGCATGGGGGCTGGACGCGAACGCATCCCAATATCAAACACGCGGGGCAGCAGCATTGACGCTGTACTGTCTCACGGCAGCGATGTTCGATGAGTTGATTCCCGAAAAACATCGCGAAGTAGTGACGAATACATTACGGCTCATAAAGGAGGTTGGCTACTCTTGAATCCTCTTGCAAAACGCGCGATCAAAGTCCATGAACGACTGCTTAAATTTTATGGCGAGCCTGTGTGGCGCAATCCATTGCCCGCGATTGATGAACTGGTCTCGACCATTCTTTCGCAAAACACGAACGATATCAATCGTGACCGCGCCTTCAACGCTTTGCGCGCGAAATTCCAAACGTGGGAAATGGTGCGGGATGCGGAGATCAATGATGTGATCGAAACGATTCGCCCTGCAGGGCTGGCAAATCAAAAAGGACCGCGTATTCAGCAGGTGTTGCAAGCCATCACCGAAGAACGCGGCAGTTTGGATTTATCTTTTCTCAAGAAGTTATCTGTGGATGAAGCGCGGGATTGGCTGATGAAGTTCAATGGTGTTGGACCTAAGACCGCCGCGATTGTCTTATGCTTTTCATTGGGCATGCCCGCGTTTCCTGTGGACACGCATGTCTACCGTGTTACGGGTCGTATCGGACTCCGCCCCGAAGAGATGACCGTTGAGCAGGCGCATCCGCATCTCGAAAGTTTATTCCCGCCCGAGACGTATTACGCCGCGCACTTGAATATCATTCGACTCGGACGCGAAATCTGCACCGCACGCAAAGCATTCTGTGAGAAATGCCCGATCAAGAAGTTGTGTGATTATGGGAGAAATAAAAATGAAGTGTCATTGCGAGCCCGAACGCAGTGAGGGCGTGGCAATCTCATCTAACCTGTGAGCAAGTGTTGGATGGTGAGCCGAGATTGCCACGCCGTCGGAAGCGCGCCGACGGTTCGCAATGACATATGCCTAGCGATTATCCCCATCCCCTTTGATCTTGCCTCTGTCCAATCTGTCCATCAGCTTGGAGATGTTCGCTTCGGCAATTTCATCCAGTGACAATTCCAACTCGGTCGCGACCTGCGCGAGATACCATAGCACGTCACCGAGTTCGGCTTTGAGCGCGTCGCGGGTCTCCTCGTTGATCTGACCGTCCTTATCGCGGAACACCTTCTTGATCTTGCCCGCCACTTCCCCCGCTTCGTTGACAAGTCCCAGCGTGGGGTAGATAACTCCATGCCCGATGACGGGATATTTTGCGGTTGCACGTGATTTGGTTTGGTAGTCGGTGAAATTCATGGGTTTTCCTTATTCTCAAGAAATTTTCCGTGGTTTAACTTTATGTATGTCTTGGCATCTTGAATAAGTTTTTGACCGCTCCCTCTAAGGAAATCATAAAAGTCATTTGCAACATCTTCTAACAAAATTGAATCTGTTGGAGCTTGTGGGGTTCTACCCATACGCACCGATTTCGGATCTTTTTGAAGAATAATTTCTGCCATGGGCCAGAAATGAGACTCCGCCGCGGCGTCATCCTTGATACCTAGAGACTCATAAAAGCCAGATGGTGGGTCTAGTCTTGCCATTCCACCAACGAAAATTGTTTCGCGATGTTTTGATACATCGTGTTGTTCAATGATTATTAATAGCAATTCCCTTTTGCTTTGCCAGTACGATTGGAAAGTTGGAAATAGTGTCTTGTAACCCGATAACGATTCTTGTGGGGGAGAGATAAAAGGATTGCCCAATACATCTTTTGGGGAAATCTGTCTTAATGCCCGTTCACTGGTTATATCTCGAAATAAATTTGGTTCACTTGCATAGCCAAGTGCATTTACTGCAAATGTTAAACATTCAACAGCTGAGTCCATGCAGAAAAATATTGACGCTAAATGATGCTCTGTCTCACTAGGTACACGGGGAACTGGAATCCATGCATGGACCGTGTTGTAATGTGTAGCAAATCCATGCAATCTTGAATGAAATCCATATAGCCCACCCCGAAAGGCATTAAACCATGCTCCTTTATTCCCTAGATTGTATTCTTGGCAAGCAAGAAGTGCAAATTCATCTAAGTGACCGTATTCACTCAAATCAAGAGAAATTTCATACCTACTCATTGAAATCACCAGTTATTTTCTTCCACAACTTATCCCTTTCCCCAGGCACAAAGGGAGTGTACAACGTCAGGCGATCAGCAATTCGCTGTCCTGAGCCTGTCGAAGGACCATCATAGCGTTTCTTCAATTCATCTGCTAACTTATCTTCTTCCGTTACCAGACAAAACTCACTCAGCATCTCATCGGTAATGAGCATAGGCATCTCAATCCATTCGCCTTTCGCCGCGTGAGCGGACAATTTCTCCGCAACTCCGTTCCAGCCGTGCAAATCCATGACGGGGCGGTAGGAAGGCGTGGAGGCGTAGAACGAAATCTGCGCGCGGGCAAATTGCACCTCTTCGGGAGTCGTTGCGATGAAGGTAGTTACTGAAACGGCGACATCTTCTCTTTTTCTGTTTTCTTTTTTCATGCCTTCTTCTATAGCAGGCAACATAACTTCTTTCAAATAACGCGGACTATGAAATGGATGCACATCGAATCCGTCACACAATTCGCCCGCGAGTTTTGCCAATCCCGTGTTGACGCCTGCGATGTAAATGGGAATACCCCCACCCACCCCTCCCCCATTTTCCCCGAAAATGGGGGAGGGCAAGGGAGGGGGTCGAAAGAACGGCGACATCAACGTGACCTTGTAATACTCGCCGCGATAATTTAACTTCGTTCCATTTTGCCAGCAATCCCAAAACGCGCGCATGACTTGGATCTGCTCACGCAGTTTCTTCACAGGCGACTCGGGCCACGGCTGACCAAATCTCCGCTCGATGTGCGCTCTCACTTGCGTGCCGAGTCCGAGAATGAATCGTCCGTTTGATTGCGCGGCTAAATCCCAGGCGGTGTAGGCGATGTTGGCTGGAGAACGCGCGAAGGAAACCGCGACAGCCGTCCCGAAGTTGAGACGCGTTGTGTGTTCGGCGATCAACGCGCAGGGCAGGAAGGGGTCGTGTTGAGTCTCCTGAGTCCATAGCGCGTCGAAGCCAATTTCCTCCGCGGCTTTCGCAATCGCGGGCACGTCTTTCAATCCAGTTGGTGGAAGCGCGGCGTCGAGTTTCATGTGACCACCTTCTGTCATTGCGAGGAGGGCTGGTGGTCGAGTAGCCCTGCGTGCTCGTCGAAGGGCGTATCGAGACTCAGCCCGACGACACTTGCACCCGATTTGCTTAGCAAATCGTGCGTTCGGTGCAGTGCAGGTGAGCAATCCACAACACGATGAATGAGATTGCTTAATCGCTATCGCTCCTCGCAATGACGTTAATCAAGTAAATACGCCATGATCCAATTCGTCGTGGCGTTGAGACCATCCATGTGGGCGCGTTCGTAATTGTGCGACGCGTCAATATATTCCTGATTGATGGATGGCAATGGCATGGTTATCCTCATTATTCAAAAGTAATCATTGGGTCGGGTAGGGCTGGTGGTTAAGCAACCGCGAAGCGGGGTACACTTGCACCTGGCGCACACCTGCCCTGGTACGGCTTAAGCCGCACGGTGCCAGGGAGTGCAGGTGTCGAAACCAAGCCCGTACACTTGCACCAGCACGTGATTTGCTTGGCAAATCATGCAGGTGTCGAGACCAATAAATAACAAGAGTTCTTTCGCTTACTGGTAGTTTCGACTGCTTGCGGTCAACCACCGAGGTTCTCGAACTGTTTGATCTTCTCCCGCCACTCGCGCGGAATGTTGATCGTTTTCTCTTCTTTATAGTCATACGTCACCATCACAACTTGCCCCCTGGCAATTTCCTTACCAGTTTTTGCATCAACAATATTCTGCATCCATGTCATGGACTTATTCCCTAATTTTGAAATGTGGACCCCAACCTTGATCTGCTCGCCAAAATAAATTGGTTCAAGATACGTAATATGGACATCCGCCAGAATCACACCAATCTCCATAAAGGATTGGTCTTTGGTGAACAACCCCAACTCGATCATATAGGCAATGCGCGCCTGCTCAAAATAGGTGAGATGTTTCGCGTTGTTGACATGTCCCTGCGGATCCAAATCCCCGTAACGGACTTCGATGGGATGATAGAAATGATAATGGATCATGCGGTGATTATACCTGCTGATACAAAAAGACCTGACGAGTTCCCGAACCCGTCAGGTCCAAAATCTAGTCAATCATTTATTGGGCAGGCAATGTATACGAGAGATAGATCCACTGATTCTTCCCAATCTCGCCCCACCCGTTGATCTCGCGGGTTACTTTTACAACCTGTCCCTTTTTGACAGAGCCTACAATCGTATTGTTCAGCCCAGGCCCATTTCTCACATTGAGCGACGGGGTGTTGATTACGACGGGTTTCTCCATGCGGTATCCCAAACCTACAATCGGGATGATCGCCGAACGTTCTGGGTTGGGGTATTTCGGATCCTTTGCCACATCCTTCCACGCTTTCCAGAATATCTCGAGCGGGTACGGATGGGCCTCCCCATCTGATGCTTTGGTGTACAGAGGGTCGTGAAGATACACATACTTTGAGTCCATCCCTACTCCCACGGCAAAGTGAGGGCCCTCATAATGTTTTTCCGTGAAACCCGCATCCTCGAGAGTCTTGTATCGGATCAACACGATCACCGGCTTGCCGGTCGCAAATGTGTTGAATAGGTCTGCCATCGTCAGGCCCGCTTTGAAGGTGGTCAATACCCCGCTGTTGCTCATCGCATTGCGGATGGTTTGAACGCTCAAATAGGGATCTCCCGTGATATTGAATGTTGCATAAAACGCATCCGGCGTGATGGTTGTGTTGGTATATCCGCGCAAGAACATCACTGTGCAGGCCGCTCCGCAGTCGTTTTTGTGCGCCTCAGCGCCCGCGCCAAGTTGTGATACGTACGGAACAGGCAGCAGCGTCACAGGCTTGAACGGCGTGCTCCAGTTGTTATATTCGACGATCTCGCTGGTGTTTACGTTCTGGACCCTGAATTTTCTCTTCGGGATGGATGTATCCGGTTCGGACTCAGCTGGAAGCGGATTCCACGGCCGATCAGGCCGCCTGCCCTCGCGCGCCTCCTGAGGCCTCATCCCTGTTACCTCCACGTGCAACGGGTCCCAGCCCACGCGCACTTTCGCGTTCCAGTTTTTGTTTTGCAGGGCAATGTCGATCAACACGCTGTCTTCGTCCTTCAAATCCCAGCGGATGCCTGTAATCAACCCGTTGGCCTCCGCGGCTACTGCGAGATGCAGTATGAAATCCACCTTCACTTTATCGAGTCGATCGTCGTCCCAGATATCCGCCGCCAGAGACTCCCTTCCCCCGTTTGGGTCTGTGACATTATGGAACCCATACTGCAGGCGAGATGTGCCGCGGCGGTACGCATCCAACTGATCGGCGGGTGAGCGCCAGGCCGTCTGCAGGCGCGGACGATACCCTGCCTGTTCCATTTCCTTGATCACTGCTTCGATCCGCGTGCGAAACCATGGATACAGTTCCTGCAGTTTATTCTTGTTATATTGGAGGCGTTCTGCTTCGTTCATATCTCACCACCATAGGTAAATCTGATACTTGATAAGAAACCGCTCATGGAGCGATTATACCGTTTCAGATGTCACTGCGAGCGAGCGTTCTTCAGCGAGCGGGGCAATCTCCTGTTAAGGTGGGGATTGTGTCGCCACGGCGACGCTTCGTGGTGCCTAGGCTCCTCGCAACGACCTTAACGACAATACCTCGCCAACCCTTCATTATCTTTGATTGCGATTCGCCCTTCGGCATCGTCAATCAACCCTTGCTCCTTGAACATGACCATCGCCTGATTGACCCGCTTGCGCGACGCGCCGACCAAATCGGCAATGTCGCCCTGCGTGAGCGTAATGCGGATTTGTGTCACGCCATCTTTTTCGCGCCCATATTTTTCGGCGAATGCCAGTAATTGACGTGCCACACGTCCGTTTACATCCAATGTTGCCAGAGCTTGGATCAACTGATCGGAGAGCCGTACACGCGCAGACATAATTCTCACCAGATTGCGCGCTACCGGCGGGAAGTTATCGAGCATGTAATTGAACGTAGCCTTGTCCATCCACAACATCAGCGACGTTTCGAGAGTCACCGCGCTGGCAGAACGGCCCACGCTGTCGATCAGGCTCATCTCGCCGAGCATGTCGCCACTTCCCAATATCGCGAGAATCACATCGCGCTCCCCCTGCTCGATGTGAATCTTTACGGTCCCATGCAGGATGATGTACACCGCTTCGCCAGGCTGTTCGATGGTCATCACGTTGCGTCCCGCCTCAAAGTTGCGGCGATGGGTGTGCTGAGCGATCCAATCCAATTGTGTTGGTGTCAGACCCTCGAATAGTTGAATATACGAGAGCAGATTGCGAGTGTCGTCTTTCTTGACATCAGCCATTTTGAACATATTTTACATCCCTCCCGTTGAGGGCGGGCGTTTGTAACTGCACTGCTATGTTCTCATCTGTCCTTTTAGGAGAGGGGTTGGCGGTGAGGTCAATTTCCAAGCCTTCATACGCGGCAACTGAATCAGCAAAAAGACTCTTTGCAGAAATCTCCATGCCTGCGACCATATCGTCAGAGTAGGAGGGATCATGATGGAACAGGATCAACTGTCCCGCCTCAGAGGCGGCCGCGACCTCACATGCCATCGTCACGGTAGAGTGTCCGTATCCTTGCGTCGAAGGAAATCCCACGAGTTGCCCGCGATAATGTTCTTCCAAATATTGCGCGTCGTGGATCAACACATCCGCGTCTTTTGCAAATTGCACCAGTTTCCGATCGGTGCCCACATAGCCCTCGGTATCCGTCGCGTACACAACCGACTTGCCGCGCCACGTGATTCGGTAAATGTAAACTCCACCAGGATGTGCATATGATTTGTGAATGCGGATGATGACCGCCTCATCGCTCAAGCCGCCCTTCGGCTCTCGCTCAGGGTGAGCTGATTCAGCCGCACGGACTCCCGCCTCATCCCAAACAATGATCTGCGACTCGCGCACCGATTGAATATCCTTTGTCGAAGACATATCGCGCAAACTGACTGGGAAGGTTTCTGCCGATTGATTATGTTCCAACACGTGCGCTAATGATTCGTGCGTGCCATCAGGACCAAAGATATGCAGTTTTGCATTCGGCATATATGCCGGCACAAAAAACGGAAATCCCTGTGTGTGATCGTGATGTAAATGACTCAACAGCAAGAGTATTTCACCCGCGCGTTCCCTGGCACCGTGCGGCTTAAGCCGTACCAGGGCAGGTGTCGTGCGCGCCAACTCGCGTCCCAATGGAATAATGCCCGTACCTGCATCGAGAATGATCGCGCGTTCCCCTGCGCGTATTTCGACGCTGGCAGTATTGCCTCCAAACTTCACCGTCCCCGCGCCCGGCGTAGGATAACTTCCGCGTACACCCCAGAATTTGACTCTCAGTTCTTTCGGCATCACTATACCTCTGTTTCGCTTTCTGCCTTTATTATCCTCGCCTGAGATTTTTTCTCAAGGAAAGTTTTCGCATGGGCGGTGGGAAATATTTCACATATAGCCTCTCAATAGCAATTCCGATGATTGCTTGTTATACTTAAAAAATGATGGATCTCTCTCAAACCATTCACCTGCTTGGCGACCAATTGGGAAAAGTAATTTCAGAAATCGAATCCACTGCGGTCTTTGATATTGAAGAGCGTATTCGCGCCCTTGCCAAAGCGCGACGCAGCGACGAACCCTCTGCCGCAAAACAATTGCAGGATGAAGTTGCATCCTTGAAGACGGAGGAAGCGCGCGCGGTCGCTTCAGCCTTCGCTGTATATTTTGACCTGATCAACCTGGCGGAAGAGAATCAGCGTGTTCAACTCCTGCGTCGGCGCGAAGACGAGAAATACCCCGAACCGCCCGGCGAATCCATTGGGGAGGCGTTTGCCATTCTTAAAGCGCGTGGTGTGACGCGCGAGCAAGTCTCCACTTTACTTAAGGAGTTGTCCATCGAATTGGTGCTGACCGCGCATCCCACAGAAGCGCGCCGCCGTACTGTCCTTTCCAAGATCGAGCGCATCTCCCAACTCCTGAACGTCATCCGCCGCGAAGCGCTTTCTATACATGAAAAAGAACGAGCCATGAATTCGCTGCGTGCCGCCATCTCCACGCTCTGGCTTACCGAGCGCACCCGCGCCGATAAACTCACTGTGACCGATGAAGCGCGGACGGGATTGTATTTTGTCGATTCGTTTTTTTGGAATACCATCCCTGCGATCTATGATGAACTGGAGCGCGCTCTTGATCGTTATTACCCGGGCTTGCATGTCTCGCATGACTGGCTGACCCTCGCCTCATGGATCGGCGGCGACCGCGATGGAAACCCATTCGTCACCTCTGAAGTGACGGCTGAAATCCTGCGCTTGCATCGCGGCTTGGCAGTCGAAAATCACCGCCGCACATTTCAGGAATTGGCGCGTCATTTGGGGATTAGTTCCAAATACGTTCCGCCTCCCTCTGCCCTCATGCATTGGATCGAACAACGCAGGCCCTTCCCTCCTCATGTTGCTTATATCGAACAACGATATGCCACGGAGCCATATCGTCTGGTGCTTTCCCTGTTGGGAAACGATCTGGCAGAAGCATCACGTGATGATATGAAGTCTCACCTTCTGGGACAATATCCTCATCAAGCGCGAATGCATACCAACGATCTCGCGGTTCCTTTGGAGTTGATCGCCTCCGCCATCCCTGCGAACATCGCTCAGGATGAATTAAAGACAGCTCAACAAAAAGTGCAGATTTTTGGTCTTCATGCCGCGCGGCTGGATATCCGCGAAGAATCCTTCGCGCTGAACGCCGCCCTCAGCGAAATTCTGCGAGCACTCCATATCGAAGCGGACTTTGACGTACTGCCGGAAGGCGAACGCGCTGGCTTGCTGACCCGATTGTTGAAAGAACCCATCCCTGAACTTTCGCGTCACCCAGGCGTGACTACTGCTTCTGCCGAAACCTGGTCCTTATTCCAATTGATCGAACGCGCCGGTGAGGTTTATGGGAATGAATTACTAGGTTCGGTTGTGATTTCCATGACGCATTCCGCCGCAGATGTATTTGCCGTACTCCTTCTGGCAAAATGGGCCGGATGTAAAACCATCCCACAGATCACCCCTTTATTCGAATCAATCCGCGATCTAAAAGACGCACCTCGTATTTTGGAAACGCTCTTCACCTCTGATGTTTATCTCACGCACCTCGCCTACTACCAGAATGAGCAAATGGTCATGATTGGTTATTCCGACAGTAACAAGGATGGCGGATACCTCATGGCGAATTGGTCATTGTATGAAGCGCAGGAGCAGATCACGCAGGTTGCGAAACGACGCAACATCAAATTGACAATCTTTCACGGTCGCGGCGGAACAATTGCACGCGGCGGAGGTCCTGCCAACAGCGCCATACGCGCCCAGCCAGCTGGCAGTATCAACGGAAGGTTCCGCCTCACCGAACAGGGCGAAATCATTGCCTCACGCTATGCCAACCCAGCTCTCGCGCATCGGCATCTCGAACAGATCGTGAACGCTGTCATTTTGGCATCGGCTCCCATGCCGGAACCAGCCGTCCCTGAGAAATGGCGCGCCGCCATGGATGAAATGTCACAAGCGGCACAACGCGCCTATCGCAATCTTGTATATGAAACGCCGGGCTTCATCGAGTTCTGGCAATCTGCCACGCCCTTGGATGAGATCAAACGGCTGCAAATTGGCTCGCGCCCTGCCTCCCGCGCAAAATCCGCCGCGGTCAATCAGATCCGCGCCATCCCCTGGGTTTTCTCGTGGATGCAAAGCCGTTTCAATTTGCCGGGCTGGTACAGCCTCGGCACAGGGCTTGCCTCCATTTCAGATCAATCCATTTTGAAGGAAATGTACGAAGGCTGGCTCTTTTTTAGAACCATGCTCAACAACACAGAAATGTCCCTTCTCAAAGCGGATATGGATATCTCTGCCCTGTATGTGGATTTGGCGCCCGACAAAAAACTTGCCGACGAAATTTTCACCTCCATCCGCCTCGAATACGAACGCACCCGTGAGGCTGTTCTTTCCATCAGTGGGCATCAATCTTTGCTGGAACTTGAATCTGCCACTCGCCAGGCTGTGCAAATGCGCAACCCCTATGTGGATCCACTGAACTATATCCAGGTCGAAACGCTCCGCCGCCTAAGAGCTTTGCCAGATCCTGAAAGCAGGGAAGCCGAATCCTTGCACGAAGTCATGTCGCTCACCATCAATGGGATCGCCTCAGGCTTGCGCAATACAGGCTGAAAAGCTGTCACTCGCAGGAGGGGGACAAAATTAGAAAATTTGTGCTATACTCCGCCTATGGCTGTCATCCGCTCTTCTGATATCGGAACCTATCTCTACTGCCGCCGCGCCTGGTGGTACAAGAAACAGGGTATCGAATCGGCAAACCAGACCGAACTTGCGACCGGAACCGAACTCCACCGCCAGCATGGGCGCCAGGTTCTGGCATCCAACCTTACGCGGACGGTTGGGTTGATTTTGTTGATGATCGCCTTGGTCATGCTCGTGGCTTATTGCACGGCAAAAATCGTGTAGGACATATTGCCAATTTGTCCTACCAAAAGGAAATCATATGACTGTTATCAACCGCCTTGCTCACTCCCTCGGCCGCCGCGACGAAGTCCCCAACCAGGAACTGGCGCGTGATTTAGCCTCGAAGAAAGACAAAAAAGGGATCCACGAAATCACGGAAAACCTGTGGAACAAAGATAAAAACATCCAGGCCGACTGCATCAAGGTCTTGTATGAAATTGGAGTGATCGAACCAAAGCTGATTGCAGATTACACGGACGATTTCGTGAAATGTCTCAAGAGCAAAAACAATCGTCTCGTTTGGGGCGGGATGACTGCCCTCGCCGAAGTTGCCAAAGTAAACCCTGACGCCGTGTTCAAGAATTTGGATCAAATCAAGAAAGCTAAAGAGACTGGCTCTGTCATCACGATTGACAACGCCATTTCCACTTTGGCATATACAGCCGCCGCGAACAAGAAATATAACGAAGCTGTCTTCCCTTATTTGCTCAAACATCTTTCAAGTTGTCGCCCAAAGGAAGTGCCGCAACATTCCGAAAAAACTCTGCCTGCCGTTAACTCCTCCAACAAAGCAGATTTCACCAAAGTTCTCGAAAAGCGAATGGAAGATTTATCAGGCGGAGGTTTAGCCCGCGTCAAGAAAGTCATCAAACAAGCCGCTAGTCTCTAATTACCAATCACTGTGCTTTACTTAGCCCTTGCCCTGCTCTTCATCGCCTTTATCTTCTTCTGGCAATCCAACCGCCAGAGGAGAGAAGCAGGCTTGCCTGGTGGACGCGTCATCTACACTGACACACGCGGCTGGAGCAAACTGGAAAAGCCACTCTTCTATGCCGCCCTTGAATTGACTGGCAAACCTGATTATTTGGTAGAACAGAACGGGAAAATTATTCCTGTCGAAGTGAAATCAGGGCGCGCACCGGACGCACCCTATGATTCACATATCTATCAACTGGCATCCTATTGTTTATTGGTTGAAAAAACTTATGGCAAACGCCCACCGTATGGAATCATCCATTATGAGAGCCGTGATTTTTCAGTGGATTACACTCACGAATTGGAACAGTCCCTGCTAGAGTTGATTACCGAGATGAAGCGTGATCAATTCAGAAAGGATGTGGCTCGGTCGCATGAGCAGGCGTCCCGTTGTAAAAGATGCGGGTTCAGGGAAGTGTGTGACCAGAGTCTGGCGTAGGTGTGTAAACACGTAGATAAGGAAACACGTATACAGGTCAACCAACATGTCTACGTGTGTACCTGTGTACTTGTGTACCTGTATACCTTATAATTACCTCATCATGCCCGACGCCTTCATTCCAAAGAGACCCGTTGTGACGGCTTACACAAAAATGCCGGAAGCCTTTTCGGAAGCCGAGGCGATGGCTGGATTTTTGAAGGGAATCGGTGTTGACGCGCCGCACGGTTCGATTTATGACGAAGACTTGCGGAAGCGCGTCCGAAGCGGCGAGTTCGATATGCTGATCATCGCGGGTGGCGATGGAAGTGTTCTTCGCGCAGGGCATCTTTGTGCTCCCAGCAATGTGCCGATCCTCGGTGTGAATCTCGGCAGGATGGGTTTCCTGATTCAGGTGAACCGCGATGATTGGCGCGAGTACTTTCAAAAATTGTTCAACGGCGAAGCGTGGATCGAGAACCGTATGATGTTGCGTGCGGAACACATCCGCGCAGGCGACTCGCTGGGTCACTGGATCGCTCTTAATGAGGTCGTTGTTGGACGCGGGCAAAACCTTCGCCCTGTTCGTTTGACCGCTGCTGTAGATGGACGCCAGTTGATTAGTTACGTTGCGGATGGGTTGATCGCCTCAACGCCGACAGGTTCAACAGCCTATGCCCTCGCCGCGGGCGGACCAATCCTGCCGCCGGAGTTGAGAAACATTTTGCTCGTGCCGATTGCCCCGCATCTTTCCGTGGATCGTGCCGTTATTTTATCGGAGGGTTCTTCGGTAAGCATTATGACAAAAGGCGAGAATGCCGTCCTCAGCGTGGATGGACAGTCGCCGATCAATTTAATGGAAGATGACCACATAGACATTCGCACGGCGGACGTGACTGCCCAATTCGTCCGCTTTGGAGACCCGGGATATTTCTATCGTAATTTGACAGCACATATGAACGAAAATTCCTTAGGATTACCGAGGTAATTCGTCCTGAGCGGAGCCGCCGTCCAGAGCGAAGTGGAACGTAGTCGAAGGATGGCGGCGCAGACGAAGGACAAGTTTCAACAAAACATCTGCGTTTCGACTGCGCTCCCCTATCCGGTTGCTCCGCTCACATCGTCCCGACACTTGCGCCAGCACGCAAGTGCAGGTGTGTTCTTCGGGAACGCGAATAGTATTTTAGGATTGCCAAGATGACCGAATCAACAAATGAGATTCTTTTTTGCTACGTCCACCCGAATCGCGAAACGTCGTTGCGTTGCAACAACTGTGAACGCCCGATATGCGCTTCGTGCGCTGTACGCACACCGACAGGCTATCGTTGCAAAGAGTGTGTGCGCGAACGCCAAAAGACATTTGATACCTCCGTATGGTATGACTACATTGTAGGATTTATTGTCGCGGGTGTTCTCTCTTGGATAGCGGCTTTTCTCGTAGTGCGGATTGGCAACATCGGTTTCTTTGGATGGTTTCTTATTGCCGCGGGCGCGCCGACTGCCGGAGTCATCATCGCTGAAGGCGTGCGTTTGTTCACGCGCCGCCGCCGTTCGCGTGCGTTGTTTATTACGGTTGCCCTTGGTGTTGTGCTTGGCGCGGTTCCGGTGATTTTAATTCAAGTTCTCATATTCGATTTATTCGGCATCGTTTTTCAGGTGATTTATCTTATCATCGCTGTCCCTGTTGTTTACACCCGTCTTTCTGGAATCCAATTGTTCAGATAATGTTTGCTCAGAGCGCCGTCCTCGGCGCTCGTTGGTCGCCGAGGCTTGTCCTGAGTTTATCGAAGGGACGGCGACCAGAGCTAGGTGAATTATGCTTACCGAACTTCGCATCCACAACTTTGCAATCATAGACAAACTCGATCTGCGTTTTGGTCCCGGTCTCATCATCCTCACGGGTGAAACGGGCGCGGGAAAATCCATCATCCTTGATGCGGTCGTCATGCTCATCGGCGGGCGCGCAGACGCGACTCTCATCCGCGCCGAATCAGATGCCGCGTTCGTCGAGGGTGTGTTCCAGCTCAAAGGTCCAGAAAAAGAGGCGGTGCATTTCATCCTGCAACGCGAAGAATTGATGGATGATCCGAATTATGTTGTGCTCACGCGCGAAGTCCGCAAGGAGGGGCGAAGCATCGCGCGAGTCAATGGGCGGACGGTCAACGTTTCTCTCTTAAAGGAAATTGGCGGGATTCTAGTTGACATCCACGGGCAGGCGGAACATCTTTCGCTTCTCGATTCTCGCGCACACCTGGGCTTGCTCGATCGCTACGCAGAAGTTTCGCGTCCCCTCAGCGACTACCGCCAGACCTATCACGCGTTGTTGAATTTGCGGAACGAATTGAATAACTTGCGAAAAGCGCAAGCGGACGCTGACCGCCGCGTCGAATTTTTGACGTATCAAGCGGAGGAGATCGAAGCCGCTCGTTTGAAAGCGGGCGAAGATGAAGACTTGCGACACGAGCGCGACAGACTCGCCAATGCCGAGTCGCTTGCGCAGAACGCGCAGGAGGCGCTGGCAGTGCTGGAGGATGGCTCGCCTGAGACTCCCGCCGCAAGTGATTTGGTGGGGCAAGCCGCCCAAGCCCTAGCTGCGCTGGCAAAAATCGACTCGGCACAAAATGAATTGGCGAATCAGGCGGAAGTTTTGCTCGATACGATGTCTGATGTGATTCACAGTTTGCGTGATTATTTGGAAGAGATCGAGTTCAACCCGAAGCGGTTGGATGAAGTGGAAGAACGGCTCGATGTAGTCCATTCATTGACTCGCAAATACGGCGGGAGCATCCCTGCGGTGATCGCGTACGGCGAGGACGCGCGCAAACAACTCGAAACGATCACCGGCGCAGCAGACCGCATCAACGAGTTGGAAATGCAGGAAGCGAAACTGCTCGAAAAATTAGGCAGGCAAGGGTTGTCGCTTTCTGAGAAACGCAGGGGAGCCGCCAGCAAAATGGGGCAGGGCATCGAAACCGAACTCGATGATTTGAAAATGTCTGATGCGAAGTTTGGTGTGGATTTCCAAACCAAACCAGATCAAAACGGTGTGCCGCTGAATGGCGGTCCACGCATTGGCTTTGACCAAAATGGGATTGATAAGATTGAATTTTTAATTGCGCCCAACCCGGGCGAAGGACTCAAGCCGCTCACAAAGATCGCTTCGGGCGGAGAAACATCGCGTTTGATGCTGGGTTTGAAAAACGTGCTGGCTCGCGCCGACGAAGTCCCGTCCCTGATCTTCGACGAAATTGACCAGGGCATCGGCGGCCGCGTGGGTTTGACGGTTGGTCAGAAGCTGTGGAATCTCTCGCGCTCGCATCAGGTCTTTTGCGTGACGCATCTTCCGCAACTCGCGGTGTTCGGTGACCAGCACTATCAGGTGCAAAAACTGATAGACAAAGGTCGCACGCTCACACGCGTCGAACAACTCGACGGCGAACCGCGCCTGCTTGAACTTTCGCAAATGCTCGGTGAAGTGGGCGAAGGGACTCTCCGCTCCGCGCATGAGTTGATGCAGGTGGCGCGGCAGATGATCAAGGGGAGGTAGATTCAGCTTTTGCAAGAGGTCAAATTACAGAGTGCCGCATCAATATTTAAACTCGAAGCAGAAAATTTAGCCTATAATTTATTGCAAAAAGCTTTGTAAATAATGAGACAAGCGGTGGGAAGCAGAAAGCGCTGATTCAAAAAATCAGCGTTTTCTGCGCTTTTCGCAGTCAGCGTCCCCAAAAAGGACATGCCCAGAAAGATTAATTTCGGGGCGAATCAAATTATTTTTACTGGTTCACATTCATATTCTGCGTGCGGTATTTTTTCAACACATTCCACCCCACCAGCATCTTTTCCTTTTCATCCCACAAACGGAAGAACAGCGAGCTCAGGCTCTGACGAAACGTCAGCGGTTCGATCTGGAACGCGGGATTCTCGTTATGACATTCCTCCAGTTTGTAATTCGGAATCTTCGGGCTCAAATGATGGATGTGATGAAAGCCGATATTGCCTGTGAACCACTGCAACACTTTCGGCAGTTTGTAAAACGAACTTCCATCCATGCCGGCGTTGAAGAACTCCCAATCCGCGTGCCGTTCCCAGTAGGTCGGCTCGAAATTATGCTGAACGTAAAACATCCACACGCCCGCAGAGGAAACAAACAACATCAACGGCACCTGGATCAGCAGAAAAGCCTGCCAGCCAATCTCCAGCATAACCCAGCCTGCCACTGTGGCGAGCGCGATGTTCGTCCAGATCACACTATTCTTTTCGCGCTTGCCTGCTTTCGGGTGCCAGAAGCGATGTAACGCCACAAACACGAAAAAAGAACTGAGCGTAAAGAGAAACAAAGGGTTTCTTGAAATCCGATACCCTAATTTTTTATACCAGGGTGCGGCGAGATATTCCTCCACCGTCATCGTATACACATCACCGACGCCGCGCCGGTCCAGGTCGCCTGCGGTTGCATGGTGAATGGCATGGTCATGCTTCCAGTCATAATAAGGCGTGAAGACGAACACGCCCAACACCAAACCCATCAGGTCGTTGGCTCTGGCGGTTCTGAAGAAAGACCCATGGCAGCAATCGTGAAAGATGATGAACATGCGCGTCATGAATCCAGCCAGCGGGATGATCAGCAACAACGTCAGCCAGTATCCCACTTCAAGGCTTCGGTATGCGAGATACCACAACACCAAAAATGGGACGAGCGAGTTGAGCACCTGCCACACACTGCGCCAGGTATCGGGAAACGAATATTTTGAAACGACCCCCTGCCAGCTAAATTTTTCAGTTGACATCACGTGCCTCCATTTGATTTGTTGTCTATTGTACTTTATCAAGCAGTTTGGATAATGACAAATCTGAAAGTGACTTTAAAATCAGATCCGCACCTTCGATGGCTAATAAGGAAGTAGCGGGATTCGGGATAGCGACAACAAAGACACCCGCGCGATTTGCCGCCTTCACCCCATTCGGTGAATCTTCAAAGATGACCGCCGCGTCTTTCCCCACTTGAAGCTGATTCAACGCCGATAAAAATAAATCCGGGTTTGGCTTGGTCCTGCCGACCCCCACATCGTCCGCGCAGATTACAGCATCGAAATGATCGAAGATGCCGAGTCGTATTACATGTGCATCCACCCATGCGTGATGCGAACTGGACGCGATCGCCAGCTTGATACCAAGTCGTTTCGCTTCATGAATGGTTTCCAACACACCCGGCAAGATGGAGGCGCGCGCGATGGCAGTGTCACACTCCAGGCGGTGACGGGCGCGCAGGGAAACAGAATCCAGCCGTCCCTGCGAAAGAAGCGAGAGATGTTCCGCCGCGTCAAAGTTTGAGAGGCCGTATCCGCCGATGATTTTTCCCCACTCATCGTGCGGGAGTTCATATCCATGTTCCTGATAAATGTTTTGCCAGGCAAGGTATTCGGGAGTTTCCGTGTCGAGGATGAGGCCGTCGAAATCGAAGATGAGGGCTTTGATCATATACAGATTTTAACCCATGCTATACTCGCAATGCCATCGTCATTGCGAGCCCCGAACCTTAAACGGCGAGTGGGCGAAGCAATCTCCTAATAGGCGCGGAGATTGCTCACTTGCACCTGGCGCAAGTGCAGGTGTCGTCGGGCTATGCCCTCCTCGCAATGACGATATATGGATAAGGAGAAACCATGGACGACCTCTACTATTCCGATTACATCGAACTCGATAAAATTTTGAACAGCCAGCACCCGCGCAGTTTCGAAAAAATGGAGGATGGCAATGACGAGATGCTGTTCATCATCATCCATCAGGCGTATGAGTTGTGGTTCAAGCAGATCATCTTTGAGCTTGACCTGGCTCGTAATATTTTTATCCGAGATCGCATCAACGACAATTCGGGCGACATGAGCACGGTGGTGCAAAAATTGAAGCGCATCGTCAAGATCATGGAGTTGTTGAATCAACAAGTGAGCGTGCTCGAAACAATGACCGCGCTCGATTTCCTTGAGTTCAGAAATTATCTTCTGCCCGCTTCGGGGTTTCAAAGCAAACAGTTCAGGCTGATCGAAGCCAAACTGGGATTGAAAATGGAGGAGCGGCATAAGAAGGAATATTACAAACATTCGCGTCGCGGCAGTTTATCGAAAGGCGATATGAATGACGTGAACCAGACCGAAAGCGAAAGCACGTTGAAGGGACTCATCATCAAGTGGCTCGAGCGTATGCCTTTCTTTGATGAACAGTATTGGGTGGATTATGTTTCAATGAACGATGCAAATGGGGATAAATTCTGGTCCGATTACCGCAAGGCGTATGAAAACAGTTTGTCTGATAACGAAGGCGGCAGGCTGGCTGAATTCGACAAAATATTTTTCAACGAAGGTCGCGGCGATATTTCGCCACAAGCCATGCAAGCCGCGTTGTTCATCACGTTGTATCGTGATTTGCCGATCTTCCAAATGCCGTTTGAATTGCTCAACACCCTCTCAGAAATTGACGAACTGCTTTCCAACTGGCGTTACCGTCACTTTATGATGGTGCGTCGCATGATCGGCATCCGTGCAGGGACGGGCGGCACGAGCGGCGCGGGCTACCTCGAAGGGACGCTGAGCCAGCACTACGCCTTCCGTGAGATCACCGAACTGGCGACCTTCCTGATCGAGCGCAGCAAACTCCCCGAACTGCCGAAGGTGCTGAAGGAGAAGGTAAGTTTTCAGGTGTAAAATGCTGGATATAAGCAGTTATACAGAGTCAGGCTGTATAACACCCCGCACAGGCGACTTTTACAGCATGATGCTGTATAAGACATAGTTGGGCAGCGGAATTTGGATACAACCATACATTTGAAGTTTATTTGCTGAGCAAGAGGTGAAATATGCGTTATGTTGATATGCAAACTTGGTCTCGACGCAATCATTTTAGATTATTTAGTACCTTTAATCACCCCCATTTCAGTATGTGTGTAAACGTCGATGTGACAGTATTTTATCCATTTGTGAAGCGCAATGGATATTCGCTCACCGTATCCATGGTGTACATCATCTCTCGGGCTTCGAATGCGATTCCAGAATTCAGGCATCGCATTCGAGAGGATCAAGTTGTAGAGCACGAGATCGTGAACCCCGGTTTTTCAATATTGATTGACGAAGATCTTTTCAGCTTTTGTGCCGTTGAGTATGTTGAGAATTTTTCCGAGTTTGCAAGGAGGGCTGAAAAGAATATTGCGGATGTGAAAGCACGTCCAGATCTGGAAGGCAACCCCGAGAAGGATGATGTGTTGTACATGAGCCCCATACCTTGGGTATCATTCACAAGTTTTAGCCATCCAATGCAGTTACACCCAGCGGATTCTATCCCCCGCTTTGCGTGGGGAAAATACTTCAAGGAGAGCGACACATTGAAGATGCCGCTAAGCGTACAAGGGCATCATGCTGTCATGGATGGAATCCACATGGGCAGATTTTATGAAAAGTTGCAGGATTATCTCCATCACCCGGAAGTTGTGCTAGGTAAGGTGTAAGAGCGCTGCCCAACACAGCGTGCACCTGACGTGTGGGATTCTGCGGCATTTTCAAGCCTCTTTCTGGCTTTGAGTTTTTCCTGCTCCCAAGCAGAGTCCACGCCCGCCCGCCAACCACTAACGCAAACCGTTGGGCGGTAAGACCATAAGGAGATCAAAAATAGAAACCTACGATGACGACCTCAGCAACTTTGAAGCCAATGGCGCCGCGCCTTTGCCAGCGACAAATAATGAAGGTTACATTGAAATTAATGGCGCTCGCGTCTGGTACGCAATTTATGGGTCTGGTTCACCCGTGATTCTGCTGCATGGTGGACTCGGACATAGCGGCAATTGGGGTTATCAAGTCCCAGCACTAGTCAGCAATGGCTATCGCGCTATTTTGATAGACAGCCGTGGTCATGGACGAAGCACGCGCGACACACGATCATATACCTATGAGTTGATGGCATCTGACGTATCAACTGTGATGGATGCCTTGAATCTTGAAAAGGCGGCTTTTGTGGGTTGGAGCGACGGTGCATGTATAGCCTTAATCCTTGCGTCACAAATCCCCGCACGTGTTGCAGGCGTATTCTTCTTTGCTTGCAACATGGATCCAAGTGGAACAAAGGAATTCGAATTCACCCCCATCATCGGACGTTGCATTGCTCGACACATGAAGGACTACGCAGAACTATCACCCACGCCAGATAAATTCGAAGAGTTTTCTAATGCTGTTGGTCTCATGCAAAGAACACAACCTAATTATTCAGTGAACGATCTGGCTCAGATCAGCGTGCCAGTTAAGATCATACATAGCGAACATGATGAATTCATCAAACAAGAACACGCCGAATATCTCGCTCTAAACATTCCAAATGCTCAGTTAGTTAACCTACAGGGCGTTAGTCATTTTGCGCCGTTACAAAGACCTGAGCAATTCAATAGCATAATGTTTGCATTCCTCGGTGAAGTCTCACCTTGATCTAGGATAATGACAGTGAAGCGCTCTCTCCTACCCCACCGCCCAACAAAGCGTGCAGCGGATTTTTGGGAGTCTGCGGCTTCGAGAAGCATTTTTCTGGCTTCGGGTTTTTCTGCTCTCAGGCATTATCCCAGCCCGCCCAAAATCCGCTAACGCAAACCGTTGGGCGGCTCATCATTATTCATGGCAGTATCACAACTAACGCAAACCGGACTAACAATGGAAGAAAAACAATCTTATTCAAAATCCTTTTTTTATTTCCTCAAAGAGCAGGTCTTTGACATTCTTTCGCTTTTGCGAAAAGAAATCTTTCCACCCTTTCAAGACAGCTTCAGATCTGTATATAGTAATGTTTGGCTGTCATTTGCCTTAATAATTGGATTTGGCATTCGGAGCTACTACTTATCTCAGCCAATGAGATACGATGAATCAGTTACATTTTTAGAGTTTGTAAACGGAAACCTACAAAGTTTGTTCTATTATCCCTATCCAAATAACCACGTTTTGCACACACTATTTGTCAAGTTCGTAACACTCGTCCTGGGGGCAAATCCAATTTCCATCAGATTAACCGCATTTTTGGCAGGGATCGGGTGTATACCACTAATATTCAGCTTATGTCGTCAACAAAAACAATCTGGGATCTTTGCAGCACTTGCAATTTCGGTTTTTCCATATTTAGTATTTTATTCTACCAATGCAAGAGGATATACACTTCTAGTCTTATTGACTCTCCTATTAACATCTGTTGGTCCACAAGCAGTAAAAACACCATCCAACGCAGGTGCTATACTAATTTCGTTAATTGCTTCATTGGGCATATTGACAATGCCTTCTATGCTTTATCCAATTGCTGGTCTATACTTCTGGTTGGTGATTTCACTTCTCATTCATAAGAGGGATTTCAAGATCATTTTTTATAAATTTATTATTCCATGTGGCCTTTTCACAGGTATTTTCTCTCTTATTCTTTATACTCCTGTGATGATCGCTTCACATGGAATTGAGACAATTATCAATAATAGCTACCTAAAGCCACAAGAGTGGTCAGAATTTCTTAGGCAGTTGGATCCGCATATTAAAAGTACGCTTAGCGACATTTTTAGAGACATACCAGGATTTCTGATATTTTATTTCACTATACTTGTGCTGATCGGTATATTTAATTACATTAAGAAGCGTGATCTTTCTTCATTACTGTTATTACCCTCAATGCTATTAGGTTCAGCAATAGTCCTTTTTTTGCAACACCAGATTCCATTTGAACGAACATGGATTTTTATAATTCCATTCATCATTCTGGTAGCTGACGCAGGATTTACTTTAATTATTGAATATCTTTCTCCCAGAATGAACAGGTATCTCATGCTAGTGACTTTTTTAGCCGCAATGATTTTCACGAGGTCTTTAATTTCATCAAACACCATTGCCAGGTATCCAGATACAGGAATTTTTTCTGAAGCACCGATCGCCGCCAAGTTTTTAAAATCCAAAATAACGAAAAAGCAACCAAAATTTGTATTTGAAAGTAAAACCCCGGCAACTGAACCCATTTTATTCTATCTGTGGTATTACGGTGTTCCGATAGAATTTGCAGACAATAATTCCTTACACAGTAATACCATTTATATTGTCGAGAAAAGCCACTATTCTCTCAAGGACATGACCGACAAACCAGTAATTAAAATATTTACCATCGATGATATGGAGGTATATCAAGGAGAAGGTACCGAGTAGTAACAGCCTGTTATTTATGGGGCTTGGTGAATAATTTTTCTGTGCAACGGCGGCCTACCAAAGAGTAGCAGTGTCAAGAGCTAGAAAAAACGAAAAGACTGTGGCAGATGCCTAATCTTGCAAAGCCTTTTGGATGGTGCGATGAAGGCTAATTCAAGAAAGGGCAATGCTTTGCCACCCTGCCAGGGCTCCCTGCCAAGTTAGGCGCCAACTTTTCAGCGCAACTTGCTTTCAGAAGCGAGACTTATGGAGGAGGTTGCAAGTCTGGCTTCAAAGCCAGGACTTCCTCCTTGGCCGCGATCCGCCGAGGTAAACCGCCGAAGTTCCCCGAAGGGGATTAGGCGTTTGATATACTGTAACCATGAACATCGAGTTCAGCGGCAAGATTTGGTATTAGCGTGGTCCCGCCCCGTTTTTGTTCGTCACCGTTCCGGCGAAGCACAGCCGCGACATTAAAGCCATATCAGGATTGGTGACGTATGGTTGGGGCGTGATTCCCGTACACGTGAGGATCGGCAAAACCGAGTGGAAGACTTCCCTGTTTCCCAAGGACGGCCGCTACCTTGTTCCCATCAAAGCGAGTGTTCAAAAAGCGGAAGATCTTGAGGAAGGCGACAAGGTGACTCTACGGCTTGAAATTCGTTTATAAACTAACGACGGCTTGCTGGGCAAAGGCACAACGTTCACCATCGAATTGCCACAGGGGACGAATGAGGAGGGATCAAATTCCTTTGAAGAATCCGACGCGCGTGCTATACTCGCACCAATTCAATCCAATTTACGATCCAACAATGAAATATCTTGTCGTCCACACAAGTCTGCTGATGTGCCTGTTTCTCGTCTCATGCGCCAGTCAGCGTGTCCGCGCGCAAGATTCAAAGCCCGAGTTCAAGGTCTCAGTAAAAAACTCGGATGACAAGATTGCCATCCTCGACGAAGACTCCCAAACCGTCATAGACATTCATAGCGACTTCGGCATCGGCTCGGCCTCCTTTGAGCTTGTCTCCGGTTCGATGCCCGACGCTCTCCTCCTGCGCCTGCACTTGAAAGGGCTGGAGGATTTTCAACTGATTTCCTCACAGACCACAATTGCCGCCTCCATTTCGAGCGGTCAGGTATTTAACATCAACAGCCAGAGAGTCATCGAATCCAACGCGGGATATCCAATCCTGTCCATTCACCCGCTTTGGTTGAATATCGAAATTGTTTCTGAAAACAGGGAAATCCCTCTCGAAGAGGGCTACTTCGAAATCACACTTCCCAGGGAGTTTATTCGCAAGGCTGGCAGCTCCTTTGAAGTTCAATGGATAGATTTTTATCGGTAAACCAAGGAGGTCATCACAAGATATACCCACAACCTATCCCTGCACAATACCATTGCAAGAACATCGTCTCAACCCGTCAACATTAAGAGAGGAGTTTTATATGTTCAAAAGCAGGAAGTTGATCCGCTGCGCATTGCTGATTGTCATGACGTTGAGTTTGTCATCCACTGCGGTTGCCCAGGGCAACAAGGATAAAGGTACTACAGTCTACTACATCCCGAATGTATTCACCGTGGAGGAACGTACCGCCATCGCTGAAACAGGCGCGGTGATCTGGGAAGTGGGGCACGATTATGTGCTGGCGGAAGCCACCGCAGATGAAAAAGTTAAAATCGAGAAAAAATTAAATAAAAAGATCGCCGAGCCAACACCAGACCAGGCTGTGATCCTCGCCTTCCCGCCCGCCGACTCGAATTATCACGACTACGCGGAAATGGTTGCCGAACTTCAGCAAGCCGAAGCCGACCACGGCGCGATCTTCGATCTGTTCAGCCTCGGTACATCGTACCAGGGACGCGAGATTTGGGCTGGCAAGATTTCGGATAACGTCGGCACGGACGAACCGGAATCCGAAGTGCTGTTCACGCATCACCAGCACGCGCGCGAGCATCTCACGGTGGAGATGGCTCTTTATACGCTGGGGATACTTACCAATGAATACGGCTCGACCCAACAGATCACCGATCTGGTGAATAGCCGCGAAATCTGGATGGTATTCGACGTGAACCCCGACGGCGGCGAATACGATATTTCAACCGGATCCTATCTCTCGTGGAGAAAGAATCGCCAGCCGAACAGCGGCTCCTCCTACATCGGCACAGACTTGAATCGCAACTGGGCGTATCGCTGGGGTTGCTGCGGCGGCTCGAGCGGCTCGACCAGCAGTGACACCTATCGCGGTCCATCCTCATTCTCCGCGCCCGAAACGAATGTCATCCGCAACTTTGTGAATTCGCGCGTCGTCAACGGCAAGCAACAGATCACCGTCGCGATTGACTTCCACACCTATAGCGAATTGATCCTGTGGCCCTTCGGCTATACCACAACCAATGTGCCGGCAGACATGGTTCTGGATGATTGGAATACCATGGTTGCGATGGGACAGGCAATGGCGGCAACGAACGGATACGTGCCGCAACAATCCAGCGACCTGTATATCACCGATGGCACGATCAACGACTGGCTGTACGGACAGCATAGAATCCTGAATTACACCTTCGAGATGTACCCTGACACTTCCGCGCAAGGCGGTTTCTACCCGCCCGATGAGGTTATCCCTGCAGAAACTTCACGCAATCGCGCGTCTGTCTTGTATATTCTTGAACAGGCGGCTTGTCCGTACGGAGTGATAGGTTTGACTGCGCAATACTGCACCGCAACAAGCACCGGTTTCAGAAGCGCAACATCACAGGCGGCTGTCACCAGCGGTTCCGGCGATAACAACGGCTTCCAAACCAGCGCGGGCAACATGCTCGTGGAAGACGGATTGTTTGCGGTGGATACCAACAGCGGCAACGGCACAAGCACATCCTGCACCAGCGCGAACAAGGACAGGCACGTGCTTTCCAACTTTGGCTTCGGAGTCCCGGGTGGCTCCACGATTCAAGGCATCGAAGTCAGACTCAACTCCAGAGTGGACAGCACCACCGGCTCACCGCGATTCTGCGTGCAACTTTCGTGGGACGGCGGCACAACGTGGACGACTGCCATCACCTCAGGCACTCTCTCCACTGCCGAGACGATGTACATCGTCGGCGGCGTCTCCAACACCTGGGGTCGCACCTGGACCAACACTGATTTCGACAATGCCAACTTCCGCGTGCGCCTGACGATGGTCGCCAGCAGTACCTCGCGCGACTTCTCGCTGGATTGGACTGGTGTGCAAGTGAGGTATTCGCCGTAGACGAATTCTGTCATTGCGAGAAGGAGCGGAGCGACAACGAAGCAATCTCCTCGTCGTTTCGGGGATTGCTTCGGGCGAAAAAACATCGCCCTCGAAATGACGAAAGATATGACAAAAACTGCGGAGGCTTTCACGCCTCCGCAGTTTATTGTTTTTCGCCACGCCTCTTTCCCAGCCGATAATTGATTCAACAACCTGTTATTTCTCTTCCCGACGCCGCGCCTCATACAGACTCACCAGCCGCGCCATCAAAATTGCCACATACAATACGCCGATTGCCGCTTCAATACTCGCCAGCATCCGCGCCCACATGCTGACCGGTAAAATATCCCC
>Ga0247727_10002872_pt1 | contig 38901 bp, 27 predicted proteins | sample WisWelCaveWW1625_FD_202498 | JGI IMG/M metagenome (GOLD analysis project Ga0247727, IMG submission 202498) | Biofilm microbial communities from Wishing Well Cave, Virginia, United States - WW16-25 | ecosystem: Environmental > Aquatic > Deep subsurface > Groundwater > Cave microbial mat | place...
CCTGAGGCACGACCTTTGGAGAAAGAGATCCCGGGGCAGTTTTTCTGCCCAAAATGGGGCGTATCAAACTCAGTGTGATGGTGTTGATGCCATGCCACGAATAGCAGTGAGTCTCTTTTGATCAGAAACAGCCGAAACGAACCAAAGGAGGATATAGGCTAGCCGCAACCGGTACAGCTTCCTTTTAAGAAAAGCATTGCTGGCACCTAGGCGGCGCCAGTTGTTTAAAATCGCGAATTCTGACGTAGAGGACTTGACATTCACATAGCAGCGCGGACATCCTGCCCGCATTATGGGCCGCAGGCATCTTGCCTGCTTCGCACGAAATGAAGAAAATCGACACGATCATTCATTCCAACACACGCCTCGCTTTGTGATAAAATCTTGACGGTTGCCAGATTAGCTGAATCAATGAATCCGCTACTTCCACCATCCCGCATACCAGTTGTGCGAAGCGATTTAAGCTCAATGAATAGAAAATCAAAACGAGAATTGTCTGCAAATTGAAATGGCCAGACTGGACGACAGGCTTAACTTTCCACCGACCGGGGCATCTGATTGGCAAAAACCATTTGAAACACTTCGCAGTAAATGGGATGAAGTTCCAACCACTCGTTCAGGCCGTCAGAGAACAGCGGATCTGGCAAAACTCTCTAACGAAAATCTCTTAGCTGAGTGGCAATCTTCCCGTCTGGATCTCACCACCGGTTCGGAGTTTGGTCACAGGGGCTGGTATCACACATTGTACGCCGATAGCATGCGCGGGAAAAAAATTATGGATGTCGGAAGTGGTTTTGCCATTGACAGCATTACGTTCGCACAATTCGGCGCCAGAGTGACCTTTGTTGATCTGGCTGAAACTAATCTGGATGTTATCCGCCGGCTTTGCAAGGCGCTGGAGTTGCGCGACGTAGACTTTCTCTATCTGGAGAATATCGAAGCGTTGCAAGCCTTGCACGTGGATTATGACGTAATCATGGCAATGGGCTCATTGCACCACGCGCCCGTAGAAGTGATAAAGCCTGAAACCCGTGAGTTGCTTAGACACCTCAAGATTGGAGGGCGCTGGCTTCAGTTAGCCTATCCGAAAACTCGCTGGGCGCGCGAGGGTCGTTTACCTTTTGACCGCTGGGGTCAGGTGACTGATGGAAACGCTACTCCATGGGCCGAATGGTATGATTTGCCGAAACTACTCGAGCTATTGAACCCGGGCCGTTTTCAGGCCGTACTCTGTCAGGAATTTCACGGTGGCGATTTTATCTGGTTCGATCTACTGTACGAAGGCTCGTAAATAAACGCTTGTCTTCACTGCCCTCTCTGGCTCTTATTTCTTGAACTGCTAACAGGCGTTGCACGTGATGCAACTGTCGTTGGCGATAAGCCGTTAGATGCATATGCTAAATATTTGAAAACAAATGACTTAATAGTTGGATCCCACTGGCATGGTTCTTGATGTATCGAGAAGCAGAGGACATGATCAAAATGAAACAACTGTTGGTGATACTCGCCATTCTGCTTCTAATTCCATCATTTGCAATTTCAGAAAAACCGGTTTCCCAGGGCAATCCTGAACACAGAAAACTGTGGGTGGGTGATTACTTCATTGATACCGCCAAAGGTGAGCCTGATGTTCCTTCGCACCTCAGGCAATACAGTAATAAACCGAAAGGTGAGTTTCTGGTGCAATTTCGCGGACCGGTTTCAAAAAATGCATACCGTTCACTGGAAGCACGCGGCGCAGAAATCATACAGTATTATCCGAACAACGCTTACTTGATTCGAGTACCTCAAGACAAGAAGCAGGCAGTGCAATCTTTCGATCAGTTGCAGTGGTTTTCTGATTTTCATCCGGCCTACAAAGCGCCGCAGGCGCTCTTGAATCAGAAAGGTGGAATCAGCCTCATCGTCTATTTGTTCGATACCCCTCAGGCGTTAAACGATGTGGAATACATTCGCAGTCTGGGCGGACAGGCTTTTGAGACATCTTCCGGCAGCACCAGCAGCGGCGCAAAACTAAAACAGGTCAACTTCCATAATGTGAACGCTGCCGATGTGCTCAAGATCATCAGTCTTCCTGAAGTTTATTCTGCAGAACAGTGGTTCAATTCACAGATTGAAGATGAACGAAGCAGCCAGATCGAAGCCGGTAATTATTCCTCCGGTGTTCCCAGCATTGGTTACAGCACGTGGCTCACCAACAACGGAATTAACGGCTCCGGCATCACAGTATTCGATGACGATACCGGATTGGATACTGGAAACACCAGCACGCTGCACCAGGATCTGCGAGGTCGCGTAACGTTCAAGGTTTATAACGGCACCAGCGCGGCGGATTCCGGCTCCGGTATGGGACACGGAACACATACCGCAGGAATCATCGGTGGAAATGCAACTCTTGGAACGACGGACGCCAACGGATTTCGTTTGGGGATGGGTGTAGCGCCTTCAGCCCATATCGCTTTTGCAAATGGGCTCGGCGGAACGAATCCAGGCGCCAATACGCTGGCTTCCGACGCATATGGCAGCGCCGATCCAAACGGTGGCTCGCGAATCACAAGTTTTTCCTGGACGGACGGCCTGGGAAATGGCGTCAAATACAATTCTGAAGCTGCCGCATGGGATGCCCGGGTGCGTGATGCGGTCACGACTACTGCAGCTCCAGGCAATCAACAACTTGCAGTGATTTTTTCCGCAGGCAACAGCGGTCCGGGTGCATCTACGTTGACTTCTCCAAAAGCCGCAAAGAATATTGTTGTGGTAGGAAATTCCTACAATTATCGACCCAATGATACGGATGGTTGTACAGCCAATCCAGGTAATATTGATACATTAGCTTCCAGCAGCAGCCGTGGACCGACAGGTGACGGGCGCATCAAGCCGGATGTAACCGCGCCAGGTACGGTGATCGCGTCCTTGCGTTCCTACTCTGCCACGTACTCCTGCGCGGCTCAGGGCGGCAGCAGTTGCTGCTCCGCAGGCGGATTCACCGGATCAACCGATTACATTTTGATGAGCGGCACCAGCATGGCCTGTCCGCAAGTAGCCGGAGCCTCCGCTCTGATCTTCCAGTGGTGGAAAAATAATCATGCCGGCGCTCTGCCGTCTCCTGCAATGAACAAAGCAATATTAATTAACGGCGCCGTAGATATGGGGACCGCGGATATTCCAAATAATAATGAAGGATGGGGACGTATTCACATCACGAATAGCATTAATCCGGGAGCTTCAACTGTCTATCATGACCAGGATTTCTCGTTGACTACAGCAGGCCAAACAAAGAGCTACACCGTTACTGTTTCCAATACTTCAAAACCAGTTCGCATCAACGTGGTTTGGACGGACGCCCCTGGCGCCGTATACACAGGAACCACAGCGGCTCCGAATCAGCCTTCGGTTCTGGTGAACAATCTTGATCTCACCGTAACTAACGGAACATCGACATACTTAGGTAACGTTTTCGCTTCAGGGCAATCCACCACGGGCGGAACTGCTGATTCAAAAAACAATGTAGAATCGGTTTACTTGCCTGCGGGCGCATCCGGCACCTGGACAGTGACAGTAAAATCAACCACGCTGAACGGCAAGGGCGATCCGACGTTAGCTTCCAATAATCAGGATTACGCCCTGGTAATTCAAAACGCGACGGAATCAACCGGTGGAGATACGACACCGCCAACCACATCGGTCACGTCACCAACGAATGGAGCGACGGTCAGCGGCTCAATCACAATCAGCGCGAACGCAAGCGACAACGTGGCCGTCACCAATGTTGAATTCTATCGCGGAACCACACTGATCGGCAGTGATGCTACATCGCCTTACAGCGTGAGCTGGGATACAACAACAGTTGCGAACGGCAGCTACAGCTTGACAAGCAAGGCATTTGACGCAGCAGGCAATAACGCAACGTCAATTGCCGTCAGCGTTACGGTCAGCAATGTAGCCGGACCTCCGGCACTCATGGCCTCTTTTGATGCGACTCGCCAGGCGCCTCTTTGCGGAAGCGGCGGCAAATCGTGCGACACTGGCACATCAATTATTAATGGTCGCGCCAACATCACAGGCGGACCTGAAACGAATCAGCCCAACACAATTAACGATTCATGCGCAGACGGTACAGCGGGCACGTATCATTCGGATGAATCCATCGATCGATTGGTTGTGGCAACAAATGACGGCACCGCCCTGGCCGGCGGAAAGACCGTAACTGTATCTGCAACTGTATGGTGCTACACCACAACGCCTTCCTCTGATTCTCTGGATCTGTACTACACAGCAAGCATTCCGGGAACCGGATCACCGACATGGACGCTAATCGGGACGCAGGCGTGTACGGTAGGTGGCGCACAAACACTTACACGCACGTACACGCTGCCTTCGACCGGCACGCAGCATGCGGTGCGTGCCAACTACCGCTACACCGGCTCTGCATCTTCCTGCTCGACCGGCACGTATGATGATCACGATGACCTGGTGTTCGGAGTAACGCAGACAGCCGACACAACAGCGCCTGCCACATCTGTTACCGCTCCGGCAAATGGCGCAACAGTGACCGGCACAATCACCGTAAGCGCAAACGCCAGTGACAACGTTGGAGTAACCAACGTTGAATTTTATCGCGGCGGCACAACCCTGATCGGAAGCGATTCCACATCACCTTACAGCGTGAGCTGGAATACGACAACCGTTGTAAACGGCAGTTACAGTCTGACCAGCAAGGCGTATGACGCAGCGGGTAACTCGGCAACTTCAACCGCTGTAACCGTAACCGTGAGCAACACGACAGCGATCGATCTGACAGCGACTTACAACGCGACGTACAAGGCGCCGGCTTGCGGAAGCGGCGGCAAGTCGTGCGATACTGGCGCGAGCCTGATCAATGGTCGCGGAACCATGACCAGCGGAAACGAAACCAACCGGCCCAACACAATCAACACCACTTGCGCGGACGGCAATTCGGGCACTTACCATGTTGACGAATCGATTGACCGGATGAAGATAGCAACCAACGATGGAACAGCGCTGGCATCGGGCAAAGCGGTAACAGTGACTGTGACCGTATGGTGCTACGGTACAACAGACAGACTGGACCTGTACCGCACAGCAAGCATTCCGGGAACCGGATCACCGACATGGACTTTGATTGGTACTCAGTCCTGTACAGTGGCAGGCGCAAAGAGCTTTACGGCATCGTACACGCTGCCGGCGGGCGCCAATCAGGCATTGCGCGGCAACTTCCGTTACGGCGGCACAGCCGGCACCTGCTCAACAGGCAGCTACAACGACCGGGACGATTTAGTCTTCGGCGTGCAGTAAATACATCGCAATTCAAAAGATAATGCCGGTAGGTATCAATGATCCTACCGGCGTCATGATTCGTTGACGTCCGCACTTCGCCGGCTGCGAATTCAATGTGGATTTTTCGGTGGCGGAGTACTCTTCCGTAACTCTAAAATGATTGCGGAGGTTGTCATTCAATGAACAGATCCATAGATTTTCGAATTACGGGATTACCCGTTGATCCTTTCCGCCGGTTCTTTGACCTTGGCGATGAAGAATTAGCCCTTCATAATGCGCGTAGATATGTCGCGGATGCGAAGCCGGGTTTTCCATGCCGTGTGAGCCTGATAGACGCTGAAGTCGGCGAACGGGTGATACTTGTATCGTATACGCATCATCAGGTAAACGGTCCGTACAGCGGCTCGGGGCCCGTATTTGTCCGGGAGAGTGCGCGAGTGGCGGAGTTGAATGTGAACGAAGTTCCGGAAGTCGTTCGCCATCGTTTGATTTCGGTTCGTGCATACGATGCTGATGGCTTGATGAATCAGTCGCAGGTGGTTGAAGGTCGTGATGTTTCGCAGGTAGTGCAGGAGTTTTTTGCCAATGAAAAAGTGCAATATCTGCACCTGCATAACGCGAAGCCTGGCTGCTATAGCTGTCGAGTCGATCGAGCGTGATTCCCCGGCGTTTTCAAAGCGAACCAGCCTGTGTCGCTCAAAAGAGCTGGACTGCTTTGCTTACTGGATGGCCGACTGCCGCGACATTTGATTGCGGCGCGAGGCTCCGATTGCGCTGATGATTTTGTCCGCTGTCTTTGCCATTCCCATACTGTAAAAACTTCCGAGTACTTTGCTTGCGACTTTGTATTTTGTATCAAGAAACCAGTATTTGTTTGGATCGTCGGTAAAATATCTTCCTTCTTCCGGCAGAAGGACCAGACTGACTTTTACATTTGGCGCTACGCCGATTGGCAGGCGTCGCTTCATGCAAGACTCATAAAGATGCCGGAACACTGGAATCATGTCTTCCGTTTTTGGAGGCGGAACATCTTCGTAATCCGTTCCTTTTAACGGGCGGAATACGCAGACTGTTGGAATGGCCCCTACGCCTGTGATCCAGTCGATAGCCTCGATGGAGCTTTCAGCCGGCTCTAATCCCGCTATGATTTCACCGTTGCACGTATCGAACACCCTTGCGCAATATTCAACGGCTTCCAGATATCTTTTCAATCCGTACTGGGTATGTTTGCCGGGACAGACTTCTATGAATCGATCTTGATCGAAGATTTCAAAACAAAAAGAAACGCGGTTGACCCCAATCTGTTTCAACCGGTCATATCGTTTGAGATCGTGATGTGGCGGCGCCTGCACACCGATCAGCAATCCAAATTCCTTCTTGATGGCAATAATGTATGGCTCAAGAATGTCAAGGTAGGTCTCTCCCGGATAATGACCCGTGTTGAAATCCACATACGTGATTCCGGATTCCCTGACTGCTTCTCTCACAGTTTCAATGACGTCTTTTAATGATTTTTCATCTGCATCATCCGCGCCGAGATTCAGTCCGACTGAGCAAAACTTGCAGTTTACTTTCGTTTCACGAATCCAGTATTCGCAGACTTTGGCGGGATAAATGCCCAGGTATGTCCCCTGCAGAGATCCAACACGTTTCATGATTTTCTGCGAACTCGTTTTTCTCTCGTACCACGAAGGCTGGGGCGAAAGCCGTATATCGGTGATAAATTCGCCATCCCGGTAGATCTTGTAACGGCCTGACTCTTTATGGAGCGTATAGGGTGAATCTTTTACGAAGAATTCGACCACCGGAATGTTGGTCCAGAGGTTGCCCGGGAGGATGGCTTCCAGTCCACTTCCTAGGCCTGCTCGAGTTCGCATGATTGCGCGTCCACCGTCTTGCTCGATGTAACAACTTTCGTCAACGTTGATTCCTTTGCAATACAGATCCAGCTTTAAGAGTCCGGGATTTGTTTTGACATTCATGTCCATACGGGTTTACTCCTGATTCTACGGGGATCCATAGTTTACCTACCCTGTGTTGGAATCCGTCGGTTGATTCCGTACCTTCCCAAGCAGCATAAAAGATGCCACCCCCGGTGTGTAGAATTTCTGTAGTTTCATTTTCAGAATCAGCGACGAAAAACTTTCGTACAGCGACGGCCGCCAGACCGAAAGGCCTGAAAGAAAATTCCGGACACCATGTCAGAGGTCAAGACGAAGTGTCATCCGCCTGGGGAAATCCGAAATTCGAAAAACGAAATACGAAACGATGATGGCGGCGACCGCGTTAGATATTGGCTACGTCAGGCGAAAGCTGCCACCGCCGTTTCGGGCTTGGAACTTCTTAGGACAGAGTGATGAAGTACAAAATTCGAATCTGCTCCATTCGCTAAAAGCTATGGGATGTCATTTTCCGGGTCGATGCCGAGAGCTCTGAGTTTGGCAGCCATTCTCTCAACCCGCTGATGTTCCTGCTCTGCGCGACGGCTCTCTTGCTCCGCACGACGGCTCTCCTGCTCCGCACGGAGATACTCTTGCTCCGCGCGCAGATGCTCTTGCCTTAGGGCCTTTCGCTCACGTACATGTGTGAGGATGGCATCCACATAATGGACGAATCGATCTCCATCCGGCCGGTACAGCTCGAGATCCTCTCCATGCAGCTCAAAACGCACTCCCAATCTCGGACTCACCCATCCGTGTGCATCTATGGTAACGAGGAGATCGTCTTTTCGTTGCCAGGCAAGGATCGAACCTCTATCAGGGTCATAGAGGTAATATTCTTCCACACCATATTTTTCGTAAAAAGCCAATTTGCGTTTCATTTCAGCAACTGTGTTGTTGGGTGACATGACTTCGAAAACAACCTGTGGAGGAATATTTTGTTCCTTCCACTGCAAATAAGAACCACGATCACCTTTAGGACGACCAAAGGCAACCAGAACATCCGGAGCGACCCGGATGTCCGGACGTCCTTCAACCGGATACCAGAGTAGATCGCCCGCCACAAACACATCCGGTTGATCCACGAAAAGCGCATCAATTCCGCCCTGGATTGTCACGATCCATCGAAACTGCTTTGTATTATCGGCCATGGGCTGTCCGTCCGATTCCGGGTAAACAATCGGCATGGCTGAAGTCATTTTTCCATTCATCACTGTGCTCCATTTTAAAAGTACCAAACTTCCCTTGCAAAATCAAAAGCCGCGGGCGAAGGGTAAAACACGAGGCCCGAAAAACGAAATCCGAAACAAGCTCGAAATTCGAAATCTTAAATTCGAAACAGACAGCGACAACCGTTGGAGATTGATGTTGGCACTGGTGAATGCCGGCATCGCTGGAGAAAATCCGAAACGTGGCGGCAAACGACTGCCGCAGATACTGCGATTCCAACTCAGGCAACAGCGAAGCGTAGCTGCTTTCTCAATGCATGAATTGTTTTACGTAGAATCAATGCGTCGTGTTTAGAATTTAGAATTTCGAGCTTCGTGCTTGTTTCGTATTTAGAGTTTCGAATTTTCCTGATTGTTTCGTATTTCGTATTGCGGACTTATTCATTTGTATTCGAATTCATTCTTTCCTCTTCTTTTTCTGTGCGTTCGGTATCGGTGCTCCATGCAGGTCGGTCAAGGCTTTCGCGCAGAGGTTCGATTCGGTGGCCGGGCTTAGCGTTGGGCTGTTGCGCGGTTGATGGGGCCAGGAGCACTCCAACCAGAACTCCTGCGCAAAGCGGAATAATCCAGTCCGCAGGCATATTTTTCATTTTCTGAAGAAAACTCATAGTCACAACCTCTTTTGGTGTAGCTGGAACGGGTCGCGTATCGGAGAGACAGCCGCAAAGCCACAGGATGAACAGTATTTTGTAGCACGGGATTTTCGTAATCTGGCGATCTTCGAAGATTCGATCAAGCGAGCTTCCCGATTGCAAATACAGGAGGATTCGTTTTTCTTCATCATTGAATCTTGAGCTGTCAACCATCGACACGTTTAGTTTGAACGGCTGCTTTAAGAACTGTACGGCTCGTAGCGCCGTAGGTATAGTGATGGAATCACGTGCAACTTTGAGTAGAACCTCCCCGAAGGGAAGGTCGAAGCGAACGAACTGCGGTTTACACGGATCCTCTTCTCCGGACCAGAATACATGAATGGATGGATCAAACAGGGTTTCCGAACAGACAATCCAGTGATCCTTAAGCACATTCTTTAAGTCATCAGCGGAAAGGACACCCTGTCTTACCAGAACGGCGCCAAGACTCCTGTTTTCATCCACCTGCGATTGTGCTCCAAGAAGGACAACTTCCGGCACGAGCTGCTTTTCACGGATAAAGAGGTTTAATGAAAACTCAGGTGCGTTTGAACTGACGCACACAAGGTTACCCCTATGGAGTTTCCAGTAGATGTAATTGCGGCCTGACTGCGCAATCAGGGTTCCTGATTTTTTCAGCGCGATCGCATCCCGAACGGTGCGCCATCGTTGAACGGTATCTATCGCCATTTTTGCCTCCCTTCTACGGATTTGATGAATGGAAACGATGGAATGAGCAAGTGAGTTTGAGTGCAAGATTGAAAATGAAGTTGCGTCAGATCGGACTCCGTTTGTAGCGCGCCCCGGATCAAAACGCTTCCCCTGAACCAGATAATTTTTTCGTTTTGACTGATTGCGCCGGAAAGCGCTTTTTTTGCAGAAGGCTCAAGTAGAAAAGACGTCCCGTTCAACTCAGATAACCATGCAATTTTCTCCGGGTCGGATAGCGGAATGGTTCCCGTATCAGCAAGTATCGCCGGATCACCCCGGGCCAGAAGGCACGCTTGAATGCGCTTCGCCGTGGGTCCGGCAGGATTCAAACGGATCGAGTTGCCTGCAATGAGACACAAATCGATTCTTCCTGCCTGTGTTTCCATGCTTTGTAAACTGGTATCCAGTTCAATATCGCCGTAAGAAGTGATGTAAAGAGAAATAAGCGGCTGGGATTTCGGCAGAAACGGTATCTCTTGATATGACTGTTTGATCTGTAGCCGATCATCAAACGCCATTACGGAATTGAGACTCTGGCCAACCTGTACTCCTTGATACAAAAAGTTCCATTGATCATTTGAAAAAGTGATGTTGAGTTGGTCAAGATCCAGAAAGTAGTGGTCTACGCTCCAGAAATAGGGATTTTGTCCCGTTATGCTAAGGCCGTCAGGCGGGGGCCAGCCTGCGGATCGCAATACGTCATCAAGACGCGGGAAATCGGGAATCGCAGGTGTAGTTTTCCTGTACGATGCCAGACTCTCCGGTGATACAAGGGTGTAAACGGCGTGCCTGAAACGAACAGGGTAAAGCAAGGTCACGAAGGACCGCACGAACACCATTCCATCGAATACTGTAGATGTTGTTAGATCCTGTGGCGTATCGCTGAACAGGGCAAAGTCTTCGGTACGGATCTGGCGAAGAACTGCCTCTTGTTCTGCTGCATATCTTCCCTTCGATGCTTTGATCATAAAAAGGTTCTCTGCATCCGGTCTCCAGGCTGAATCCAGATTCCCGGTGATCCGGTATCCGTTCCAATCGAATGACCGGATCTCCATTCCGTTCCACTGCTGCGGATCAAAGAAGAAGCCCGTTGATTCAAAATTGTGCCTGTCAATCAGGTATTTCAGCGCAGAGGCGCAGGCAAGACGGGCGTTCTCGCTTTCAAACAAACTTCGAGTTGCAAGATGATGACCGGCTGCCAGTGAAAGCATCCAGCATGCAAAAACCGTGAGAATGAGAATCAACAACAAACTCAAGAGCAGGGCAAAACCCTTTATGGTTTGCATTTAAACTCCATGGAAATCGCTCCTCTCCGCCAGGTCACGGTGAGTACGGTCCCATCCCACGAGTAACGAAATTCATCCAGAGGTTCCAGAAAAGGTTGTGTAGCCCCGCCGGAGCTGATTCGATACAGGGTTGAGTTCTTAAAAAGGAAACCGTGAATTTCGACTTCAATCAGCGTTCCTTTTTCAAGCCGCGGGTCGCTCTGAAGTGGTTGAAGTTTCAGAGCGAGTGTGGAGGCGGTATTCGAGACTTGAAGAGCTTTGTAGTAACCCCATCCGTAGTTTCCATTTGAATCTGAACCGGCCAGCAAGTAATTGTTTCCCGGGACTATTCTGGAACCTGAAGGTACCGTGTAGTCGCTGCCCGAATTCAGGAAGTGTACGGGTGATCCCTGTACATGGACGACAGAAAAGGCGTCCGTGCGCGCTTGATTACCGAAAGCCAGATCTTCAAAAAAGATGGTTGCTCCTTCCAGCATTGAATCTATCTGGAGTTTCCGGGAGGAATCTTCGATCAGATGTTTTAGCAAGATCGCCCGGTAGTTTGATTCTTCCTCCGGTCTGGTTCGCGAGATTGTCCGGACCAGGAGATCCTTTTGCAGATCAAATGCATGGTATCCGAAAAAGAGAATTGTCAAGAAAAATGAAACCGTAAGAAAGAATTCAAGAAGTGTTACACCTTTCATTATTCGGACCGGTAGAAAATGCTTTCCACGATGGTTTGTTCCAGATGCAGAACGCAGCAACGTATCTGCTTTGTTCCGAAGTACGGCGTGTGATCGAGAATCGAGCATCGAAGTTGAAAACCTCCGTTGCTTTCTTCTGACTCTCCCGATCTTAAATCCTGAATGGGCAACGCCCTCAGTTCTTCAATCTTGTTGAGCAGGATCAGTGTTGCTTTCTGATTGATTTTGCTTTTGCTGATGAGGTTAAGTGAAGTCATATTCGAGCTCCCGACAACGAGAAGTACCGCCAGCAGAAGCGAGCATCCTACCAGCACTTCGATGTAGGTGAACGCATTCTGCTTCATGGTCGTATGGGCCTGTAACAAATTGTGTGCCAGGAGTTTTGCGACGTGACCGGGATTACCGTTACCGGTAAAAAAGGCACTTGCTGGAATTAAGTCCAGTCATTGCAGCGATTAGCTGTGTAAACTCAAATTGACAGCGATACGTAGAAAACGATTTTTCGGGTGCGGGCAGGAAGAACGTGTGAAAAAATTCCCATACCAGTGGAGGCCGTCCCTGCCTGCCGTTTTCTCGTTGTGAAGTCACAAGGCGGGCACGGAGGCCCGCCCCCCAGAATTTAGATTTAGAGTTCGACGTGATGGCCGGCGGATATAAGCGCGGAGACTGCGGAGGTGAGTTGATCATGCTTGACGAGTACGTAGTCGGTATCAAATGTAGAAGCTGCAAAGATGCCGACACCGGCCTGTGCAAGTGGAACAGCAACCGATGAGAGAATGCCGGTTAAATGAAATGGAAAAGGCCCTTCGAATTTGAACAAGCGCCATCCGGTTTCCCGCTTGCCGGTTTGCGGCGCGCTTGCTTCATCGCAAACAACAGTCAGTTCATCAGGCGTTCGTGAGCATATATAAAAAGGTAGTTGCGTGATTTGCTCAGGTATTCTTTCTTCCGGTGAGAGGCGGCAAACCGAATACAATCCCGGAAGAACTGTCAGGCGCAAAATGACAGGGTTCACCGCGTTGTTTCGCCATCCTGTTTTCTGTGCCCAGTTTTCGAATTGTTTGCGGCGAAGCACCGGATCCCCCGGAGCCTTTTCCAGTGATTGCCTGACTGATTCTCGCATACGACGCGTATTTTGTGTCAGGTTATCCAGGCCTGCTTCTTTTCTACTGGCGTCTACCGTTTGCGGGTCCTGAATTGGCCACGGATTGAATTCGCCCTGTTCATCCCAGTCGTATTGCGTTCCGTAGATTTGTGGCCTTCCCTGCATCATCAAAATGCGATCCTGCAAATACGCAACCTGCCGGTAAGGAGCTTCGTTACGTTTCGACGCAAACTGTAAGAGTTGCAGCATCTCCTGCATAAAAGAAGGCTCACTGACAGCGTGCTGTGCGATCATCCAGGCCGCTTCACATCCGTCCTGGCCAACCAGAGTTTGTCCCGGCCACCCAAACTCCGAAACGATCTCGCGCAATCTGGCAGCATTTCTCCGGTGAACTTCTTCCATGCCGGCATCATAGTCTCCAAACAAAGTCCCTTTGGATGCCAAATCGTCGCGCATTCGTAAATCGCTCTCTTTCATGGAAAGCAATTCGAGTCTGATCGCCTCATTATGCGGTTTCTTCGGCAAAGTGCTTTTCATACAGACCACGTCGAGCATAATCCAACCTCTGTACTTTCTCAAAGGGTTTACCCCCCCGGATTTTTTAAATGCCGGGCATACAAGACCAAACGGGGCGCTGCCCGTGTGCTCGTGCACGAGTTTACCTCTGGGATTTAAAGGATATTGGGAAGGAAGTACTGAGGCGGGTGTGGCGATTCTATCGAAATTGACCAATTCACGTAAGTGTAGGCGCAAGGAACGCGATTTCGTTCATCATCGCGTTTGGAATGGATTGATTTGTCCGCTGAGTGGACTTTGCTTGTACGAGCGGTGATTATTAGATTCTGGGGGTAGGTTGGAATCCGCCGGCGATTGCGACGGCTAAAGAAACACGTTTCTTCAAGAAGCTGATGTATGTTTGAAGGCCGGAATAAGCAAGTAGGAGGCCAACGAACAACCACCAGACGTAGACCAGCAGAGTGTTAAAAGGCAAATCCAATCCCAGCCGTAATTCAACATAGCTGGGAAAAACGAACCCGAACAAAACGCTGGGAAAAACCATGTTGATTGCGCCTTCCACATAGCGGTAGTAGTTCTTTACCAGTTCATCGTCTTCTTTCGACAGAGATTGCTGAATCGAAATCGGATGGTTTTCATGGTCTTTGACTTTTCTGAACATTGGGAAAATTATGTCAACGAAGAGCAGATGGCTGATTTGACTCAGAAGGATTCCAAAAACAACGCTGAACGCAATCACTGAGCTGATGTTCTGGGTAAAACCGATCAGGTTGTATTCAAGACTTCGCGAATCAGTCACCAGGTTCTGCAGTTTTTCGAGGTTGGCGATTCGCTCATCGACAACTTCCTTTTGCGCGCCGAGCTGCTCCGCAAGCCGAAAGTCTCTTTTGACGTTTTCTTCAACCGCACCCTTTGATTTCTGCGCATTGTAGTCGTCTACTGCTGCCGCAAGATCCGCCATCCTTCGGCGTGCCTGGACGTAGATTTGATCCGCATCCGATTCTTTCTTCAGCCACTGCTCATTGCTCAGATTCTCCATCTTACATTCCTGATACGCCATCAGACTCTTCATGCATAACTTTGCTTGAATTACCTGGACTTTCGTTGCTTTCAGGTCCTCGTTTAAATTCTTTAATTGGTCCGCCGGAGTGACTGAGACGCCGCTCCATAGTGAAACCATCATCAGGAAAGAGAGCGACAGCGCGAAACCTGGCGCTACATCAGTCACCATCTTTCCGAGGTTGGCGTTGTCGAGTACTTTTTGCAAAACTTCATTCATCGTCAGCATATTTAACCTCTGTTGCCGTCTATTACGGCACGTTAATCCAAACAGGGCTGGTCAACACAAAATCCTTTCGACTGGTTTGCGTCGGCCACTGGATAATCTTCAGGTAAACAAATGTCTTCTTAAAAGGTGTCTTGAGCTCAATCGTGTCTTCCTGATCCCCCTGGACCGGTGCAAGCTTGAATTCACGGCCTGAATCGGCGATCTGAATGCTCCCGTAAAGAAGCCTGAGATCATATTTTGCATCTGCCTCGTCAGGATCTTCGAACTTGTAGGCAATTTGAAGCAAACGCGAATCTGCGTTCATGTCGCTTCCCATGATCTTTTCGTTAACACTGAACCAGACCTTGAGGTTGTTATCGGTGCTTGCGTAGCACCTCCAGGATCGAATGGCTTCCTTGATCCCTTCGCGCGTGCGCTCTCTCGCGAGCACTCCCGTTCTCGCTTTTGTCAGGGTGCCCCACGTGCGTTTATGGTTGTCCTGATCTGCTGAGGGCGCGATCTTGAAGCCTCGAGTGAGATAATGAAGATAATGCTTTTCTCCTTCAAGCTTTGCTTTGTGAACGCCATCGCTCAGACCCGGACCGTTAATAACTTCGAATGTCCGTAAATAGCCGGATACCGCTTCTCTGAGTTTTTTGTAGCTTCCATTGTAATTGCGGAGACCATAATCGATGAAAAAATCTCCGTTCCACGGGTGATTGAATTGAAGGAACTCAATTTCAGGATGAGCCGGCAACCACTGTTCGTACAAGCCTCGATAGTTCCCGTTCTCTATTGTTTTGTCGCTAATGACTTTGTTTACGCCGAAAAGATTCAGATGGTTTCCTTTTTTTATCGAAGAGAATTCCTGCCCATAGAAGGTTACAAACCCGGCTTGCTGATTTTGGGTCTGAGCAATCTCGATCAGATCGCGGTACAGGTTCTCGTCCTCTCCGATGATTTTTCCTCCTTTCGGATCTTTGGGATTAATTTTGTTTGTGTGGTTGTGTTCGGTAATAGCCATGAAATCGAGCTTGCCTTCATCGCGGGCAAAATCATACGCCTCCGCAGGTCTGCCGCTACCGTCCGAATATGATGTATGTGCGTGAAGGTTTCCGAAGTAAATGCTGTACTCGTCAAACGGTGAATCAGCGAAGACAAAAAAAACGAAAGCGAAGACGCAGAAAATTACGAGCGCAATCCTGCGCCGGCCTTCAACCAAAGTCATCATCTTGTTTCCCCTCCATTTTTGTTAAACGAGAACGTCTTCAATTCCAGATGCGTTTAATAAAAGCAAGAGTTCTTTGAAGACGATACTGCTGCAAGTACTTCAATACTGCGTTTTTGGTCACTTGATCTTGACCGAGTACTGTAAGGTAATAATCGGCTGGAAATTTGATGTCATCGAACTGCACCAGTTCTGTTGCAACGTAGTGTTCTAATGCGCCAAGATACCAGAAGAAGGAATCAAAGAGCCTGCAAATGGTCTTATCCGTCTCAGTATATTCAAGGTCTGGAGTTTTGCTGAGCGCCTTTTGGATTTCTTCCTTCGTGATGATTCGCTCTGGGCCTCCGTCCATTTTGACTTTGCTTTCGGGGTAGTCAATTGCGGACAGGATTGTATCGACGTCCGAATCAGTTAACATCTCATCCACTATAGACTTAGCCATTTCGGCTTGTCTCCACTTCAGATCTTGTTTGCGCTGAACGTATTCATCAGCTCTTTCCCGGCTCGCATTTCGTATTTCAGATCGAAGAGCCAGCAGCGCGACGATGACTCCCATTAAAGAGGCAATGTTTCCAGTGATCCCGATCCAATCAGCATTCATCTTTATTCCTCCGATAGAGAACCAGATTCATCAATTTCCTTCACTCTTTCCTGAGTAACTGCGGCTCAGGGTTGTTTCTGCGGGACAACTTCGGCGGGCCCTGTTCCCGTGACTCCTACTTTTCCCCAGGCATTTTGAACGGCGTTCTGAACCTCGTGTTAAGAAAACTTAGCGATGCTTCTAATCACTCTTGCAACTGGTAACGTATGCCGAAGCGAATAATTCTGGGCAGTAAGTTGCGTTGAATCTCGTTGAAGGTTTCTGTGGAGGCACGGTTTTCTCGTTGCAGGATGGTTCCGCTGTTTGTGATGTTCAGGATTTCCATGAATGGAGTTAATGTGCCTGCACGACCGAGATCGAACGGTTTTTGAACACTCAGATCCCAAGCAAAGAGATTGTCATACCGGCGGTTTCCTATGGGTTCCAACAGAATTCTTCGAACACCGGTGCCGTAAAAGGCAGCCATGGAGAGATCCTGAACCGTGCCGAAAATCAATCGAGGGAATCCCTGCTGATATTTGAATGCGGCCCCTATGGTGAATTCGGCTGGAAATTCGTAGTGACCGGATGCTTTAAAGACCCAGTCCGACTGCTGCGGCAGTCTCCCTGAGATAATTCCTCCGTACGATCTCTTATCATAGAACGCGAGCAATCCCGGATCGGCAAAAGACGCTTCTGATAGCGTTTGCCCTATTGTCACGAAGAAGGACTCGTCACCATCATAATGCGCTCTCTGCTTCTGCAGCGTAAGTGAGGAGTTCAGATAAAAACGATGGCTCATCCGCTTCTTCGCCGTGATGTCAAGGCCGTTATAACTGCGGCTATAGCCTTCGATATTCTTCAGGATGTGGGTTCCATCGTGAACAAATCCAAGCACAGTGTATGGCACGTTGAAGGACCCCAGATCCGTTTCATATTGCAATACACCCCCTTGAACAAAGTCAGAAGCTATAACCCCGAACGGAAGGTCGCCGATCAGCCGACTGTAGTTGCGATGGGTATAGGAGACTCCGATCACCCAATCGGAAAAGGCCTTTTGTTCCAGAGAAAAAATGAACTCATTAGTCTTTGGGTTTTTCAAGTCGCCGTAGATTCGCTTCTGTGCAAAAGTGCGGAGGTCGAACCCGGAGCCGCTCAATCCTCCGTAATAAAGTGGTTCTGAAATCACCTCATCGCCGGTTATGATGCGATCGGCGTTTAGATTACGATACTGTAGAATGGCTCCGTTCGAAACACCTGCAGGATTGGAGAATGCATCATAAAAGGAGTCGTACCGATCGTAATAACGTGAGTAACTTCCGCGGATGACCGATTCTCCTTTTCCACCAACATCAAGATTGAATCCCAATCGTGGGGCCATATCTGTGAAACGAGGTCCCGAGTCGTTGCCGGGAAAATGCACCGGCCCGACAATATTTTCAAATCCTGGAACACCGGGGATCTCAGAGGCCAGATTGCGCCCCGACTGGCCGTCAAATCGAACGCCTGCATTTATTGTCCAGTTCCCAAAGCGAAGATCGTCACCCAAATAAATGGAATAGCGCCGCACTGAAATACGAGCGTTGCCGAAATGCTGAATTCGAACTTCCCCGGATTCAAGAGGTCCGTTAATTGTTGGCTGTGACAGATCAACAACAAGTTGACCATTGCCGTAGCTGCTGAAAGTGTGACTGCCGTCTCTCCTGTAATCGAATCCGAATTTCAAATCGTGATCGGCGCCAAGGAAGCCAGGGAGGTAATGCGTCACTTCGCTGTTGATTGAGAATCCTGACCGTTCGACCGGATCCGAGAACACGGAGGTCCCTTCGTATCGTGGTATCTGTGCTAAGAAGATGATCGGTTGGCCAGCAGCGGAAAGCGGAAGCAACTTGAATTTGTTCCCATAGTAAGAAAACCTGGCTGTGACAAATGTCTGATCACCGGCTACCCACGAATGAAGTCCTGTGATGATTCCGTCCAGCAATGATCCCGCATTTTCCTGTTTCCACAGTGTTTCTTCGGACTGTATTGGAGAGTCAAAGCCGGCTCCATTTCTATTCGTATCGCGATAGGAATACGTAATTTGAGAACCGTGTTCGGATGTCTGATTCCAGATCAGTTTAACCTGATGATCCGTTGTACTGGTTTGATCGCTCAAGGAAGTCTTGCTTGCAGGATACTGCACTCGCGTGAAAAGGTCAGCATCACTATACTGGAAGCCGCCCCAGATAAGCAGCTTGTCTTTAAGGATGGGGCCACCTAGATCGAACCCTGCATTCCAGGTAGAGTCCACGCGGTTGGACTGATTTACACCAATCCGGATGAGTTCGTCGGAAACGTTATTTGCTTGAAGGTTCTCAGCAGCAAAAGAAGAAAAGGCGTTTGCTTCCCAGGAGTTCGTCGGCTGACTGGTGATAACATTCACCGTAAGCCCGGAACCGGCCGCCGTCACATCGTGCGAGCCTGTGGAGATCTGCAACTCCTCAGCAAAGGCAAAACCAAACGTAGGCACAACATTTCCACTTATTCCGCTTACGTTGATTCCATCGTAAGCCCAACTGTTCTGAGCAGATTCGGCGCCGCGGTTCAAGAAGACGGCTTGCTGGCCGCTTTCTGATCCGCCGATGTTGCTGACGTTAGCGGCGGCAACATTCTGATCGATGATCACCCACGGATCCCGTACGCCCGGCAATGAGGCGATTACGTCAGGATCAATGTTGGTAGCCGTTCCGGGCCTGTTCGGATTTATCGTCAGGTCGCCTGTAACGACAATGATTTCTCCCACTGCGGATTTCATCCTCATTTCGATTTCAACTTTCATTCCTTTGACGACCTTCACGCCTTCCTGCATAATCTCTGCAAAGCCATCCATGAGCACATTCACGGAGTAGGTGCCGGACTGGAGTTTTGCGAAACTGAACGTGCCTTCAACGGACGACCTGGTCTCCTGGAGAGACTTGCTGTTTTCTAGAAGCCTGACGGTTGCCCTGTACAGAGGTTTGCCGTTCTCATCTAGAATTTTCCCGAGTATACTGCCACGACCACACTTTTCTTCACAGTCTGTGGGCCACGGCCAGTGGTCGCAATCGCAGTCCTCGTTTGCCAGCGAAAAAGCCGGCACAAGAAGCAGGAAAAGAAGAAGGATCGAAAAGCTGCGGATCATTTGCTGTTGGGCTTTTGCGTTTCGGGTGAAGGGAGTAAAGGGACCTTGGAAACAACTGATGTTTCAGTTCCGCCGGCACCAGCATTTCGTGATGCATCGGGCCGGAAGATCCACCAAAACAGGTATACAAGTAGCCAGATACCGAATGAAAGGAGCCCCCATCTCATATAGAGCATTTGATGGTACGCGTCGCTTGTGATAGTGCCTGCCAACCTTGCTATATCTTCGGGATCCATTTCACTTGCCCGAAACAACCACGAAAGATGCGCTCTCTGCACCTGTGTTCCGTAATACAGAGAGAATGCCAGAAAAATCCATCCGGGAATGAACAACAAATAGCTGAGTCGCAATTTCCTTCCAGGAGTGACATAGTCGGTTCCCAGGATAATTACCACTGAACCGCCTATGATCAGAAGTACCCATTGAGACAGATTCTCTGCCATAGAAACGGCCCCTTCAAAAGCTTGCGACTCGGGCCTTTCCTCTGTCTTGCTTTGTGCCAGAAGGTTGCTAATAGCAGGAAAGCACAGCAACAGACACGCCACAAACAACATTACGGAGATTTTTTTGCGAATCATTTTGTTGTTGTATTGACTCGGACCGGTAACGGCCTGACTCGTGCGTCCCAAACTATCTACCACCAACAATGAGCCGCTTTTCCGCGAAACCACTTCCGTCTCCCGGGTCTGCGAAATACGATACCGACCAATTGCGATTGTCTGGATTCCAAGTGATCCAATTGTAGGACAATGGTTTGCCTTCAGCACCGAGGGTTGTACCACAGCCTATGGACCTAACCGCACGCATTTCCCCCTGATGCTCGACCTCTTGTGCGATATATCTTGGCTTATGTTTGTGGCCGTGCAAAATCAACGGAATCTCGTTCTTCGCGCACCACTGGATCAAATGCTCGCTGTTTTCCATTCTAAGAAACCTCTCTTCGTGAATACGAAGGAATGGAATGACATCAATCTCGTCTTCGCGCGTTGAAAACGGGTGATGATGAACCAGAACTATCCGAATCTGATCTTCCCTGTGGCGCATTAGAACCTCATTCAGCTTTGTTGCAACCTCAAGAAACTGTTCATCCGTGATTCTCCCCCTCGCGAGTTCGGCATCCTTCGATGTATCGAAGCAAATAAAGAGAGTTTTGCTCACATCGCTCTCAACTACACTGCTCCATTCCAGGCCGGCAACAACCTGCCAGTTTTGTCGAAAGATACCTTTTCGCCTTATGTCATGGTTTCCTGGGATTACTATGACATTCGTGTTGGACATGCTCGCCAATCTATTGCGGAAGGCGTCGAACTTGCTCAGATTGGCTTTTGAGGGAGTGTCCATTAAATCGCCAGTCACAACCGGTTGCACTACACCGCCCTGATCCAAGGTTTGCTTGACCTTACCACGAAGATGCTGTTCGACATATGTGAGCCTAGATTCCGAGGAGTGAAGACCGAAGTGGAGATCGCTAAGTTGCAAGATATGAAATGACTGCTTCGATTCCGACTGCTTCTGTCGCCGCTTCAATTCATCCCACAGCTCCCATGGTGGTATTCTCCGTGAGATACTCACAAGATCCTCCATGTCATGAGCGGGGCCCGGGATGAGTACAGTTTCTCCCGCGGTATTCCAGCATAGCGTCGCCTGCTCTTGAGCACCCAGCAGTGCAACCTTTCGAATTGCCGGAAATGGATCCAACAAATCTCTTTGCGACTGAGCTGGGGATTGAGAGCACTGCATCCAAAACGTGTACATTGATGAATTCGCCAATAATTCACTGGAAACCCATCCGTTGATAAGAAGGAAATAATATGGAAAGTCAAACCACGCTCGGATGGGGCCCAGGATATGAGCTACCGATTCCGAGTTCAGCGGTTGTTGGGGCTCGTCTAATTCCTCTTTTTGGAGTCCATATTCACGTAATCTTTCCCTGCTCTGATCGATAAGCATGCCGAATATTTCACGGGTTTCCGGATCTCCCGTGAGAAGGGACTCTGGAGCGGCTTCGAAAAACGATTCCAAGCCTTGGGTTAACATCCGAGGCGCCTTCCAGAAGGTTAGCCATCGGTCTGCAGAATCCCGGCTTGGAATTCGCCGAAATCGATGTCGATGGAACCAGTATTCTTCAAAGAACGGAGGGTCCCACAATCCTGGAGTACTTGGAAAATCGCGCCGCGTAAGCCAGCCAACTAAACTAGCATGTTCCAATGTGAATTGATATCCCATAGTCAGGGCCTCCTAAGAAACCAATTAAGTCTTTGATTTTTGAGATTTTCATGGTCCCCACACTCGAGCAAGTTCCATGGCCTGTAGATAATCGCTCTTACGTTTTGGAAATAACCGTTGTCTCTAGGCATTGTTCCTTGCGCTTCACACCACAAGCTGATATCCGGGATTGATGTGCTGGTAAGAGAGGATTTGATGTATGTCGAAAGGATGTGTTTCAGTGCCGGTGAGCGTGTGTTCCAACACCTGAAATACGTGCTTGAGGCCTCCTGCATCATCAATATCGGCGTCTACGATGAATTCCAGAGTACCTGGATTGCTGAAGAAGGTAAGCTGGAGATTGCCGTAGTTTTCGAATGACTTAAAACTGCCGGCGTGTTTGTAGCCGGGAGGGGGAGTGTGCAGAGTTCCGCTTACTTCTTTGAACATATTGCTCAAACAAGCGTTTTTTACCTCATCCCGCAATTCCTTTTGGACTTCGGCGAAAATCCGGTCTCCGCGTATTCTGGATAATGAATCCATGTACGAAAAAACAGGGCGTCCATTATGGAAGAATGTTGTGTTTGTCTTGGAATGCAGATTGAAGAGGCCGGCTTTCTTGATGAGATCGGACTGAAGAGCGTCGTACAGGGCTTGGCCTTGAGCGTTGGGGAAGCCTTCTACTTTGGATTTTGCCAGTAGTGCGACGAAATCCTGAGAGAGAAGATTAAACTCCGGGAAGCGCACATCAATCACTCGCCTGGGGTCTATTGGAAGAATGATGTGCTCGTCGTTCTTTTCCGGATCGTCCTTTACCCGAATGATTCTGAAAACAGATCTGTATCGGGTTGGATTCACCCACAGCACATAACGGCCACCCTGCCCGGTATCCACCTGTTCGATTTGCAATTTCCCATTCTTGACTTCACTTTTGGTTTTGAGAACGTGGTGAAGAATCGTGTGTTCCAAACGGACTTCGATTTCATCTGAGATGCGCTCGAATGAAGCGTCGTAGAAATTGAGTCTTAGTCTTCCGCTCATTTTTTGGCTTCCTCCTTGTTTATTTTCCATCTAAGACGATCATGGCTGCGATTCTCTCGCTCAATGCTGCGATGGTCTTGGAAGGGTTGTGGCCGATCGGTCTGGGGATGATTGAGCCATCGGCTATGTACAAGTTCTTGCAGCCGAATGCCTCGCCTTTGTGGTTCACGACGCCATCGTTAGATGTAGATCCCATCGGACATCCTCCGAGTGGGTGGGGTGTGATCAGTGCATCCGGCAGTTGAAAAATGAACGTGCTTCCTGTAACCCTGGCAAGTTTACGGTGAATCTCCTGGATGGCGTCCAGTACTTTTCTTGCGCCATGCTGGTTCCAGGAGAGATGAAGGACTTTTGGTCCAAAGAAAAACCATTGTCGTCTTAAGCTGAATCTACCGATCGGCTCGTCTCTTCCCTGTGCAAACCAGGGCATCAGATTCTTGAACGGTTCTTGCGGCGTTCCTTGATTCTTCTGCGATGCTAGGAATTGTAATCCCACTTGAAAGCGCGCCGCATCGCCGCCCGCTCTATCGAACGGGGCATCTGCAAGCGCATCAGGAAATCCACCGTCCTCAATGACAAAATGGCTTCCCTTATAGCTGTCCGTGCCAAGAAATTTGATTGCAGCAGTGATAGTTGGACCTCGGGTCGGGTACACATCATAGTTAGGATGGACCGCAAAACTGAGATAATTGGCGTTCGTGCTCCACTTATGCCCCAGCATCGGACTGAGCCTGGGCAGCGTTCCGAACTTGTCGCGACATCGAAGCAACATTTCGGTAGAACGAATCGAGCCCGCAGATAGGACAACGATTCGTGCTGTTGTTTGTCCGGCGATTAGCTTCCCGTTTATGATCTCCTGGTAATGAATTTTATAACCTTCCTGTACAGGCTCGATGTTCCAAACGATATGAAGCGGGCGCACCTCTGCGCCGTACTTTTCCGCGCGCGGGATGTAATTGAACGCCAGAGTATTGCGAGCATCAACAGGACAACCTAATTCACACTGTCCCAGATGGACACATGTTCCTTGAACTATTCCTTCTGCGTTTAAACCTGCTTTGCTGTGATCGGTGTCAGGCCTGGTTGCTGCATCATATATATAGTTGTTATCGAACTTTACAGCGAGGTCAACAAGTTCGGACACAAATCCTGCTTTAAGCGCGGCGTCCTGAAGTAGCTTGGTCCGATTGGATCGCTGTTTCTCCGGAATTTTTTGGACACCCAACATTGCGCCGACTTTCGGATAGTAATTCGTTTCCAGATCGCCGAATGTGATCTCCGAAGGCCATCCTGATTCGAATAAGTCGGGACTTGCGCTCAGCGAGACGTTCGCATAATGCAAAGATCCTCCTCCTACACCTGCGCCCCCAATCGTTGAGATATTTCCAAAGAATCGAATGTCAAACCATCCATGGTTCTCTTCGGGCCGGCTATCATCCCAAAGCCAGTTGGACCTGGATCTACTCGGATATTCCTCGCGTTTCCATCGTTTGCCTCGTTCCAAGACAACAACTTTGGATCCTGCCTCGGCGAGTCTGCAAGCGACAACAGCGCCACCGAACCCGCTCCCGATTACGACAACATCAAAATCCGTACTCATAATTACACCTGAATAAGCGCTCCAGTAATTCCGTTCTTACCGGAATGCTCTTTGAATCGGTTCAAGCCACGAATGCACGAATCCGCCGATTTCCGGAAACTGTGTAGCAAAGGCGGTTAACAGCGGGAAAACGACATAGATGAGGATTCGTGTAATGAAGGTCCTATCCCAGGATATTTGATTGGCCTTTGTTCTTGAAACACGGCTTAAGATTTCATCCCTCCCGATTTGGATCAGGATGGTTAAAGCGCAAGAAACGACAACAAGAATCAGGGAACAAATAATGACAACGAGCAATCGCATTGGCTGAAAGGGATATGACGTCACGGCAAAAAGCATCAACAGCATTCCCGCCGTTGCAAACGCCAGATAATTGCGCAAATGCATGAAGATTTCTCTGACGACAAAGACCGCCCGCATGGCAAGGGACTCGTCGGCGTTATCGTTCCACCGCGACCCCATTTTTTTTGCGTCGGGTGAATGACGGAATTGACTAACTGTTTCAAACGCAGACAACCACTTATTGTGCGTTTTACCGGATGACCAGTCGCTGGCTGCGCTATCCTCCGACAAATCTTTCTTCAGTTGTTTTTCTATGAGTGGATAGAGTCCAACCTTCTTGAGTTGCTCTACCGGAACGGACAATTGGATCAAGGTCGGCCTCTGAATGTAGAATCGTCCTCCAAGGGTCACCGCGATTCCCTCTGGTAAGCGAGAATAGACTTCAGCCGTAGAATGTGAAGCAAGGCGTGCGAGTAGTTCTTTCGTATACTTCCATAAAATCAAGAGCTTGATCGCCGCGACCAACACAAAAACGTATACACAAACTAGAGCGCCGAGAAAAGCGAAATCAAACCGAACCCCTTCAAAGGTCGGCAAGAACCTTTCGTAGACATGTTTGACAGGATAGTACACAGCGACAAAAAGTACAGGCCAGAAATACCACTGTGAAAGGCTGGGTGCATTGCTCAAACCTTCTATCTCGTTGTCCAATCGTTTTATCTGCAACGAAGCATCTGAAATCCTCGCGATGAGATTCTTCTTGTCAACCGCATCTTCCACCAATTCCCTTTGTTTGGTTTTCCGCAAATTCCAGGCGATGAAAATCAATCCTAAAACATTAACTCCCATGAAACCGGAACGGATTCCTTTGATCTTTTCCCAAACAGCGGGCAAACTTACTGGAGGCCACCCTATGGAGTTTGGTTTAACAGAAAAAGCATAGTATCTGAGAATTCTGTATAGAAACTTATACCGTATTAGCATGAGCCGCAGTTTTCCGAGTCTAAAGAGATCCCTAAGAAAAAGTGGAGTGATCGCAGACCAGTTCAGCAGAGCTTCCATATTTGTTGGAAGTTTGCCGACTCCACCTAATGCCAGAAGATCAAGACTCCGTACTTCGTCTGAAAGATTGAAAGTCTGCATCAAGTAAATGCGTTTTAACTGAAGCAAGAGAAACATGTAAATAGCGGCAGAAAGAAACAGGATAGGTGACACAGGGGATAATCCACTGAGCGGGTTCGCGGCGCGAAGATAGTAGAAAACTCGATCCCAGGGTTCCTGGTTTGGATTGGTAAGGAGCTGATTATGATCGTTAAAGAGCAGATAGAAGAGCAGAATGACTCCAACATTCCAGGTCGCGAACAACAGCAGTCCAGCAATGGATCCGCTCCTGCCTGTTTTTGGCATTAGACTAGACCACGCAACGCGAAAGCCGCTGATCAGCAAAAGCAAGGCTCCCGGGAATACAATTAGACTTCTCAGGGTGGATAGTTTCGCTATAAAGGCAACCCTTGCAAGCAAAACCTCACACAGAAGCAATAGGAAAAGAAGCCCCAGGACGAAGCCTTTCTGTTCAAGCTGGAACCGTTCCATCTGCAACCGCTCGGGATTACCTGAATTAGTTGAATCGATTGCAAGTATTCTCATCACGCGCCACTTCGTGAACGTTCCTATTGCATGGATTGCGGCAAAGAGACTGAAGAGGACCATCAGTATCTCCAGAAAGTAGGAAACGGGCGGTTGAGGGTTCTGGTATGCTGCTGGATTTTTAGCGTCTGTATAAAGTTGTGTATCGAAATGGCTAACAAAGGTGACTGGCCACAGGCCACCGTTGCCAACAACGCTGATCCAGACGGGAGGTACTGCTGTCTTGTGTTTATTGTCGCTTCTTGTGGCCGGAGACCCGTACTCCAGGAGTTCGCCTTTTCTGGGGATCTCATTCAGTAGAGCGATGGTTGCGTTGTAAGTCCCCTGGGCGGAGCCGGAAGGAAATTGAAGACGCTGTTGAGTCAAACTTGGGCTGCGAGTCCACTCCTGGTTCAGATTGATAAGGGGATAAGTGGAAGCCACAAGCATTCCCCTGGTATATTTTGTGACGTCCGAATGTGAATACAAAATGTCCGCTTCCGTTGTGAACAATCGGACGTTTGGGCAATACTGACGGACTTGTTTTGCCAGAAAAAGCTTGTCACGAGTATCGGTAGCAAAAAGCCCCACGTAATTCACTTGTTCGCGTGACACAGAAGTGAGGATACTGGAAATCATTTCGTCGGAAACATTGGAAGTTATTGCCGGATGTAGAGACGGCAGAACATCAACGGGTTCTCGATCGTCCTCAAGTGAAAGCGCCAGGTTGCGCCTGTTTTTCCCGGCATTTGTTTCCTCATTCTTGCTCTCGATTCCCTTTTCGTATGCTGTTCGAACACGAGCCGTGTGGAGAGGGAAAGGAAGTTGAAGAAAATCAGAGACCACTAGCAGTGTTTTTAGTTTCTTTATGTTATCTTCGGACTGGCCTTTGTCCTCCCACACTCCGTAAACTCTTTGGAATACGTCTGGAATAAGTTGCGGGTTCAGTGAATCAAGCTTATTTAATATCCTGAGATATCGCTCCACCTCCTTAAAGCCATCAGCACGGCCGCTAAGGATTCTGAGCCTCATTAAATCCGATTGTGCTTCTTCGAATCTGGAAGCATTGACGGCATTCGCGAGTTTTCGGGAAAGCGCGTTAAGATGAGCGATTTTGGGAAGGTCTAGATTAGCGTACTCCTTATCAGCTTTTTCCAGAGCTTGCTGCTCAACCAATTTCCTGACAAGATAATTCCGGTCGATTCCTTGTATCGAACGACCGAATGCGGTATTTGCTTCAGTCAGGATCGCTATTTGCCCTCTACGATGAAGTCCTGAACGCACCAACCAATCTGAATCCATAGTCAGGTACTCGAATATTCGTGCGAGCAGTTCTGCTTCGCTTACCGTTGTGGTATCCAGTTCTATTACAGTTTCCTGCGCGGCCGATGTTTCGAAATTCGTCTTGTCGATGCTGGTGGCGCTCCCGGAAATGAATCGAAACTTCCATGACAGCTGCTCCACCAATCGTGGTTCGCATTTTTCGTGTTTCTTTATCCACGCTTGTATTGCAATCTTCAAGGAGCTTATTGATCCGGAAAAGGTAGGTCCCAGAACTTTGAATTCACACGATTGCCTCAAATCGTGGATCTGTTCCAGGGCCGTTAGAAAGGCTTTTTGGTGAACACCGGAGGTCGGTATCTCTCCGACGAGAAAGACAACCAGCAAGTCGTGTGGATTCTCATTGTCTCGAAACAGCACGATCCCGGGGCTTCTTCGATGTTCTTCTTCCGTTATGTTCGGTTTGGCTGCTTCCAAGGACTTCTCTTTTGCCGCATGCTTCGGCATTTCCCAGGGAATCTTATACCTGTCGAGAACGTAACCGCCTGATTCCGCGGCCCGCTGAATAGCATCCAGAAAAGGATCGAATAGCCAACCCGCATGTGAGTCGACTGGATCGGGAACCAAAGCAATGATGAAGTTTATGGTGTAATCAGTCGATTCATTTGCAGGATGGCCGAAGTACTCGGTCAAAAGCGATTGCAGGTTGATAGTAGCCGCTGAAGAAGTATTTTCAATCGACCGAAATAATGGACCACCTTTCACATCATCGGATACGCTTGCTTGCGGAGATCCTGTGAAGAACGAATAAACCGCAAAGACGGCCACAAGCAGAAAGGAACCGTTTACATCCCTGGAATTGGGCATAGTTTTGGAAGTAGTTGTTTACGCCAACAGAGCTATTGTCCGAAGATACGGTCGGAATCTCCTCGTTCACCGTCAGGTCCCTTTTGACCGGAAGGTCCCTGTGGGCCCGGGGGCCCGGGGTGGCCGCCTTTACACCATGCTGACCCGCTTCCCCCTTGTCCGCCGTGGCCACCTGCGCCACCAAGGCCACCAAGGCCACCTTCGCCACCGTCGCCGCCTCTTGAATCTAGCGAGATGCTTTCCTCAATTGATCGATTACGTAAGATAAGATTTCCGCGGTTTCCACCTTTTCCGCCTGGATATCCATTCTCGCCTGCTCCGCCGGGATAACCTCTGTCTCCGTCACCTCCGCCACGCTTGCATTCGAAGAGTCCGTCAACTCCATCGTGCCCTCTCTTTCCTTGCGCACCTTGAGCACCATTGTTCCCCTGGCCACCACGCCCCCCATTTTGTCCTCGCAGTCCGACTTTAAGTTTCCCATCAATTTGGGAAACGGAAAGTGTTACGTTTCCTGCGTCAATTCCCGGCAATCCGGACTGGCCCTGGACGGCAGGAGGTTGACCTTCCGTAAATGACACAATTGCACCTTCGCTAACAATGATCTTTACTGCTTGAATCGTGAAATCATTCCCATTCGTTACAATCCTGGCCCCGTTCTTCAACTCCAAAGAATAAACACTCAGATTCACGGACTGGCCTGCGCCGGACTGGCCCAACACCAACGTGCTTTCATCCAGAACCAAACTACCGTGGGCTGTAAGTTGCTTAATTATTTCCTCAGACGTTCCGCTCGCGGGCTGCAGCATACTTTCAAGCTCACCGTTCAGAACCTTCAAAGTAATGTCCTGTCCGGAAAACCGGTGCTCTTTTGCGGTAGGCGGTAACTCCTCAATCCTGGAAAGCGAAAAGTCATTTAAATTGGTTGGGAACTTCTGTGATGCAGGGATAAAGCCCAAAGCCTGGAATCTCAAAATACCCGATTTAGTCGGAATATTCTCAAAAGAAAATTTCCCACTCGGTTCCGATGTCAACGTACGCGGTGATTCGCCTTGCAATTCCAAATGAACTGTCACGCCGCCAATAGGACTACCTTTTTCGTCGACCACTTTTCCATAGAAACTCATTACGATAAACCTGAGTCGTATCTCAAGGTTTTCCTTCAGTTCGACATTTAGAACCTTCTCTTCAAACCCACCGGCGAACACGGTGAGCTTCCCGTTTGAATTTAGAGGAACTTCATCAAACGTTACAGCACCGTTGGAATCGGTGTACCTTGTATCTGGAGGGCCCTTGCGCAATTCCAGCATCACCTTTGCTTTCTCGATGGGATTGCCCGATTCGCTCAGTATTCTGCATCCAAACTGGCCTACATTGTCGACAACAACATTTTTATCAAACAAACCGATTAGCGCTACGATGATGGCTCCCATGACAGGGATGATGGCAAGAATCACACGAGGATTCTTCAGTTTGTGGAAAAACGTGGGATCATTTTCCCTGGCGTCGTCCTCCATACTGGATTTAATTGCCGTCAGCAGCCGGGGCAATTGATCCCTGGCCGACTCAAAAGTCAATTTGTCCAATTCAGTCGCGAATAATTTCCCCTTCTGCGGATCAGATTTGAACCAGTCCAACATCCCTGCTTTCAGTTCTGTAATGACCGTTGAAAACAAGTTTGGCTCATCCTGAATAGCCATGAAACCTTCGTTGATGGCTTCTAACCTGCGAATCTTCTCATTCTTTGTCATTGGAACTTCTCGCTACTACTTTCTCCTTTACTTTTCTCTTCAGTGAGCAAGAATTATTTTGGGTCGCTTATGGTGATGGGAATGCCTCCTGGATGATCTGGGCTTGAATCAGGTTCAGCTCATTATTCACCCTGAGAATATTCTGTGAAAGATTTCGTTTCGTCCAATCGCATTGATAACGCTCCAGTAGAGCCAAAACGAGTTTTCTAACGGCCTCTTTACCTACTTTCGCTTCCAGCGATTTCAATGAAGCGCTTAGCGAAGATAAAAGATGAAACTCTAATGCCAATGGTCGTTTAGGGTCTCCAGTGAGCTTCTCTTCCGTTGACAATATATAAGCGATCAGCGAATGCCTGAAATCATTCCAGAGCTCAACGGCATTTTGATTTTGCCTTCCCTTGAAACATTCGTCGTAGTGTGCGAAAACGAAACGGGCCATGAGAGCTACGTATTCCGGCAGTCCATATGTATCCATAAACTCCGGATTGACTTCCCATTGAGCTTTTTCAACATTGCCCAGAGCCATGATTCCAGATGTCGTTTGTGAGACGAACGCGATCTGTGGATCTTTTGTGGTTAAGGCCAGGCTTTTCGCGTAGTCTCTCGCCGCTTGAACGAACTGTTGCTCACGCGAAATTACACTCACTTCTGCCGCGGGAGCCAGCATTATGATTTTGTTCTTAATTGTTTCGAGATCGACAACTTCGATTACTCTTCCAGTTTTTGTTGACAGTTCATCAATCCGTTTGTAAAAGAAGAGTGCTCGCTCCTTATTGTCTGCTCCTTCCGCCATACTCGCCGCAAAATAATTGAGCTCGACTGATCCTGGCACCTTTAACGCAATCTTCTCTATATCAGGAAAGAGCAAGGCGATTTCCTCTACGATAGGATATTTCAATTTGGCTTTTCGATTCAGCTTGGTCACCTGGAAAAGAGTCTCCACCAATTTCTGGACTTCCGATACCTCGAGAATTTCGATATCAGAGGATTTGCCTTGCAGCATTTTTTGCTGAAGCATTGAAAAGGCAATCTTATCTACAATGTCACCTGCCTTTGATGTAGTAAGCAATCTCAGGAACAAACCGTTGGATACCATCTCAAGATTTCCAGAAACTACCGCTTGCCCACCGTCTATGGAAACTGTGAGGTTCATCGTACGCTGACCCGTAACCCTTCGATGTATCCAATCAAATATTCCACCCACTTGAAAACCGCCAACGGAGACATTGACATTGGCCGGCTCCCACAACTCAGTTTGCATGTCCACCAAAGGCAACGTATAGAGCTCCACCGGAACCGGTAGGTCTGTTAATGGATTTAGTGTGGTTGGAATTTCTTTTTTCGGCTTGGTATCGATCAGTTCTTTCTGATACTTGACCAGATCCGCTTGTATCTGCTGTAGTCTGACCTGAAGCATAGAAGCGAGAGTTTTTCCCAGTGCCCCGCCGTTATCGTTCACACCGATCACTTGAATGGGAGCAATCATGATTTCTTTACTGAAGAAAACTCCCTTTGCAACTGTGAGGTACCAGTAGTTGACAACCAGTAAGAGAAATCCTAGAACGACAAAGATGGCCTTATCCATAAGCTTTCACCTCAACATGTGAATCCTAGGGAGTCATTTCAAGCGTGTTCAGTCCTCCAAATATTTCACTGAGCTCGATAGAACTTCCGACCTAATCAAAATCCAAGGGGGCAAGGGAACGTGAAGCTCCTTGCCCCGTTTGAATTCAAGTCAGTTCTATTAGAGTGAGTCTTCATAAGACTTGATGGAGTCGAGTACCGGTTGATTGGCCCCCCGTTGGCCAAGGATTCGCCTCAAGGTTGCCAGTTCTTTTTTTGCTTCTGCTTTTTGACCTAACGCGGTTCGACTTGCTACGCGAGTTTCTACCAGTTTGCGATAGGGGATGTTGAAGGACCGCTTTTTTTCCTTCTCGAACAACTTTACGGCTGAATCCGTAAGCGCAAGCACTTTCTTTGGATCGGGTGAAGCCACCTTCTTCATTGTGCCGTCTTTAAGGCGGAAGAACGGCCGGTTGAGACTGGAGCTTATCCTTGCAGCGACTTTTGCGCCAACAGATGAACCCTTGTAGCGATCGGCTACAGATTCCAGAACTTCCATCCCTTTTTGCAGATGCGGAGATCGGGAGCCTTGAAGATAAAGGTTCATACCAACCGCACTGGTAAAAAAATCTTGTGCAAGACGGTCTTCTTCTTTGGAGTAAGGATGTCCGATTCGAATCCGATGAACATTGGATGGGACCATCAAATCACCCGTGCCTTGATAGATCGCGCGGATTAGATACACTCCGGGCCTATCAAAGTAGAATCCAAATTTTCCATAACTTAATGAGACTTGTTCACTGTAACGATCTTCTCCTTGTACGGATACATCCTTCGGTTTCAAGATTTTGCTGTCGGCAATGCCCAGTTTACAGAAGATGGGAGAATACTGAATGACCTTGCCGTCGGGACGTTGTATGTATACAACAACCCCTCCGAACTCCGGACTCAATCGTGCATCCACTGTCAGTGGAAGACCATCAATGAGATTACGAATTCGCAGCTCTATGTCCACCGGTTCGAGAAAATCGAAGTATTCCTGGGAGCGAATGAGGAACTCGATAGGGGCATTGCCTTCAGTCATGGACATTGCCGCCGAAGGCGCTTCCATGTGGCCTCCGGATGCCCACGGATCGCCACCCATGATAACGGAAGCGCGGTCTCCGTGACGCATATGAATCAATTCCTCATCATCAAATCGGAAAAAGAAGCTGGACCAAAAACTATCGGCGCCATTTCGATTGTCGTACCTCCAATCGTAGTTCATCCATGAAAGAGCATCGGGACGATTCTTGTTCCACGAATGAAGGAAATTAAAGGCATGTCCTGCTTCATGGACCCAGGTATACAGAAAATGACGCATGGCCCAAGCCTGGTCCTGGTTGGCGGGCGTTCCAGCTACAAGATTGTTAAACCAGGAATGGTTCCGAAAGAGCGCAAAACCCTGCCTTTCCGGAGCCTCTCCGGCGCCGCCGTACGCGGCTGCAGCATCAAACATGATGCCTCCTACCGAAGGTATCTCATAAGTCCCGGCCAGTAATCCCCACATATTCCATTTCGGCCAGCCGCCGCCGATTTGGCTGAAGTGTGTTTCCATTGCGTCATGCAGTTCGGCGGGTGACCATGTGGTGAACTCCGCCGCGCTGTCGTCAATTATCGTTCGATCAGGGCTGATTGTTACGCTGACTCCCGCCTCTCTATAGGATTCATTGATCGTTAATCCTCTTTGTGGAAGCCCCGAAGGTCGAGTCGAATGCCAGGTTGTGTCATATGCGGGAAGAATCGGCTCGGCGTTGACTGACGCACATACATCTATTTCCATTTGGAGATCACGAAAACTGTCAGACTTCCTGATACAACTGAAAGTGCGCGTTCCGCCGCCGGTTTCGGTAAAAATCGCTTCCGCCGGCCCAGCCGGTGTAAACGTCGACCATGGGATCACAACGCGAACTGAAGTTTCCGGATGGGTTCCTTTCCAGAATCGCACGATACCTGTGATTTCAACCTGGCATCTAGACCACACGACTTTTGGCGCATCAACAATCCATGACTCAGTATAGGTTTTCCATTCTATAAGCGGTATTCCCGGAAGTGAGATTCGAAATAGCTGATAGAAATCTCCGCTAATCCGGTTCATGACCGGGGAGTTTGCATATCCCGGATCAACATCGATTCGCAAATCCAGGAAGCCGGTGGCTTTTGCAAGGGTCGTCAAGGGTCCTTCGTACCTGCCGCTAACTGGGCCTCTACGAAAGCACCTCCACCAGTCAGGCGGCCAGGGAATTCTTGGTATAGGTGGGATTGGTAAAGGAATTGGTTCCGGAAACGGAGGAAACGGTCCTGGTATAGGGCCGTCCGGAATGGGTGTGAGTTCGGTTTCGCTATAGATTTCGTTTGGATCTTTCATTTTGCATACTCCTTTAGTACAAAGTCGGAGTTTAAGATCCAGGCGGAACCTGAAGAATCAGGCGTAACCAAACGGCTTTTGTGAGATGATGAAATCGATGCTCGGGCCGGAAACGGAAACAGATATACCCACATAGATCTTTTGCAGAGCTTGCACTTCCGTTTTACCGTGTAAATTACGTTTGGGTAAAAGCACTTCCAATTTCACAGGGCCGTCAGGGACCTGTCTCTCAAACTCTTCGGCAAGATCCAGCAAACGCTTTGTCTTTACATCATCCTTTCGAAAAACTTCAAGGTCGTTGACTTTGATCAAAACAAGATCTCCATCAAATCCTTCTTGCAGGGCAATATTTAACGTAGCCATCTGCGCCTCCTCTACTCTGTAAATATACCCGATGCCTCGGGTAGAGCCGGCATAGTTTCGCGGTGAGCTGTAGATGACTTAGCGTTGCCGGAAAATTATTTTAACTTTTTGGTTTTCATTTTCGTCTTGATGGGTAAGCTCTTTCGCATAAGTTGACCGCCCGTTTGCTTACGGAAGCGCGCGCGTGACAGTCTTGATGGCCTGTGCAACGATTGTGATGGTCGGATTCACGGCGAGTGCTCCTGGAATCACCGAACCATCGACAATGTGCAGGCCTGGGAGAACATCGGTAGAACCGGCTGGTTTGCTTCCGTCAAACACCTGGCCGAATTCATTGACAACTCCATTCTGGTTGTCTGTACCGATCGGGCATCCGCCCAGCGGGTGCGTTGTTACGAGTTTGCGTTTTGCGAGTCCGTGCCACAATGGGAAGGGAATGTAGGTGCCCTCCATTGCGTCGGCGAAGGCTTTTAAAATCAGTTCAATCTTGCTGTAGACCGGTTGATCCGCCGGCGGCACGGCCCACGACAGCTCAAGTTTGTCATTGCGCAGGGTAAATCTGCCCGAAGCTTCATCCTGCCCCATGACGTTGAAGAAGAAGATGTTTGAAACCATCTCACCTTCGGTCTGATAGCTGTTAGCATCATAAGTATTTGGGACTGTTGGAAAAAGATCTTTGAAGTCCGGCAAGGACCGTGACTCCCAGGAGGCTGTCATTGCCTGCCGAAAGTGTTCACGCTGCACCGCATTATTCAGTACACTCAGCGCGGTGCTGGTGACAGCCGCAAACATTTCGGGAATACCTGCGTCTTCGACGGTTAGGTGCATATTGTCCAGCTTGATCTTGACATGAGATGTATTGATCGGACCTCGAGCACTATGAACAGGTCGTTTGGTGTTGTAGACAAAGGCGCCGAAGTCTCCGTTAGTAGAAAAACGCGTTCCGAGTGCAGGGCCGAGATTCAGGAATCCGATTTCCTGTGACCGCAGCAGGATCTCCGGAGTCCCCAGTGTACCGGCGCCGAGAAACACCGTGGGAGCCGCAATGGCCTTCTGGTGGCCATCTGCATGGTCTATAAACTGCACGTGATAAAAGCCGTGGCTGAATTTGATGTGACGCACTTCGGCCAACGGTTTCAGTGTTACCCCATGATCTTCACGCAAGAGCCGCGAGAAAAGAGTTTTGTTGAGAGTGTGACGCGCTCCCGGCACACAGCCCAGGATGCATCGCCCCTGACGCTCGCAGAAGGTATGATTGGCATCCATCTCCTTAGAGACGGGTGATGCGTCACGTTGATCGAATTCGAGCACTGAAAGCAATAATGGCTCCCATGGTGTAGGCACTCCCAGCTTTTGTCCAACTAGACTGGCGGCCCGCTTTAACTCGCGAGTGCGGTCCAGGTAGAGGTAATCGTTCTTTTCATCAAGGTTATCCACATCCCATGTCGGAAGCGGGATCTTGGTTACGATTTTGCGGAGCGTGCCACGGTTGGACTCCATCCATTTTCGAGATGCTTCCAGGTCCGCGTCACTCAGTTTCAATCCGATCGAATCGCGCACTTCCTGAGCCGGCATCAAGTTAACTCCGGAATAAATGAGCGATCCGCCTCCAACGCCTGAAGCTGTCAGAACGTGCGCGTCTTTGAAGGTCGAGTATTGGTACAAACCGTCCGTATTGTTGTCGCCCCTTACCGAAGCGTAAAAATCGATCAGGCCAAGCTTGTGGTCCGGACTTGGCCAGAACTGATGTGGCTGTTTCTGCTCCTCAAGCCACTTCCGCAGTTTTTTCTGTTCCGGATGAGGAGGTTTTCCGAGATGATCTGATGTAAGCCACCATGTTCCGCGCTCAAGAATAAGGACCCGCTTTCCTTTTGCAACGAGTTGCAGCGCGGCTACGGTCGCGCCAAACCCACTCCCAATAATGATCGCGTCAAATGCCATAGTGTTCTCCTTGCTGTTTATTTCCGTTCCTGTTCATCCGCTTCCACCGATTTCTTTGGTCCTTTTTAATTATCCATCTGTGATTTTTCGTAAAAGTACAATCATCGCGATAGATTTCGACGCTGAGCCAGCCTTTGAATTCTGTTTCAGTTATCGCCTGTGGTGAAAGTTCCAGCCGGCCTTTCACATAAAAATCGATTACACTTGAATATTTTTGTTTTTCACGGACGGGTTTTTTTTCGAGGAAATTCAGGATGTGGCCTGAAAGTGCATACAATCCGGCCGATTGTTGAATCTGCCTCCCCACATCCAGCCTTCGTCTTCAAAGAAGCTTACGACGACGAGCGGGATCATGCCTTCTTGTTCCGAATAAGGTTTGCCAAGAGGATTTCGTTCCGGGTCCAGATCGATTGCTGCACCATAAGCGTGCAAGCTGAGTCTTGTTGATCCGGATATCCTTCGGAATTGATAACATCCGCCAAACAAATCCAATCGGGATTCCCTCACCATTTTCACAGACCCGTAGTATTTCAGTATCCTCTCGAGAATGCGTTTTAAGCTTTGTGCTGCATTTCTGTGGCTCCGAATCCGAGTTGCGGTCCGAGTTGGATTCCACGCCAACCTGAGCGGAAACGGCGACACAAAAGAAATGAGAGTCTTACTTTCCCACGCGGCTGTGGGCTTCCCATCCGCCCCGAGCTGAAAACTCCCGTAAAAGGCTTCGAGCTCCTTAGGGTTGTCTTTAGGCCAAATCATACGAAAATTCGAAAATTAGCTCGACATGTAACCACAACTCCGCCCCGTCAGTTACAATGAGGACGTCGCAACACGACGGTACCGCCCCTTTGCTAGTAGGCAAGATTCGCTCCACTCATGCGGACTGGAGTTTTCCCGACGACGTTGGGAATGAACGAAATCCGGAGGATCAAAATAAGTGCACACAGTTTGCGCAGTAATCTTTCCTGCGTAGATGTTGAGGTGCCGGAAAGTAGCAGCCAGAGCCGATTCGGACGACTGTAAACAAAGTGCGCAGTGGTGATTTTTCATTCACTTTCGCTACCAAGATTTTTCATGTCTAAGAACCATCGGTCAGGGCGGGTGAATAGGTAAGTTCTCTATATTTAGAAAGGTCGGGGTCGGGGTCGGGCTTGCGCTCGCGGAATATCTCAAAGTACGACGATCGGCGCTTTGATTGCCATTCCGTATCGGATTCTTTCAATTTATTAAAAAAGATGCAAAGCTGCTTCCCGTATTCTTCCCATGCATTCATATGGCATTCGGAGGTCGGGCGGATAAGAACATAACGAATTGGATTCGGCAAAAACCGATTCATCGGAGCACTTTCCCAATTCCCATAAACCGTAAATGTGCTGAAGTTTTGGTCATGACATTGATAATCACCGATGTAATGCAGGTTCGCCACGCGATCGTCCTCTGCTAGGCCTTTCGTAGTTTCTTCCGTGAACTCCCTTTGTCTCAGAAGAAGGTAATTCAAGGCTAGCGCTCCTCCTCCTGGCTTGGCCGACCCCTCACACAGCACGTCCATGTGCGCTGCGGGTTCCGGCGGAATATTAGTCTGCGAGGCCGTTTCTTCCATCTCTGTGAAATTGAAGGTGTAGTGTTTGAGAAGAGTCCCATACCGTTTGCGGCCTTCCTGTGAATCGAGCGGAATATTTCCAAGAGGGAACTTATGAGACTCCGCAAATTTGTGAAATGCCTCCACCGGACATACAGTCATTCCGCAACACCTATTCTTGATTTGATCTATCATTTTAGTTGTCCAATGCTTTAGAGCGGTACGGAATGGATCTTCAATCGACCGGATATCGCAGTCGGGCCCACGTTTATTCAGCTTCTTCAGATCATCCAGAAGATTCCTGATCTCTTGAGGTTGGTTCTTATCAAGGAGGCTGATCAAGTTACTGAACTCTTTCTCGTTGAACAATTCAAATACTTTTTCCTTTGAAAACATAGACTTTTCTTGCGTTTCAGGGTCCAACTCGGCGCCCTTAAGCCTCTTGATGATCCGTTTGAGCAATTGATGGATCTTTCCCTTCATGGATTCTTCTTTCATTTCCGGATAGCAGCAGTCTAATAAGCAAGAGAGGAATAGGCCCGCGAGGCCGTAAACGCTGTGCGGTTTGTTGTTTCTAAGAAAGTAATCGACAGAACATGTTTCCTCCTTCGATGTGTCCAATGAAAAAAGCCGCGAGAATTTCCGGTTGCCAGGCTTGTCGGCCTTGTATTCTCGGAGATGCGCGAATGATTTGAAGATAAAATAATCGGAGGATTGTTCACCACTGCTCTCACTCACAGGGGTTTCTTGACTACTACTACTC
>Ga0247727_10002873_pt1 | contig 38891 bp, 37 predicted proteins | sample WisWelCaveWW1625_FD_202498 | JGI IMG/M metagenome (GOLD analysis project Ga0247727, IMG submission 202498) | Biofilm microbial communities from Wishing Well Cave, Virginia, United States - WW16-25 | ecosystem: Environmental > Aquatic > Deep subsurface > Groundwater > Cave microbial mat | place...
GCAAGGAGGACGAGCGGATCGACTACGAGGAGCTGAAGCGGCTGGCCGTCGAGCACAAGCCGAAGCTGATCGTGGTGGGCGCCTCCGCCTACCCGCGCACGCTCGACTTCGCCGCGGTGCGCGCGGCGGCCGACGCGTCGGGCGCCTTGGTAATGGCCGACATCGCGCACATCGCGGGCCTCGTCGCCGCGGGCCTGCATCCGTCGCCGGTCGCGCACTGCGAGTTCGTGACCACCACCACGCACAAGACGCTGCGCGGCCCGCGCGGCGGCATGATCCTGTGCCGCGAGTCGTGGGCGAAGGAGATCGACAAGGCGCTCTTCCCCGGCGTCCAGGGCGGCCCGCTGATGCATGTGATCGCCGCCAAGGCGGTTGCGTTCAAGGAGGCACTCACGCCCGAATGGAAGGCCTATCAGAAGCAGATCGTCACGAACGCCGCGGCGCTCGCGGCGTCGCTCACGGGTGAGGGCTTCCGTCTCGTATCGGGCGGCACCGACACGCATCTGATGCTGGTGGACGTCTTCGCGAAAGGGATCACCGGCAAGGTCGCGGAGAAGGCGCTCGACAGGGCGGGCATCACCGCCAACAAGAACACGATCCCCTTCGACACGAACTCGCCGATGGTCGCCTCAGGCATCCGCCTCGGCACGCCCGCGCTCACCACGCGCGGCATGAAGGAAGCCGACATGGCCGAGATCGCCAAGCTCGTGGCACGCGCACTCCACGCCGTCGAGAACGAGACCGCCCTCGCCGACGTCAAGCGCGACGTCCTCAAGCTGTGCGAGCGCTTCCCGCTCTACGCCTCCCGCCTCGCGGGTTACGAGAAGGCGCTCGCGCGCGCCTGACCAGGGCCGTCCCGGACCCTGGCTACCTCGGGAACCCGAGGTAGATCTCGTCGACGAGCAGGCGCGCGGGCAGCGCCTCGATCTCCGCGGCCTGGCCAGGGCCGAACTCCCGTCGGCCCCAGGCGCCGTCAGAGGTCCGCTCCCAGACTTCGATCGTGGGCATGCGATGCGACACGAGCACGACGGCGGCCAGCGAAGGGATGCGGCGATAGTGGTCGAGCTTTTGGCCACGGTCGTAGGCCTCGGTGCCGTCGCTCAGGACCTCCACGACGACGCGTGGATTCACGACGGTCGCCGGGCTCTCCGGATCGCGCTCCAGCTCTCCACAATCCACGGTCACGTCCGGATACGTGGCGAGGCCCGTCGCGAGCACCCGCACGCGGAGATCGGAGCTGTAGACGCGGCAGGGACCGCCGCGGAGCTGCGCGAGCAGCGCGGATGACACGGCCACGGAGAGAGCGGCATGCTCAGGGGTTCCGCCGGCCATGCCGTAGATCTCACCGTTCAGGAACTCGTGCTTCGTGGTGCTCGCTTCCTCGAAGGCGAGATAGTCCGCGAAGCTGTACTGGTGCAGTGCGACCGACGTTCCCACGAGGGCAGGATACCACTCCGGCCGCTGCTCGGCTCCGAGCCGTTCGGCTCCAGCTGGCGGGCTTGCGACTCAACTGCCAGCCAGCTCGCGCGCGACGGCTTGCAGGGCCGCCCACAGCGCCTCGACGTGACGCCGCTCCGTCTCTTCCGCCCCGATGCTGACGCGGAGCATCTGGCGGCCCTTCAGCAGCGAGGGCGTGAGATACGCGGCGCCGCTCTCGTTCACGCGGCGCGCGAGCTCGAGGTTGTGGCGGGTGAGCGCGGGCTCGTCCTCCCGCAGCCGGCGCGGCGCGTGGCGCAGGCAGACGGTCTGCAGCGGCACCGGCGCCAGCCGCTCCCATTCCGCGCTCTCGTCCACACGCTCGCGCAGCCACTGCGCGTTTCTGAGATCGCGCCTTATCCTCGCCTGCAGCCCCTCGACCCCCAGGTCGAGCAGGTGGAACCACAGCTTCAGCGCGCGGAAGCGGCGCCCGAGCGGTATGTGCCAGTCGCGGTAGTTCTTGACCGCGCCGTCCTGGGCCGTGCGCAGGTAGCTCGGGTTCGTGCTCATCACGCGGATCAGGTGCTCGGGATCGCGGACGTAGTAGGCGCAGTAGTCGAAGCCCACGCCCATCCACTTGTGCGGGTTGAAAACGAGGCTGTCGGCTTGCTCGACGCCGTCCCACAGCGGGCGACACTCGGGCAGCAGCATGGCGGTGCCGGCGAGCGCGGCGTCCACGTGGAGCCACAGGCCGTGCTTTCGCGCGAGCGTGGCCATCGCGGCCAGCGGGTCGATGGCGGTCGTCCCGGTGGTGCCGATCGCGGCCACGAGCGCGCAGGGCTTGCGGCCCGCGCTGAGGTCCGATGCGATCGCGGCTTCCAGCAGGTCCACACGCAGGGCGTGAGCTTCGTCGGTGTCGACGAGGCGCAGGTGGTCCCTGCCGAAGCCGGCCAGCAGCACCGCCTTCTCGATCGAGCTGTGCCCCTGGCTCGAGGCATAGACCACGAGCGGCGAGTCTCCTGCCTGCAGCCCCGGGCCGTTCTGGCTGAAGCCCGACGCCTTCTCGCGCGCACACAAGAGCGCGCACAGTGTCGCGGTGCTGGCCGTGTCGTGCACGACGCCGGTCCACGCGTCGCCGAGGCCCACCATCTGGCGCAGCCAGTCCATCACGACCTCTTCGACCTCGGTCGCCGCGGGGCTCGTCTGCCAGCTCATGCCCTGGACCCCGAGCCCCGAGGCCACGATGTCGGCGAGGATCGAGGCATAGCTGGTGTTGCTCGGGAAGTAGGCGAAGAAGGAAGGATGGTTCCAGTGCGTGATGCCCGGCAGCAGGTCCTGGTCGAGCCGGGCGAGGGCCGGCGCGAGCTGGCCGCCGGTGCGCGGAGGCTGCTTGGAGAACCGCGCGCGGATCTCGCCCGGGCGCACCAGGCTCATCACCGGGAGGCTCTCGAGCCGCTCGCGGTAGTCCGCCACCCACTCGACGAGCTCGTGACCGAGCTTCCGGAAAGTTGCCGCGTCCATGTCTCCCTCGTCGGCCCCCTGGGGTCAGGCCTTGAATCTGCTCAAGCGGTCGTCGCGTGGCCGAGCTTTCGGAAGGTTGCGGCGTCCATGCGCTCCCTGATGGATCCGGGTGCTCAGGCTGCGGACCCGCCCGCGCTCAGCATATGCCCTAAGATGACCGTCTCGTGACGCAGCCTCTGGAGTTCTTCGCACCGGGCGGCCCGCTCGCCCGGGTGCTGCCCGGCTACGAGGAGCGCCCGGCGCAGCGCCGGCTGTCGGAGTCCGTGGCCGACGTGCTCGACAACGGCGGGCTGCTACTTGCCGAGGCGGGCACCGGCACCGGCAAGACGCTCGCCTACCTGCTGCCGGCGGTCCAGGCGGATAGGCGGGTGGTGATCTCAACGGGGACCAAGAACCTCCAGGAGCAGCTCGTCCAGAAAGACCTGCCGCTGCTGGCTCGGGCGCTCGGCCGCGAGCTGAACGTGGCGGTCATGAAGGGCCGGGCCAACTACCTGTGCCTGCTGCGCTTCTCTTCCTTCGGCAAGGCCGGGAGCTTCAAGCGCAGAGAGGAGATCCCCGTCTACCAGGCGGTCGAGGCCTGGGCGACCACGACTGCCACCGGCGACCGGGCCGAGGTCGCGGACATGCCCGACAGCGTGGAGTTCTGGCGCGAGGTCTCGGCCGCGAGCGAGAACTGCATCGGCACGTCGTGCTCGTTGTTCGACGCCTGCTTCGTGACGCGCATGCGCCAGCGCGCGCTCGAGGCCGACCTGGTGGTGGTCAACCACCACCTGCTGTGCGCCGACCTCGCGGTCAAGGACGGCAACTACGGCTCGGTGATCCCGGCCTACGACACGCTGATCCTCGACGAGGCGCACCTGATCGAGGACGTGGCGACGCAGTACTTCGGGGTGCAGGTGTCCTCGCACAAGATCGAAGAGCTGGTGCGTGACGTGGAGCGCGAGCTCAAGGCGGCGAGCCTCGACGCCCGCGAGCTGCGCGCCGAGGCCGAGGGGCTGCGCGTGCGGAGCGAACGCTTCTTCGCGCGGCTTTTGCGCAGCCGGCTCGGCCGGCTCGCGCCGGGCTGGATGAACGAAGCCGCGGCCGAGGAGTCGCTCGGCCTGCTGGAGCGGCTCGAAGGCCTGCGCACGGCGCTGCTCGCGCTGCCCGATCGGCCCGAGCCGCTCACCGGGCTCGCGTCCCGCACGCTTGCGCTCACGGGCGAGGTCGCGTTCCTGATGCGGGCCGAGTCCGACGACCACGTCTACTTCGTCGAGACACGCGGCCGGGGAGTCTTCCTGCGCGCGATGCCGATCGACGTGTCGGGGCGGCTCAAGCAGCTGCTCTTCTCGCAGATGCGCGCCGCCGTGCTCACTTCGGCGTCGCTCGCCGTCGACGGCGGCTTCAGCTACATGAAGGATCGTCTCGGCATCGAGCCGAGCGACGAGCTGCTGCTGGCGTCGCCTTTTCGTTACGAGGAGCAGGCGCTGCTCTATGTGCCGAAGGACATGCCCGAGCCGTTGTCGCCCGAGTTCGTGGACCGCGCGGCCGAGGAGGTGGAGCGTCTGCTGAAGCTCTCCCGCGGGCGCGCCTTCGTGCTCTTCACGTCTTACGCGAACATGAACGCGGTCGCCGAGCGGATCGCGGGACGCATCTCTTACCCGATCCTGATCCAGGGCGAGGCGCCCAAGGCGCAGCTGCTCGACGCGTTCCGCGCGACACCGCACGCGGTGTTGCTCGCGACCGCTTCGTTCTGGCAGGGCGTCGACGTGGCGGGCGAGCAGTTGTCGTGCGTGATCGTGGACAAGCTGCCGTTCGCGTCGCCGGGGGACCCGGTGGTCGCGGCGCGCATCGAGCGCCTGCGTGCCCGCGGACACAACGCCTTTGGCGAGTACCAGGTGCCGGTTGCGGTGCTGATGCTGAAGCAGGGGCTCGGCCGCCTGATCCGTACGGCCTCGGACCACGGCATCCTGGCGGTGCTCGACAGCCGGCTCGTCCGCAAGAGCTACGGCCGGCGCTTTCTGGAGAGTTTGCCGCCCGCCCGGCTCGTCCACGACCTGGACGAGGTGGCCCGATTCATGGGAGCCGAGGCGGACCCCGACCCGTTGCGGTGATCTGCACCACCTATCCCATATCCGGTAGCCTGCTATACTCGGTCGGCTCGAGCGGGCGGTTCGCTGAGCCTTTTCAAGAACGAGGAGGTTCGATGACTCTGGCCGTCCGAGGTCGCGCGCTGCGGGCGCTCCTGGCGCTGCCGCTCCTGGTGTGTCCCGCTTCCGTCCAGGCTTCGGGCTTCGCGATCGAGAGCCAGGGCGCCCGGGCAATGGGCTTCGCGGGTGCGTACGTGGCACAGGCCGCCGACCCGTCGGCCATCTTCTTCAATGCCGCCGGGATCGGCTTCCTGAAGGGCAAGCAGCTTTACATCGCCGGGGCGTTCGCGGGGCTCTCGACCGACTTCACGGGCGAGGGGCCGTTCCCAAAGGCGGGGACGCTCGAGACGTCGAGCCGCGGCCTGGCCGTGCTCCCCGCGATCTACTACTCGCAGCAGCTGGGCGACAGCATGGTGATCGGACTCGGCGTGAGCCGGCCGTTCGCGAACCGCTCCGAGTGGCAGAATCCCAACGACTTCACGGGCCGCTACATCTGCCTCGCGTGCGAGATGGCGTCCTGGTCGATCAACCCCACGGTCGCGTTCAAGCTCGCCGATCGGTTCTCGATCGGGGTGGGTCTCGACGTGCGCCTCTCGAAGTTCCAGCTCTCACGCCGCCTGGTGGCCGAGCCCAACCCGTTTCCCGAACCGAAGGACGTCGCGGAGCTGACGCTCGACAGCGGCACCGACACCGGGATCGGCTTCAACCTCGGGCTGCTGGCGATGCCCACCGAGAATCTCTCGATCGGCGTCGCCTATCGCCACGAAGTCAAGATCGACCACGGGGCGCAGGCCAACTTCGTCCAGATCCTCACGGGGAACACCGTGCTCGACCAGGCGGTCGCGATCGCGCTGCCGGCCTCGCAGCCCGCGATCGTCAGCTTCAGCTACCCCGGCAGCATCGCGGCCGGGGTCGCGCTGCGGCGCGGCTATTGGACGATCGAGGTCGACTTCCAATGGATGCTCTGGTCGAGCTTCGACCAGGTCGCGATCAGCTTCCTCAACTCACCGGCCTTCGACACGGTGCTGCCCCAGGATTGGGAGAGCACCTATCGCGGTGCGCTCGGCGTGGAGTACCTGATCAAGGACGACTGGGAGCTGCGGGCCGGCTACGGCTACGACCACAGCCCGGCCCCCACGGAGACGATCTCGCCCTTCATCCACGACGCCGACCGCCACACCTTCGGCGCGGGCGGGAGCTGGAAATACGAGAAGCTGCGGCTCGACTTCAACCTGCGCTACGTGCTGTTCCGCACCAGCTCGACGCTCGGCATCAGCCGCTACGACTACAACGGCAGCTACAAGTCCGGCAGCCTGCAAGCCGGCGCGTCGCTCGGGTATCGCTTTTAGCGACGTTCCGCCCCTGTTTCGTTGGAGGCGGAACGTCGCTTTCTGTCCGTTCCGGTCCGCCTGTCCGCTCCGGCCCCGCTATCCGTTCCGGCCCGTCTCCGTTCCTGCCCGCCCGTCCGTTCCAGCCCGCCGGTATGCGCTTGCGGAGAGTCGTGTCCCGGTCCGTTTCAGGCCGTCGGCAGAGGCAGGCGCGGAGCGCCCCGCAGTTGCAGCGCCAGCGTCACCGCGGCGATGACGACGACAGCGCCGGCGACGAACAGCGCGTCCGGCATGCGCCCCCAGACCAGCCAGTCGAGCAGGCCCGCGAAGACGGGACCGGCGTAGAGGAACGGTCCCACGCGCGCCGCGGGCGCGTGCACGTAGGCCCTCGTGAGCGTGAGCTGGCCAACGGTCGCGAAGACGCCCATCAGCAGCAGGATCGCCCAGGTCTCCGCGGACGGGGGCGTCCACCCTAAGAGCGCCAGCGGCAGCGACACCACCGAGCCCATGAGGCCGAAGTAGAAGACGATGCGCGTGACGGGCTCGCTGCGCGTCAGGCGCCTGATGCCCACCTGAGCGATCGACGCCAGCACGGCGGAGGCGAGGCCGACGAGGGCGGCCGGCTGGAAGACGCCCGAGCCCGGCCGCAGGATCAACAGCAGCCCCGCGAAGCCGAGCCCGAGCACGCCCCAAAGCCGCGCGGGGATGCGCTCGCCGAGCCACGCGCGCTCGACGAGCGGGATGAAGAGCGGCATCGACTGGTTGAGCAGCACCGCGTCCGCGAGGGGCAGGCGTGCGATCGCGTAAAAGAAGCACGCGACGGCCGCGACGCCCGCGAGGCCGCGGACCAGGTGCCCGGCGAAGTCGTCGGTCTCGAGCGCCCGCCGGCCCTGCCGGACGAGCCAGGGCAGCAGGAGCACGAGCATGATGAAGTGCCGGAAGAAAACGATCGGCGCGTTGGGGAGCTCGCGCGCGGCGAGGCTCACCATCGTGGCCATCGAGGCGAACAGCAGCGCCGAGGCAACCATCAGCAGCGCGCCACGGCGGATGTCGCTGCGGAGGCTCGCGGGCGCGCTCGTCACGGGTGGCCATCATATGCGAGTCGCGTAGTCGATCCGGCTGAGTGTCTAGGTCGTTACTGGTCCCACGTTACCCTCTGGGGTGAGACCGGCGTGACGCGTGGCGGTGGAAACATCACCTCGGCAGCGGACGCTACACCGCTACCCTGCTCGACCCGCACGAACACGGACACGCTCCCCGCAGGCCCGCCGCGAAACACGCCGCGTGTCGGGGCCGCGTCGCCGTAGTCACGGCCGACCGCCACACGTATGTAACGCTCGCCAGCGATCGAATCGTGCGTCGGGTCCAGTGACGTCCACTCGAGGCCAGGCAGCCACGCCTCGACCCATGCGTGGGTCACGAGATTCTGGTCCCCGCGCTGCTCGCTCAAAGGCGCGAGATGGCCGCTCACGTACCGGCACGGGATGCCCTGCGCGCGCGCAACGGCGAGGGCGATGTGTGCGAAGTCCTGGCAGACGCCGCGCCGTGCCTCGAGGGCCACCTCGATCGGTGTGTCTACCGTGGTCGATTCGGGCGCGTAGACCAGCTCGGAGTGAATGACAGACACGATGCGGCGGAAGCATGTCAGCGGGTCAGATCCGCGCTCGAGTCCACAGACCTCGGCGAACGCGCGGACCGCGGGCGAGACCGGCACGCGCGGGCTGGGCTCGAAGGAGTCCCAGAGCTGGCCGTCGGCACGCAGCCGGTCCAGCGTGTCCCACGCCGGCGGCTCCAGGCGATCGGGCAGCGAAGGCGCGGGCGACGTACGGACACGCATCTGCGCCTGGACGATGAGCTGCTGGTGTGGAGGGACGATATCGAAATGATGCACGTCGTTGCCGACCGGATCCGCGTATCTGAAGATCGCCGCCGCAGGGTTCGTCGTCAGCTCGAACGACTCTACTTCCTGCCGGCCGTCGTTGCGCGGGGCGAGGCGAACCTCCATCGTGCTTTCGTGGACGGGGCCCTGATACTCGAAGCGCGTGACGTGCGTCACGCTGTAGTCCATGTCGGCTCCTCTTACGTCACCGTCTGGCGTCGGTGATCGATGTAGGTTTCGTACAACGTGCGATGGATGCGGCCGCATTCGGCTTCGATGGCCGATACTGCGGCCCTCGGATCGGAAGCGCCGGACCGGGAAGCGTCGACAGTGGACGTTACGGCCGAAGCCAGGGTGAGGGGTGGCTGACTGGGAACTGTCTCGGCGAGGGTCGCAAGCGCGCGCGCGATCTCGTCGAGCGCGTAGCGCACGGTGCGTGGCGAGAGCGGATCCTCGATCAGAAAGCGCACGATGCGATCAGCCCGCAGCTCCGCGCAGTAGCGCCGCCGGTACAGCTCGAGCGCGTCACACGCCCTCAGCAGGCAAATCCAGTCGAGCTGCTCGTCGAGGGCCATGTCAGCATCGACCGCGGGCTGCGACTCGCGTAGCTGGCACGCGAGAAGACGAGCCGTGCCCGCGGCCCGCTCCAGGAACAGACCGAGCTGCACGAAGTACCAGCCCTCGTCGCGGGCCATGCCGGCATGCACCGCCGCGTCGAAGAGGGCAGCGCCCTCGCGCACGGTCTGGAAGTAGCCATGCGGACGCTCCTCCCATGCTGCGCGTCGCGCCGGGTCATTCAGCGCCAAATGCAGGCCGTTCACCCGCTCCCACATCTCGCCGCTGATGTGCTGGCGGACCTGCCGGGCATTCTCGCGAGCGGCCGCCACGCACGACGCGACGGCGTCGACGTTGGCGAGATCCGTCAGCGCTCCGCCGGTGCGTGCGTGCTCGACCTGGGCCCAGGCCGGCGCAGGCAAGAGAGCGGGCAGCAGGCGGCCCCACAACCGCGCCACGTCGCCCGGCGCGCGATCGAACGCAAGATCGAGGTTGACATCAACGACCCTCGCGATCTGATCGGCGCGCTCGACGTAGCGGCGCATCCAGTACAACGTGTTGGCGACTCGCGAGAGCACGGTGACCTCCGTCAGGCGCCCAGCACCCAGGTGTCCTTACTCCCGCCGCCCTGCGATGAATTGACGACGAGCGACCCGCGTTGGAGGGCCACACGCGTCAGGCCGCCCGGGACAACGGTGATCGACCGTCCGCACAGAATGTAGGGCCGCAGATCGACGTGACGAGGCTCGACCCCGCCGTCCACGAGGCAGGGCGCCGCCGAGAGCGCCAGCGTCGGTTGTGCGATGTAGTTGCGCGGGTTGGCGAGGATGCGCCCACGCATCTCGTCCCGTTGAGCCGCGGTGCTGTGTGGGCCCACCAGCATGCCGTACCCGCCAGATTCGCCCACTGGCTTCACGACCAGCTCTCCGAGATGGTCGAGCACGAAAGCGCGCTGTCTCACGTCGTCGAGCAAGTAGGTCTCGACGTTGTCGAGGATGGGATCCTGGTCGAGGTAGAAGCGAATCATCGCCGGCACGTAAGCGTAGACTGCCTTGTCATCGGCGACGCCCGTGCCGACAGCGTTGGCAATGGTCACGCGGCCGGCACGATACGCATTGAACAGCCCGGCGACGCCCAGTGTGGAATCCTCACGGAAAGCCACCGGGTCCAGATAGTCGTCGTCCACCCGCCGGTAGATGACGTCGACACGTTCGAGGCCACTCGTGGTGCGCGCATAGACCGTGTTGTCGTGGACGAGGAGATCGCGCCCCTCGACGAGCTCGATCCCCATCTCGTGGGCAAGGAACGTGTGCTCATAGTAGGCCGAGTTGAAGACACCCGGGGTCAGCAGGACGATGTTGGGATCGGAGCAGCCCGGCGGTGCGATTTCGCGCAAGTGAGAGAGCAGCGTTCGGGGGTAGTGATCGATCGGGCGGACGTGGTAGCGCTCGAACAGCTGCGGGTACACTTGCTTGACGATCTGCCGATTCGCGAGCATGTACGAGACACCGCTCGGGACGCGCAGGTTGTCCTCGAGTACCACGAAGCGACCGTCCGGGCGACGAACGAGATCGGTGCCCACGACGGTCAGATAACAATCGTGCGCCACCCGGACGCCGACCATCCCGCGCCGAAAGTGACGGCATTGGCGCACGAGCGTCCAGGGAACGACGCGGGCCTCGCAGATTCGGCCCTCGTGGTAGACATCGCGGAGAAAGAGGTTGAGCGCGGTGATGCGCTGAACGAGGCCTCGCTCGATCGTCGCCCATTCCGCAGCCGTTACCACGCGCGGGAGCAGGTCGAACGGAAAGATGCGCTCCACGCCTTCGGCCTGGCCGTATACCGTGAACGTGATGCCCTGCGTGAGAAAAGCGACGTCGGCAGCGCGCTGGCGCTCCTGCCAGATCTCGATCGGAAGCATGCACAGCCGCTCGTGGATGCCGGCGTAGTGCGGGCGATGGCGGCCGGCCCCCTCGAACATCTCGTCATACGCCTGCCCGAGCGTGTAACGCTCGAAGATCGCGGATGCCGACTCGTCCCGGGGCATGGCGGATCTGTGGCAGAAGAGTCCTACTCCACAGGCCTGGGATTATCACACAGGTGTGCCTCGCGAAGTCCACGGACTGTAGCTGCGCTGTCGCCGGCAACGGCCAGAGTCTCGCCTCACTCTGAGTAGCCGAACTGGCGCATCGGTTCCAACTCCATGAACTCACCATGCTGGCTCAGGTCGAGGCCAACCGCCTCCTGCTCCTTGGTCACCCGGATCGGGAGAATCCAGTCCGTCAGCTTGAAAAGAGCCAGCGAGCCCAGGAAACTGAAGCTGCTGACGATCACAAGCGCCAGCATGTGGTACATGAACGTCGTCGTCTGCCCCCAGATCAAGCCGACGTCCCGGGCCAGCAGCCCCGTGAGGATCATCCCCACGATTCCGCCAACCCCATGGCACGGAAAGACGTCGAGCGTGTCGTCGAGCGTCGAGCGCGACTTCCAGTGCACAGCGAGGTTGCTCACGATGCTCGCCACGAACCCGATCACGACGCTGTGAGCCACACTGACGAACCCCGCCGCCGGTGTGATTGCGACGAGGCCCACGACCGCCCCAATGCAGGCACCCAGCGCCGACGGCCTCCGGCCGCGCGCGGCGTCGAAAAAGACCCAGCCCAGCATGGCCGACGCTGACGCCATGTGCGTCGTCGCGAAGGCCATCGCGGCCGTCGCATTCGCCGAGAGTGCGGAGCCTGCATTGAAGCCGAACCACCCGAACCAGAGCATCCCCGTGCCGAGCAGGACGAAGGGGATGTTCGACGGGGTCTGGCCGGCGCCATCCTCATGACTCGTGCGCCGCCCGAGCACGATGGCGGCCGCCAGGGCCGCATAGCCTGCCGACATGTGGACCACCGTGCCGCCGGCGAAGTCGAGAACACCCCACTGCCTGAGGAAACCCTGCGGATGCCACGTCCAGTGCGCCAGCGGACTATAGATGAACAGGCTGAAGAGGCAGATGAAGAGGAGATAGGCCGAGAAGCGCACACGCTCGGCGAACGACCCCGTGATGAGCGCCGGCGTGATCACAGCGAACTTCAGCTGGAACATGGCGAAGACGACGAGCGGAATCGTGGGCGCCAGGTCTGGGTGCGTCGCTCCCCCGACGCCTTTGAACATGAAGTAGGTCCGCGGATCACCGATCAGGCCGTTGAGGCTGCTGCCGAAGCAGAGGCTGAAGCCGACCACGATCCACAGCAGACTGATGACTCCGAGGGCGATGAAGCTCTGGAGCATCGTCGAGATGACGTTCTTTTTGCTGACCATCCCCCCATAGAAGAAGGAGAGGCCTGGCGTCATCAGCAGCACCAGCCCGGTGGCCGTCAGGAGCCAGGCCGTGTCGCCCAGATCGATCGGCCCTCCGGTGACGGCTGGCGCTTCTTCTCCAACGGCTAAGCACCCTGCGGCCAGGAGCGCGAGGATACCGAAAGGGATGCTCCAGTGGCGATTCATGGGAAGCCCTCCACGCGAAAGCGAGCAATGGTTTCGCCCGTCTGCCCGTGAGAGACGGGCCGCACGGACAAGCGACGTCGACATACCACGCGGTTCAAGAGATTCGAGCCCTTAGCAGCCCGTGGTGTGCGCCGGGATAAACCGGCGTGGAGTCGTGAATGAAAGAGTCATACAGGGAAGGGGTAGCGACCCATCCTGACCCCGAGTCATGCGTGGCCAGCCGCAAGGCTACCACCGAAGCGTTGACAGGGGCACATGTAGGCAGGGGATCGAGCTGCGAATAAGCTTGACAATTATTTAGTAGAGACTAAATTATTGTTGTGGACCAGCTGCTCCAGGCCCTGGCGGCTCCGCGGCGGCGGGAGATCCTGCGGGTGCTGCGAAAGCGCGAGCGCTCGGCCGGGGAAATCCATCGCGCGCTGGGGGACGTGACCTTCGGGGCGGTTTCGCAGCATCTCGGGGTGCTGGAGCAGGCGGGGCTCGTGAGCGCGCGGCGCGAGGGCCGCTGCCGTTACTACACCGCGTGCAGCGAGGGCCTGCAGCCGCTGCGCGAGTGGCTGGACGAGATGTGGGAGGACGCGCTCGCCCTGCTCAAGAAGCAGGCCGAGGCCGAGGAACGAGGCGAGCGCGCCGGGCGCGCTCCAGCCACCCCGCGCCGGCGGGCGGGTCGCCGCCCGATCGTCCGCGTGCAGAGGAGAAGAACCCGATGACTGGACTCGATTTCGTCCTGGACCGCACCGTCACGATCGCCGCGCGTCGCGAGACGGTCTTCCGCTACTTCACGGACTCCGAGCGATTCGCGGCCTGGTGGGGGGCGGGCTCCCGGATCGAGCCCGTGTCCCGGGGCGCCGTCTACATCCGCTTCCCGAACGCGATCGTCGCGGGCGGAGAGGTCGTGGAAATCGTCCCGCCCGAGAGAATCGTCTTCAGCTACGGGTTCGAGTCGGGCCAGCCGATCGCGATCGGCGCGTCGCGGGTCACGATCACGCTCGAGGAGAGCTCGCACGGAACGCTGGTCCGCCTCCGCCACGAGCTGCCGACCGCCTCGGCGCGGGACGAGCACGTGCAGGGCTGGCGCTATCAGCTCGCGGTCTTCGCCAACGTGGTGGCGAAGGAGGCCCATGCGGGCGCCTCCGCGCTCGCCGACCGCTTCTTCGCCTGCTGGGGCGAGCCCGACGCCGCGAAGCGCCGCAGCGAGCTCGCGGCCGTCGCCGCAGCGGAGCTCGCCTTCCGCGACCCCTACTCCTGCACCTCCGGAATCGACGACCTGAACGCCCACATCGCCGCCAGCCAGCAGTTCATGCCGGGTGTGGTGCTCGCGCGTCAGGGCGAGGCGCGGGGCTGTCAGGGCACAGCACTCGTCGACTGGGTCGTCAAGGGGCCGGACGGGAACGACAGGGCGAAGGGCACCAACGTCTTCGAGCTGACCCACGACGGGCGCATCGCGCGCGTCACGGGCTTCTGGGCGTGACGCCTGACCGCTTTACAGACCCTCGCTCCGGCGGCAACATGAAGCCGGAGGCTGCCCGCGGTGTTCGAGGTCGCGTACCAGACGACGTTCTGCGCCACGCACGTGCTGCACCGCGGCGGGCAGCCGATCGAGCCGCAGCACGGCCACGACTGGCGGGTCGAGGCGGTAGCCCAGGGTGAGACGCTCGACAGCATCGGCGTCGTCGTGGACTTTGAGCAGCTGAAGCAGGCCGTGGCCGAGGTCTGCGCGCGTTTTCACTATGGCGACATCACGTCGCATCCCGACTTCGCGGGCCAGAGCCCCTCGGCCGAGGCGGTGGCCCGCTACTTCTTCCGCGAGGTGCAGCGCGCTCTCGGGCCTGCCGGCGCTCGGCTGGCACGTGTGCGCGTCTTCGAAGCCCCCGGCTGCAGCGCCACGTACAGCGAGTGAAAGGGGATTCCGGGAGGCGAGGCGCTCACGATCCGATTCCCTATCGGAAGCCCGCGTGAGACACTATCCCCGCCACTAGGAGGAGCCACCGTGAAGAGAGCGCTCGTCGCCGCCTTCCTGCTCACAGGCCTCGGTCTCGTGGTGCCCCAGGCGCGGGCCCAGACCGGCACCGCCCGCGGCAAGGTCATGGATACGCAGGGCCAGCCCATCGCCGACGCCAAGGTCCTGATCGAGTTCCAGGGTGGGATCACCCGCAAGTTCGAGGTCAAGACGAAAAAGAAGGGCGATTTCATGCAGGTGGGAATGCAGCCCGGCCTCTACCGCTTCACGGTCAGCAAGGAGGGCTTTCAGTCCAGCTTCGCCGACCACAGGATCGCGCTCGGCGATCCCACCCAGGTGCCGGAGTTCAGGCTGAACACGACCGCCCAGGCCGTGCAGCAGGCGGGCGGCGCCGAGGCCGCGACGTTGCGTACCAACTTCCAGAAAGCCGTCGAGCTGCAGGCGGCCGGACGGCTCGACGAGGCCGAGGCGGCGTACAAGGCGATCAGCGAGGCGTCGCCGGACATCCCCGAGGTGTACCAGAACCTCGGCTCGCTCTACCTCGTGAAGAAGGACTACGCGGCGGCCGAGACCGCGTTCCAGAAAGGGCTCGAGCTCCGCCCGGACTCGACCGACCTGTCGGCGCTGCTCGCGCGGGTGTACCAGGAGTCGGGCCAGCCCGAAAAGGCGATGGCGCTCATCGAGAAGTCGGCGGGCGACAACCCACAGGACGCGAAAGCCCAGTTCAACCGTGGCATCTTCCTGCTGAACGCCAACAAGAGCGAGGAGGCGATCGCGGCCTTCGAGGCCGCAATCAAGGCCGACCCCGAGATGCCCGACGCGCACTACCACCTCGCCACGCAGCTGGTGGGCCAGGGGAAGATCGCCGACTCGATCGCGCATCTCGAGAAGTACCTGAGCCTGGCTCCGCCCGACGCGCAGAACGTCGGGACGGCGCAGGGGCTGCTGAAGGCGCTCAAGAAGTGATCGCCGAGCGCGTGGCTGCCGTCCGGGAGCGGATCGCCCGGGCGGCGGAGCGCGCCTTACGCTCGCCCGCAGAGGTGAAGCTCGTGGCCGTGAGCAAGACGCACCCGGCCGAGGCCGTGCGCGCGGCCTTCGCGGCCGGCGTGCGCGACTTCGGCGAGAACCGCGTCCAGGAGGCGGAGCCGAAGATCGCTGCCACCCCCGACCTCGTGGCAGCGGGCGCGTGCTGGCACCTGGTCGGCCACCTGCAGTCCAACAAGGCTCGCCGCGCGGCCGCGCTCTTCGGGCTCGTCCAGTCGATCGACTCGCTCGAGCTGGCCCTTCGCCTCGCGCGTGCGGGCGAGGAGTCCGGCCGCACGCTGCGCGGCCTCGTCGAGGTCGATCTCGCGGGCGAGGCGGCGAAGTTCGGCCTTCCCGAGGGCGAGCTCGTGCCCGCGCTCCAGACGCTGCGCGGGCGCGCCGGCCTGCGGCTCGAGGGGCTCATGCTGCTGCCCCCGTTCCTTGAGGACAAGGACGCGCTGCGCCCGTTCTTCCGCCGCCTGCGCGCGCTGCGCGACCGCGCGCTCGGCGAAGGCTTGCTGGCCTCTGGCGAGCTCTCGATGGGGATGAGCCACGACTTCGAGGCCGCCGTCGAAGAGGGCGCCACGATGGTCCGCGTGGGAACCGCGATCTTCGGAGACCGCCTCGCGGCGGCCTGACGATCCGAGGAGGATTTCGAGCGAATGCTGGTGCTGGCGAACGTCCTGCGGGGCCTGGCCGAGGTCCTGTACTGGGTGCTGTGGATCTACCAGTGGATCCTGATCGCGCGCATGATCATCTCGTGGGTGAGCGCCGATCCTCGCAACCCGATCGTCTCCTTCGTCTACTCGGCCACCGAGCCCTTGATGCGCATGATCCGACGCCGGCTGCCCACGAGCCTGCGCCATTTTCCACTCGACATCGCGTTCCTCGTGCTGTTCGGCATCGTCATCTTGGCCCGCTACGGGGTGGTCCAGTCGCTGCTCGACTACGCCATGATCCTGCGCACGCGTGCCCTCGTCTGAGGGATCGGTCACGGGAGGACCCACATGAAGCTCACGCCCGCCGACGTCCAGCGCCAGATCTTCAGCCGGCGCTTCCGGGGCTTCGACCCCGACGAGGTGCGCGGCTTCCTCGCCGCGGTGGCCGAGGAGATGGCTGCGATGCTGCGCCAGAAGGAGCAGGTCGAGCAGGAGCTGCGGCATCTGGAGCTGATCGTGGGCGAGCACCGCGAGCGCGAGTCGATCCTGAAGAACACGCTGCTCACCGCGCAGAAGGCCTCCGAGGACATCCGCGAGAGCGCGCGCCGGGAGGCGGAAACGATCGTCAAGCAGGCCGACCTGCAAGGCGATCGCCTGCTCGACCTGGCCCAGACCCGCGCCCATGACGTCGAGCGCGGGATCCTGGAGCTGCGCGGCCACCGCACGGCGCTCCGCACCGACATCCGCGCGCTCGTCACGCGGCTCACGCACCTGCTCGACCTTCAGGAAGAGGCCGAGGTCGAGGACAACCTGCGCTTCCTGAAGCGCCGCGAGGAAGCCTCGGGGCAGTAGGCCCGCGGTGGGCCTCGGACTGCGCGACACCGCGGAGCGGCTGCAGGCATGATCGTCGCCGAGCTGTCGGTCCGCCGCATCGGCCGGCTTGCGACGCTCGCGGGAAGGGCGCCGCGAACGGGCGCCGCGATGCGCGAGCTCGCCGTTCGCGAGGACGCCGCGCTCGCGGTCGTGGCAGGTCGCATCGCGTGGATCGGCTCCGAAGGAGACTTCGCGGCGGCCGTTCGGCTCCGGCCCGGTGGGGAAGAGATCGACGCCTCGGGCGCGGCCGTCGTACCGGGCTTCATCGACGCGCACACCCACCTGGCGTTCGCGGGCGACCGCGACGACGAGATCCGGCAGCGGCTCGCGGGCGCGAGCTACCAGGAGATCGCCGCGGCCGGCGGGGGCATCCTGCGCACCGTCGCGGCCACGCGCGACGCCTCGGTGGAGGAGCTGGCGAGCCTCGTGGCCGCGCGCCTCGACGAGATGCTGCTGTGCGGGACCACCACCGCCGAGGTGAAGAGCGGCTACGGTCTCGAGACGGGCGCCGAGATCCGCTGCCTCGAGGCGATCCACCAGGCCGCGGCGCGGCACCCAGTGCGCGTCGTGCCCACGTTTCTGGGCGCTCACGAGGTGCCGCCCGAGCACCGCGGCGACCGTACTCGCTACGTCGACATGCTCGTCCTGGAGATGATCCCCTCCGTCGCAACGCGCCGGCTCGCGGCTTTCGCCGACGTCTTCTGCGAGCAGGGCGTCTTCAGCGTCGAGGAGAGCCGCCGCATCCTGCTTGCCGCGCGCGAGCGCGGGATGAAGCTCCGCATCCACGCTGACGAGCTCGCGGCGACGGGCGGGGCGGAGCTCGCGGGTGAGCTCGGCGCCCGCTCGGCCGACCATCTCGTCCACGTTTCGTCTGCAGGCATGCGGGCGCTCGCGGCCGCGGGCTGCGTCGCGACGCTGCTGCCGACCGCGGCCTTCTACTTGCGGCTGGGGCGCTTCGCGCCGGCGCGGGAGCTGATCGATGCGGGCGTGCCCGTGGCGCTCGCCTCGGACGTGAACCCCGGCGGCGGGCTCTCGCCATCGCTGCCGTTCGCAATGGCGCTCGCCTGCTTCGGCATGGGCCTCTCGCTCGAGGAGGCGCTCTCGGCGGTGACCGTGAACGCTGCGTTCTCGCTCGACCTCGCGGGCGAGGTCGGCTCGCTCGAGCCGGGAAAACGCGCGGACCTCGTGCTGCTGCGCTCGTCGCGGCTCATCGAGCTGGTGCGGGTGGGCGTTCCCGCGATCCGTGCCGTAGTCAAGGACGGCCGGGTGGTCGTCCGCGACGGGCGGCTCGTCGCGGCGGCCCTATAATCCCAGAAACGGAGATCGCGCAGGAGACTGAAACGCCCATGAGCGTTCTCGAGTCGCACGTCGAAGCCGCCTCGGCCGAGTTCCACGAGAACGCCGCGCGAATGGATCAGCTCGTCGCCGGGTTGCGCGAGAAGCTTCTCGCGGCGCGCGCGGGCGGGGGCGACGAGGCGGTGCGCCGCCATCGCGAGCAGGGCAAGCTGTTGGTCCGCGAGCGGGTCGAGAAGCTCGTCGATCCCGGTACCCCATTTCTCGAGATCGGCGCGCTCGCGGCCCATGGGCTGTACGAGGGGCAGGCCCCGGCCGCGGGCCTCGTCTCTGGGATCGGCCGCGTCAGTGGCCGCGAGGTCATGATCGTCGCCAACGACGCGACCGTGAAGGGCGGGACGTACTTCCCGATTACCGTGCGCAAGCACCTGCGCGCGCAGGAGATCGCTCTCGAGAACCGGCTGCCGTGCCTCTACCTGGTCGATTCGGGCGGGGCGTTCCTGCCGCTGCAGGCCGAGGTGTTCCCGGATCGCGATCACTTCGGCCGGATCTTCTACAACCAGGCGCGCATGAGTGCGGAGGGGCTTGCGCAGCTCAGTGTCGTGCTCGGCTCGTGCACCGCGGGTGGCGCCTACGTGCCGGCGATGAGCGATGAGACCGTCATCGTCAAGGGGCGCGGCACGATCTTCCTGGGCGGGCCGCCGCTGGTGAAGGCCGCCACCGGCGAGGAGGTCACCGCCGAGGAGCTGGGTGGCGCCGACGTCCACGCGCGGCTCTCCGGAGTCGCCGACCACTACGCGACGGGCGAGGACGACGCGCTCGCCCGCGCGCGCGAGATCGTGTCGACGCTCACTTCGCAAAAGCAGACCCCCTGGGAGGTCGAGGAGCCCGAGCCCCCGCTCTACGACCCGGGCGAGCTGGGCGGTGTCGTCCCCGCCAACCTGCGGCGGGCCTACGACGTGCGCGAGGTGATCGCGCGCATCGTCGACGGCAGCCGCTTCGCCGAGTGGAAGGCGCTCTACGGGACCACCCTGGTGACCGGGTTCGCGCGTCTCATGGGCTACCCGGTCGGCATCCTCGCCAACAACGGCGCGCTCTTCTCCGAGAGCGCGCTCAAGGCCACCCACTTCATCGCGATGTGCTGCCAAAGGCGCGTGCCGCTCGTATTCCTGCAGAACATCACCGGCTTCATCGTCGGCAAGGAGTACGAGCAGAGGGGCATTGCCAAGGACGGCGCCAAGATGGTCCACGCGGTGGCGAATGCCGCGGTGCCCAAGTTCACCGTCGTGATCGGAGGCAGCTTCGGCGCCGGCAACTACGGAATGTGCGGCCGCGCCTACCAGCCGCGCCAGCTCTGGATGTGGCCGAACGCGCGCATTAGCGTGATGGGTGGCGAGCAGGCGGCCGCGGTGCTGACGCAGGTCAAGCAGGAGCAGCGCGCGCGCCAGGGCAAGCCGATGAACGGCGACGAGGTGGAGGCGCTGCGCGCTCCGATCCTCCGGAAATACGAGGAGGAGGGGAGTCCCTACTACTCGACGGCGCGGCTCTGGGACGACGGCATCATCCCGCCGGCGGACACGCGCACGGTGCTGGGGCTCGGGCTCTCGGCGGCGCTCAACGCGCCCATCCCCGAGACACGCTTCGGAGTGTTTCGCTTTTAAGCAGGGGGACGCTGCTTTAAGCAGGGGGGACGCTGCGCCGCGTCCCCCCTCACCCCCCCGCTCGCTTCGCCGCAGTGAATGCGGCTTCGCTCGCAGCCCGTTGCGTGTGTGGGCTCAGGCGTTCCGCTTGCGGACCTCGGCGACGGAACGCTCGACGAGCTTCCTGAGCGCGGCATTGTCGACGTCGGCGAGGCTCTTGATGTAGAGGCAAGAGGAGCCGGTCGTGTGCTTGCCCAGCTTCTGCAGCAGGCCCTCCGCGCCCTTGAACCCGGACATGATGTAGAGCGTGAGGTTCTGCTTGCGGGGCGAGAAGCCCGCCACGAACCAGTCGGCCTCACGGCCACTCGCGTACTTGTAGTGGTAGCTCCCGAAGCCCACGATGCTCGGGCCCCACATCTCGGGCTGGGCCCCGGTCGCCTGCTTCATGAGCGCCACGAGCGCGCGGCAGTCCTTCTGCCGTTCATCGTCCTCGACCCCGCGCAGGAATCCCTCGACGCTGCGTGCGGTCCGCTTGGTCTTGAGCTCCGCCATCGTCCCCTCCGGACACGCCGGAATTCTATGCCCCGGCGGCCGCGTGGCATACTGGCGCGCCTTGGCCCACCTCGTCCTGCTGCTCACGCTCGTGGTCGCCGCCCTGTCGGACGCCGCGAGCGCCTCGGCACAGGACTACGACCTGCTGATCCGGAACGGCCGCGTGGTGGACGGAACCGGCGCGCCCTGGCGGCACGCCGACGTGGCAGTGAAGGGGGACACGATCGTCGCCGTCGGCCCGCGGCTCGAGGGCTCGGCGAGGCGTATCGTCGACGCCGCGGGCCGCGTGGTGGCGCCCGGCTTCATCGACCTCCACAGCCACGCTCGCCGCGAAATCTTCGAAGCCCCGAGCGCCGAGAACTACGTGCGCCAAGGCGTCACCACGCTCGTGGAGGGCCCGGACGGCTCGTCGGCGCTGCCGCTCGGGCCGTTCCTCGACAAGTTCGAGGCGCTCGGCCCGGGCTTGAACTTCGCGAGCCTCGTCGGCCACGGCTCGATCCGGGAGAGCGTCCTCGGCCGCGTGAACCGGGCGCCCACACCGGCCGAGCTCGTACGCATGCAGGAGCTGGTCCGGCAGGCCATGCGCGAAGGGGCCTTCGGCCTGAGCACCGGCCTCTTCTACGTGCCGGGAACCTTCGCGCGCACGAACGAGGTGGTGGCACTGGCACGGGTGGCGGGCGAGCTCGGCGGTATCCCACCTCGCACATGCGCGACGAGGCAGCCACGGTTCTCGAGAGCGTCAAGGAGACGATCGCGATCGGCGAGGAGGGCGGGCTTCCGACGCAGGTCACGCATCACAAAATGATCGGTCGCGCGGCGTGGGGTCAGAGCGTGGAGTCGCTGCGGCTCGTGCGGGAGGCCCGCGAGCGCGGCGTCGACGTGACGATCGACCAGTATCCCTACACGGCCTCGAGCACCGCGCTTCAGGCGGCGCTGCTGCCAGCCTGGGCGCTCGAGGGTGGGGCCGAGGCTCTGCGCCAGCGAATCGCGGACCCGGCCGAGCGCTCGCGCATCCTCGAGGTGGTCGAGGACAAGATCCGCAACGAGCGCGGCGGGGGTGATCCCGGCAACATCGCGATCGCCGCCTGCGGTTTCGACCGGTCGCTCGAAGGTAGGACGCTCGCCGACATCCTGCAGGGCCGCGGTATCGCAGCGACAGTCGACAACGCCGCCGAGCTCGCGCTCGAGATCGTCGAGCGGGGCGGCGCCTCTGCGGTCTTCCATGCCATCTCGGAGCAGGACGTCGAGCGGATCCTGGTGTCGCCGTTCACGATGATCGCCTCGGACGGCGAGATCCCCGTCTTCGGCCAGGGCGCGCCCCACCCGCGCAGCTACGGCACCTTCGCGCGCGTGCTCGCGGTCTACGTGCGCGAGAAGGGGCTGCTCACGCTCGAAGAGGCGATCCGCAAGATGACGTCGCTGCCAGCGGCGCGATTGGGCCTCGCCGACCGCGGCCTGGTGCGTCCGAGAATGAAAGCCGACCTGGTCGTGCTCGATCCCGCGACGGTGCGCGACCTCGCCACCTTCGAAAAGCCCCACCAGTACGCCCAGGGCGTGTCGCTCGTCGTGGTGAACGGCCAGGTGGTGCTCGACGGCGAGCGCATGACAGGCGTGCGGCCGGGCCGGGTGCTGCGGGGCCCCGCGCTCGTTCGGTCTGTGGCCCCGTGACGCCTCGCTGGGTCTTGCGACAGATCCGTGTCATCGCGCTGGCCGGCCGCGGCCTTCGCGCCGGCGCCTTCGCTAGTCGCCATCGCCGGTCTCCCTGACGCTCGCGCGGGCGGAAATGGCATACTGGCCGCGCATGGCTGCTGGCATCGCGCTGACGCTCGATGGACCGGTCGCGCACATCGTGCTGGCGCGGCCGGAGGTCCGAAACGCTTTCGACGGCGCCATGGTGCGCGAGCTGCGCGAAGCAGTGGGCGCGGCCTCGGTTCGCGACGACATCCGCGTGATCGTGCTCGCCGGCCGTGGCGCGGTGTTCTGCGCCGGCGCCGACGTCGAGTGGATGAAGGCCGCGGCCGGCTTCACGCGCGAGCTGAACCTGGCCGACGCCGGCGAGCTCGCCGACCTTTTCGAGACGCTCGACCGCTCGCCAAAAGCCGTCGTGGCGTGCGTGCAGGGCGCGGCACTAGGGGGTGGGGCCGGGCTCGTGGCCGTGGCGGACATCGCGGTGGCGGAGGAGGGCGCGCGCTTCGCCTTCAGCGAGGTGCGCCTGGGCCTGGTGCCGGCGGTGATCTCGCCCTACGTCGTGCGCAAGATCGGCGTCTCGGCGGCGCGCGAGCTGTTCCTGACCGGCGAGCGCTTCACGGCGGCGCGGGCCGCGGCGCTCGGCCTCGTCCACCGCGTGGTGCCGCTCGACGAGCTGGACAAAGCCGTCGACGAGCGCGTCCAGGAGCTGCTCCAGGCGGCTCCGGGAGCGCTCGCTGCCGCGAAGAACCTGATCCGCCGCGTGTCGGCGCGCCCGGTCGAGGGTGTCCGCGAGCTGACGATCGAGGCGATCGCCGAGCGGCGCGCCTCCGCCGAGGGCCAGGAGGGCCTCGACGCCTTCCTGGAGAAACGCAAGCCCGACTGGGTGGCCTAACTCTCGAACAGCGTCTCGAAGTCGGGCTCGCCGTGCAGGCAGGCGAGGTCGGGGTCGCGGCGGATCCAGTCGGGGTTGGCGTAGCCCGCGGACTTGGCGCGCCGCAGCATCTCGATCGCCTCGGGCTTCCGCTTCATCACTCCGTAGGTGCAGGCCGCGTTGTAGAGGATGTTCGAGTCGTGGGGCCGCAGGTCGACGGCTTTCTGGAGCTCGCGCGCCGCGTCCTCCTGGCGCCCGGTCGCGGCATAGTCCGCGGCCAGCAGGATCCGCGCGCGCACGTCCTCGGGGACGTCCTTGAGTTGCTGCTCGAGCACCACAATCTCGCGCTCGCGCAGCTTGGCGGCGTCCTCGCTGCGGCCGAGCCCTTCGTAGATGTTGGTGAAGGGGACGTAGACGTTGTAGTCGTCGCCGTTCACGGCGATCGCCTGGCCGACCGATTCCAGCGCCTCGGCCCAGCGGTCGGACTCGAACAGCGAGCGCCCCAGGATGTTGTAGGCGCCGTCGCAGTCGCGCTTCATGTCGATCGCCCGCCTCACGTCGCGCACCGCGTCTTCGTAACGCTTCTGCGTGTACAGGATGCGGGCGCGGGCCACGAGGGCTTCCGGCAGCGCGGGATCGAGTGCTAAAGCGCGCTCGCAGGCCGAGCGGCCGCGCTCGAGCCAGGCCGGGGCGTTGTCGTGCCACTCGTAGACGAGGCCGCAGGCGTTGGCGATGCCGGCGTGGGCGAGCGCAAAGCCGGGGTCGAGCAGGATCGCGTGCTCGAACATCTGCAAGGCGAGATTGAGGTCCGAGCGCGTCATGCGACGCGAGTAGGCGCGGCCCTTCAGGTAGAAATCGTACGCGCGCGTGTCACCGGTGGGCTTGGCGGCGAGCGCCTTCTCTTCCTGCGGGCTGAGCGTGATCCGCAGCGCCTGAGTGATGTTGCGGGCGATCTCGTCCTGCACCTCGAACACGTCGCTGAGCTCGCGGTCGTAGCGCTCCGCCCAGACCGAGGTGCCGGTGCGCGCCTCGACCAGCTGCGCGGTGATGCGAAGGCGGCTGCCCGCCCGCCGCAGCGAGCCGCCGAGCACGTACTGGGCGCCGAGCTGCTGGCCTACCTGCGGCCCGGTCACCGACTGTTCGCGGAAGGTCACGACCGCCGCGCGCGGGAAGACGCGCAGCTCCCGGACCTTCGACAGCTCCGTGATCACGTCCTCGGTCATGCCGTCGCGGAAGTACTCGTCCTCCTTGGCGCCGCTCAGGTTCTCGAAGTAGAGGACGGCCACGGACTTCTCGCGCGAGCCCGCCGAAGACACGCGCCCCGAGTCGATCTCGCGCTTCAGCCGCTGCAGGTCGGCGCGAAGCTCTGTCGCCGACTGGTAGCGCAGCCGGCGGTCCTTCTCGAGCAGCTTGGAGGCGATCTGACTGATGCCGTCGGGCAGCGTGCGGTTCAGGTCGGACGGCGGGGGTGGGTTGTGGTTGAGGATCCGCTCGAACACGCTGGCGGTGGTCCCGCCGGTGAACGGAGCCTGTCCGGTCGCCATTTCGTAGAGCACCACCCCGAACGAGAAAAGATCGCTGCGTGCGTCCACCTCCTCGCCACGAGCCTGTTCGGGGGACATGTAGGCGACCGTGCCGAGCGTCGAGCCCGCGCTGGTGGCGAACTCGTCGGTCGGCATCGCGGAGTTGAGCGGCGCCTCGCCAGCGCGCCGGCTCTCGAGCAGCTTCGCCAGGCCGAAGTCGAGGATCTTCGCCTGTCCTCGGTCCGTCACGAAGATGTTGGCGGGCTTGATGTCCCGATGCGCGATCCCCTTGCGGTGAGCGGCCTCGAGGGCGTCGGCCACGTGGATCCCGAGCTCGACGAGCTCCTCGGTCGGTAGTGGCCGGCCGGCGAGGCGGCTCTTGAGCGTTTGCCCCTCGAGCAGCTCCATCGCGATGAAGGGGCGGCCCTGGTCCTCGTCGGCGTCGTGGATCGTGCAGATGTGCGGATGGTTGAGCGCCGAGGCGGCCTTTGCCTCGCGCTTGAAGCGCTCGACGGCCGGTCCGTCCCGCGACAGCTCGTCGGGCAGGAACTTGAGCGCCACCTGCCGGCCGAGCCGCGTGTCCTCGGCCTTGTAGACGACACCCATGCCGCCGCCGCCGATCTTCTCGAGGACGCGGTAGTGGGAGAAGGTCTCGCCGATCATGGTGAGGGCGGGCATGTTATGCGGCGTGGTCCGGCCTCGTCAATTTACGGCTCGTGTACCCGTCCTCGTGCGGTGAAGAGGGCAGCGTCCCCCGTGCGCGGCGTCTTGCCGCGATTCGGATCGCCCTTGAGCAGCAGTGGCGCCGTCACGATCCCGTTCGTCCCTTCACGTGGCGGCTGCCCGCAGCTCGAGCCGTTGGTTGTTTCAGGGCGGGATGCCCTTGTTGCTGGGCCGAGCGCGAGATGAGCACGGCCAGGCGCCGCTCGCGGGTCTCGGGCTTCTTCGCGCTCATGACCCAGAAGCTGCAGGTGCGTCGATACCAGGGCGGCTGCGCCTCGAAGAAGGCCCACGCACGCTCGTTGGAGCGAAAGGTCCGCAGGTAGGCGGCAGCGAGCGCCCGCGGCTTGCTCTCGAAAGAGTAGCGGCTCTTCACGCGTGCCTCGAACGCCTTCTGTCCCGCGGGTTTGGCGCGCCCACCGGACTGGAGCTCCTGGAAGCGCTTGATGTTGACCGTGCTCCAGGCGCTCCGGGACTTCCGCGGCGTGAAGCGCACGCTGAAACTGGTCGCATCCACGCTGTGGCGCACGCCGTCGATCCAGCCCACGCAAAGCGCCTCGTCGAGCGCCTGGCGATACGTCAACCCCCCGTCCCGCGAGTTGGCCTTCGAGCACCGGACGAACAGCTCGGTCGCCGTGGCGTGATTCTTCGCAAGCCACGCCCGGAACTCGCCTTGGTCCGAGAAGCCTCTGGGACTCTCGCGTTTCATGAAGTCGCGTCAGGCCAGCCAGGCGAGGCCCAGACCCACGAGCGCCGGGAGAGCCTGGATGAAGAAGATCCGCCGCGAGACCGTCATCGCCCCGAACACCCCGGCCACAAACACGCAGCCCAGGAAGAACACCTTGATCTGCAGTGCGACCAGCGGATCGGGATAGAAAAGCCCCCACAGCAGGCCGGCCGCGAGGAACCCGTTGTAAACACCCTGGTTTGCGGCTAGCGTTGCCGACTGCCGCGCCTTCTCCTCCGTGTTCCGGAACGTCTTCAGCCCGATCGGATGGGTCCACAGGAACATCTCGAGCACCAGGAACCACAGATGCTCGACGGCCACGAGGACGACAGTCGCCGTGAGTAGGTTGTTCATGTCAGCCCAACCCCGAGGATGCGGCTACGATAGCGGTGTCCGCGACCCGGCACAACGGATGAAGGAACGTGGACGCTGCGGCCGGCGAGGAGCGACCAGGTGGCCGCGGCCGTGACGCATTCCGTCGCGCGTTTTCGGTTCGCGTAACGGCCGCCGATCGCAAGCGAGGCCTTGGCGCCCGGAACTCGCTGAAAGGGCCAGTGTCGACTGGGTCGACGCTGGCCGGCACGGGTCCTGCATGGCTTGTCAGGTCCCCTTAACCCTCGGAGGTAGACTCATGACGCGACAGAGCCTTCTGATCTCGGCCGCAGTCGCGGCCGCGCTGGCAACCGGCGGCGGCGCGCCGGCTGTCGGCAACGACGACGATCACGACGGTCGGCGCTTGAAGGCCGATCTCCGCGGATTCCAGGAGGTCCCCGCCATTTCGAGCCCGGGACGCGGGTCCTTCCGTGGCATCATCTCGCACGACGGGACCGAGATCGCCTGGCGGCTCGACTACCGCAGTCTGCAAGGGACGGTGACGCAGGCCCACATCCACCTCGGCGACCACCACACGAACGGGGGGATCTCGGTGTTCCTGTGCTCCAACCTCCCGAGCCCGCCTGCCGGAACGCAGCCCTGCCCCGCGCCGGGACCCGGGGCGGAAGTGACCGGCACCTCCACGATGTCGAACGTGATCGGACCTGCAGGCCAGGGGATCGCCGCTGGCGAGTTCGCGGAGCTGATCCGGGCGATCCGCGCCGGCGTCACCTACGCGAACGTCCACACGAATATCTTCCCCGGCGGCGAGATCCGCGGACAGATTCGCGCCGATTGACGGCTCACGGGCGTGGGCCGGGGGCTTTTCCCCCGGCCCGGCCGGCCTCTTCGAGCAGGTAGACCTGCCACAGCGCGCGAGCGTCCTGGCGCAGGATCGGTTTCATCGCCAGAAGGCCCGTGCGCCCGATCGAGCGCTCCAGGTAGCGCAGTTCCGTCAGGCGGTCCCGCACGTCGTCTCCCACGTGTGGCTCGAGGCCGGCCTCTCGCGCGAGCAGCAGCCCCTTGGCGCGGATCGAGAGCTCGGCCTGGATGCGCAGCAGGCACAGCATGTCGGCCACCACCTCGCCCGGGAAGCGCTCCTTGAGCGAGCGCAGGTACTGGCCGACGCGCGACTCGAGCGCCTGGCCCGAGACGATCGTCTCGACGACCTCGAGGTCGGTGTCGAGGCCCACGCCGAGCCAGTCCCGCGTCCGCCGCTCGCTGCGCTCGAACACCCACACTACGAGGAGGGGCAGGCCCACCAGCAGAACGCCGGCCGAGAGCACGGCCGGCAGCAGGCGGTGGTTGTAGGCGGAGTGGATGGCGACGGCGGCGAGGTAGCCCGGGACGAGAACGAGAAGCCGGCGCTCAGGGTGCCGGTCGCCGAGCCGCTTGGCGAGGATGGCGAAGATGGCAGTAGTCGCGCCGTGGAGGATCGCGGTTCCGAGCCCGCGGACGAGCCACAGGCCCAGCGCTTGCTCGGGAAGGGCCCGCAGGTACTCGACGTTCTCGACGAGGGCAAAGCCGGCTCCGACTCCGAAGCCCAGGATTGCGGCGTCGACCAGGAAGCCGACCCGACCCCGGCGAGACAGGAACACCAGCCAGCTGGCCTTGAGCGCCTCCTCGACGGGCGGGGCGCCATAGCGCGAGAAGAGCGCGGGCGACAGTCCCGTCGCGTCGAGGAGCCAAGGGTTGAGCTGTGCCCCGAGAACCGCCGCCGCGGCGCCGGCGAGGAGCGCCGTGAGCGCCGAGCGGAGCGAGACGAGCTTGAAGCTGTCGAGGAGTACGAGCAGCCCCAGGAACAGGAGGACCGGCAGCAACGCGACCGCGATGTGCACCGCCGGCGATTCTACAGGCCGGCCTCAGCGATCTGTACCCCGCTGGTCTACTCGTCTCGCAACGAGTTTCTGCAGGTTTCCACAACCAAAACGGCTACAGGTGCCTCATCAGCGCAGGATCTTGAGCGAGAGCATGCCCTGGCGGCGCGTCTCTTGGCCGCTCTCGAAGGCCGCGGCGTAGCCGGCCGAGAGCGTGAGCTCGAGGCGGGAGAGCATGCCGATGCGCAAGTCGATCTGCCCGCCGGCATTCGTGATCGTGCGCCGCCGGGCGCTGTCGTCCGCGTTCGTCACGAGCACGCTCGCGAACGCCGCCGGCCGCAGCCAGCTGAGATAGAAGCTCGGCGTGCCGGCGCCGCGGAAGCGCAGCGGCGGCAGGTCCCACTCGAGCATGCCGCGCGCGTAGTTCGTGCCGCCCAGCTCGTTGATCTCGAGGCCGGGGAAGGAGTACGGCTCGCGGTAGCGCCTCTCCTCGCGGTGGTCCACCCAGTTGTTGCGGAAGCCGCCGAAGTAGAAGTTGGCTAACGGCTCCTCGCGGTCGTCGCCCGGCCCCCAGCCGAGCGAGCCGCGCAGCCACACCGACGAGTGCTTGATCGGCAGCGCCAGGCCGAGGTCGAGGTTCGAGTAGAGCTTGGGAAACACCTCGCCCTTGACGCGGTCGCCGGCGAAGCCCAGCTCGAAGCCGAGCCCCTTCTCCTCGTCGACGTAGCCGAGCGAGTGCCGGTAGTCCTGGTAGCGCAGCCGCACGCGGGTGGCGAGCACGTCCGTGAAGTTCGTCGGGATGCCCTGGAAATCGGGGATGCGGTCGAGGTCGCCGTAGTAGGTGACGTCCGCCTCGAGGTCGAGCCGGCGCGGCACGTCGTAGACCAGGCTCCGCTTGTGGCCGAGGCCCAGCGCCCAGCCCTTGAGGCTCGTCTTCGTGGGTCCGAAGAGATCGTAGAAGTCGGCGCCGTTCAGCTGGAAGCCGAGCGTCCAGTCGTAGCGCGTGAGCTCGCCCCGGACGTGGTAGCGCTCGTCCTCCGGCAGGTCGCGGTCCGGCGAGTACGAAGCCGAGAGACTCGCGCGGTTCAGGAACAGCGGGTCCGAGAAGTTCGCGCGCAGGCCGACCGCGGCGGAGTCCTTGTAGCCCTGGACCACGGGGTACAGCGACTCGAGACGGATACCCCTGACCGAGGCGTACTGGCCCCTGCCGGTGATCATCGAGTCGAGCGGGATTGCCGCGGGCGAGCCGAGCTTCCACTCCTGGACGATAGGGTGCTTCTCCGCGATCTGCTGGCCGAGGAAGACGATCTCCTTCACGTCCTCGAGTTGCTTCGCGTCGATGCGCGTGGGAATGAAGCCGTTCCCGGTGTAGCGGAACACGATCAGCTGGTCGTCGCCCGTCGGCAGCGGGCGGAAGAAGCCGGTCTCGGCGTTGCTGACGGCCTCGAGCTTCCCGCTGGCGAGCTCGTAGCGGAAGATGTTCGAGACTCCGGTGTAGTACGAGCTGCCGTAGAGGTAGTTCCCGTCGGGCGAGAAGACGAAGTTCGACGGGATCGCGCTGCCGAAGTCGAACTGCGTGACGGGACTCGCGTCGCCCTTTCGCAGCGTTTCGACCCGGGCCACCCGCAGCGACTGCCGCCCGCTCGCGTCGCCGTGCGAGAACGAGACGAGGCTGGCGTCGGGCGAGAGGTCCAGGTCGTAGGCCACCTCGCCGTAGGCCCAGGTGTAGAGGCTCTGCCACTCGCTGTAGGGCTCCGCGATGCGGACGAGCGTCGCGAGGCCGTTGAGCGTGCGGATGCCGAAGAGCGAGCGGTCGGAGGCGCTCCACACGAGCTCGCCCACGCGCGCATCCTTGATCAGCGTGCGCGAGCGGCCGGTGTCGGGTGAGACGGAGCGCAGATCGCGGAAGGCGTTGTTGTCGGAGGTGTAGAAGAGCGTGCGTGCCTTTGGATCCCAGGCGAGCGACGTGACCGTGTAGATGCGCGGGCCCTTGATGTCGAGAATCTTCTCGACCTTGCCGTCCGCGAGCGAGATCTTGCCCAGGTGCGAGACGATGCCGGGGTAGTTGAGGCCGGCGTAGAGCGTCTTCTTCTGGGCGTCGTAGTAGGCTCGCGACACCGAGCCGAGCGCCTGCGGCGAGATGTCCTGGTGAGCGGTGATCGGGTACTGCCGGATCGCCTCCAGGTTCTTCCGCTGGAAGCCGCCCTCCCACTCGACCCAGTCCCGCCACGCGTCGCCGAGCGAGCGGCCGAACACCTTCTTGAACTGCGACGCGTAGTAGGCCTTGGTGTCTTTGCCGCGCCGTGCCCACTCGATCACGAGCTCGGGCGAACGCTCGTGGGCCAGGTAGCTCAGGAAGCGGGTGCCGTAGAGGTACGAGTTGACCTCGGTCTGGAAGTCCACCTTGACGCCCTCGGAGACGAGCCCTAGCGGGTCGTAGAAGCGGGCGCCGTCCCGCACCATCGAGCGGAACACCATCTCGTCGTAGGCACCCTGGGCGCGCCCCTGGCCGCCGGCCATCCAGGTCTCGACGAAGACGGCGAGCCCCTCCTGGTACCAGCGGGGCGCCGCGGCGCGCGGCGAGGTCAGATAGAAGTAGAGAATGCTCTCGGGCTGTTCCGGCACGGCCGCGACCTTGCCCCGGAACAGCCCGCGGAAGAAGCGCTCGCTAGAGGCTGCCTGGTCGACGGCCGTCACGTGGACGAGCTCGTGGTTCATCAGCCAGTTGACGCGCTCGTTCGCCACCACCGTCTCGAAGGCGAAGCTGAGCGGGGCCATGTCGACCTTGACGAAGTTGCGGGGCACCGCCGTCGCCGCCGCGTTGCCGCTGTCGGCGAAGTCGTCGAGCAGGACGGTGACGGGGCCGGTGGGCGTGTACGAGAAGAGCTTCTGGTGGAAGGCGAGCGCGTTGTGAAAACAGCGACCGGCGTGCGGCGTGACGTACGTGAGGCTGGGATCGAAGTAGAGGAGCCGCAAGTCCTTGGTCTCGAGCTCCTTGAGCTGTGCGCGAGCCAGGGGCGAGGCGAGGAGCGAGAGGACGGCGAGCGTGAGCCCGGTCGCGGCGCGTCGCACGGTGATGCCTCCTCCAAGAAGAACAGACGAGGAGCGGTCCCGGGGGAGCGCTCCTCGTCCGATCACGGCCTCTGGCCCGCGCGGGCCAGAGGCAGGTCTGTGGGCTACTTGTCCTGGGCGGCGTCCTTGCCCTGTGCGGCGTCCGTCGCCTTCTCGATCGCTGCGCCGGAGGCCGCGCCGGCCGCGGCCGCCGAGGCGGCCGACTCGACCGCCGCTTCGAGGGCTCCGCTCCTCGCCGCGTCCAGGAAGGCCGCGTCGGCGATCCCGTCGAGGAAGGCGCGGTCGCCGATGGCGCCGGCGAAGGCCGGGTCGGCGAGGAGATCGAGGAAGGCCTCGTTCTTGATCGCTTCCTGGAAGGCGTCGTTCTGGAGCAGCCCGACGAAGGCCGCGTCGCGCGTGGCCTCCGAGAGCAGGTTCTCGAGCGTCGCGTCCTTGATCGCCGCGTCGAGCGCGCCGTCGAGGGCCTTGAACGAGGCGTTGTCGAGCGACTTCACGGCGGCATTCTCGAGCGCCCTGGCGGCGGCGCCGTCGAGCGCCTTGTCGACCGCTGCGTTGTCGAGGGCGGCGTCGAGCTCGGCGGCCGCTTCGTTGTTGCTCGCCAGGTAGGACATCAGGCCGGCCACCGCCTGCGCGTCGATGGCGCCGTCGAGCCGCTGCGCCATGTCGGCCTCCTGGGCCGCGTGCGAGACGAACGCCTGCACTTCCGCCGCGGCCATCGCCTTCTGGAACTCCTTGCTCGAGAGGATGGCGCGCGTCTCGGGCTTGCTGATCAGCTTGTGGAAGGTGTCGCTCTGCAGCACCCTCTGGATCTCGGGGTTCTGCAGCACGACGTCCTTGCCCGCAATCTGCTCGGACTGGTACTTCTTCGCGGCGCCGACGGTGGCCTCGGAACCGGGGCCGACCGGGGGGAAGCCCGTGACGGCAAAGTAGCCGATCGCGATGACCGCCACCGCCGCGATACCCAGCAACAGCTTCCTGCTCGACATGCTCCCACCTCCACTCGACTGGCGTCGCCTGTCCGGCGACCAGAACTCGGGGTTTCTGTCTCCCAATACACGGGGCGTCCCGGAAAGTTGGGACCCTTCGACCGGGCCCCGCTCCCGCACGGCCCGCATCACGACCGCGGCGAACCCGGCCGGCGCGGGAAGCCGCTCGGCAGCGTCCAGGGCTCGTAGCGCCCGGGCTTCGTCCGGGTGGGACGCTTCGTCTCGCTCGTCTTTCATTGCAGGCGCTCCGGCTCCAGCATCCGCCCCAGCCGCTGCCGGGCCTCGTGCAGCCGCGACTTCACGGTCTTTTCGGCGAGGCCCAGCGTCTCGCCGATCTCGGCGTAGCTCAGCTCGGCGAAATGGCGGAGCACGATCACCTCGCGGTCCTCGGCGCTGAGCCGCAGCAGGGCCGCCTGTACGTTGTCGCTGCGCTCGCGCGAGGCGAGCGCCTCCTCGATACCCACACCCCCGACTCCGGGCTGGTCGGCCGCGAGCGGGGCGCTGGGCCTCCGGCGCTCGCGCGTGTTGAGCGCCTCGTTCACCACGATCCTGTAGATCCAGCTGAAGAAGCGGTAATGCGGGTCGAAGCTCGCGAGCTTCTCGTAGGCCTTGACGAGCGCCCCCTGGGCGACGTCCCGGGCGTCCTCGCGATCGCCCAGCAGGCGATAGGCCGCGTTGTAGAGAACGCGTTGGTAACGGGCCACGAGCGGCTCGAAAGCCTCGATTTCGCCCCGCAAGCATCGTGCGACGAGAGCTTCGTCCGGATCCCCATCGACCATAAGTACAGTGCCGCCCGGCGGAAGTTGGTGGGACACTAGCACGATTCCCCGGGGCGGGAGGGTATCCTTGCGCCGTCTTCCCGTCCGCTTCCTGAGGAGGGGCCCGTGAGCACGGGGGAAACCCGTCGGCTGAGCGTTCCGGCGACGGACGAGGGTATCAAGGCCGCCCTCGACGCCCTGGAGGGCCTGTGGGCCGCGCAGGGGGTGTCGCGAGCGGTCACCTGGCCCGTCGAGGTGTCGCTCGACGAGGTGCTGGCCAACGTCGTCCGCCACGGCCTCGCGGGACGCGGCGACGCAGCGCAGGTCGAGCTGGAGCTGCGGCTCGAGCCGGGCGACCCGCCCCGCTGCGAGGTCCGGATCGAGGACGACGGCCCCGAGTTCGACCCGCTCGGGGCAGCGGTCCCCGACACCTCGCTGGGCGTGGAGGAGCGGCCGATGGGCGGGCTCGGGATCGAGCTCGTCAAGCGGCTGATGGACGAGGTCCAGTACGAGCGCAAGGCCGGTCGGAACCACCTGAGGTTCGCGCGGCGCCTGGTTCCGATGGAGCAGTGAGGGAGAGAGCATGGAGATCGGCGAGGAGAAGGCCGGCGAGGCGCTGGTGATCGCGCCTTTCGGCCGCGTGGACTCGGTGAGCTCGGGCGAGCTCGAGCGGCACGTCGTCGGGCGACTCGACGCCGGCGCGCGGCGCGTCGTGATCGATCTCGCCCGCGTCGAGTACATCAGCAGCGCCGGCCTGCGGGTGCTGTTGATCGCGGCCAAGCGGCTGAAGCCGCCGCAGGGAGCCCTCGCGCTGTGCGGGCTCGGGCCGAGCGTACGCACCGTGCTCGAGCTCGCCGGCTTCATGAGCCTGTTCGCGGTCGAGCCGGGGCGCGAGCAGGCGCTCGCCCGGGTCGGGGGCGCGAGCACGACGTGAGCCCGCTGTTCCTGCGCGTGGAGCCGCGCGACGGCGAGCCCTTCCGCCACGAGCTCGTCGGGGAGGCCGCCGTGCTCGGCCGCTCGTCGAAGGCGGACGTGGTCCTGGCGGATCGCTATCTCTCGCGCCAGCACGCGCGGCTGTTCCTGCGCGAGGGGAGCTGGTTCCTCGAGGACCTCGGCTCGCGCAACACCACGTTCCTCAACGATCGCCCGCTCGCTAAGCCGACCCCGGTGCGGCCTGGCGACGTGATCCGGCTCGCCGAGAGCCGGATCGTGGTCGAGGGAAAGGAGGGCACGCCGCTCTCGCCACCCGCGGGAGACGGTCTCGTGGGCGGCGCCGACGAGCGGCTGCCCGAGAGCACGATCTTCCGGTCCGCCACGGACTTGCTCGCCGGCCCGGCCGCGGGAGCCGACCCCGGCGGGCTCGCGGGCCGTCTGCGGCTGCTAAACGAGGTCCACCGCGCGCTCGCCGCGCCCATCACGCTCGAGGCGCTCCTCGACCTGATCCTCGACCGTGCCTTCGCCCATCTCCAGCCCGAGGAAGGCGCCGTCTTCCTGCGCGATCCCGAGGGCGCGCTCGTGCGCGCGGCGATGCGGCGCGCGCCCGGGCTCCCGGGCCAGCCGCTCTACTCGCGTGCCCTGGCGAAGGAGGTGAGCGAAAAAGGCCTAGCCGCGCTCGTGACCGACGCGCGTGTCGACGAGCGCTTCGCGAAGGCCGAGAGCATCGTTGTCTCGGGCATGCGCAGCCTGGTCGCGGCGCCTCTCCTCGACAGCGAAGGCTGCCTGGGCATGATCGTGCTGAGCGCCAAGAACCGGCTGCACCCGTTCGTCGAGGACGACCTGGAGCTGCTCGCCGCGCTCGCCTCGGCGGCAGCCATGCGCCTGCGCAACATCGCGCTCAGCGAGGAGACCGCGCGGCGGCGCCTGCTCGACCGCGAGCTGGAACTCGCGCACGACATCCAGATGGCGATGCTGCCGCGCACGTTCCCCGACCGGCCCGGGATCGACGTGAGCGCCGCGCTGCGGCCGGCGCGCTCGGTGGGGGGCGACCTCTACGACGTGATGGCCGACGGCGAGCGGATCTGGCTGCTGGTGGGCGACGTCTCGGGCAAGGGTGTCGGTGCGGCGCTGTTCATGGCGGTGACCAAGACGCTGTTCCGCGCGATCGCGCCCGGCTCGGGCTCGGTGGCGGAGGCGGTCGCGCGGATGAACCGCGAGCTCTGCCGCGACAACGAGCGCGCCATGTTCGTCACCGTGTTCGCCGCCCGGCTCGAGCTCGCGACGGGGGAGCTCGAGTACGTGAACGCTGGCCACAACCCTACCTACCGCGTCACCGCGGGCGGCAAGGTCGCGCTGTTGGCCGGCCCGGTCGACCCGGCGCTGGGCGCCGTCGAAGCGCACGAGTACCGTGGGACCCGGCTACGACTCGACGCGGGCGACGCGCTGGTGCTGTATACGGACGGCGTCGTCGAGGCGCACGGCGCCGCCGAGGAGGAGTTCCAGACGCCGCGGCTCGAGTCGTACCTCGCGGATTGCCGCGAGGCTTCGGCCGAGCGCATCGTCCAGGGGCTGCTGGAGCACGTCGACGAGTTCGTCGGCGGCGCCCCGCAGTACGACGACGTCACCATCGTTGCGCTGCGCTGGCGCGGGAGGCAGAGCTAGCGCCGAATCGGCAACGTGAACAGGATGCCGAGTTGCGGTTCCCAGTCGGTTGCGCGCGAGGTCAGCCCGATCTCCTGGTTGAACCTGATGAAGACGCGGTGCGTGAGATGCCACTGCGCCTCCGTGATGAGCGAGACCGCGTCCCCCGACCCCTGGACGCCCAGGAAGAAACGCCAGGAGGGTGAGACCCGCTTCAAGTACTCGACCGCGTACTCCCCGAGGTCGAAGTGGGTGGTGGACGCTCCCTCGTATGCGACTGCGACCCGGGCGGTCAGCGTCCCCCACCCATACCCGCGCGTGAGGCCCACGCCCAGCTCGCTCTCCCAGCCCACCGTGCCGATCAACGGCTCCCGCTTGTTCGTTGGATACACGACGTCGAGATAGCTCCACAGCTCGGGACGTTGCTCGTCCTCTTTCCTCCAGCGCCAACGAAGCTGCGTCTCGAAGCTCGTCAACCCCGACTCTTCGAGCTTCGGCGGCAGCAGCGAGCCATCCGTCTTCGCCTTCTCGAGCGAAGCGCGGGCGACGGCCACTTCCGCCTGGACGGCGAAGCCATCGGTGATCCCATAGGCGACGAAGAAGAGGCCTTCACTCTCGCGAAACCGCCCGCGGAAGTCCTGTTCGCCCACGAACCCGAGCTCCTGCGGGTTGTACTCCCGGTTGCGGTCGCGGTAGTACTCCCAGTAGGGATAGATGACGAGCTCCCCGCGGCGAATGTAGGTGCCGAACATCGACAGGGCGACACCGGTGCCCCGGTCCTTCAGGTACGTGGGCAGGGCGTCGTCGGTCGGAGTGGCGTTGGACGAGCTGGCTGGGGTGGTCTGCGCGGCAGCAACGGCCGGGATCAGCGCTCCGGCACCCACCACGACGCTGAGACTCAGCAGCGCTGTGCACGATGTCTTCATGATCGCCTCCTACGTCCGAAGGCTAGCGTCGTGCAGATGAACAGCGGATGACGATCGCCGGCCGTGCGCGTCAAGAGATGTGTGCTTCCTTCTCCTCTCCTTCTCCTTCTCCTTCTCCTTCTTCGCCGGACCGATCTCACGACCCCATAGCCCGCCCTAGATGAACCGCAGCTGAACGTGACGTGCCCTGCGAGTCATCGTCCGTTCAGCATCAGGTTGCTAGCCTTCGATCGCTGGACGCGGTGCGGGGGCGCCGCGACGGCGAGAGGAGAACGCAAATGGCGATCGCAAGCATGTGTCAACTCAATCGAGCGGATGGAGCTGGACATCGCACCACCGGATTCGGAGCTCGGCTGGTGGCGGCGCTCGGGGTGCTGCTGTTGTCGGCCGGCCTGGCAACGGCTGGCGGCAGGGACACGAGCGGGCGCGGCAGGCACTGCTCCGCGACGGCGCAGACGCTGTTCCAGGCCTGCGGCTACGAAGTGCGGGACGACGCCGCTGTGGCGGCCGCGAAGTGCCTCAACGTGTCCGAGGCCGCGGAGCGGCGCGAGTGCCACGCCGCAGCTCGGACAGCGCGAGCCGACGCCGAGCGTCGCTGCCAGAGGCAGCGGCAGTGGCGGCTCGATGCGTGCCTGAAGCTCGGGGAGGCCCGCTACGACCCCGAGTTCGACGCGGCGACTTCGACGACCCGCGCGATCCGAGCCACCCGAACCCCTACTTCCCGCTCGCGGTCGGCAACACCTGGGAGTTCCAGGGTGGCAACGAGCGCAACACGCTCGAGGTGCTGGACCGGACCAAGCTGATCGACGAGGTGCCGTGCATCGTGGTCAACGACCAGGTCTTCAGGGATGGCGACCTGGTCGAGGACACCGACGACTGGTACGCCCTGGCGCAGGACGGCGACGTCTGGTACTGCGGCGAGGAGGTCAAGGACTTCGAAAGCTTCGACGGCGACGATCCACGCCTGCCCGAGCTCGTGAGTATCTCGGGCTCCTTCAAGGCCGGCCGAGACGGTGACAAGGCCGGGGTCATCTTCCAGGCCGCACCGGAGGTGGGCCAGTCCTACCTCGAGGAGTTTTCGCTCGGGAACGCCGAGGACGTGACGGACGTGCTTTCGACGAGTCACGGGCTCGGCGCCGACCCCGAGCTCGACCGCTTCGTGCCGCGGGACCTCGTGCGGCTGCTGTGCGACGGGGATTGCGTGGTGACGAGGAACTACTCGCTGCTCGAGCCCGACGTCATCGCGTGGAAGTACTATGCGCGCGGCATCGGCTTCTTCCTCGAGGTCAAGCCGGAATCGGGCGAGGCGACGCAGCTCACCAGCTGCAACTTCGATCTGCGCTGCGCCCGGCTGCCCCAGCCATAGGTCATCGCTCCCGTCCGGCCGGGGCCGCTTCCCCGGCCGGGCGGCTGTCACATCCCATGCGACAGCCACGGCGCGCGTCTTCGTCTCCGGGCCTCCCGCTGAACGAGCGGCGTGTCGCTCAGAACATCGTGTTGCTGTTGGCGGACGTCTCTGGCACGACCTGCAGGACGTCCCAGTGTTCGACCACCCTGCCGCGATCGTCGAGCCGGAAGATGTCTATGCCAGCCCAGTCCTTGTCGCCCGGCCACTCCTGATGGCAGTGCAGCACGACGTAGTTTCCCTCGGCGATGACGCGCTTGAAATGGACCCGCTTCCCCGGGTACTCCCTGGCCATTCTCTCGAAGTACGCCACGAAGGGCTCGGTCCCGTCCGCGACGTGTGGGTTGTGCTGGAGGTACGGCTCCCCAACGTATCGTTCCACGGCCTCCCTGGGTCGGCACTGATTGAACATGAGGTCGTAGAAAGCGGTCACGGCCTGCTTGTTCCGCTCGAGTGTGTCGTTCATCGCTCCCCCCGTTACCTGCGCTTCTTCGGCCCTGCCGGCTTCGACCTCGCGCGTGTGGCCGCTTCCTTAGCGCGGAACTTCGCGATGCGCTCGATCAACTTCACCGGGATGGGCGGAGAGAGCGGGAAGCGGATCGTGCCCTTGCTGACCTCGTACGGTGCAAGGTCGTCCTTGAACGCCGCGACGAGGTGACCGGTGGCGGGATAGAGCGAGAAATGCTGCTTCCACCCGGCGAAATAGAGCACGGGACCCCCGGGCAGTTTGTACGCGGGGATCTGGTAACTGATCACTTCCTCGGCGCCAGGCACGGCCTTGCGGATGGTGCTGCGGACGCGCTTCAGGATCGCCTGCATGCCTTTGGGGTGCGTCGAGATGTACTCGTCTACGGACTTGAAGTCGGTCTTTGCCATGCTCTCCTCGATTCCCGCGCTGCGATCCTCAAATGCTGGTTGATGTGATCATCGGTCGCGGCTCCAGCGTTCTGAATCGCGCTTCTTGGTCTGCCGAACACCCGGTGCCCGCCGCAACGCCGCCGCTTCAGCGTAAGCGTCCGCTGTGGCCATCATGGCCCGGCGGCCCCCCCGGGGGGGGTGGCGAGGGAGAAGGGGAAGAAGCCTACGCTTGGTTGGCCGGAGCGGCTTGCCAGCGGTGCGGCAGGA